>Ga0308160_10006998_pt1 | contig 11324 bp, 8 predicted proteins | sample PhyFR1_FD_201036 | JGI IMG/M metagenome (GOLD analysis project Ga0308160, IMG submission 201036) | Phyllosphere microbial communities from UC Gill Tract Community Farm, Albany, California, United States - DLSLF.R1 | ecosystem: Host-associated > Plants > Phyllosphere > Unclassified | place: USA... | reverse complement strand
TGAACCAGAACAAGGGCCGCAAGATCCTGATCCAAGGTAACACCGACGATCGCGGCGGCAGCGAGTACAACCTGGCCCTGGGCCAGAAGCGCGCCGAAGCCGTCCGCCGTGCGATGGCAACCCAGGGCGTGGCCGAAAGCCAGATGGAAGCCGTCTCGCTGGGCGAAGAAAAGCCGAAGGCAACCGGTTCGGGCGAAGCCGCCTGGGCTGAAAACCGCCGTGCGGACATCGTCTACCAGTAATCGTTTGATCGAGTCTTAAGGCTCGGCGAATTGACAGCGGGGCGGCTTGCAGTGCAGACTGCAAGCCGCCCCGTTTTCCATTGCCTCACCGGTAGAGAAAGAATACGACATGATGAAACTGACCCCGTCCCGCCTTGCCGCCATGCTGCTCGCCCTTGCGCTGCCGCTGCAGGCCTCCGCCGGCATCCTGGACGACGATGAGGCGCGCCGCGCGATCATCGACCTGCGCGCGAAAGTCGACAATATCACGCGCGACCTCACCACCCGTCTCGACGCCAAGGCCGACAAGAACGCCACCCTCGACCTGCTGAACCAGAACGAGCAGATGCTCGCCGAAATCGCCAAGCTGCGCGGCCAGATCGAAGTGCTGGCAAACGAGGTCAGCAAGGCCCAGAACAACCAGCGCACCCTGTACGCCGACCTCGACGCCCGCATCAAGAAGCTCGAGCCGCGTGCCGAAACCATCGACGGCGAAACCGCGCAGGTGCTGCCGTCCGAAAAGCAGGCCTACGACGGCGCGATGGAAGTCTTCAAGACCGGCGACTACAAGCGCGCCGCCACTGCCTTGCAGGACTTCGTGCGCCGCTATCCGGAATCGGCCTACGCCGCCAACGCCCAGTACTGGCTAGGCAACGCCTACTACGCCCAGCGCGACTACAAGAACGCCATCGCCGCCCAGGAAGTCGTGACCACTACCTACGCCAGCAGCGCCAAGGCGCCGGACGCGATGCTCAACATCGCCACCAGCTACGCCGAGCTGAAGGATAAAGTGAAGGCCAGGAAGACCCTCCAGACCCTGGTCTCGAAGTTCCCCGAGTCGCAGGCAGCGCAGTCCGCCAAGGACCGCCTGGCCGCGCTGAAGTAAAGCTGCACTGCAACATTTTGCGCGTGTTCGTTTGACAGCACGGCGGCCGCGCCCTATAATCTTGCTTCTTTCGGGTCGTTAGCTCAGCTGGTAGAGCAGCGGACTTTTAATCCGTTGGTCGCAGGTTCGAATCCCGCACGGCCTACCACGAATTCAGCAGCAGCATCAAAGGAGTCACGAGCAATCGTCGACTCCTTTTTTGTTTCCCGCGCCGCGATGGATCCCGGCCCAGCACATCCATGTGCCGTGATACCGGCCGTTATTGCATAATCCGAACGCAGGACATGACTGCGCGTACACTCCCGCACGCGCCAACCGATGCGTCCAACATGAGCGAACGTCCATCCTCTCCGCTAGCCGGCACGCCCACGCAACCGGGCCTGTATGCGCCGGCCCGGCTCGCCAGCCTCGCCGCGCTGCTGATCCTGACCCTGGTGCTCGGCACCGCGGCCATGCTCCACGTCAGCTACCGCGATACCCTGCGCCAGCAGCAAACCACGCTGCGCAACCTGGCGATCGCCTTCGCCGCCCAATCCCAGGTCGTGGTGCAGGCGGTCGACCAGGCGCTGCGCCAGGTCGAGCGCGGCTACCGGCCGGCGGCCGATGGACAAGCCCAGCGGCTCGTCTATTTCGACGAAGAGGGACCGGCGCGCGAATACCTGCTCGGCCTCCATGTCTTCGGGCCGGACGGCCGCCTGCTGGCGAGCGGGGTGCCGCAGGGCGCGGCCAGGCCCGCCCCTGCCGCACCTGCCGGCGCCTTGACCCAGCCCGATGGGCTTCGGATCGGCATCACGGCGGTCGACCGGCGCACCGGGCGCGGCATCATCGAAGTCGTACGGCCCTTGCGCGACAGGGAGGGGCGGCGCATTGGCTCGATACTGGCCGAAGTCGACTCCGAACAGTTCGAGCGCATCTACAGCCTGGTGGAACTGGGCGAAGGCGGCTCGGTGACCCTGCTGCACCGCGACGGCACGATGCTGGTGCGCGGGCCCACCTTGCCGATGAGCATCGGACGCTCGTTCGCGCATACTCCCCTGTTCAAGAAGCATCTGCCGGCCCGGCCGCGCGGCGACTTCGACACGATCAGCCCGGTCGACGGCCTCGCACGGCTCTACGGCTACGATACGGTCGGCAATTATCCGCTCGTCATCATCACGGGGATGAACAAGTCCGCAGCGCTGGCGCCTTGGTATGGGCGCCTGTGGACGGCCGCGTCGCTGCTGACCCTGGTATGCCTGGCACTGGCCTTCCTGGCCTGGCGGGTAGCACGCGACACGCGGCGCCAGCAAACCCTGATCGCGCGCCTGGAAGCGAGCGAAGCACAGGCCGGCCGCAGCGCCGGCTACCTTGCGGCGATCCTGAATGCGGTGCGCACCCCGATCTGGGTGGTCGACGGTGCGCGCCGGCTGGTAGTCTGGAACGAGGCCTTCACGCGCTTCGTCGGACGCACGCCGGCCGAACTGGCCGGGCGGCTCGAGTCCGAGGTGCTGGACCCGGCCGGGGCAGCCGAACGCGAGCGGCGCTACGCGCTGGTGCTGGGCACTGGCCGCACCGACGAGGCGCTAGCCACGGTCGGCGACGGCGCCGGCGACGCCCGCAGCGTGATCCAGCAGACCTCGCAACTGCTGGACGCCTCCGGCCAGGTCCAGCTCGTCAACCTGCTCACCGACATCACCGAGCGCGAACGGGCGGAGGCGCACCTGGCCTACCTGGCGAACTTCGACGACCTGACCGGCCTGCCGAACCGGAATCACTTCCGCCACCTGCTCGAGGCCGAACTGGCCGACGCCGCCGCCAAGGACACCGGACTCGGTGTCCTGGTCGTGTCGCTGGCCCGCCTGCACGAGATCAGCGACCTGCTCGGCCACGAAACGGGCGAGGCGGCGCTGCGCGAGATCGGCAGACTGTTCCAGTCGCAGCTTCCGCGTGCCGTCGGCGTGGCGCGGATCAAGAGCAACGAGTTTGCGCTGGCGGTGCATGCGCACCACGGCCGCGGCGAACTGGAGGAATTCGCGCAAGCCCTGCATGGCCGCTTGTCCAGCCCCTTCACCGTCAACGGCCGCGAGTTTTTCCTCGAACCCCGGGTCGGCGTGTCGCTCTTCCCCGACGACGGGCACAGCGCGGACGAACTGTTCCGCCGTGCCGAAAGCGCGCGCAACCGCAGCGGCGCCGATGGCGATACCATCCACTTCTTCTCGGAAAGCGCGCAGGACGATCTCGATGAACGGCTCACGGTCGAAGCCCAGCTGCGGCGCGCGCTCGAGCGCGGCGAACTGCGCATGGTCTACCAGCCGAAGGTCGCGCTCGGATCGGGCCGGATCGTCGGCTTCGAGGCGCTGCTGCGCTGGAACAGCGCGGAACTGGGAGAGGTCTCGCCGGCGCGCTTCATCCCGCTGGCCGAACGCACGGGACTGATCGTGCCGATCGGCGCCTGGGTGCTGCAGGAAAGCTGCCGCCAGCTGGCGCGCTGGAATGCGGACGGGGCACAGTTGAAAGTGGCGGTGAACCTGTCCCCGCGCCAGTTCGACCAGAAAGACCTGGTAGCGATGATGAAGCGCTGCATCGAGGCCACCGGCGTCGATCCGGCCGCGCTCGAATTCGAAATCACGGAGACCGCGCTGATGCGGCGCGAGGGGGAAGTGGACGCCCTGCTGCACGCGATCCGCGCGCTCGGGGTCGAGTTGTCGATCGACGATTTCGGCACTGGCTACTCGAGCCTGGCGGCGCTGAAACGTTTCCCTGTGCAGCGTCTCAAGATCGACCGCGCCTTCATCCGCGACCTCGGCCGCGACGAGGACAGCGCAGCCATCGTGCGCTCGATCCTGAACCTGGCGCGCAACCTGAAGCTGTCCGTGGTGGCCGAAGGCGTCGAGACGGAGGAGCAGTTGCTTATCCTGCGCACGCTGGCCTGCGACGATTACCAGGGCTTCCTGTTCAGCCGCCCGGTCGAGGCCGACCAGGTCCCGGCGCTGGTCGAGAGCAACCGCGCCGTGCCCGCCTGACCGGACTCTTAGAACTCTTCCCAGCCGTCGCCGGCGGTCGCTGCGACTTCCTTCTGCGCGCGACGCGGCTGGGTGGCGGCCTTGGGAACGGCCGGCTTGGCGAGCGCCGGGCGCACGACAGGCGCCGCAGGCTTGGCCACCGCAGCCGGACGCTGGACCGGCGCTGCTGCTGCCGCTGCCGGCGCACTGACACCGCCCTCGATCCGGAACGCGCCCACGGTACGCGCCAGCACCGCCGCCTCCTGCTGCAGCGACTGCGCCGCCGCCGAGGCCTGCTCGACCAGGGCCGCGTTCTGCTGGGTGGTCTGGTCCATCTGGACGATGGCTTCGTTGACCTGCGTGATGCCGGCCGTCTGTTCCTGGCTGGCGGCGCTGATCTCGGCCATGATGTCGGTCACGCGGCTGACGCTGGCGACGATTTCCTTCATCGTCGCGCCGGCCTGGTCGACCAGCTGCGAGCCGTGCTGCACCTTGCCGACCGAGTCGTCGATCAGGCTCTTGATTTCCTTGGCGGCAGCGGCGCTGCGCTGGGCCAGGTTGCGCACTTCGCCGGCCACGACCGCGAAACCGCGGCCCTGCTCGCCGGCACGGGCCGCTTCCACCGCCGCGTTGAGCGCCAGGATATTGGTCTGGAAGGCGATGCCGTCGATGACCGCGATGATGTCGACGATCTTGCGCGAGGAGTCGTTGATCGAGCCCATGGTCTCGACCACCTGCGCCACCACCTCGCCGCCCTTGCCGGCGATCGCCGATGCGGAGCCCGCCAGCACGTTGGCCTGGCGCGCGTTGTCGGCGTTCTGCTTGACGGTCGAGGTCAGTTCTTCCATCGAGGAAGCGGTTTCTTCCAGCGAACCGGCCTGCTGCTCGGTGCGCGAAGAGAGATCGAGGTTGCCGTCGGCGATCTCGCTCGATGCGGTGGAAATCGTGTCGGTGCCGGAACGGACACGGGTGACGATCTCGACCAGCGCGTTGTTCATGTCGCGCAGGGCGGCCATCAGGCGGCCGGTTTCGTCGTTCGAACGCACCTCGATGCGCTGGGTCAGGTCACCCTGGGCAACGGCGCCGGCGATCTTGACCGCTTCTTCGAGCGGACGCACGATGGCGCGCACCAGCAGCCAGCCGAGCCAGGCGGCAATCACCAAACCCACGACCAGGCCGCCGAAGCAGACCAGGCGCACGAGCGCGACGATTTCCTGCGAACGCTTGAAGTCCGCAGCGGCCACGTCGGTCTGGATCTTGACCAGCCCGGCGATGTCCTTACCCATCGGGATCGCCAGTTTGTGCATCGGTCCATTCATGCGCGCCGTGGCACGATCGATATCGCCTTCTTTCAGCGCCGCGATGATCGGCTTCAGGGCCTGGTCCAGGAAACGTGCACGCGATGCCGCAAACTGCTGGGCCAGCTGCTTTTCGTCGTCCGCCATCTTGGTGGTGCTGTATGCCTGCCAGGATTTGTTGGCCTCGGCGATGTTGGCCTCGACCTGCTCCATGATCGGCCCGGCCGGGTCGCCGGTCGCGATGGCCTTGGAAACCAGGATCTGGTTCAGCATCACGATCTGCTGGACTTTGTTGAGCTCGGCAAGGGCCACGAGGCGGTCGTCGTACATGCTCTGCATCGCATCGTTCGACTTCTCCAGGTTGAGGATGCCGACTGCAAAACCGGCGATGAGTTCGATGGCGAGAAAGCCGATGACAAAGATGAGGCGCGTCTTGATAGTGATGTTCTTAAACATGATTCGACCGCTGAAAAGTGAGTGGAAGGCAGAGCCCTGACTCATTGGATTATAGAAATTTTCAAATCCTGCAGGAAATACTATCGGATATCCACACTGGATTTCCGTTTTTCGTCGTGCGAGGACAACGAAACGATAACAAGCCGTCATGGCCAGTGAATGAAACGACAAGGCCCTGTTTCTGCGGCGCAAACGGTTTGCCTATAGAATGCTGCGATCAAGTATTTTGGTTTTATAAGAAGAACGACATGACGCTTCCCGTGATCCTCAACCTCGCCGTCGCCCTGCTCGTCTGCGCCCTCCTCTACCGCATGCAGGCGGCCCACGCCTCCTTCACCAAGCGCGTCTTCAGCGGCCTCGGCCTGGGGGTGCTGCTGGGTGCGGCGCTGCAGGCGATCTACGGCGCCGGCTCGCCCACGGTTGCGGCCACCAATGCCTGGCTCGACGTGCTCGGCAGCGGCTACGTGAAACTGTTGCAGATGATCGTGATCCCGCTGATCATGGTCTCGATCATCGGTGCCATCCTCAAACTGCGCGACGCCGCCTCGCTCGGCAAGATCAGCGCGCTGACGATCGGCATCCTGATCGCCACCACGGCGGTGGCCGCCATGCTCGGCATCCTGATGGCGAAACTGTTCGGCCTCACCGCCGTCGGCCTGACCGCGTCGGCGGCCGAGGTTGCGCGCGGCGAATACCTGCAGGGCTCGCTGTCCACGGCGAAGGACATCTCGCTGCCCTCTATGCTGCTCTCTTTCATTCCGGCCAATCCCTTCCTCGACATGACGGGCGCGCGCAAGACCTCGACCATCGCGGTCGTGTTCTTCTCGGTGTTTGTCGGCATCGCGGCGACCGGCATCGCCGCCAAGAAGCCGAACGAGTTCGCCTCCTTCAGCCATTTCGTGCACGTCGCCCACACCATCGTGATGCGCATGGTGACCCTGGTGCTGCGCCTGACGCCCTATGGCGTGTTCGCCCTGATGACCAAGGTCGTGGCCGGCTCCAGCCTGCAGGACATCCTGAACCTGGCCAGCTTCGTGCTCGCGTCCTACAGCGCCCTGATCCTGATGTTCGGCGTGCACCTGATCCTGGTGGCACTCAGCGGCCTGAACCCGGCACGCTACGTGAAGAAGATCTTCCCGGTGCTGGCCTTCGCCTTCACCTCGCGCACCAGCGCCGGTTCGATTCCGATGAGCGTGGCAACCCAGACCACGCGCCTGGGCACGCCGGAAGGCATCGCCAACTTTGCCGCCTCCTTCGGCGCCACCATCGGCCAGAACGGCTGCGCCGGCATCTATCCGGCCATGCTGGCCGTGATGATCGCGCCGACGGTCGGCATCGATCCGTGGACCGCGAGCTTCATCCTGCCGCTGCTGGCCATCGTCGTGTTCGGCTCGATTGGCGTGGCCGGGGTCGGCGGCGGCGCCACCTTCGCGGCCCTGATCGTGCTCTCCGCGCTCGACCTGCCGGTGGCCCTGGCCGGCCTGCTGATCTCGATCGAACCGCTGATCGACATGGGGCGCACCGCCCTGAACGTGAGCGGCTCGATTACGGCCGGCACCATTACTTCGCGCGTACTCGGCGCCACCAACATCGCGGTACTTAATAGCGACGCGGAAACCAATCTGGACAGCGAAGAACAGACCGCCTGACCTTCAAAAAAAGTTATTAGTTTGCGCACGGAATCGTGCGCGGTCCACCTGCCGAATCTGTCTATGATGATGTCATGTCAACATCAACGACGGGCAGGTAATGGAACAAAAGTGGCCACAGGAACTCTGGCTGATCCGGCACGGGCAAAGCGCAGGCAACGTCGCACGTGACGTTGCCGAAGCCGCTGCCGGGCACGAAATCGACATCGCCGAGCGCGACGTCGACGTGCCGCTCTCCGAGCTGGGCATCCGCCAGTCCGAAGCCCTCGCCTCCTGGTTTGCCAGCCTGCCCCAGCACGAGCGCCCCAACGTCGTCCTGCATTCGCCCTATGTGCGTGCGGCCGAGACCGCCAAGATCCTGATCCGCCGCCTCGAGCGCGACACGCTGCTGGCCATCAATGCCGACGAGCGCCTGCGCGAGAAGGAATTCGGCATCCTCGACCGCCTCACCACGCACGGCATCGCCCACAAGTATCCCGAGCTGTATGCGCAGCGCCAGCACGTCGGCAAGTTCTACTTCCGTCCGCCGGGCGGCGAGAGCTGGTGCGACGTCATCCTGCGCCTGCGCAGCGTGCTCGACACCCTCAGCCGCGACTGGTGCCACGAGCGCGTCGTGATCGTCGCCCACCAGGTGATCGTCAACTGCTTCCGCTACCTGATCGAGCGCCTCGACGAAGCCAGCATCCTGGCTTTCGACCGCGCCGGCGACGTGCCGAACTGCTCGGTCACCTCGTATTCCTTCGACCCCATCCAGGGCAAGCACGGCCGCCTGGTGGTGCGCCTCGTGAATTTCGTCGCTCCGCTCGAGAACACCGGTACGCCGGTCACCGTCGGCAAGGACGTGCCGTCCGCACCGAAAGCCTGAGGCAGCGTGTCGATGAACATGATGAATGCGATCCACGCCCCTGCCGCCGTGCACGACGTCACCACGCAGCTCCTGCGCGAGTGGCCGCTCCCGATGCCGGCCGTCGAAGGCGACAAGGAAGTACGTGGGCACGTGCTGATCCTGGGCGGCTCGCGCGAAATGCCGGGCGCCGTCATCCTCGCTGCCACCGCCGCCTTGCGCGCCGGTGCCGGCAAGCTGACGGTCGCCACCGGCGCCAGTGTCGCCCAGCTGGTGGCGCTGGCCATGCCCGAGGCGCGCGTGATCGGCCTGGCCGAAACCGAGGCCGGCGGCTTCCTGCCGGAAGCGATTGCCCGGCTCGACCCGCTGGCCGACCGCGTGAACGCCATGCTGATCGGACCGGGCATGCAGGACGAAGCGGCGGCGGCCGAACTGGTGCACGGCCTGCTCGAACGCATGCAGGGCAGTGACACCGCCGTCGTGCTCGACGCCTGCGCCATGGGCACGCTGCTGCATGCGCCGCCGGGCTGGGCGCCGGGTGAAGCCTTCCGTTTCCAGCAGCCTGTCATCGTCACGCCCCATTGCGGCGAGATGGCGCACCTGACCGGCATCGAGAAGGACGAGATCGTCTCCGGGCCCGACGCCCGGGCGCTGGCATCGAGCGCGCAATGGAACGCGGTGGTGGCACTGAAAGGCGCGCGCACCGTGATCGCTTCGCCAGAGGGCAACATGTGGCAGCACGAAGGCGGCAATGTCGGCCTGGCCATCTCCGGCTCGGGCGACACGCTGGCCGGCATCATCGCCGGCCTTGCGGCCCGCGGTGCGAGCCTGGAACAGGCCGCCTGCTGGGGCGTGGCCCTGCATGCACGCGCCGGCGAACGCCTGGCCGAACGCATGGGCACACTCGGCTACCTGGCGCGCGAGATCCCGAACGAGATCCCGGCCTTGCTCGAATCGATCGCCGGCGACACGCCGGACGATACAAAAATGCCATGAAATAGAGGCCTTGAAATAAAGGCATCTGCACCAACCATCCAGCTGTCGCTGGGGGAAACGGTTGAACGGAGAACTGTTTGACCGGTATCAAAGTCCGCTAGTTCGATCGCGGAACAAAGCAAGAAGGTGACAATTCGACGAACTGTCGGTAGGCACGGCAGTCTAATTTTTTCAGTCGAATTCGTGCACTGAACGGGGCCGCGTGTTGCGTCGGTTCCCTGGTGGTTATGCCAATGAGCACAGGGTGCATCAGCTTACCGATGCGTCCGACAAGAGGTTCATGGCACAACCGAACTGGCGCCGCTGTTCTCCACCGCCTCACCTGGAGACATCGGCACAAGATAGACGTGAACGAGGAGTGTAAACAATGAACGCAATCACCAAAGCACCAAAAATCCTGCTGACCGCTGCCCTGCTGGCTTCGATGCTCGGCGCATGCAAGAAGAACGATACCGCCGGCACCGGCGCAACGGGCGACACCTCGGCAACTTCGCCGAGCTCGACGTCGGGCACGAGCGGCACCACCGGCACCACGGGTGACACCGGCACCGGCGCGACCGGCACGGGCGCAACCGGCACCGGCGCAATGGGCACCACCGGCGACACCTCGGGCACTGGGGCTACCGGCACCGGCGCAACGGGCACCGGCACGGGCGCAACCGGCACCACCGGCGACACCACCGGCACCACTACCTCGGGCGGCACCACCGGCAACACCGACTCGTCGGGTACCGGCAGCACCACCGGCACTGGCACCACGGGCACCGGCCGCTAATCGGCAGGTCTGTCCAAAAACCGGAGCCCCACAACGCGGGCTCCGCGTTTGCACCTGGCCGGCCATCTGCGCCGGCGTTTCAATGCAGTCCTGCGGCAGCCCTGCTGTGCGCAGGCTTTCGTCTCTCCTCCCTGCTCCCCGTTTTCGTTGTGCTGTTGAGCGCCCGCTTTCGCCTGCGCCTTCGCCTGTGCGATCGCGCCCGGCTGTTTCCGCTCTGTCAAACAGCGCACAGTGCATGCCGCAGGACCGTGACACAATGCACTTCATCCCCGTGCCGCCAACTGTGCGCGGCAGCGGCAAGCCATCGAATGAGGAGCTCCACCATGCGCAAGATGAAGACCATACCGACCGTCGTACTGACCGCGGCTTTCCTGGCTGCCACACTCGGCGCCTGCAGCAAGAAGGATTCCGGCATCGGCGGCGCCGGCGATGCCGCCCACGTGACCGAGCGGGTCGAAGAAAGCGGCGGCGGTTCGGCTGCCGGGGTGAGCGGCGCCACCGGGAACTCGGGCAATGCGGGTTTGTCCTCGACCGAGTACAACACCAACAATACGCCGCGCACCGTCGGCAAGGAAGAAGGTACGCAGGAGAACAGCCTGGGTGCGGTGGGCGGTGCGAGCGGGGTCGACGGCGTCAAGCCGGTCGATGCCAGCGGCAACACGACCGGCGGCGCCAATCCAGGCGGCGCTCCGATGCAGAGCGCCCCGGCAGCGGGCACCGATCACGTCGGCCATACCGGCAACACGACCGGCACCGGCCCCGCTTCCACCAAGCCCGGTTCCGGCGGCGCGGGCAGCATCCACTAAGCAGCGCCAAGACGAAAAAAAGCCCGCTCGCGCGGGCTTTTTCACGTTGCAGCGACGCTTTTATACGCCTTCGGTCACCTTGGCAACCGGCGCCTTGGCCAGCGGCACCGCCGGCTTGCGGCCGCGGCCGGTGGCAAGACGGAAGCCCCGCACGACGAGGCGGAACACCAGGCGCACGAAGGTCAGCGTCAGGATCGCTTCGATGAAGGTCATCACGAAGGCCGGCAGTGCGGTGAAGCGCTCCACGCGGCGATGGAACTTGGCCGCCATGCGGTCGCGGGCGATCTCGATGCTGTCGTAGAAGGTCGGCACGACCAGCAGGGTCAGGAAGGTCGAGGTGATCGTCCCGCCGATGATGGCCACCGCCAGCGGCTGGTAGAACTTGCCGTCCGGACCGAGCGCCAGGGCCACA
>Ga0308160_10006997_pt1 | contig 11324 bp, 13 predicted proteins | sample PhyFR1_FD_201036 | JGI IMG/M metagenome (GOLD analysis project Ga0308160, IMG submission 201036) | Phyllosphere microbial communities from UC Gill Tract Community Farm, Albany, California, United States - DLSLF.R1 | ecosystem: Host-associated > Plants > Phyllosphere > Unclassified | place: USA... | reverse complement strand
TACCTTTCACAGCCCCCTTCTCCCCTCTCTTCTTCGAAAGGTCATTCAGATGTCCCTCCAATTCCTTGCCCACATCTTTCAGTAGCGCACCATCATCTCCATTCTTTGCCCGATAATCGAGGGTTTGATTCACCAAATCCCGATGTACCCTTGTAGGATGTCCCAATCTGAGAATCGAACCTGGAGGGAGGAGGGCAGAGTACTGTGGAAGTTGCGAGAGGGCGTGTAGGCGGAGCAAGAGATTATCGAGGGCTAAATTCGATGGGGTCGTAATCAAGATACGGGGTGGACGGGTATGTTGTCCGAAAGCAGGTCTCGAGAGGAGCTGGAAGATAAGTTCGATTAGTGTATGTGTTTTTCCAGTCTACAGTCAGCCCTTCTGCCACCTGTCATAACAGGACTCACTCCTGGTGGACCGTGTATACAAGCAACAGTCTGAGCTTTTAGACAGAATGAGATAGCTTCTTTCTGACTATCATTCAATGCCTCCCCAAACCACTTGATTTCATTATCAATACCCCCTTCTTCTGCCTTCTCCCCTGCCGACGGAGAGGGGGCTGGTACCTCATCATGCCATTGAGGTGCTTCTATTCCGAGGAGCGTATTGATCAATGAGAGATTTGGGACTGGATATGTCGGACCGGAGGTGGTTTCGGGAGCTACTATCCTCCTCACATGCCTGACAGTACGTTCCATTCGGTCGAAAGTTACGGAGTTTGCAAGTTTCAGCCTACTATCAGCCATCTACATCAAGATTAGATTATACTCACAGCCTAAGCCGCTCTGGCAGGTCAATCTCCTTGGACTCATCCACTGCTACAATCACTTTCTCGGCGGATACCTTTAATCAGATACTAGCCCCGAGGTACCGGTACATAATACTCACCCGATAGATGACCCCCTCCACAGCTCCTTCATCATCTTCCTTCTTCTTCCCCTTCCCCTTGGGATTGACCGTGATGTGAGGTTCTATCCTTACTGGATCTCCGTTCCTTCTCGTCAGCCTCACCCTTTTATGGTACTCACCTGAAGGTATGAGGAGGTAAAGCCGGGTTCGTATGGTACGCCAATGGCCTCACGAGTTCTACTAGGCTATCATTAGCCCATCATTCCTTGAGGAACTCACGATTTCCCTCCTAGGCCGACAGATATCCCGGAAGCCCCCAGACCATTGAGTGCCAGTCCCCTCTGTTCCAATAATTTCGGAGAACAGTTGGAATTCAATAATCTCGTTGATTCCTCCTCAGCCTCCCTCTCGAGCTTGAGTAGATACTCATGCTGGTTTAGGAACGCGTCCAGTGCCGTCGGTGATGGTGCAATAGGGCTGAGGATTGACATGATAATTGGTGGTTGACGTCACAAGTTGATTCATCAGTTCGTATTTCGGCAAATAGCCTGATCTAGTTCCTCCTTTCCATCTATACCTTGACACCATAGATATACATCAATACAATGGCAAACTCATCTTTCGCTAGACTTACTTCTTCTCCTGGACTATTCCAGAGCAACCTCTCGTTCTACGCTGTTCCCGCAGCGTGGGCTCTATCGTGAGTTACTACCTCCGTCATCGAGTGGGGGCGGGATCCGGCGTCCTCTCAACTCTGCTTCCTGGCCGTTCCCCATCTCCAACGGCGAGGTGCTCCTAATTCCCCGCGCTCAACATCGACCTGTACTGATGACAGCCTCCTGCCCCATGTCTACGCCATCGCACTATACAACAAGGAACGTGCCCCCGATACTGCAGAATGGGACATGGCCGTAAGTCCCCCTTCCTTCCTTCGTCCCCTCTTTCATACCGCTTGGCATATGTACTGACGCCCAGCTCCCTGGTAAAAACATCTCTCATGTCAAAGATGGAAAGTTATCGCCCGCTATGCAAGACCGATTCCTGAGGGCCGAGGCAGCTAACAACAACTCGTTTGTTGGATTACCTTTGTTTGCTGGTGCCATTGTACGTTCCCTCTCTCCTTGTTTTGTTTTTTGATCCCTTTCTCTTCTCTTCATCACCCCTCCATGGCGATGCAAGATGAGATACTGATGAGATAGATCGCTGGAAACATGGCCCGAATCCCTGCTTCCACCTTGAACGCATTTGCTCTCACCTACCTCGGTTTCAGGACCGCTTTTGTCGTGCTTTACGTTAATGGAACTACCAGTAGGTCTTCCCTACAAGTGTCTTTTAGATGGAAGATAGGGATAGGAGCTGACAAGAGTAGAGGCCCTCGCTAATGCCCGATTCGCTTCGTGGTTAGGAGCTAGTTTCACTTGTTTGACATTGTTCGTCAAGGCTGGAAACCAGTTCAGGAGAGCTCTTGCCCTCTAGGTTCATTACACGAACTAGAAGAAATTATGGACGAGGAGCAGCATGAAGAGTAATACAATGAAATCTATGCATATTCGCGTGTCCAATGAATAATGCTACAATACGATATGGTATCTCTACTTGTTATGCCATAACAACGTTCTCAAATCGGTCCAAACCTCTGAATCATGATACAGATATCCTTTCCAATCAGCTTCGCTCAAAGTTGTGAAAAGAGGAAACTTACGCATACTATTGCCCATACCAGCCTGCAACCTCTCCCCCCTGTGTCTAAACATATACATTACCCCCGCCCAACTAGCAGCAGCAACAATAGCAAATGGCATCGGAGCAACTGGGATCGGTCCTGGATTTGCGGCTTTACTAGTCAGAGGAGGAAGTGGGTGGTCCAGCGGAGAGAATGGGAGTGCAGGTGGTGTTGGTGATGTGTGATATAAGCGGGGTAAGAGGGAGACCAGGGTTCGGGATAAGACGTAGAGTACGATTTGTTCATTTATCTATTTCATCAGCTGTCTTGCTCCTCGCTCCTTTCAATTATACACCACTGCAGCGATAAGAGATATAGAGATAGGTATGAAGAAACGGAAAGGGACATACCGCAGTACGTTCACCGAAAACCCACCAACCCCCAAGTCCACCAGCGATCAAACTATCCAAATCCCTCTCTTTCCCCCCATTCAATTTCTTCTGCAATAACAAGAACACCTTATAGATAGTAACGAATTTAGCCAAATTGAAAGCATGTGTCCTGGTAGCAAGGAAAATTCCTTTTATCTTCGCTGGTAATCTGTCGTCAGCTTAGCGGTAGACATGACCTACGATTTGTTCGAGAACAGGAAGGTCATTACTAGTGCGTGTGGGAATCCTGGACTTTAGTTCAAGTTCATTGACGAGGAGAAGGAAAGGACTTACGGACTTTTGTACCGTATACTAAACCATTCCTGGCGCCTTTAACCAGTGCGAGCAGGTCATGATTGCTTGGACTGCGATATTAGCATTTGTCGTCGGCGTCAGGTGAAGGGACCGTACTTTAATAGAAACTTCTGCAGGTCCGACATGATGGTTTAGATACTGTTATAGATGCTCGAAGCTGATTATGGAAGTATAGGTGGTGAAAGTGATAGCAGACAGGAGGAATAACTATTTCGAAAGCCATGCCGGTTATTTCACTTCATTTGCCGGCGTTGCGGGAGTGATGCATACGTGACATTCTAGTCTTATACATGTACTGCATGATTCAGTCTAGTTACGGATCACGCCCAAGTAAGGCCTCATTGACCCTCTTCAGAGCTGCCCTTGGGGGATTTGAATCGGGCCATAGTGCGACGAGTGAGAGGAGGACATTGGAGATAATCCCTTTTGTTAAACCTGCTTCCGCGGCGATGCTCTCATCTAGCCGGAAAGCACATAGAAGGACCAAGGCTATTGGTATCACCGTTTTCCTACTCCCTACGGTATCGACTGGGGCTGGCAGTGATCTTAGTGTCTGGGGTAGCGAGTCGTCCTTGTGCTGTGACTTCGTGATGAGATCGATATGTTCGGTCGTCCCAGCTTTAAGTAAGATATTGGTCGACTGGTCAATCAATGGGCGTATCGCAGCAAGGAGCTTGGTGAGAGCACCCTTGTACGCCCAAGAATCGATCTTTGGGGACGGTAGGGCGAAGACGATGACATGCGGAAGGGATGGATGGGTGTAGACGATATCGGAGAAAGCCTGTGCTTTGGATATACCAACGATGTATATCGTCAATACCGTAGACCTATCTGCACTCCAAGCCTGGACGGGCGAAATTGAAGGTCCAATATCCAGGCCTAAACGGGATGTGGGTTGAGGTGCGCCGGTGATCTGCTCGAAAGTCGAAGGCTGAGATCCGAGGTTGAGTTTTTCCAAGTCCGCTTCTAAACTCGTCGATCGCTTTTTGGCAGCTTCCAATCCCTCATCCAGCTTATCCCTGTCCAAGCTCAACAGTACCTCCCTCTCCTTCAGAAATACAGCAGGTGTTAATCCCTACTATCAGCCATTTGTAACGAAGGGAGTAACGTACTTTGGCCCAGAGCTCATCATCATCCCCCGCCCCTGGTATGTATTCGAATCCAACATTCCTCCCACCCGAAAGAGTAACAGAGGGGACATCATCTCGTTGACCCGTAATCCCAATCCAGCGAGAGGCGGATAAACAGATGATGGGCGTATATCCGGACTCTGGTATGTTGGGTTGTGAGGAAGAGGGATGGATGAAGAATGGCCTTAGTGGTCTTTCGAGATTCGGAAGTGTGATATTGGATGACTGTCCGTCAGTGGAAGTATGGCAGGGGTACGTACGAGTAAGTTCTCCGTCCATGTAGGGAGGAGGTCTATGATCTGTTGACGCTCTGATGGGGATACAACTGAAGGCGGGAAATAGGCTTCCGACCACCCAGAATCGTTGTCGTTTTGGCGATATCTCGCTTGGACGGCTCGATTGATTACTGCACACCTTCTTCTCGCCTGGACGGCTCGGTTGATTACTACACACCTTCCATCAGTCTTCTCCTGTCGCCTGATTTGTAGACTCACCAAATAGGGATTGTCTTGGATAAAGCATCTGGCATACGCTTCCGTCAATTCCATCCTGTCCAACACGATGTCTCGCTCACCTTTCCCCTCCGAGTAGAATCGACCAGAATCAGACTACCAATCAGCTTGAACCACTCTGGTTCAGGAGGATCATACCCTCCGTGATCCTCCGCATGCTTTGCAAGAGCTATGTTCGCCCTTCTCAGATTGAAATTCCAGTTCTACCCATCAGCCCCGCCCGCACCAATCTCCTTAATCATACATTAGTATGTCCATCGGTGGATTTGAAATACGCGTATGTCGTCTTTCATAAGCTCCCATCATATGAATAACATACACTAGGAGGAGTGTACCAAGTCCCACACCTCTGATTTGCTACACTGTCAACGGAAGCTCGAAAATCAGGGACAGCCTTACGAACTACCTCGAATCTCCCTTCGAACCATTCTTTCGATACTCGCTCTACGAACGCTTGGTCCGCTGCTATACTATGTAACCTATTAAACACGTCGTATTGTGCATTATGGCGTTTAACCGCTTTCGCCCCGTCCATCTATTGTACACTGCTCGTATATCAAGTTCTCTCTTGGCAGTCACCAAAAGTCAACGGAACATTACTTTCCCACGGTCCATTTACTTCACTTGACGCGTCTTGTACTTGTAAACAACAAAGTCAAGTCATATCACACTCATATATATAGACCATGGGATTGCAACGAACACCACCCCCAGGCCGCCCAACGAATCAAGATGCAGGCCCATCGAATCCTGGCGATAGCTCGATGACCTCCGACTCGTCGCAGGCTTTCGTACCTCGAAATCCGGGAGTTATGAGGTCACCACTGAGTGGATCTACTGGTGCTTCCAGTTCGAGTCGACCTGCGCCTTCACCAGCTCCTGCACCTGCACCGACACCTGTAACTGCAAGAGTCCGCAATGTCCCGGCGACTCCAGCTCCGCAATTATTGGCTCCTGATGATGAAGGAAACGTATCGACTACACCATCATATGCCCCTCCTGCCCCCGTCCATTCACCCCCGCCGGCCCGTGAACGTTCTCCTACCCCTGTCGAACCAACACCGGCTACACATCTACCAGAATCCGAAGTGGTCCGCCCCGATCCCACAACACCCGCCAACAAACGTCGGAAATCACGCCATCCGGACCCTCCTCCCCCAGTAGCCGAGGAAATGTCGATAGATAGCAGTAATGGCAATGAAGGGTCGAGTGGGATTGAAACGAAAATGATGTATGGGAGGAGATATCAATTAATGATGGATACACTCGAATTGGCAGTCAAGAACAGTTCACATCGAATGACGTGAGTCACCTACTTACATCGCTTGATGGAGCTGATGGTAGATTGAGAGAATTTACGAAATGTTTCCCAATGCTTGCCGCACAGAATAAAGAGATGTTTGAGACTGTTTTCGAGGAGACGAGAGCGGAGCTGGGGAGGCAGCTTTTAGTCAGTCTATACCTATCTACAAGGATGAAGCTAACAAGTAGGCGGAAGCTACTGCTACCATCGAGGCTGAACGATTTGGACCAGCACTGAAAAAGATTGATGAGGCTGTACAGGAAGCTAAGGAGAATGTGACGGAACATGGGAGACCTAGTGCTTGGCGGTGAGTCCCTCTCGTTCTACACTCAATGGTGCTGAGATTGCAGACCTGAGCTATCGGCAAAAGCGATATGTGCAGCTGCAAATTTACCAGTCTACGATGAAACATATACAAGGCTAAGGACAGAGTACCTCGCCGTAAGTCATCCCATCGATCTAGAAAATTGGGCTGATTCGTAGTTACATGACGATTGTTCAAAACGATATACTTCAATCGCGGAAAAGCAAGCACTGCTAAAACAACTGGAATCAACAGTGTCGGATGGGGTTGTCGATCTACAGAAAACGATAGAGACGATGAAAGATTTCCCGACGGAGGAAATGAGGAGATGGATGGAAGATGTCATGCCGACTTTAGATGCTAGGACTGCTTGAGTTCAAAAGTGATGGAGAGGGGAAATGTTGTCTTGATATTAATCTTGATCTTTTGAGTTATACTGGTAATGCGTTCATGCTCGTTTGTACAACTATATGATGGTATATACTGCCCTAGACCCAACCCTCCGACAACCTCTTCTCGGCCGTACGTCCTCCCATAGCGGGCCATAATTCATCCAACCGATCTTCATGCGAGGGCGTATGGAACCGGACCGTCTGTCTTTGGGATACACTTTCAGCCCTTACATGTGAATTGACCTGTCTTGGAGGTGGTCTTGGACCCGATCCCGAGCCGGACGCGGATGCGAAGCTGGGTAAGAGTGGGGACTGGGACATGTCGATTATCCTTGATTGTCTGATCAAGTCTTTCTCTGGTTTGACCGTTTGATCGTTCGGATTCGAGTATGGCGGTGGAGGAGCCATAAATTGGCTGGCCCTGGGTTGATCCTTCTTGTCGACTAGCGGGATATCTCGTTCACCCTTTGATCGAGGTAGTAACAGTTCCCTTAACCTACTCCTTTTATCCTGGTCCGCAGCATCGACCCTAATCCTGTTTAAGCCTAGTACCCTCTCCAGACGTAATTTGACGGTACTGTCGCCTTCATCCTCTCCCTTTCTCGCATTGACTTGATCCATCGCATCTCCGAATTGTTTGGCTTCGAACCGCCTTTGTCGCCTCTGTTTCCGAATGAACAACCAAAAGATAGCACCCGCCACCGCTAGGATGATGGGCAAGACGATGAAAGCGATTAATTTCCTAGACCTTGGGGTAATGAGGTCTTTCATGCAGACACCCAAACCTACCGCATAATCGCAGTCGGTAGCTTCACATACGCCCGCCTTCAATATCGAATGATCGGGACACGATGAACAGGTCGTAGGCGAATTGATACAAGATGAACAACTTGGATCACAGCGGTGACATGTCATTCCGTCGAAATACATGGATCGAGGGCAGTGCGTGAGGCATTGCGAGTTGTGTAAAACAGGTCGATCGGAGGGGCAGGAAGTACATGCTCCACTATCGAGTGGGTTGGAGCAGGTACCGCATGAAGGCGAGCAGGGGAGGCAGGTACCGTTGATGGCGAGTGATTTGAATGGGCAGGTCGACATACATTGCCCGGACGATGCAAAGGTATTGTCGGGGCAGCGGGTGCAAGTCGTAGAGGATGTGATGCAGAATAAACAGGAGTCGTCACATCCTGCTCATCAGCTTTTCGTTCCAAAAGTAGCAAGATCAGCTTACGTTGACATGTCCCATTCTTTTCAGCTGTTCCAGGAGGTAGGAAGAAACCGTCCGAGCAAGTCTTCACGCATTTCCCAGATTCGAGTAAATACCCATCATGGCATGCCGAACAGGTCAATGAGCCATAACTGGCGGAAGGCGAGAAAGAGGGTATAGAGCAAGTAGCACAACCAGCAGGACAGGCTATCATCAGTATCGAATCATTTCAATTTTGATAAACGCACCTTCACAAGCTGATTTCTCATTGTTAACGATAAAAGTCCCGTTCAGACCTGATAGGCTTGAATCGCAGATACCCGTTGACGAATCGTACCCAACACATGATCCGGCCAGGTTGATTCGGGGAGCAGCACATGAGAGGCATTGGGTGGTTGAAGGCCCAGTACAGGTATCACAGGCTGGCGAACAGCTGTTGATCAGCGCAGATGCGAACAGCGACGTACCTGGAGCAAGTGGAAGATGATGTATCCCAGTATTGACCCGCTTGACAGCTCTGAGGCGAGATGCATCTCGGCGAGTCGGCGGAGGAGAGGATGAGTGGTGTTGTGCAGGTCATGCAGGAAGCAGTGGAGTCGGTACTATCCTGTAATGTACAGCTTTCGCATCCAAGGGGACAAGCTTAAAATCAGCCTGTCGTCTCGGATATCAAGAGGTGAACGTACCGAGGCAGTCACCAGACTTGGTCTCAAAGAACCCAGGGGAGCACGTATCGCATAATCCACCCATGGTCGAATCGGTAATCCACCCAGCGGCGCATGTACATGTACTATCAGAAGTACAGGTCCCATGTAAACAATTGCAGCCTTAACATAAGCTTGGAAGCTCAAATGACTCACCTTTAACGGAATCGATATTTGTCCCTAAGCAGGTCCCGGTCCCGGTGAGACCATCGTCGCATTGCGTACAGTCTCCAGTACAGGCTGATATCAGCACCTCCCCCAACGGATAGTGGAATGGCGTACCTTGACATTCCGCTCCCCAGTGACCTTCTGCGCATTCGTCGCATGAGACCCCGCCCCAGCCGGGTTGGCACTGACATGTACCCCTTGCAGCAGTCCCGTTGCTGGTACCAGGCACACAGCTCCCCGAAGATCCACAAGCAGGTTCACATCGATCTATCATCAGCCATGACCCTCATCAGAGCGAGATTTACCCACCATAAGCAACTTCCATAAACGTCCTAGATTTCGGTGGTAGATTCCTCAATTCCCCTCGATTCGGTATATTCCCCCATACCGCCATTCCAGGATTGATGAGGCCATACCACCCATCGGGAAATACCGCCGACGTCCACTCCTCGGAGGTTGGGGCGTGATAATTCTTTGACGAGAATATCAGAGGCGAAGACGGAAAACTTAGGGTGAATGTGGAGTCAGAGGTGGTAGTTGTTAGGTTTCGTAGTTCGAATGAGGAAGAGTCGTATTCGGAAGAGGGGTAAATGCCGGGTATCAGGTCTACTGAGGAAGAATGGGCGAGGACTGCTCGTCAGTTGAGTACGAGAAGGTGGACTTACGAGGCGAATTTGAAGAACCTGGGATACATGTATCGGGGGAACATACCTTCCCATCAACTATAGATCAGCGATCAATCATTTCCAGGAGGAGTAGGAGGACATACCAGAACCGAGGACGAGTCCAATAAGGAGTGTGAAATCAAGTAATCTCATGATGGTAAGTATGTAGTTGACGAAGTTGAAGAGGTAAATGATGCATCGCTTCCAATCATATATGCATCCTCATCCATTTCCGACGCGCAGTTCAGTCAGGAGGTACTCGGTCGTATTGTCTGGCTGTTTCATGGTCAATCGTTATTGAGAGAACTGGGATTAGTGGATTTCGAGAACAATAAGCTTCGTCCTTTCTTTCCTTTTGTTTCATCCAAAGGATGATCGTTTTGTGCCTTCCCCTTAGCAATGCTAGCAGTCCGTTCCTCTCAGAACGAGGACACGGCCATGCTGAAGGTCATCGAGAGTTGGATCATGTTATAGGCTTTCTGAGGGTGATGGAAAAGTATACCAGGTCTAGAAGTATGCCGCATAGTCTGTGCTCCCCCTCATTTACCCCGCCTCCACTTTCACCACGTGCATTCGGCCCGGAGTCCACCTGTGACATCAGTGTAAGCCTGTAGAGCGACGGATGCTCGACTCTATGCAGGCAGGAGTATAAGTTAGATTGCGATCCATAATTCAAGTAAAATATATATCATTCTATAGTCATACACACGATGGCACCGGCACATGGAGTACCTCTACAAGATCTAGCGACAGACTCGGTCGACAAGATCAATATCCCCGTTCGAGGTATTCAAGACCATGCTCTGATTGGTAATCTCCGAACTGCGGCCCTAGTCTCGATCGATGGATCTATCGAATCAATGTGTATCCCATACTTTGATTCTCCATCTGTTTTCGCTCGAATCTTGGATGCCGACAAAGGTGGTCATTTCTCCATTACGCCTACATGGAATTTTAAGCCGAAACAGGCTTATGCCCCCAATTCGAATGTATTGGTCACTAAATTTTTGAGTGAAGATGGTGTTGGAGTTATCACGGACTTGTTGGTACCCAAGGGGGCTAATTTGTATCGAAAAGGAGAGAAGACCCATTTGCCATGGTTGATTAGGAAGGTCGAGAGTATCAGGGGAAAAGTCCCATTCAGGATGGAATGTGCTCCGGCCTTCAACTACTGTAGGGATAAACACACCACTGAGGTGAGTCTCATCTGCCTGTGGGCTAGGCTATTGCTGACTATCTAGCTGGTCAAGGACGACTCGGCTGCCACTGGAGTGGACCACGAGAACAAAGCCTTATTCACCTCCCCAGACCTAAGCCTCGATCTTCGATACCTATCAAACTCGTCCGATGAATGCGTTTCTAAGCCCACAATCAAGCTCAAGACTGAGTGCTTTGCCGCACGAGGTCTACTGGGCGATTCCGTCACGTCTGATTTCGAACTCGAAGAAGGCCAGAGTGTCACCTTTGTCTTGAGGGAAGTTGGAGATTGGCAGTACTCGAACGAGGAACATCAACGAGTCGCCAACCCTGACCCTGAAAGGGCTGCTGCGTTAGGTATCCCATTGGCAACATTGTTGGAAGCTACTAGCCGATTGAGGCCTCCTGAGAACCCTATGATGACTCAAGCTTTGCTCGATGATTTGATGTCGACTACGAGTAAGTATTGGCAGAAATGGGTCGCAA
>Ga0308160_10006996_pt1 | contig 11324 bp, 6 predicted proteins | sample PhyFR1_FD_201036 | JGI IMG/M metagenome (GOLD analysis project Ga0308160, IMG submission 201036) | Phyllosphere microbial communities from UC Gill Tract Community Farm, Albany, California, United States - DLSLF.R1 | ecosystem: Host-associated > Plants > Phyllosphere > Unclassified | place: USA... | reverse complement strand
GTCGGTCGGCGAGCTCTTCGCGCCCGCGCTCGGCACCGTGCTCGAGGCGAACCAGGCCGTCGTCGACAGCCCCGACCTCGTCAACAGCGACCCGTTCGGCGAGGGCTGGCTGATCAAGATCACCCTGGCGTCGAGCGACCAGGTCGGCCTCCTCTCGCGCGACGAGTACGTCGCGCTGACCGCCGAATGAGCGCCGTGACCGAGGGCAGCGTGTTCGGCGACTGGTCCGACCGCGCCGCGACCGGCTTCGTCGACCGCCACGTCGGCACGACCACGGCCGAGCAGCGCGCCATGCTCGACGTGCTGGGGCACGACAGCGTCGCCTCGCTCGTGAGCGCCGCGGTGCCCGACAGCATCCACGCGTCCGCCGTCGAGGGCTCGGTGCTGCCCGCCCCGATCGGCGAGGAGGAGGCGCTGGCCGAGCTCCGCGGGCTCGCCGACCGCAACCGCGCCTCCCGCAGCATGATCGGCCTCGGGTACCACGACACCGTGACCCCGGCCGTGATCCGCCGCAACGTGCTCGAGAACCCGAGCTGGTACACGGCCTACACGCCGTACCAGCCCGAGATCTCCCAGGGCCGCCTCGAGGCCCTGATCAACTTCCAGACCATGGTCTCCGAGCTGACCGGCCTGACGACCGCCAACGCGTCGATGCTCGACGAGGGCACGGCCGTCGTCGAGGGCATGCTGCTCGCCCGCCGCGCGTCGAAGGCGCCGAGCGACGTCTTCGTCGTCGACGCGGACGCGCTGCCGCAGACCAAGGCGCTGCTGGCCGGCCGGGCCGAGGCCGTCGGCGTCGATATCGTCGAGCTCGACCTCGCGACGACCGCGCCCGCCGACCTGCCGGCCGCCTTCGGCGTCTTCGTGCAGTACCCGGGCGCCTCGGGCGCCGTGTGGGACCCTGAGCCCGTCGTCGAGGCCGCGCACGCGGCCGGTGGCCTCGCGGTCGTCGCCGCCGACCTGCTCGCGATGACCCTGCTGCGGGCGCCCGGCGAGTTCGGCGCCGACGTCGCCGTCGGCACGAGCCAGCGCTTCGGCGTGCCGATGGGCTTCGGGGGGCCGCACGCGGGCTACATGGCCGTCCGCACCGGGCTCGAGCGTCAGCTGCCCGGGCGCCTCGTCGGCGTCTCGCAGGACGCCGAGGGCCACCCCGCCTACCGGCTCAGCCTCCAGACGCGCGAGCAGCACATCCGCCGCGAGAAGGCGACCTCGAACATCTGCACCGCCCAGGTGCTGCTCGCCGTGATGGCCTCGATGTACGCGGTCTACCACGGCCCCTGGGGCCTCCGGCACATCGCCGGGCGCGTGCACGACCACGCCGTCGACCTCGCCGCGGCGATCACGGCCAGCGACCTCGAGCTCGAGCGCGACACGTTCTTCGACACCCTGCAGGTCTTCGTGCCCGGCCGGGCCCGGGAGGTCGTCGCGAGCGCCCACGAGCGCGGCTACCTGCTCTGGGCCGTCGACGACGACTGCGTCCGCTTCTCGTTCGACGAGACGACCACGCGCGACGACGTCGCGGTGGTGGCCGACGTGCTCGGCGTCACGCTGCCCCCGCTCGACGCGGCGGCCCGCGTCGAGGTCCTGCCCGAGGCGGCCCTCCGCACCTCCGACTACCTGACGCACCCGGTCTTCCGCACCCACCGCAGCGAGACCAGCATGATGCGCTACCTCAAGCACCTCGCCGACAAGGACTACGCGCTCGACCGCGGCATGATCCCCCTCGGCAGCTGCACGATGAAGCTCAACGCCGCGACCGAGATGGCCGCGGTGACCTGGCCCGAGTTCGCCGGGGTCCACCCGTTCGCCCCGGCCGCCGACGTCGAGGGCTACCTCGAGATGATCGGCCAGCTCGAGGGCTGGCTCGCCGAGGTCACCGGGTACGACACCGTCTCGCTGCAGCCGAACGCGGGCAGCCAGGGCGAGCTCGCGGGCCTCCTGGCGATCCGCGGGTACCACCGCGCGAACGGCGACGTCGACCGCACGGTCTGCCTCATCCCGCAGAGCGCGCACGGCACGAACGCCGCCAGCGCCGTCCTCGCGGGCCTCCGCGTCGTCGTCGTCGCCTGCAACGAGCAGGGCGACGTCGACCTGGCCGACCTGCGTGCCAAGGTGGCCGAGCACGCCGCCGACCTCGCCGCGCTGATGATCACGTACCCGTCGACGCACGGCGTCTACGAGCACGACATCCGCGAGGTGACCGACGCCGTGCACGCGGCCGGCGGCCAGGTCTACGTCGACGGCGCGAACCTCAACGCCCTGCTCGGCGTCGCGCGCTTCGGCGAGTTCGGGGGCGACGTCTCGCACCTCAACCTCCACAAGACGTTCTGCATCCCCCACGGCGGCGGCGGCCCCGGGGTCGGGCCGGTCGCGGCGAAGGCGCACCTCGCGCCGTTCCTGCCCGGCCACCCGCTCGCGCAGCAGGCCGACCGTCGCACCGGCGCCTCCGCCGCCGGTGCGGGCGAGCGCCTCGCTCACGGGGGCGTCCCCGTCTCGAGCGCGCCCTACGGGTCGCCGAGCATCCTGCCGATCAGCTGGACCTACGTCCGGATGATGGGCACCGAGGGCCTGACGGCCGCGACCGGCGCCGCCGTGCTCGCCGCGAACTACGTCGCCGCCCGCCTGCGCGAGCACTACCCGGTGCTCTACTCGGGCGAGAACGGCCTCGTGGCGCACGAGTGCATCCTCGACCTGCGCCCGCTCCGCGACGCCACCGGCGTGACGGTCGACGACGTCGCGAAGCGCCTGGTCGACTACGGCTTCCACTCGCCGACGATGTCGTTCCCGGTCGCCGGCACCCTCATGGTCGAGCCGACCGAGAGCGAGGACCTGGCCGAGATCGACCGCTTCGTCGACGCGATGATCGCCATCAAGGCGGAGGCCGACCAGGTCGCCGCCGGTCGCTGGTCGGTGGAGGAGAGCCCGCTGCGCGGAGCGCCGCACACGGCGGAGTCGGTCATCTCGGGGGAGTGGTCGCGCGACTACACCCGTGACGAGGCCGTCTACCCCGTCCGGTCGCTCGTGCGCGGCAAGTACTGGCCGCCGGTGCGCCGCATCGACCAGGCGTGGGGCGACCGCAACCTGTTCTGCGCCTGCCCGCCGGTGGAGGCGTTCGCCTAGGCCGCGTGCGTCCCCGACCACGGCGCCCCGGCCGCCCCGCGAGAGCGGAGCGGCCGGGGCGCCGTCGTCAGCTCGGCAGGCCGAAGAACGCGGGGAAGGTCGCGGCGGCCCACGGGTAGCCCACGAAGACCGCCGCGTCCATCAGCACGTGCGCGACGACGAGCGGCAGCACGCGCCCGGTGCGCGCGTACAGCCAGCCGAAGGCCAGCCCCATCACGAGGTTGCCGACGAACGCGCCGAACCCCTGGTACAGGTGGTACGTGCCCCGGAGCAGGGCCGCCGTGACGATGATCGGCCAGGTCCGCCAGCCGAGGTCGCGGAGGCGCGCGAAGAGGTAGGCGACGACGATGACCTCCTCGGTGACGCCGGCGCGCAGGGCCGAGAGCAGCAGCACCGGCACCGTCCACCAGTGCTGCGCGAGGTCGGTGGGCACCACGGTCACCGTGAGGTCGAGGGCCTTCCCGACGAGGTAGAGGCCGATGCCCGGCACGCCGATCGCGAGGGCGATGCCCGCTCCGCCCGCGACGTCGCGGCCCGCGCGGGAGAAGTCGACCCCGAGACGACCGAGGTGCGGCCGGGCCTCCCGCCAGAGCAGGAAGGCCACCAGCAGCACCGGCACGAGGTCGACCGCGATGCTCATCAGCTGGTAGAGCAGATCGAAGACCGGCCGGTCGCTGAGCGACGAGTTCAGCGTCGCGGTCTGCTGCGAGAGGGCGACGTCGCGGGTCAGCCGGTTCACCAGCGACAACAGCGAGTACACCGCGGAGGCGCCGAGCGACAGAGCGAGGACGATCGCGATCTCGGCCCGCACGCGCCCTCGGGAGGGCACCACGCCGTCGTCCGCCAGCCGGGCCCTCGTCACGTCGCTCACGCGGCTGATCGTACGGGACGGCCACACCTGTCGTGCGGGGCCAGGGATGATAGCGGCAGCCTCGGGGATTCCTCGCAGCAGATCCATGCGAGATGCAGGCCGCACGCGCAACGAACTGTGCGTCCACGCAACGAATCGGCGAGTTGGTTTCCGTCGTGTAACCGTTCTCCGTGAGGTTTGGTGATGCCTCCGGGCGGTGCTTAGGGTACTTGCATCCAACGCGGCACGGCTCATGGGGGCTGTGCTGCGTCCTTTCTTGCATCAGGAGGAACATTGAAGAAGACGCGCACGGGCCTCGGGGCCATCGCCGTCGTGGGGACGGCAGCACTCGTCCTCACCGGTTGCGCCAGCGGCAGCGACGACTCGGGCGACAGCGCCTCGGGCGACTCGTCGGCCGTCATCACGACGAACGGCAACGAGCCGCAGAACCCGCTGATCCCCTCGAACACCACCGAGGTCGGCGGCGGCAAGATCATCGACTCCGTGTTCGCGGGCCTGGTCTCGTACGACGCCAAGGGCGAGCCCGTCAACGACGTGGCCGAGAGCATCACCTCCGACGACAACCAGAAGTGGGACGTCACGATCCGCGACGGCCTGACGTTCACCGACGGCACCGACGTGACGGCCGAGTCGTTCACGAAGGCCTGGAACTGGGCGGCGCAGCTCAGCAACGCCCAGGGCGGCAGCTACTTCTTCGACGACATCGAGGGCTTCAGCTACGACGCCGACAGCGACCTCGCGCTCGAGGTCGTCAGCCCGACCGAGTTCACCGTCCAGCTCAGCGCGCCCGAGGCCGACTGGCCCCTGCGCCTCGGCTACTCGGCGTTCGTCCCGCTGCCCGAGGCGTTCTACGCCGACACGGCGGCCTTCGGTGAGAACCCGATCGGCAACGGCCCGTACAAGCTCGACGGCGAGGGTGCCTGGACGCACAACCAGGACATCAAGCTCGTCACCAACGAGGACTACGACGGCCCGCGGACGCCCAAGAACGGCGGCCTGACCATCACGTTCTACACGACGCAGGACGCGGCCTACGCCGACGCCCAGTCGGGCGTGCTCGACATCCTCGACGCCGTCCCCGACAGCGCCTTCGAGACCTACAAGGACGACTTCCCGGACCGCAACGTCAACCAGGCGGCCGCGATCTTCCAGTCGTTCACCATCCCCCAGTACCTCGAGCACTTCGACGGCACGACGGAGGAGGGCAAGCTCCGCCGCCAGGCCATCTCGATGGCGATCAACCGCGACGACATCACCAAGGTGATCTTCCAGGACACCCGCACCCCCGCCAAGGACTTCACGTCGCCCGTCATCGACGGCTACTCGGACGACCTCGACGGCTCGGACGTCCTCTCGTACAACGAGGACGAGGCCCAGAAGCTCTGGAAGGAAGCCGACGCGATCGCGCCCTACGGCGACACCGTCTTCTCCATCGCCTACAACGCTGACGGTGGCCACCAGGCCTGGGTCGACGCGGCGGCGAACAGCATCGCCGACACGCTCGGCATCAAGGCCGAGGGCAAGTCGTACCCCGACTTCAAGGGCCTGCTCGACGAAGAAGAGAACGACGCGATGACCGGTGCCTTCCGTTCCGGATGGCAGGCCGACTACCCGTCGCTCTACAACTTCCTGGCCCCGCTGTACCAGTCCGGTGCGGGCTCGAACTACGGCCGCTACACCAGCGACGAGTTCGACACCCTCCTCAAGGAGGGCAGCCAGGCCACGAGCGTCGACGACGCGAACGCCAAGTTCCAGGACGCTCAGGAGGTCCTCTTCAAGGACCTCCCCGTCGTCCCGCTGTGGTACTCCAACGTGACCGGCGTCTACGCCGACACGGTGAGCAACGTCCAGTTCGGCTGGAACTCGGTGCCCCTGTACTACGAGGTCACCAAGAACTAGCAGCGGAGAGGCGACCAGCCTCACCGTCCACGAGGGGGTCCGGAGCAGAGCGATCTGCTGCGGACCCCCTCCGCGGGCGTCCACCACCCACACGATTGCGACCTATGCTCACGCACGACACCGAGGAGGCCTGATGCTCTGGTACACCGGTCGACGGCTCCTCCAATTGATCCCCGTCTTCTTCGGGGCGACGTTCCTCATCTACTTCATGGTCTTCGCCGTGCCGGGCGACCCCGTGGCGGCTCTCTTCGGCGACAAGCAGCCGAGCCCCCAGGTCCTCGAGCAGATCAGGGCTCAGTACAACCTCGACAAGCCCTTCATCGTCCAGTACCTGCTCTACATCGGCGGACTGTTCACGGGCGACCTCGGCACGACTTTCTCCGGTCGTCCCGTGCTGTCCGAGCTGACGCGCGCCTTCCCCATCACCTTCCGCCTCGCGATGCTGGCCCTCGTCTTCGAGGCCGTCGCCGGCATCATCGTCGGTCTGGTCGCCGGTCTCCGCAAGGGCAAGATCTTCGACACGAGCGCGCTCGTCGTGAGCCTGCTGCTCATCTCCGTGCCGATCTTCGTCGTCGGCTTCGTGCTGCAGTACGTCTTCGCCATCAACCTCGGCATCTTCCGCACCACGGTCAGTTCTCAGGCCCCGTGGAACGAGCTGGTGCTGCCGGCCCTGGTGCTGGCCTCCGTGTCGTTCGCGTACATCGTCCGCCTGACCCGCGCCTCCGTCTCGGAGAACATGAGCGCCGACTTCGTGCGCACCGCCACGGCGAAGGGCCTCACCCGCCGCCGCGTCGTCGGCGTGCACATCCTCCGCAACTCGCTCGTGCCGGTCATCACCTACCTCGGAGTCGACATCGGATCGCTGATGGTCGGTGCCATCGTCACCGAGGGCATCTTCAACATCCAGGGCGTCGGCGGCACCGTCTACAAGGCCATCCAGCTCGGCGAGGGCCCCACCGTCGTGTCGTTCGTGGCCGTGATGGTCATCATCTTCATGCTGGCCAACCTGCTCGTCGACCTGCTCTACGCCGTTCTCGACCCGAGGATCCGCTATGCCAAGTAACGCCTCATCGCCCCTGTCGGCCGACCACTTCGTCGCCGACCTCGAGGAGACGCCCGTCAAGGCCGTCGACGCCGTCGACGAGTCCGAGAAGCCCCGCAGCAGCTGGGACGACGCGTGGGACAGCATGAAGTCCCGCCCGCTGTTCTGGATCTCCGCGGCTCTCATCCTGCTCGTGGTCGTCGTCGCGGTCTTCCCCGGGCTGTTCACCCACACCTCCCCGACGAGCGGCGCCGACCTGCAGTCGAGCAACGAGGGCCCGGAGGCCGGCCACCCGATGGGCTTCACCCGTCAGGGCCTCGACGTCTTCGCCCGCGTCGTCTACGGCACCCGCGCCTCCCTCACGGTGGGCCTGCTCGCGACCGTCATCGTCACGATCATCGGCATCATCGTGGGTTCGCTGGCCGGCTTCTACGGCGGCTGGCTCGACGCGGTCGTCTCGCGCATCGGCGACATCTTCTTCGCCATCCCCACGGTGCTCGGCGCCATCGTCCTCATGTCGGTGCTGCCCTCCCGCACGCCCCTCACGGTGGCCCTGGTGCTGTCGCTCTTCGCCTGGCCCCAGATCGCGCGCATCATGCGCGGTTCCGTGCTCGGCGCGAAGAGCAGCGACTACGTGACGGCGAGCCTCGCGCTCGGCGTCTCGCGGTTCCGCATCCTGCTCCGCCACGTCGTGCCCAACGCGATCACCCCGGTCATCGTCGTCGCGACCGTCTCGCTCGGCACGTTCATCGTCGCCGAGGCGACGCTGAGCTTCCTCGGCATCGGCCTGCCCAGCGGCACCATGTCGTGGGGCAACGACATCAGCCAGGCGAGCGTCTCCATCCGCACGGCTCCGATGACCCTGTTCTGGCCCGCGGCCGCGCTGTCGATCACGGTGCTGTCGTTCCTCATGATGGGCGACGTCGTGCGCGACGCCCTCGACCCGAAGGCGAGGGCCCGTCGATGACGTCCACCTCCACCCGCCCCGAGGGCGCGTCCGGCGCCTCCACCTCGGCGGCTCCGCTGCTCGAGATCAAGGGCCTCAAGATCGGCTTCAAGACGCAGGCGGGCTACGTCGACGCCGTGCGCGGCGTCGACCTGACCCTGCGTCAAGGCGAGAGCCTCGCGATCGTCGGTGAGTCGGGCTCCGGCAAGTCGACCACCGCCACCTCGATCATCGACCTGCTGCCCGGCACGGGCACCGTCACCGGCGGCCAGATCCTCTTCGAGGGCCGTGACCTGACGAAGGCCAGCAAGGCCGAGATGCAGGCGCTGCGCGGGCGAGAGATCGGCTACGTCCCGCAGGACCCGATGTCGAACCTCAACCCGGTCTGGAGCATCGGCTTCCAGGTCGAGGAGGCCATCCGCGCGAACGGCGTCGCGACCGGCAAGCAGGCCGTCCGCGAGCGGGCGATCGAGGTGCTGAAGGAGGCCGGTCTCGGCGACGCCGACCAGCGCCTGAAGCAGTTCCCGCACCAGTTCTCGGGCGGCATGCGCCAGCGCGTGCTGATCGGCATCGGCCTGTCGTCGCGCCCGAAGCTGCTCATCGCCGACGAGCCGACCTCGGCCCTCGACGTGACCGTGCAGCGACGCATCCTCGACCACCTCGAGAGCCTGACCCGCGACTACGGCACCTCCGTGCTCTTCATCACGCACGACCTCGGCCTCGCCGCCGAGCGTGCCGAGAAGCTGGTCGTGATGTACAAGGGCCGCGTCGTCGAGTCCGGGCCCTCGAAGGAGATCCTGGCCAACCCGCAGCACCCGTACACGAAGCGCCTGGTCGCCGCGGCGCCCAGCCTCGCGAGCCGTCGCATCCAGTCGGCCCTGACGCCGAACACCGTGCACGACGCCGACGTGTCGGCCGAGGGCGCGGACGACGCTGAGCTGATCGCGCGGGCCCACGCCCGCGAGGAGGCCGGCAAGGCCGACCAGCGGTACATCTCGGTGCAGAACCTGTCGAAGATCTACCAGATCCGTCAGGGCGGCTTCAAGACGACCGAGCTCAAGGCCGTCGACGACGTGTCGTTCGCGATCCCGCGCGGCACGACGATGGCGCTCGTCGGCGAGTCGGGCTCCGGCAAGTCGACCGTGGCGAAGCTCGTGCTGCAGCTCGAGTCGATCTCGTCGGGCACCGTCGAGATCGACGGCCAGAGCGTCGGCGCGCTGAAGGGCAAGGCGCTCTTCGACTTCCGTCGCCGGGTCCAGCCGGTCTTCCAGGACCCGTACGGCTCTCTCGACCCGATGTACAGCGTCGGCAACACGATCGCCGAGCCGCTGGTGACCCACGGCATCGGTGACCGCGCGAGCCGCCAGGCCCGCGTGCGCGAGCTGCTCGAGCAGGTGTCGCTGCCGGCGTCGACGGTCAACCGCTACCCGAACGAGCTCTCGGGCGGTCAGCGCCAGCGCATCGCCGTCGCGAGGGCGCTCGCCCTCAAGCCCGACGTCATCGTGCTCGACGAGGCCGTCTCGGCCCTCGACGTGCTCGTCCAGGGCCAGATCCTCGACCTGCTGACCGACCTGCAGACCGAGCTGGGCCTGACGTACCTCTTCATCACGCACGACCTCGCCGTCGTCCGGCTCATCGCCGACAACGTGGCGGTCATGCAGAAGGGCCGCATCGTCGAGTCGGGCACCACCGACGAGATCTTCGCGGCGCCGACGAAGCAGTACACCCAGGAGCTCCTCGAGGCGATCCCCGGCGCGAACTTCGCCTTCGGGCGCTGAGCCGGGCTTCCCGCCCCACCGGGAGAGGGCCCTTCCCGCCGTGTTCGCGCACGGCGGGAGGGGCCCTTTACCACGTGCCGTAGACTGATCGGGCCGGGCTTCGTCCCGACCACTTCCCCCCTCACTCTTTCGTAAGGAATACATCCATGGCGACTGCCATCCGCAGCGACCTGCGCAACGTGGCGATCGTGGCCCACGTCGACCACGGCAAGACGACCCTCGTCGACGCCATGCTCAAGCAGACCAACTCGTTCGACGCGCACTTCGACACCGAAGACCGCATGATGGACGGCAACGAGCTCGAGCGCGAGAAGGGCATCACGATCCTCGCGAAGAACACCTCGGTGCTCTACAACGGTGCCCACGCGACCGACGGCCCGATCACGATCAACGTCATCGACACCCCCGGCCACGCCGACTTCGGCGGCGAGGTCGAGCGCGGCCTCTCGATGGTCGACGGCGTCGTGCTGCTCGTCGACGCGTCCGAGGGCCCGCTGCCCCAGACGCGCTTCGTGCTCCGCAAGGCCCTCGCGGCCAAGCTGCCCGTCATCCTGCTGGTCAACAAGACCGACCGCCCCGACGCGCGCATCGACGAGGTCGTGGCCGAGAGCCAGGACCTCCTCCTCGGCCTCGCCAGCGACCTGAGCGAAGAGGTCGAAGACCTCGACCTCGACGCCATCCTCAACGTGCCCGTCGTCTACGCCTCGGGCCGCAACGGCGCCGCGTCGACCAACAAGCCCGCCGACGGCTCGCTGCCCGACAACGACGACCTCGAGCCGCTCTTCGACGCGATCCTCACCCACGTGCCGGCGCCGCGCTACGACGACGAGCACCCGCTGCAGGCGCACGTCACCAACCTCGACGCCTCGCCGTTCCTCGGCCGCCTCGCGCTCCTCCGCGTCTTCCACGGCACCCTGCAGAAGGGCCAGACCGTCGCCTGGGTCAAGTCCGACGGCACCGTCCAGAACGCGCGCATCACCGAGCTCCTGGTGACGAAGGCCCTCAGCCGCTACCCGGCCGAGAGCGCGGGCCCCGGCGACATCGTCGCCGTCGCCGGCTTCGACACCATCACCATCGGCGAGACCCTCTCCGACCCCGAAGACGTTCGCCCGCTGCCGACCATCACGGTCGACGACCCGGCCATCTCGATGACCATCGGCACGAACACCTCGCCGATCATCGGCAAGGTCAAGGGCCACAAGCTGACCGCCCGCATGGTCAAGGACCGCCTCGACCGCGAGCTCGTCGGCAACGTCTCGCTCAAGGTCGTCGACATCGGACGCCCCGACGCGTGGGAGGTCCAGGGCCGCGGCGAGCTCGCGCTGGCCATCCTCGTCGAGCAGATGCGCCGCGAGGGCTTCGAGCTCACCGTCGGCAAGCCGCAGGTCGTCACCCGTCGTGACGAGAACGGCAAGCTGCAGGAGCCCTTCGAGCACATGACCATCGACGTGCCCGACGAGTACCTCGGCGCCGTCACTCAGCTGATGGCCGCCCGCAAGGGCCGCATGGAGAACATGGCGAACCACGGCTCGGGCTGGGTGCGCATGGAGTTCATCGTCCCCTCGCGCGGCCTGATCGGCTTCCGCACGCAGTTCCTCACCGACACGCGCGGCACCGGCATCGCCAACGGCATCAGCCACGGCTACGGCCCCTGGGCCGGCGAGATCT
>Ga0308160_10006994_pt1 | contig 11326 bp, 13 predicted proteins | sample PhyFR1_FD_201036 | JGI IMG/M metagenome (GOLD analysis project Ga0308160, IMG submission 201036) | Phyllosphere microbial communities from UC Gill Tract Community Farm, Albany, California, United States - DLSLF.R1 | ecosystem: Host-associated > Plants > Phyllosphere > Unclassified | place: USA... | reverse complement strand
CGACTTCTTCTCGGGGTCCGGCTCGTCGTACGTCATCGGCAAGGCCGTGAACACTGAGGACGAGGACTGGGACTTCTGATCCTGGTCTGACTCGTGGGGACGCCCCGCTGGCTTCGGCTGGCGGGGTGTTGGATCGCAGCCATGTTTGGATTTTCGCAACGAAGGTTATGAATCGCGCTCGGGGCACCAAATGATTCTGGGTTTCGTCATCCGAAGTTGAGTGTCCGCAGCTGCCGAGCGAGTACTGGATCGCTGGCTCCTGGCGGGATGTCGCATGCGCAATGCGCCCCCAATATGGTCTGTCCTCGGCCGCCGTGCTCTCGATCGTCGATCTACCCCGCAGTCGCTGAACTAGATCCCGAACCGCGATAGGGATCGCGGTCAAGGCGACCCTCCGCACAACGGGTATCGGTTGGAGTGAGTCCAAATCTCACCGGTACCGCCAACGCGAAGAGCCCCAGATCCCTATCAGAACGGGGGTCTGGGGCTCTTTCGCTTCGCCCCGTCAGCTCATCCGGTAACCATGCGGTAACGGGTACTATCACAGGCGTGAACCGTGCCCCTTGCAGTGACATGGAGCTGAGCATGTGGGTGAGTAGTTGGCTGCTGCGGAGGCTGGCCCTCGTGCGACTGCTCGGACCAGTGCCGATCGGCATCTACGGTCGGCCGGTAAGCGAGCCGGCGGAGTTGGAGAAGATCGCCCGCGTGTTCCGCGTCTCCGTCGACGAACTCACCGGTGCCCTCGAGCTGGTCTGAGCGAGGGGGTCCAGATGGATCGAGGGTTTCAGATGAACGAGCGCGAGCTTCGGAAGCTCATGCAGCGCATCGCTCGCCAGCTCGAAGAAGCCGATCGCAGCTTCCGGGAGACGCACACCGGGCTGCCCGTGCATGTCGTGCGCGCTGACGTCGTTGATGCGCTGCCGAAGGGCATCGAGCTCTCAGCCGAGGCGCTCGACGACTATGCCGCGGCGGTTGCCGGCGACGAGCCGTTCGAGTTCCACCTAGGCGGGTAGCGCGGCGAGCAGTTGAAACGCGTGGTGTGAGCTCGGTGCCGAGCTCGCCGGCCATCGCCGTCGTGATCGCGAGCCCGAGCTTCGTCACGATCCCGTGGACCGCGTGTGGACGTGCCTGCCCATCGACCTCGGCTCGGAGCTCCGCGACGGTCGCGGCGAGCTCGGTGCGCGCCTGCTCGTTCTCGACGTCGTCGAGCTGGCGCGAGATCTCATCGACGAGCTCGCGCGCCTGGTCCTGCCAACCGATGTTGATCGTCTGGTGCACGTCGTGGCTGTTCTGCGCCACGTTCGCCGGCGCGTGGAAGTGGTTGGTGAAGGCCGCGGCAGCGGGTGCCTCGTCGTTCGTCGGTTCGTTCACGGACTTCCCCTCTTCGACGGTCCATCGGCCCTTCGCAGTTGGTTCGGGACGGATCGGGTCCGGCCGTCCCCACGCCCCAGGTCCTTTGATGTAGCGGGACTCTGAGAGCCACTTGCCTGTCTGCTCGAGGTCCTCCTGCGTGTACGGCATCCCGAGGTAGTTCGCGCCTGTCGGCAGGAAGTCATCCACTGTCGGCGAGGCGCCAGCGTCGTCCTGATCGACGACCCACACGAGGTACTCGTCCCGCAGCTGCTGCCGGCGAGCACGGACGTTGCCCCGAGCGGCCTCCAACGCCGCCCACGCGTCCCGACCCTGCGCCGTCGGACGTGCACCCCACCCGCCGCTGTTCCGCCAGTCGACCGACAGGTGGCCGACATCCTCAAGATCCCGGACCCGCTCTCGCAGCTCAGTCACGGTGGCGTGGTCGGCCTCCGCGCCGAGCAGATCCTGCGGGAGCGCCTGCGGATTCGTCATCCGCTCGTCGGCAGCAGCGATGAGCCGGCCGAGCACATCGAGCCGGCGGAGATCCTCGGGAGAGTAGTCAGCCACGTCAGGACCCTACCCAGCCGGAGCGACACCGCCGCGGTCACGAGCGGCCCACCGGCGGCCGAACACCCGGCGGTGGATGCTGGACCCATGAGCAGCAAACGACCCGAGGAACGTCCGCTCGAGCGGATGGCACGGGCGATCGTCGCACACCACCTCGACACCCTTGTCGAACGCAGCGACGACGGTACTGCGCCCGGGCAGCCCGATGGCCTGATCTACCTCACGGACGGGTCCTACGCGCCCCTCGAAGTCGTCAGCGACAACGACGTCCCGCACCGGCGACTCAGCGATGCACTCGACCGGCAGGGCGAGACGATCGCAATCGCCCCGGACGCCCCCGGCTGGTACGTCGCCCTCCACCACGGCAGCAACGCCAAGCGCATCCGGCAGCGTGTCCCCGAGATCCTGCAGGAGCTTCCACCATCCGAGTTCATCGACGGCGCTGTCCCCGCGGATACATGGGCCGCCGGCCCCGATCATGCCCACCGGCTCGAGGAGCTCGCCGAGATCGGTGTCGCCTACCTCGCCGCCTACCCGGACCGACTTGGACTGATCGGCTTCGGCACCAAGGGGTGGACCAGCTGGCAGGACCCCGTCACCGTCACCGGCTGGATCTCCCGTCGCCGAGAAGCTGCAGCGACACGGCGGACCAGAACGGCACGCGCTGATCTGGGCAACGCTCGGCAGCGCCTGGGCCGTCAGCGACGCCCTCAACTGGCACGCCGACGCACCACCCCTCCCAGCGCCAATCGGACCCGACGTCGACGAGGAGTTCTGGGAGATGCTGCTCGGCCCCGAGCATGAACGCCGCCCGCCGGCACCGCTACCTGACCCCGACCTGCCCGCCCCGATCACCCACCTGTGGCTCGCCAGCACCCTCTCCCGCCGCGGAGCGCTGCACTGGAGCCCCGCCGGCGGCTGGGAACGAACCGACTGGCGCGCACCCGACCACGAAGACGACATCGACGCTGCGATCGGCCCGGCTCCATCGAATCACCTGCAAGACTCCACGACATGAGCGAACGCGCCAGGTGGGAGTCACCGGAGATCGTCGAGCGTGGTGGCCGCTGGCGCCCGGACTTCGCCGAGGACCCCAGATTCAACGCCTATCAGTGGCGGGACATGACCGACGATCTGACACCCGCCCAGAACGAGTGGCGTTCCTACCGACGTGATGACGACGAGGTTGCACGACTCCTGCTCGTGCTCAACTTCTCCAGCCACACCGGCGATCGCGCGGCTTCCGCGATCCTCATCTCGAACGTCGAGGTACGTGAAGACCTGCAACACATCAACTACATCGGCACGGATCTTATCGACGCGCTCGCTGCGGAGTACCGCGACTCGGAGATCTACCTCGGTCCGACGCGCACCTCGAAGCCGTTCTGGAAACGGTTCGGATGGCCCATGTGCGACTGCGAGGCCTGTGGCGGACGGGACCTGATCGTGCGGCGACCGGCCTAATTGGGGAACAGTCTCGGAGTGCGCTCCTGCAGCAGGTATTGCTCCATGTCGCGCTGCAGCAGGGGGACGCCTTCCCGCTGCGGGGTCGACTGGTCGGTGTACCAGTAGAGCCGTCGCACCCCGCCGGCGGTGTGCTGCTGCGCGACCTGACGAGCCTCCGCCGTGGTGAACAACCACACGCGGTCCGCTTCCAGGGAGGTGAAGGCGAGCAGCTGCGCTGGGGTGTCGTGCGGGAAGTTCCACCCGATCGCCAGCCGGCCCCGCCCGCCGGCGGGCGTGCTGCGCTCCACGGTCTTGACCTGCATCGTGGTCGCCGCACCTGTCGCTGGCGCGTAGACGACGAGGTCGATTCCCGCATCGGTCGTCAGCCGTGCGCTGTCGATGCCGAGCTTGAGCAGCTGGTACTGCACCAGTAGCTCTCCAGCGGCACCGATGTGCTGCGTCGTGCGGCGCTTCTGCGGAGGCTCGAGTGTCACCAGGCGGCGTTCACTGAGCCGCGGCGTACGCGTCGCGCACGGCCTGGCTGAGGCGTCCGCGCGCTGCGACCTCGTGACCGTTCGCAGCCGCCCACTCACGGATCTTCGCTAGCTCGTCAGGGTCTGTGCGTCCAGAGGAGCTTGTCCGGGTGCGAGTCGATCGACCGCTGGTCTTCCGAGCTGCCGCGACGTAGTCCGCGTACGCCTCGCGGAGCTTGTCGGCGTTCTCGTCGGTCAGGTCGATTTCGTAGTCAGTTCCGTCAAAGCCGAACCGCACAGTCTTTCCCGAGCCGTCTTCGATCGTCTCACCGGTGAGGTCGTCGACGAGTGTGGTCGTGATCTTCTGGGCCATATTGCTCCAATTCGAGAGGTTTGCCCGCAGCATTGCACACGCCGCAACCTGTACTTGGCAGCACCAACGGATAGTCTCCGAGAGCTCCAACCAGCGTGCACCTGAGATCCGTGGCAGCGATGCTCTCGAACCACTGCACTGCAGCCAGCTGAACGAAAGGCACGGCGAATGATTCGCGTCTACTTGGACCAGAACAAGTGGATCGACCTCGCGCGGGCGGCGACGAATCACGAGTCGGGCGCCCAGTATCGCGGAGCGCTCGACGCTGCGCGAGCAGCGTCCAGCTCTGGCGCGGCGTCCTTCCCTCTCGACCTTTACCGCTACGAGGAGACAGGGAAGCGGGGAAACGCGCCTTCAAGAACCCGGTTGGCAGATTTCATGTTCGAGCTGTCACAACAAAGCACAATGGCCCGAACGAATGCACTCTTACCCGGCGAGATCGATCGTGTACTCAATCAGCGCTTCGGGCGACCCGCATTCCCTCGTCGGCCCGAGGTCTTCGGAGTGGGGGTCACCCACATGGCGAGCTCGTTGAGCCTGCCGCCGCTCGACCTCAGCCCGCTACCCGAGGGACACCCACTTAAGAGCGGGGACTTGCGCGCCGCCCTGGAGCACGCCTTCGATCGAGCTGTCGAGCACGGGGTGCTTCGGGCGGGTCCCGAGACGGCTCGAAGCATGGGCCTCGACGTCAAGATGAGAGCGGTTGCCGATCAATATGTCGCCTACGAGAACTCGCACGCGGAAAGTTTCGAAAGAAAGCACCTAACCGGGGACGATCTTGAATTCGCTGTCCGCTTGACCGACTTCGCGAACATCAAGGTCGCGGTAGTCGAAGCGCTCGAACGAGTGGGAATGACATGGGCCGGTTTGATTTACGGCATGCAGCCTAGCGACGTGATGAGTTTCATGGGGGATCTGCCCACGCGGAACGTAACAAATGTCCTGCGAGCCGCGAAATTCCGGCAGAAGCAAAAGTGGGAGCGCAACGACTGGAATGACATCGAAGCCCTCGCGGTTGCGGTGGTGCACTGTGACGTAGTGGTCACCGAGAAGCAGTGGGTTCACCACCTGCACCAGGCTGGTGTCGACGAACGGTACGGAACGACCTTGCTCAGCGATACCTCCAAGCTCGCCCAAGTGCTCGACGCGGCAGGCGACGATGAGCCGGCCTAGCCATGCCTGCCGGGGCTACGCGCTGAGTGAACAGCGACCCACACTTCGCTACCTCTCGTCGTTACTGCGGAACCTGGTGACGCTGGCGGTCTGCGGTCTGCGGCGCTACGGGGCCACGGAACTTGGGTGGCGCCCCGTGGGGCTACGGAACTTAGGTGGCGCACAGCAGTCGTCGGTGTGCGCGATCGACGTCCCTGGTCGGTGGCTAGGCTCGCCCTGTGAATGATGCGGATACCTCACCAGCTGCACTCCTCGCGCATTTCGCGGTGAGCGCGTGTGAGATGTCGTCCGAGCCGGAGCAACGCCGTGAGCAGGTGCTCGTGCAGTGGGGTCGGTTCGGCTCGGAGCCCGGTCTGCTTCAGGCCGCTGCGGAAAAGGTGGCTGGTCTGCGGCAGCCCCTCGCGGACAAGGTCGAGCAGAGCGATCGCAAGGCGCGGGCGAGGGAGTTTTGGGGCGCGCCTTCGCCCGAAGACGGGCTGCTCGCGATGCTCGACGCGCGGGCGCTCCTCGAAGAGCTCGCCCGCGAAGTCGACTGACAGCAGCGACATGGACACGGGTGACATCTGCCTGCGAGCTGCAGGACCAGGGGACGCGGCAGAGATCTCGGAGCTGTCTCTCGCGTCGTTCGGAACGAAGGACGGGTCAACGCCGGCGATGATCGCTGAGTCCATCCCGTACTGGCGAGAGATGAAGGCGCCGATCGTCGTTGCGCGAAATGCCGACGGGCGGTTCCTGGGCTACGCCTTCGGTGCCCCGAACATCGGCAATGGGTTCGGCCGGGCCGATGGCCAGGTAGCGGTCCTGACACACGTCGCCGTTGTTCCTGACGCTCGTGGTGGAGGCGTGGGAACGGCGCTGGTGGAACGCGCCGTCAAGACGTTCAAGATGCTCGGGTACAGCCGCGTCTTCGCACAGATTGGAGGCGACCTCGTGAGCTGGTACGAGCGCCTCGGTTGGTCCGTGGGGCTCGAGCGGCGATCGAAGACCTGGGTCGAGCCATACATTCCGCAGGATCACGAGTGGCACCCGGATGAGTTCGAGCCGGGGGAGTTCTCGCCGATCCTACTCATGGGGTACCTGCCGCAGTATCCGCACCTAGCGGAGCTGACTATCGGGCCAGCGACACCACTTGTCGAGGCGACGTTCACCCCATGCGCCGACACTAGTGTGGCGCGAAGAGCGTGCGCGATGAGCGTGCGCGAGGACGGGCGATGACGCAGACGCCAGGATCACCGGCGGCCGCGGCCGGTCACCCGCAGCTCGGCTCCGTGCAGAAGAACGGCGATCGCCGCTTCGGGATCAGGGAGCTCCTGGCGAGTGTCTACGCCGGCCGTGGGACGCCGCAGGCGTCGAACCTCTACCGCCCGACGGTGACCGAGCACATGCGCGAGGTGCGCGTGGGCGATGCGCTTCGCGTCGAGTGGGACGGTGCTCACTGGTGGGCGTCGTCACCTGCGGGCACCGTGGGGCGACTCACCTGGTCGAAGAATCTCCGCGAGGAGACCGCGTACGTCCCTGGCGGCCGGAGTCCGTTCGACTTCAACGACGGGACGCTCCACGTGCAGAGCGTCACGGTGAGCGCCGCTGGCGAGGTCGTCAACTGCGGCGGGTACGTGGTGCCCGACGACTACGAGCCGTCGAACTGGCCGATGACGCCGATGCCTGACCCGGCGGAGCGCGAGCTGACCGTGACGGTGAGCTTGCCGTCGCCGGTGCCGGGGCAGGGAGCAAGCACCGAGACCGAGGCGCGACCGGGCTGGCTCCGCCGGCTGCTCGGACGCGAAGACGAGAAAGGGCAACGATGACGACCTACACACCACGAGAGCTGGCAGCCGAGCTCGGCTACACGAACGAGTCCCGGCCGGGGAAGGTGGTGCGGGACTACCTGCGCTCGAAGTACCCAGGGCACGCGGACTACGAGCGCTGGGAGCTCGACGATGCGCAAGCCGACGACGTGCGCGCGAACGTGCCCCGCTATTGACACTCAGCGGCAAAAAGTGACAACAGCAGCGGCGTTGTCGCCACGACGGCAGAAGGCGAGGGGCTCCCGCTGCTCGCGAAAGCCCCTCGTCGTTGAGCTCCGCGAGCTACGCTGCGCGGAGCGGCTCGAGCCGCCACTCGCGGGTTGGGAGCCCGTCGACGAACTGCCATTCGGTGCGGCAGGTCTCGCAGTCGATGCGGTGGTCGTGCTCTCGGAAGCCAGGGGCGTAAGTTCCTCGGACCTCTGCTCGAGCCGGTCACGCTGGGTGCCGTCGCATCCCGTGAAGACGACGCGATCGCCGACCCGGAGCGGGTCGCCGTGCGGCCAAGGATCGGGAAGCGGGCCGCGTCCCGCGCTCAGTCGTGCGTGCCGCGCGGCGTCCGCCTTGTCCAGGACTGCTTTGACCTTCGTGTCCGCTACCCCGAGGAGTGACGCGATTGACTTCAATTCGCGGCGCTCCTCGTGAGACACATGCCCGTCGTCGAGGGCGCGATGTGCGAGCGCGAGAAGCAATGCATCGTGAGCGGCGGCAAGATCTTCCGCCGTGAGGCCGAACTCAAGCCGAAGCTCCTCGAGCGCTTCCGCCTCCGAGTCGGTGATGTCGCCATCCTCAAGCGCCTGGAAGAGGAGTTCGAGGTATGCCGTTGTTCCGACAGGGGCGCCTTCCTCGATCACTTCGAGCAGGCTGACTGCGGTGAGCTGTTCGAGCAGCGGCGGGTGCTTCGGGCGGGGCGGAGTGATTTGGATTGGAGCTCGGCGATGTGCCGCCCGCACGTCGCGTTCCGCCGCGGTCAGCGATGGGCGGTTCGGCCCGGTTGGCCACGAGGCTGTCCGCGCTGCGTTGATAGCTTCGCGCAGCGCCGGGTCCGCCCCGCCGTTCGCCTTCAGGTAGGCGCGGAAAAGCGCTGCCGTCGCACGTGCGTCTCCGAGCGCTGAATGTGCGTCTTCGAGTCGCGCTCCGACTGCATGACAGCAGTCAACAAGTCGGCGCCGGTCCAGGCTCGGCAGATACGCATAGCTGGCGTCGAGGGTGCAGTAGGAGGCGAGCCACGGCACGTCCCATCCTGCTGCTGCGAGCTCCGCGCGGAGGAAGGCAAGGTCGAACTTCGCGTTGTGCGCAACGATCGGCACACCTTCAAGGCCAGCGACCACAGTGGCGGCCACATCGCGGAACAGCGGCTTTCCGACAACATCGGACTGCCTGATGCCGTGGATGTGCGTTGCACCAACGGGACCCTCCGGGTCGACACGTCCGACAGACTCGTCGATCACGTTGCCGTTCGCGTCGAGTCGGACGATTGCCAGCTCGAGGATGCGATCCCGATTCGAAGAGAGCCCAGTGGTTTCCACGTCGATGACGGCGAACGCCGGCGTTGAGCGAGGCGCGGCTCCGCTTGATGGCGCTGTCGCAATCGCTCCCTTCGTTCGGTGCTTCGACTCGCGTCGGCCGAGCAGCCAGTCAAGTACCCCCACGACAACCCCTTCATCGGTTCACGGCCATGCTCCCAAAGCAGCAACGGGCCCCCGAGCCCCTGTTCGGGGTGCAAGACCATCCCGTTCGCGGTCTTGATTGCTGCAGGCTGGCCGCACCCTTTGACTCGCCGTGGCAAACCGGCATCAAACCCCGCGTCTGCGATGGGGCAACGCGCCCGGAGCGTCCCCGTCAGTGAGTATGCCCACGAGCCTCTAAGGTGAAGACATGAGCACGAATCAAAACCCGGGGGCCAGGTGGTGGAAGGTTGACTTTCACGCGCATAGCCCGAAGTCCTTCGACTTTGGTGCCGAGGAGGGGCAGCGGGCATCTGTAAGTACCTCCCTGGAGGACTGGGTCCTCGCCTACATGGCTGCTGAAGTGGACGCCATCGTAATTACGGACCACAACACTCACGACGGAATCGACGCCACTCGCGAAATCATCGAGAGCATTCGAACCAACGATCAGCAACACTTCCGCGACCTTGAAGTGTTTGCCGGGGTCGAGCTCACCGTTGATGGCGGGTATCACCTGCTGGCCGCGTTCGATACCGTAACCGCGGGCGAAGTAGTGAACGGCCTCATTCACAACTGCCAATACCCAGGTGAGCGTGGAGAAAGCAATGCAACCTCGCCGTGCTCATTCGAGCAGGTAGTTAGACTTATCACCGACTTGGGTGGCCTAGCTATTCCGGCGCATGTCGACGGCCCGAAGGGCCTGTTTAGCCATGATGGACGGAGTCAAGCAGCGATTGCCAACAGCGGGCTTGTCGCAGCGGCGGAGGCGGTTACCAGCGACGGCGCTGAGGCCGTCAGGAAGCTCGGATGGACACCCATCCTTGGATCCGACGCCCACCACCTCGATGACGCCGGTGCGCCAGATAAGCTAGCGGCGAAGTTCCCGGGCAGTCACTTCACCTGGGTGAAGATGGAGACACCGAATTTGGCGGGGCTTCGGTTGGCGCTGTCGGATGGACCGGACTCGGCGATTCGCTCGGTAGACGCTGACGTCAACCCAAATGATGTGCGTCACAGCGCCATTGAGCGCATCGTCGTACGGAACAACGGGCACGAAATTGCCCATGACTTCAGCCCGTGGATGAATGCGATTATCGGTGGACGCGGCGTTGGTAAATCCACCATGATGGAACTCCTTCGCCTCGCCCTCGGGCGGTTTGACGATTTGCCTCCGGCGTTGAGGGAGGACCTTAGCTGGTTCTCGCCGGAAAGACCCTCGGCGGACGAGCCCCGATTCTGGACGGAGTCGACGGAGATCGAGGTCTATTTTAGAAAGTCCAGCAAGCTCTACCGACTGCTTTGGCGCGGGTCCTCGCCGCAAAAGTCTTCCATCGAAGTGAACGATGAGGGCAGCTGGAGTTCCCAGGACGGCGAGGTTCACGAGCGATTTCGTGTGCTCCTCAATAGTCAGAAGGAGATCTACGAAACTGCGAAGGAGCCGCAGCACTTGCTCAGGCTGATCGACGCTCAGCCCCAGGTGGGCTATAGCTCCTGGCGAGAGAAGTTCGAGCACCTTTGCGCGACCTACCGGAGTCAGATGAGCGCCATTGCCGAACTAGAGGAAAACATCGGTCGAGAGGGCCGTTTGAGAGGCAACTTGGCTGACCTCAAGGCCGAGCTGGACCTCATGACGGAGCTTCGCAACTCTCCGGCGGTTCGCGAACTCGATGTACTTAGTCGGGCGGAGGACCAACGCAGTCAACGGGATGTTGAGGTGCGTAGCTTCGTGGAAACAGTAGACCTTGCTCTGGAAAAAATTGATGTAGAGGCGCTGTCCGTTGACGCTCCCACGTCGGAGAACGCGCAAGACGCGGACGCGGACGCGGACGAACGGATCTTGCTCGAAGCAGCCGAGATCGGCGTTCATGAGGCAGTCTTCGACGACTCATGGCAGGCTGAAGCGGACTGGGATAGAGCCGTCATCACTGCGTCGCGGGCAATAGCAAGCGCGATCGCTGAGTTGAAAGAGGCAGATCAACTGTGGAGAAGCCACGAAGCGGATTCTCCTCGACGCGCGCGCATTGCCGAGCTGGAAGAGACAGTGGCAAAGCTCCTCCCCGAAGGCGACCCAACAGAAGGCATCGCTGGTGAGAAGCCGGATCAAAAGTATTCGCGCCTGACCACGCGACAGCATGAAATTGAACGCAGTCTTCATGAGATCGATGGCTTGAAGCCGGTCCTGGTCGCGAACAGGGAGGTAGCAGCGTTGACGCTAGAGGAGATCGCACAGCATCGCTCTGGCCTGACAGACGCTCGCGCGTCCTTCGTTGCTTCGCTCAATGGCGATGGACTGAGGCTCAAGGTTGCGGCTCAGGCAAGTGACTCTCTGCAAGAGGATTTGCGGCGTCTCACTAAGAAGCCCAGCAGCTTCGACCAGGTATTCGGGCCCGAAGGCATGGCCTCCGTCGTCAAGGTGCACAAGTTCAACCCCAGGTATGTGACTGCACTCGACGACTTGAAGATGCTTCT
>Ga0308160_10006990_pt1 | contig 11332 bp, 19 predicted proteins | sample PhyFR1_FD_201036 | JGI IMG/M metagenome (GOLD analysis project Ga0308160, IMG submission 201036) | Phyllosphere microbial communities from UC Gill Tract Community Farm, Albany, California, United States - DLSLF.R1 | ecosystem: Host-associated > Plants > Phyllosphere > Unclassified | place: USA... | reverse complement strand
GTTTATCAGATCTACGTTCCTGTCAGAGAGGTGACGATGACTTACAGGACTTCGCCTCGATGAACGAGATGATGACCGACAGCAACCCAGCAACGGCCGTGCGGCTCATGACCATTCGATCGTTGAAGAACGGGTTGATACCCATCGTGCCCTTGCCCATGTGAACCAGACCCTGCGAGATACGGACCATGAACAGCGTGTCGGCCTCTTTGCTGTAATACACGGCCAGTTGTCGCAGCATCTGGGCAAGACGGGCATTGTTTGTACCGGCACCAACGAGACCCATTGCGAGGATCGCGTTGGCTGCGACCTCGAGATCGTTGTCGTGGGAGTATTTTGACAATGTGTCGAGAATAGATAGCTGGGGGTTGGAAGCGGAAATCAGACCGAGGGCGAGCGGGATACACTTTCGAATCACGGGGTCACCATATGTCATCTGTACGTTAGCTTGACAGCGCTTACTTCGAGATCGTTGACGCACCAAATGCTGGAATTGTCGTAGGGCCATCTCAGCACCGACCTCCTCGCCCATGGCAATAAGAGCGATACCAATGACAGCGACCGCTTGATGTTTCAAGGGCGCGGCTGGTTCGTCGTCGGCAGCATCGGCGGTCTCCTCGGCAGCTGCACCGCCCGCAGGTGGTACAGGAGCCTCGACAGAATCGGCCGCTGCGCTGGAACCCGCGGCAGGAGTATCGACGTCCATGCTGACATCCTCGCCCTCAGTTGCCGCTGCTGCTTCCGGTGTCACCTCTTCCGTTGTCTCAGGCTCCGTCGGCTTCTTCTTCTTCTCGGCGTGTTCTCCACAGACTTGCAACATCTGTTGAACCTTCAAAACGTTACCGGTACCGGCGAAAGCGCAAACATCGACGAGGATCTCGGCCGTTCGCGCCATCTTGTGCTCGATCGCATGCAAGGTCTCGATTGTAGCGTCAGAAGCGTCTTGGGTACCTGAAAGTCAATCGATCGATCGAGCCATTTTTCGCCAAACGTACCAAGGAAGATCAGACCAAGGGCAAGACCCATAAAGATGGACCACTCTGACTCCAATTGTGAATCCTCCCTCTCCATCAAAGTTTGCAGAATTGTGCTTGCAACCTCTCCGTCACCGCTTCCCACAAAGACGAATCCGAGACCAAGAGCGGCCATAGCAGCGACTTCGATCGAATTAGTCTCGTCCGCAACATGTGGCAGCAGCTTGGCGAGGATATCCTGTCGACATGATCCCGCGTAGGCAATGGCGATACCGTTGATGGCAGCGATTTTCAGGTTGCTTGCCGCGTTGTCGACCTGGTCTTCTAGCAGAGCAAAGGCGACATCTGTCTCGGTCCGGATACCAGATTGCAAGATACCCATAGCGAGCAGAGCTCCAGCCTTAATGTGCTCTTCCGACGAGTAGGTGTACTTGTCGATGTGGTTGATACCCTCTTCCGTGTCCCACAACAGGGACATGCCGATAGACGCTGTGGCCGACATCATACCGTGCTCCTTGTTCTTGTAGATCCAGGAATCTCCTTCGGGAACGTTGACGACCAGCTTCTCGTTACCGAAGCCGGCATTGACGAAGGCATTCACAAAGGTGGACGCCAGGTTGTGTCGCGCCGAGTCAGCGGGTTGAGTTGACCTGTTCTGCTCGAGGTGAACCTTGTAAACGTCGTCGACTGACCGAGGCTCCTCGACGCCAACCGCTTTACCGTATGCTCGGAAATGTTCGGAAAGCTTTGTGTTTCCCAAGCATTCGAGAACGTCTTCCGGTTGCTCGGGTGCCGGGCCGTCTCCCTCCACTTCGTTACCCTCGGGAGTATGGACCCAGTGCAGAGGTATTTGAGCGCGAGCAAGGAAGAACGCAAGCTGCTTCTTCATCACCCTGAGAGTCAGCGGGTTTCAGATGGGCCTTGTGCTTCACTTACGGGTTGGTAGGTGCATCGAAGTATTTACGAATCAGGTCTCGGCTGTTGAGCTTGACGGCCAGCGCAATCGCTTCTGAGTATCGGTCGTGCTTGGCATAAATCTCCGCAGCGGTCTCGAGGAAAGCGGCATCGTCAGGAGCAACCAATAATGGCACACAGCTGAATAGTCAGCATATCCCTGTCCAACAGAGCAGGTATCGAAGAAGACACCAAGAAACACTCACTTGACCATATATTGACAGACTCGCGGCCACGTCTTGTCGTCTACTCGGTCTACAAGCTCCCGAATGCACTCCAACTCCAACAACAAGTCCACCGCGTCCGCTTCGGCGTTGTGTTTCAGGTTGAAGTCAACCAGCTCCATTGCCAACGCCCTAAGCTGTTCTGTCGAGTAATCCCGCCCGTTCGCCTCTTTCTCGTCGTTCTCATCGGTGAAGCGCGAAGTGTACTCTTCTCCGAGCTCGGCGGAGAGGTGGCGGACGTATTCGTGGCCCCATGATCCGGGAGCCTCAGACGATTCCGAGATGAGGCGGTAGTATAACGTGTCGCGTTTCCCAGTGTCCGAGTAGGTCATAGCAAGCACTGAAAGGATCGAGGCAAGCAGTGACTGTGGTGTCAGCATGAAGCTCGATGAGTGGGCGGAAAATAGGTGACTCACTCGTTGTTCCTTCAGCTCCTTGTCCCAGCTCTGCCATATGCTTCCCAGCTCATCGTAGTGCGGTCGCAAGAACTTCAATGGTTTCGGCACCGAAGTCATCGAGCTAGTGGACGTTTTGATGAGGGTTCGCAGCGATTCTAAAGCGGGCAAGTACAGCGTGTTGTCGGATTCCTATGACTCAGCGCCGTTCCTTCTAAAGAATATCCCATGGTCCACAGACTACATGAGATCGATCAGCTCACCTTGAGACGTTCGACAAGCATCTCCAATTCGGCCTTGAGCTGCAAGTCCTCCTCGCTCTGCAAGTCAGCTCGATCTGACCGTGCGGCGCCACGGCTCGGCGTGGAGCAGGGCCGAGCCAGGTTCCAAGATAGCAACATACGATATCTGGGACATCGCTCTCCTCCTTGCCCTTTCCCTTGGCCTCGCCGTTGACCTTCTTCTCCTCCTTATTTTCGGGATCCGTCGAGGGGACCATGATCTCGGATGCCAGAGGCTCCCGATCGTCGGCCGCCATAATGAAGGACTCTGCTTTTGCTGATAAGGGGACTGTAGCTATCTGTTCTCCGTCTGAGCTTCTTCGAGAGACGATACGTAGTGGGGTTTATGGGTAGATGGAGGTTGAACGAGGTTGAGCGTCGAAACGCGCGTCGATGACACACTCATCCGTGTTACGAAAATACTCCCGTTCCGACCTTGTGGCACCCGAATCAATTCGTTTCCATCTGCCCCAGGACCTGTGCGCTTGGCAGCAAGCGGTCTTTTAGCTGGCAAAGAGAGGTGTGCAGACAGTTCGAGCTCATATATGCATGTACCAATCCCGAATCAAGCCGTTATCATCTATGCTGCTAGAACAGCAGCCTACTTCGCAGCGGGCCGCGGATCGATCTTCCTGTCCTTGTCCTGGAAATGCGCGAGGATCTCAGGCGTAACGGCGGCACGGTTCTGTATATCAGTAGGCGCAGAAGCATTATCAGTGACTCCACTAACCTTTTGGAACTCAGCCACAATACCCTGGATCTTCTCGATACAAGCTTCTTTCATTTGCGAAGTGCTCAATGTGCCCGCTCCGTATTCCTGCTTGTTAGCCAGGTATTCAAGCTATAAAAGTCACTCACCTTGGCAAGCTTCTCCATCTTTTCGTCATCATCCTCGAAGAAGCTGAGGTACTGGTAGGCAACGTCGACCGTGACATCTCCGCCCAATCGCTGGTGTTCTTCCTGAGTAGCACGACCACCGCTGAAAGCATGCGACTTGATCTTCTTGGCGATCTTCTTCGGGTCGTCGGTCATGAAGATAGCAGAGTTCTCGTTCGATGCGGACATTTTGGTGTTTGCCCCTTGCAGAGCTGGCAAGAATTTGGAGTGCAACAGGGCAGGCTTCTTGTAGCCTAGACGTTCGGCGGAATCACGCGTGAGGAGGAACTGTTGTCAGTCATGCGACGATGCTCGGACAGCAGGGCAGCCGGACGGAATCGAGGACTTACATAGGGATCTTGATCAATTGCGCACGGGATCAAACACGGCACATCGTCTCGCGTGCCGAAGATTTGAGGGAAGGAGTTGGAGAATGATGGGGTAGCCTGGATTGAAGCAAAGTGGAACATTCCCGCGTTATCCCTGATGATCAGCAAGAGCCATTGACAGGCTGCTCACGAGTCAGAGAAGCCGAAGACATTCTTGATCTGGCTGACTGTCAAGGTCTTTGCCATGAGGACAACATTTCGATAGAAGGCGCCGCTGATGATTAGTGACCGTTCCAGGTTGCAATCTCGACCTACCCTTGGAATGACAAGTCGGAGAAGATGAAGGTCTTTTCCGGGTTCACGCCACAAGCGATAATATCCTTGATGTTGTCTTGACCCATCTTGTGGTAGTGCTGCAAAAGATCCAATGGCTTCTTCAGCTTGTGCTTCTTAGAGAGCTCCGCTTGCTTCTTGATATCTCGCTCCAAGAGGTACTTCTCATCATCTGTCATCAGACCTTGCCTGACCGAGTAAACGTCACACTAACCGGTGATCTGAACAACGAGAGGGACATCGAAAACCCGCTGCAGCCACGCGGTGAACATGAAAGGGATCAAATGGCCCATATGCATCGAGTCGGAGCTCGGCCCTCGACCGGTGTAAAGGTAGAATGGCTGCCCTTTCTCGTATCGGTCCAAGATCAAGCCGAAGTCACTGTAAATCAGCATACATCGGTCTCCCGGAGGTTTCCGACTGACCGGTGCGAGAAGAAGGTCCCTCTTCGTAGCAAAGGGTGCGGGCGGTGACCAGTAACCCGTTCGAAGCGTTCCAACAGTTCATCCGAGATGAGGGTGGCTCCGAATCGCTTGACGGTTTTTTCGTAGTCGCTGTTTATGAGCATTCTAGGCACTTGAAACTAGCCAGACCTCACATTCCGAGTGATTTGCCCTCCGCGTCAACTCCTCCTTCGACGTCAAACGGAGTGATTTTCTGCTCTTTCGCAACACCCTGCTCCGTTTGGGCTGTCTCTTTCTTCTGTGGCACAGGAGGCGGGGGCATCATGCCTGTATCACTATCTTTAGCGTCTTTAAAGCCTTTGTATATTTAGGGAGCTCGTCCCAGATGCCCGCAGCAACATGAGGCGCCAGACACTTACGCCCTGCTGGCATTCCTGGAATGCGTCATCCTCGTGGGCTCCTTGACAGCTTCGGGCACCTCATCCTTGATGCCCGCATTATCCCAATCTTCAGCAGAGACTCCCTCCTTGCCCTTGTTCACCTCGCGTGACGCCGAACTTCCCCCTTCGTCGGGCCCGAAGATGCGTTCCGGCTGAGGCAAGTTCATCTTGCTCAACGCATCAGTCAATTCGACTGACATGCTCTCTGACCGAGTCTTTCTTCTCGCCTCGACGATGGCTTCCGGTTCCGGACCAGAAAGGTCTCCAGTGTCGTTGGAGAAGACTGATGAGGAGTCATTGACAGGCGAAAGGGGGTTGGATTTTGGTTGTGGGAGGTTTAAGCGGAGGTTGGTGGGTGCCGGAAATTCGAGTCGCGAGAATTGGTCCGCGACCATCCCGGGCGTAAGCTGCCCAGAGCGGGATGTGGGGTGATCAGGTGTATCTGGCGCGAGTGACATGATGCTTGATGCTAAACAGTCTGAGATTTCTGAATGGTAATCTCACTGCCGGTTGCTGTTCCTAGTGATTAACGCGAGGTGATAACAGCGTATGACATGACGTGTCAAAGGACGCGACGCGGCGCCCTCCACGTCCAGTGTCCACAACTTCGACGAATTCAAGCTATACAACCCGCGTCATTTTCAAGCTCGCCAGACCGGCCTACACACGCAATGTTCGGCGAAGAGATAGCACGGCTGAGGAAGCTCGGAGTCCAAGGGGTTTGTCTGATCATCACGACGCGAGAAAGCGGCTGACGCTCCAGCTGCTCTTCCAAATCCTCAACTTCCTTTCGGTCATTGCCTCGGGCTTGATGATGTGGAAGGGTCTGTGTCTGTTGACAAATTCCGAGTCTCCAATTGTCGTTGTCCTATCGTGAGCACTGTCTGCTGAGTCAAAACGGGAATACAAGCTGACGCCCAGCGGCTCTATGGAACCCGCTTTCTACCGAGGAGACATCTTGTTCCTGACCAACCCACCTCACTCACCGTACGAAATCGGAGACATTACAGTGTACAAGATGTGGGCAGCTCCTGGCTCGCAGCTGGCACGGATCGCTGACGAATAGCCCCGGAGACGACATCCCTATAGTTCATCGAGTCATTGAATCTCACGTTTCGTCAGTCTTGCCTGATCTGTGATGCCACACACTAATGCCCAGAAATACGACCCAGCTCCTGCTCACGAAAGGAGACAATAACGATGACAACGATGTTATGCTTTACAAGGGCAGGAAGTGGATCGAGAGGGAACACATCATCGGCAAAGTTCAGGGGTGAGCTTTCGTTGCGTTCCAGAAGCGTCCGCAAGCTGGACTGCCTGTTCTGCCTCAGAACACGCATGGTGGTCATAGCTGATATCAGTTTCCTGCCTTACGTTGGATACGTGACAATCGCTATGGTGAGCTCTAGCATATCTAGGCTTCAATTGCACTTCTCATGACAGAACGACTTTCCCCAACTCAAGTACGCGCTCCTCGGCGGGGTAGGGCTGTACATGCTCGTACAGAAAGAGCAATAGACGTTGCAGACTTGACGACCTGTATGCATAGGATGATATAACTTTGTTCGGACCGTTCTGCCGGTCTCCGGACGAACAAAGCCGGCGACTCCGATCTCTTCGGGGTCTCGCCGGGTTCGAGGAGGAGCTTCCCATGTCCAGATCTCCATGCTCACGATTAATTCCATGTGGTGGGATTGACCCGGAGATGCTCCGCGGCTACTGCCAGACGTGCGGTTGGTCTGCGCTGGTCGGACCATTAAAGAGTGCCACATTGGGTCAGAAAAGCGGCTATGGACGATGTGAAAAAGAGATGACGTCGGTTAAATGTGGAGACCCACCGGGTGATCAGACCTGATTACCTCATCAGGTAGAAAATTGGGCTCATCACAGCCGTGACCCCCGGCCCTTTGCTCCCACCAGGTCGACCCTCGCTGCCGCCCTCAACCTGCCTCTTCACATTGCTCCATACCCCCGTTTCTATCCTTCTATCCATCTCTTCTCACTCTGATCCCCGAGTAAGAAGATTCAAAACACTGGTGAGTTCAGGCTTTCCGAGTTGGCGCCGGGGATAGCTGCTTGTCCGGAAATCATTGAGGAGGTGTAACGAAAACGCGAGGGCAGCGTGGGGTGGGGTAGCCGTGGGGAAGAACCCGGTCTCGGTAGCGGTCCCCACCACGCGATGCCTGCCCCAATGGCGTCGACGATCCTTTCGCCGGTTTGAGCGGCCTTGTCGACGGCTCCAAGCTGAGCCGGGTTGCTCAGATTATATGGCCAGCATCAGTCACCGAACGCTGCCTGCGAAATTGTCCTTTCCCCAGGTCGAAACATTCTCCCTCTTTCGGAACCTCCAACGCCTACGCCCTTAACCCCTTATGAACTCCGTTGACCCTTAAACAGCCCTTAAAAGGTAATCCAAATCAACGACCGTCTTCAACGCAGTCGCTTGCGTTTACTTTCACACGAAAGCCATCTCCAGCGGTTTTCATTTTCAACCTTTCTTCGAATACTCGTAAAACCAAGGAAATAGGACACCGCACAGCATGCCGCGATCTGTCCACCAGCCCCTACTGTTCGAGTGCGCTTGGGAGGTAGCCAACAAGGTCGGAGGTATCTACACCGTCATCAAGACCAAAGTCCCAGTCACTGTTAGGGAATATGGGGACCGGTGAGTTCTTCTCCACAGATTCTTTCCTGCCCTTCTCGACTTTCAACCAGCTGTAGGCTGCATCTTCCACCAAAGGTTCGCCTGCGGATAGTATCGCCACATTTCCGTTCTTCTCGGATTGTCGAAGCTGAACGATCCTTGGAATCCAGCTGACATCCAGAGCTTGTTTGATTGGCCCTCTGTCTTACAAGACCGCCCCAATGGAGGTCGAGTCTGAGGAGCCGTGAGTCGGCTCGCTTTTGTCAGGAACCGCAGCTGACGGGCCAGAGAACCAGGATCAGCGTTTGCCCTCACCATTCAGGCCATGAAGGACCGAGGTGTCAACCTCATCTACGGTCGATGGCTTATTGAGGGAGCTCCTCGAGTTCTGTTGTTCGACACTGGCTCGTGCTACAACCGGTGAGTGATAGCTCAGCCCCGTGAGATTCTCTCTAATGCCAGTATGGACGAATGGAAGGCAGATTTGTGGAACCTCGCTGGTATCCCGTCCCCGTCTAACGACCACGAGAACAACGAGACCATTGTCTTCGGTTACATGGTCGCATGGTTCTTGGGAGAGGTGAGCATCACTGAACTTATGTGAGCTCGTGCTGATGGCAGTTCTCTGCCCGTGAGACCGAGACAGCTATCATTGCCCATTTCCACGAATGGCAAGCTGGTTTGGCTATTCCTCTTTGCCGAAAGCGACACATCGACGTGACCACCATCTTCACTACTCACGCAACCTTGCTCGGTCGATATCTGTGTGCTGGAAGCGTCGACTTCTACAACAACCTGCAATATTTCGATGTTGACCACGAAGCTGGAAAGAGAGGTATCTACCACCGGTGAGTCGAACACGTATCGCAGTGAGGAGCGGTTCTAACTTCCAGATACTGCATCGAGCGATCTGCTGCCCATTGTGCCGATGTCTTCACCACTGTCAGTCATATCACCGCCTTCGAGTCGGAGCACCTCCTCAAGCGAAAGCCGGGTAAGTCAGCGCAGCGCTGTGGAAACAAATCTGACCCATAGACGGTGTCCTTCCCAACGGTCTGAATGTTAAGAAATTCGCTGCCATGCACGAGTTCCAGAACTTGCACGTCCAAGCGAAGGAGAAGATCAACGACTTCATCCGAGGCCACTTCTACGGACACTACGATTTCGACCTGGAGAACACTGTCTACCTGTTCACTGCCGGTCGTTACGAGTTCAGGAACAAGGGTGTTGACATGTTCATCGAGTCGCTTGCTCGTGAGTATTTCGGTGTTGGAATCCAAGGCGGCATCCACTGACGCCAGGTTTGAACGCTCGTCTTCAGAAGATGGGCTCGAAAACCACTGTCGTCGCTTTCATCATCATGCCAGCGGCTACCAACTCGTACACCATCGAGGCGCTTAAGGGTCAGGCCGTTACGCAACAACTGCGAGAAACGGTCAACCAGGTCACCGCTAGAATCGGTAAACGAATCTTTGAGCACGCCGCCAGGTACTCTGGGTAAGCTCCGTGACGTGTTGGAGGAAGGCTGAGCTGATTTCAGTGAGCACGGAACTGAGGTGCCCAACTCGGAAGACCTCCTGTCGTCCGAGGACAAGATCCTTCTCAAGCGACGTGTATTTGCTCTCAAGAGGAACTCACTGCCTCCTGTTGTTACCCACAACATGGCGGACGACGCTACCGACCCGATCCTCAACCAGATCCGACGCGTTCACCTTTTCAATCAGTCGAGCGATCGAGTCAAGGTCATCTTCCACCCAGAGTTCTTGAACTCCAACAACCCCATTCTTGGCCTGGATTACGAGGAGTTTGTCCGTGGTTGTCACTTGGGTGTCTTCCCCTCGTACTGTGAGCTGAGCGGAAAAGTGCACGAACTCCACTGACGTCCAGACGAGCCATTCGGTTACACACCAGCCGAGTGTACCGTGATGGGTATCCCGAACATCACCACCAACTTGTCCGGTTTCGGTTGTTTCATGGAAGACTTGCTCGAGATCCCATCTGATTACGGCTGTTACATCGTCGATCGACGAGGCCAGGGTGTTGAAGAGTCTGTCAACCAGCTTGTGAGTGCAGCAAGACACTGTATGGGCAAACCTGACAGCAGACCGACCAAATGCTCAGCTTCGCCACCAAGTCTCGAAGACAGCGTATCAACCAGCGTAACCGAACCGAGCGTCTCTCCGAGCTCCTCGACTGGAAGTCGCTTGGTCTGGAATACGTCAAGGCTCGTCAGCTTGCCCTTCGCCGAGCTTACCCCGATTCGTTTGACGACGACGAGCCTGACTTCACTGGTGTTAACAAGGTCGGCGCGCCATTGTCCGCTCCAGGCAGCCCTAGGATGAGGACCGGTGCCATGACCCCGGGCGACTTGGGTACTTTGACCGAGCAGATGGAACATCTGGGCACGCAAGATTACATGGGTGCTAAGAGTGAGCACGGAGCTTTATCGCCCGAACGCAATCTGACAGCAGCTTGGCACGCTATCAACGACGACGACGAGGAAACTCAATACCACCTTCCGCTTGTCATCAAGCCGCGAAACCGATCCGATTCGCTTGCTTCTGCTATCTCTGGCGCCGCGACGCCGTCTGGCGGCCGCAAGCTGTCGGAAAATGACCTTTTGCTGGCCGACGAGGCGTTGAGCAACGTCGCCAACGGTCACAAGGGATACTAAGCCATCTTGCCTGAACTAAGCATGGAGGTCGACGGGACGAGGTAGATGGCGGAGTTAATTGAAACAAACAATAGTGCGGTCGCATGAGGAGGAATGCCGGCGTAATTAGTAGCGAAACAAAACGTGCGAATGTAATGATGTCTCGGCGTTACATCGATGCGGCGAGGGCGCTCACGTCATGACGCGATGAAGCGTCTCATCATACAGACGTCTGCATATTTACGATCCCGCCACTCAGGACGCAGAACGTTGTCAAGACCAGTGCATACGATCCCACTCTCGCTTCTAGCCGAAGAATAACAATCCTTTGCTATTCAGTCCAGTCGTCCCGAGCTCAGCTCGACCCATCAAACCAATGCCAACCGCAGCCACAAGCTCCCTGATTTGCATTTCGGCCACAGCCCTGTCACGGAATTCCAGTGCCTTGTAATCAGTGTGTGTCGGTGAAGCGCGCTCACCTCGACCGGGACCACTCGAGACCTCTTCATCATGCCTCCCTTGATCAGAACAAGCAACCCGTCTATCTCGTCTTCACGGAAGCTCGTCGGGTCAGCCCAGCCAGGCGTATGGTCCAACGGGAAATCGCCCATCTCTTCCGAATCTTGCATGTCGGCATCGTCGTAGCCGTCTCCATCACGGCTGGCAGCGCTCGTGTCTTTCGCTTCGATGTTGTCGGCCTCGACCTTGGCGAACGGAAAGTATCCGGTAGGGTGGGAGACCAGGAACTTCTCCACTTTCGGAGTGAGGAGGTGAAATTTGTTTGTATCCTGCGGTCAGTAGGGCGTGTTGCTATGACCCTGTCAC
>Ga0308160_10006989_pt1 | contig 11333 bp, 16 predicted proteins | sample PhyFR1_FD_201036 | JGI IMG/M metagenome (GOLD analysis project Ga0308160, IMG submission 201036) | Phyllosphere microbial communities from UC Gill Tract Community Farm, Albany, California, United States - DLSLF.R1 | ecosystem: Host-associated > Plants > Phyllosphere > Unclassified | place: USA... | reverse complement strand
ATAGGGGCCGAGTACAGAGAATTTTGAGGATGGATGGATGGGGTCGTTTTGAATAGTGTGATGTGGAGGTACGGTACGATGTTGTAATGAGATCGGATCGGCTTGATCTGGGAAGCTTCCGTAACAGGCTTCGACCCGATTGTGGTGTACTAGCATAAAGAAGTGTTGGAAGCTGGATGTTACCATTGAGATGATTCACCAGCTGGTTTCAGGTCACTGGTTCCAGACCAACGGACCACCCACCGGCTTCGCTATAATTCACCCTTTGATGGCCCTACTAAGCTAATCCCCGAGGGATGGTAACCTCTGACCAGACATCTACCTTCATCAGGTCGATCGATGGCATACCGCCAGAGTCGTTGTCGTAAGAGATTCTGGTCCGACTTCTGGCTCAGAGGTGGTACCCAGAGACGGCTGACAGGAGCAGCGATCTTGGCGACAATCTCCGTCTTGGGCGGGGGGAAGACGCAGAGCGAGGGATGTTGGACGGGTCTTCTTGGGCCCCCGACCCCGATCCTCTGGCGCAAGACCGATTCACGAAGATGTGATCCCACTAGAGTCTGGGAAAGAGTTTGAAGGTCTCGGTTCGGTGTTCTGTTTTGCCAGGTAAGGAGTGGCGGTGTTGAACGGCCCGGCTTGAGATCACGTCTATCTTACCAAGAAGAAGGTTCGTACGGTCGAGTTCTTGGGTTGTCGAAGGGTGAGCTGAAGATGCGGAGCATATCCAGATGAAGAGTGGATTCGACCGAAAGAATGAATGGAGGATAACGAATACTTGACCTGTAATCTCATTCGACAGGGCCGAGATATATGCCTAGACCCGCGCCTCGACCGAGGCCGACGTCGATGTTGAAGATCCGACCGAAATCGATGATGGAGATTCCAACAAGTTCGACGCTTATTCACTACTTTTCTGTTTGTTACAGGCAAGCTAGACAAGACAGAGTATCATGACAAGGGGACAGACGATGAGATGCATTCCATAGAAACGAGTCTCCATGAAACTCCCGCGCGTGTGATCAATCTCGACTCGCGGATGGTCGACCGTCGAGGAAGCTCGAGTAAGCACGTTTCATGCCCGTTTCGATACCGTCTGCGATAGGACGTTGAGATCAAGATGTTTAATCACCATCAAGTCTCATACTACAATCACCCTCGCCTTCCGACTTTCTCGCACCTAAGTCCTCCTCACGTTCATCGACGCTTTGCCTGTCCCTGTCCCCTTGATCCGTCCTTTAGTCCAGATCAACCTGGCCAGCATGATCGACGTGAAGAAGGATAACGAGAACCTGTATCGCCGGCAACGAATTTGGAACATCATCAATCCGGCTGATCTGGAGAAACGATGAAGGAGGGGAATTGAAGGCTTACCAAGTTCCAGCGTACATGGCGTGTTGGTTTCGGAGTTCCACGGCCAAGGGTCTACCTACTGGGACCCCTTGTTGAATCAGTTGAGAGGCAGGTGTTTCACCATCTACATACAATGTCCACGGAGGATTCAGAACTAGCATCAGCGCCCAGCCTTCTTCCCGTGTGCCACATTCGGCGAATGTAGAAAGATCGAAATACGCAAACTCACCGTAAATCTCGTCCACGATAACCCCTTGAATCTTATCCATTCCTTTCCCCTTGACCCACTCCTGCATCGCCCCTACATCGATGAAGAACCACTCGTTCCCCTCCTTGTTATTCTCCGGCGTGAAAGCCGGTTTGGCTCCCGCTTTGATCTCCGAAGGCGGTCGGAGCAAGGTCTGGATATACAGATCCTTGGTCTCGTTCGATATGGTCGGGGTGGTAAGGGAAGGAGTCTGGGTCGAGGGCGAGAAAAGGGGAACGAGGGAAGGGTCTACTCGGTACGCCTTCGCTCGAGCGGTGGAGATGAAGCCTCGATTAACGAGGATCGGGGTCATCTCCCCATCCCCTTCCCCACCGACGGCTTGTTGGTCCAATGCGTCAGGGAGAAGATCATCCTCGTCATCCTTCCGCCAGAACGAAAAGGCCTTTTCCTTCTTCTTCACAATCGGGGCAGAGTGGGAGTCGGTCGCGGGGGTTCGGATGAAGGGTTGGACGATGTGGTATCCCCCAGCGCCTTCGTATACTCGAGGACCGACGAGCATGATAGGTTGGCTAAAGTGGCCATGGAGGATGACTCGGCGGAAGGCATAGTCGGATAATGCTTCGGGGCTGATCGAGGAGGGTTGATGACGAGGTCAGGGTTCAGGATACTGGATTGGATGTAAGCAAGGGGTCGCTCGGCTCACTTGATCTCGTTGGGCAAGATCATCGGTTCTTTACTCAAATTCCGATCGACATCGGCGATCAAGCCCAACTTCCACTTGAGTCTCTGAATCTGCCATACCCCCAAGTACGCCGTCAACAGAGGTACACAGCAGAGGACGGCCGTTGTAGGTGTCAAGCGAAAACCTCCTTTTGAACCGCTTGATGACGATGATCCAGACGACGAGGAAGAGGAAGAGGGAAAGGTTGACATGCGTCGGGATCGAGGAGTTGGGCGGCTCGATGACGAAGCGAGACGTTCAAATGTCTGCCTCAAGGGCGATATTCGTGATCTCAACGTGGCCATATTGACGGAAGCTAGGTATGATTTGCAACTGTCCTACTATGCTGTTATCGAGAGGGTAAATCCACGATAATGCGAATGATCGATGGCATATCAACGTTTCGATCGCTCGGGTTCGGTCATCTTGGCGGGGGCGCTTTGGCTCGAGCCGCGGGGTTGCTTGAACTTTTTTTGGGATCGAGGGAGGGAACGATATCATCTTGTCGATATAGTCACCAGTGTGATACGACATAGCCTTTCGGTAGCATCATACAGTCAGTCGTATCAGCTACCATGCCCAGCGCACCCCCGACTCTTTATCCGACGGCGACCACCTCACTCCCCGGTCGACCTTACATCCTCTCCCTCACCCCACATCTCACTTCCACCTCGTCCCATCTCCTTCTCTCTCACCCTTCACCCGAGATCACCATCATCGATGCTCAGACTTTCCAACTCGTCGACAAGCTCAAGGGAGGACATTCGAAGGACATTAGTTGTGTGGTGACGAGCACGAGTGCGAGCACGGATGAGCTCGTCCAGGGAGGATTCGCGAATGAGGGAAATATTTGGAGTGCTGGAACTGATGCCAATGTAGTCAGGTGGGACGAGAGGTCGAGACGACCTGGGCAGACCATCAAGGGTAAGGAGCAGTGTCATTCTCAGTTTTTCCACATAGCCATGTCATCTGTGCTTACTCTCGACCTCCTACCGCCTTCGTTCCAGCTGGGATTCGAGGTCGAGGTCTCCCTCTCCTCTCCTTGGCCGTACACGAAACCTCCAACCTCCTCGTCACAGGGACCGAAGTCGTCTCCTCCGAATCCCACCTCATCTTCTACGACACCCGATCACCCACCAACCCCCTCTACACCCACAGTACCACCCATAGTGATGATATCACCTCGCTCACCTTCCTCCCCCCTACAACGTCATACGCTTCCCCTCTCCCCGCCTCGTCCACGTCTTCTTTGCCTACGCCGGGGTTGTTGCTCCTCTCAGGCTCAACGGATGGCTTGTTAGCGCTGACTAATCCCAAGGAGTCTGATGAAGAAGAAGCATTCTACGGGGCCGAGGGGCTGGATGGCTCGGTGGCCAAGGCGGGGTGGTATAGGAGCTCTGTGGATGATCATGACAAGAAGGGGAAGAAGAAGGGGAAGAGGCAGGGGCTGAAGGTCTGGGGGAGGAGTGATATGGATAGTGTTGGGACTTGGGAGATGGGTCGAGGGGAATCGGGGGATATCGAGGTGAGCAGTGTGGTTGTGGCTCCCGGCTGTCTTCTCGTGGTCGTTGGTGAACGAGCTGAAACCCTTACATTGTTTCCCCTTTGATAGCTCCAAAACCCAACACTCCACCCCACTCAGACATTCAAACATCTCACCCTCAGCGAGACTGCTCAACCGACGAACCGGTCACATATCGTCGCTCAAGATCTGGAGACGGCCGAGGAAGAACAAGAACGAAAACGATCCGGCCGAGTCAGGGTGGATTACCTGATCGATGTGATGAACACTTTGGGAGTGAATGCGACTTCCGGAGAGGCTTTGGTAGGGGTGGGAGCTAACGAGTAAGTTGACATGCTGGGTCTTGGTTTGCCGGTTCTTTGGCCGGGAAGAGGTTGGGGCGTTCGTTCTGATGTGGTTTCTTTGCTTATGACGTACTTTCAGCGGTGATATCGTTCTGATGCATCATCGAGCTGGGAAAGAGGGTCCGGGGGATTACCAGCCATCCTTATTCCTACGTACGCCGCCCGAAGGGAAAGGTGAAGGTCACCGGGATGTTGTCAGGTGTATGTGGCACGATGTCAGGGTGAGTTGGGTAGCATCTCTATAGGCTGCAAAGCTCGCCTTGTGAACAGCTGAGTGAATGGATTTTACTTCACGATATAGTCACAGGTCTTGTACACTGGGTCGGAAGACGGTGTGCTTGCCGGATGGTCACTGCCAAACCTCTCGGAAATCCGGACGGGTGATCGTATGCATGATGAAGATCCCGGTGATGGTCGAGAGGATGCCAATTCGGACGATGACATGGAAGTTGATGATGACGACGAGGATGAAGACGAGGAAGAGAGCGAAGAGGATGAAGTCGTATTTGGGCGACGAGCAAAGACTGGCAAGAGGGAAGCTAGTGAGGTCTTGGGAGGAAAACAAGGAAAGCGAAGAAGAGCATGAGGTGCGGGCTGGAAATGATCCCAATATCATAGGGCCATGTCACCGTTGCATTTTGGCAAGAACAGCCGGTCATCTGATCATTCATACAACTTGCTGCGATGCTGCACTATCCTGTCATTCATTACATTGGTAATTGACGCAAGATTTGCACAACTTCGCCTGCCTGGTGGGCGGCCAAAGAGTCGACATCCGTATGCTTGATGTAATTGAGTACTGTTTTGGCGGATGTAATTAGGCTCGGATCAACCGCAGCTGAGGGGGTTGCTGATACGGTATGCCTGGTGGTTGTCATGCGAATTTCGGGATGTCTAGCAGTCTGCGCCTCCAATGCCTCGGCCGCAGCTTTGGCCAGGGCATCGAAGATCAGACCGAGGAAAACTAAAGCTGCTCGTCTCAATGCTGGGTGTTTACTGTCGTTAATTCGTGTCGGTTCATTGGTCGTGGGTGTTTGTTCGTCATCTCGTTCCTCGTTGTCTTCGTTAAGTTTATCAGATGGATTTGACTCTGATGTCGGCTGATGAGATACGCTCTCCAACCGCAAGAGGTCCAGGCAGGAGGCGATAAGGTCATTGGACCAGGGGAGTAATGCGCGCCACTCTGTATCCGCACAGGTTGCAAGAATGGAGAGAGACGAGCTCCGGATTACGGTAGCCAAGTTCCGGTTTGGGAAGACTCGTAGCAAGCGAGGCACGATAGGTCGGACTTCGGAACCTGATGATCAGCCCATATCAGCAGATCAGATCGAGTCGAATAGCTCACTATATCCTGACAAAGCAGTCCCAGCTCGACGAATCGACTGCTGTAGAGCTTCGCCCAAGCGCAATCTTCGGTCCAATTCATCCGCCTTTATATTTATATTTCGGTCCAGATCTTCCACATAAGCTTGGGATATACTGTTCATGACTTCGGCTCCTATCCCATCGACAAGGCTTGATAGCCCCTTGATGGCGTTGAGGTACATGAACGAGTCGTCGTCCCTTATAGCCGAAAGGAAGATGTCCATGATGGCGGGGATCAGAGCGTGATCAAAGTCTGGCGCCCGCACTATACTTTGAAGGATCATCAACCCGTGCGCTCTGACAGCAAGAATCGGATCTTGTAGCAATTTGAGTGCCTCTTGGTAGCGCTGAGCCGTATCTGATCCTGTGCTTGCAGATCCAGTGGCGGGCGTGGCTTTCCTAACAGCAAGAAGCAACGAGGCTGCCTTGGCTGCTTGTCGAATGTTCGCGAGTCTGTGCTTGTTCAGACGTTCTACGTGCTGTTCGATAGGCTTGATAATCGGTTGAGAGTCAGACGTGATATTTGCGTCACCTGCGAATAACAATCAATTCGTGAGGGAAGCTCGCCGAATACGCCGTGATGGACTTACCGTGCAGCGTTGCAACAAGCAGGTTGAGAGCGGTCTCCACCAGCCCGAGATTCGGTACGTCGTCTTTGGTCAATCCAGCGACTGTTGCTTCCTCTGCATCGTCAATATCCTCATCGTCACTATCGGACCCATCATCAGAATCTGCCTCATCCGTCGCATCAGATGATTCTCCGGGAGCCCGCAGAGCGTGTTCGATGAAGAGCAAGACGTGTCGGACTTCCCGGCCCAAATTGGCCGATACCTTGTCGCTCAAGCGCATGATGACCTGCAACAAAAGTAGTGTGGTTCTTTCGCCCAAAAGAAAGTCAAATCAGCGGTTTCCAGGAGTCCATCCTCTTGCACTTTGTACTTACTCGGGGTTTGATTGTTCATCCATCGACCTGTCTTGGTAGGCTTGAAGACATCGAACGAAGAATCGGCTGGACAGGTCAGGTCGTCCGGACTTTTCTAGTGCGGAGACCAGCAGCTCTGGATCAGGCCAAAGTTTCAGGCTTGCAAGATCCGGCAGGATATCGAAGTCTTCTTCGTTGTCATTCGCTTGCGTCTCTTGGCCTTTCGTGTTCGTGTCCGACAGCTTGGTCGATAGATTGAAGTTGTTAGGATCAGCTGCCAGCTTGAGATCTTCATCGGGCGATGAAGGCGGTCTAAGGGAATAAGATATAAAGGTTCGGTCGCCGAGCTCAAAGATGTGGACTTGAAACCCTTACCTGCCAAAGAAGACTGCAACACCTGCATCTTCTTCTTCCCCCGTCGCGACCGCCTTGTCCCAGAACAAGATGTCACTTGTCTCGCCGGCCAGACCTCCCATACCAGCCACTTTCCACCCTCTTCCGCCATTCAAGACGTGCCACAAGCCCTTCTCGACAACCGTCACGTCCATCAACCTGATCCAAGCGGCGATGACCTCTTGCAATTCTTTCTTCGTAAGCGGGTCTGCTGTCTTGTCCTGCTCCAAGTATTGCCAGAGCAAGAACAGCGGTGAGACTATGGGTGTGATAATCAAATCCAAGAAGGGTGGTGGCGGCGGATTCAGCGTGAGTAAGGGTAGAAGGAGCGAGAGTAGAGAGTTGACGTCATTCGGTCGTGTGGTGATGATAGGTTGAGATGATGGAGATACAGATTGCGGGAGGTCGTTATACTGAGGATAGAGGGGTGTATGCAAGCTGTGCTGGAGTTTCTGTCGACAGGCGGGTATGGTTACAGAATGTTGTCCGAGTACATAGGCAGCCGCTCGAACGTGATGTTGAGGGGTGTTTTGTGCGGAAGTGGGATCAGCAGGCACGATGATCGTGCGGAGTTGTTCAAAGACGTTGTCGTTGAACTCCTGAGCCGTAGAAAGAACTTGATCAGACTTTGTGCTGCTGACGTCAAGACCCTGGGGCTGCTCACCTTCGGTGTCATACCGTGGACGGGTACTGCCAGAAGTTTTGTTACGTAGTCCAGCTTGTGCAGCTCGAGGACTATAGGGCATTCCAAGTGATCTTGTTGGTCAGCCAGATGGCGCTACTTCATCCGATCCGCGAGAGTCTACGCACCATCATTCGAAATCTTCCCGTCATTCCTCTCGCCAGCTCCAAAGACATTGCCCAATAACCCCGCTACTCCACCTTTCCTGATCAACTGCCTCCCCATCAGAGCTCTGACAGTCCTTTTCGCATACTCCGGGTAGATGGCCTCTTCCTCTTCAACCGGTACAATCTTTGCCGAGGTCTGAGGTTTCCGTCTAGGCGTCATTATGGTGGAGATTCCACCAAGGGTGGACATGGCATCCCCTGGGCCTAATTGTTCGTCGAGGTATTCAAGGAAAGACTTTCGAATGTCTGAAAAGGTCGGGGGAGGGAACGCTTGGGTCCATCCGAGTAGAAGAGGTGGGAGGAGGATGAAAGGCAAGACTGTTGGAGCGGACAAGAAGGAGTGCAGATCCGTTTTCGTGGACGAAGGCGGAAGGGTGATCAGGCGTAACAGTCGGGTGGTGAGATTGGCAAAGGAAATGATTTCGGTAGATTCAAGCTTCTCCATGATATCGGCCGGACTGAGAAGATATTCTTTGACCTGAGGTAGTGTCACCCGAGTAGGAATCAACGAGATGAGTATCCGCAGATGCTTCCTTTCGGTTAGGGTAAGGAGAACTGTAGAGGTCAACCTAGGTAAGTTTCCGATACCCAGAAACTCTTGCCCTGTGTACGTACACTCCTTGTGATCTAGGTTCGAATCTCCGTCATCCTGTAAAGATTGCCATTGCCAAACTGCCTCGATCACGTCCAAAATCCGCAGCCCGCTCTCCTTGACCAACTTTGCGATATCTGCTTCGTCATCCATATCATTCCATTTCCAGGTGGTCTTCAGGTATTCGTCCTGGCTCAATTTCAAGCTCGATTTGCTAGCATTCAATTCCTCCCGTATTCCAGACAACTTGGCGGATGCGCTCTTGGATCGAGAATCGTTGGAAGGGAGAAGGCTCTGGCCGATATCTAGAGCCGCATGACCCCGAGCGATGATGGCCTGAGGGTCTGCCATACTTCAGGGCTATACGACTCAGGATGGGTTGTGTCGATTCTCCGCTTTGCTTTCAGTCACTATTTTGGTAGCTTCTTCAACTTGATCTGGACCGATGACAGGGAGTTCCAATCCGTATCTGGTAGGAAACACTTAGGCTGATGAGGAATCTATGACCAGGATTACTCAGAACAGAAATCCAGACTTTCGAACTCGGCTAAATGCCTCCCGGATGCAATTTGGTATAACGTAATTCAGCTCCGGCGGTATTTCTCGGAACAACTTCTAGCTCGGTTTTCCATTCTTGTGTCTAGGCCTGTTGCTCTGTATTCAGCTTCGAATAAGTCTGAGGACACTGATGGACTGGCAGAGATCAGCGAGACCGAGAGTCCACAAGCAAACTTGGCACACGACAATGTGAATCAAAGACACGATCAGGATCAGCGTGAGGAGGGGGATCCGAGCGACTGAATCCTCTGTTTTAGGCTCCAGTGGCTGCGATCCGCTTCGATCGACGAGATGAGTCAAATAGATTAGACCAGGTAGATCGTAGTCGATGAGGACACCGAGCCCGCAGTCGAGTTCACAGCTGAACAAGGTGTCCAAAGGGTCTGGGCGTCCTTTCGACTCCTATTCAAAGGGAACTCTCGGGCCGGAGCTCATATAATTAAACTTCCGCGTTTCATCCGAAAGCTCTCGCCGAGAGAAATTTCTCTATAAAGGAAACCCCGAAGCGTTGAACAAAGAGATCAAGGCATGCAATTCAGGCCTTTGCTTTTCTTGAAGCCCGGTTCTTCGACGTCCAAATTACTCGTATATTTCAAGCATATGGGAATGTTCGCTCCCCAATCCTCTCTAGTCCTGCTGGCCTTTGCTTCGAAGTTTTGCTTGGTGGCATGGGCTCTGCCTCAAGTGGAACAGTCAGATTACATCGATCAACTCAAATTTCGTTTGATTGATCAAAACCTTACCACCCTCGAAGCTGGTCAGTAACATCCGACCCTCTTCTAGAGCGATACGCTGACCAGATTTTCATTTAGCTATCAGCGAAATCGGGAGGACAGACGATGGAGCCTCGTTTCTCTCTTCATTCTACTCTGATGAAGATTTCACAATCTATGCGCCGACCGACAAAGCTTTCGAAGGGTACGGCCTGAACTCTTCCAATATACAGGATGAGAATGCCTTCTGGCTGCAAGATGTCTTCAAGTACCACGTGAGTTACCGGACGCCGGCCGCCCAGCAGTGAATCGAGAAGATCGCTGGGCTGATGTTCATTTTCAATCGATGACGACAGGTCGTCAATGGAAAGATCCATCAGCCTGAAATTGCTCCACCTCGGTCACATACCATCCTTTCCACCCTCTATCATAATTATACCATCACTCCGGATGATGCTACGCTGGACCAAACTTATGGCTGTTTGCCTGGATCTATGTCGCAGGTCTTGGTTCTTGAACAAGATCCACAGGGCTCGGGCGCTCTGATCAGAGGGGACGGGTGGAACATCAGTACTGTGGGGAGAGAGTTTGAGTGGGAGAATCTAGTTATTCACCAAGTCGATCGGGTGAGTCAACGGGGGTGTGACCATCAGCATCGACAAACCGAAGCTGATGAGCAATCGTGCCCAGATCATTCCGTTTCCCTCGCCATTCTTGACGACTCTTTCCGAACCACTCGTCTCCACAACTCCATCAGGATTGACCATCGCTCGATCTCTCATCAACCTTTTCGAAGCCGAGCAGATATTCAATGGAGCTATGGGAATCACTGCGTTCTTACCGACCGATGAAAATGTGGTGGACATCACGAAGGCTTTGGCCAATAATCGGAATTCTGCAGCGCAGCAGAACTTGTTGTTCAACCATGTGAGTGTATTGACATGCGCCTTCAGTAGATGTAAGCAGCGGAAGTTTGTTGAACGAGCTGATCCGCGAGCCAAAACAGGTTGTTAACGGGACAGTCCATTATTCCTCGACTTCTCTACCTAGTACTTCGTTAATCACTGCTCGAGGGCAGAAGTTGGACTTCTATAAGAACGATACTGGGGCCTACGTCGCCAGCGATTATGTTACTGCCAAGATCTTGAGGATGGATGTGATCACTAGCAATGGCGAGTCACGTCGGTCGAAATTGCCAAGCAAAAGACGAGATGTCTAACGGTGCCCTTCGAATATTGAACAGGAGTGATTCATGTGATCGATAGGTTCTTGGCGAACCCGGACAGCAACAATGCTGCAGCCTCTTCTGCGTGCGTTTTTGATCGTCATCGATTCAATCTGGCTTGACCAGTGTACATATTCATGGCCCCTTTATTTTGCGGCCAACCAACAGATACTCCTCGGCTGTACAATTGGCATCGACTGCATCCTCTGCTAGACCCATTCAAACAAGCCCTGCTTTGCGCCAAGAAGGCAATGCCCGGAGCACTTTGAGGGAGATCAAACGGAATGGCTACTTCGTACTCGCAACTACTATCGTAGTCATCTGTGCCGGGTATTTGGTCGTGTTCGCTTAGGTACATGTTCCAGGACTCGAACTCGCTTTACATTTTCGATGGTACACTTAGATCTACCTGGAATAGACAGTTTCCTCCGCTTCAACCGATTGAGCACATACACGCGCATAGATTGTGTTAATACACTCAGCGTACCCCTCATATTGTCTTGAAAGCCTCGATGTAGCATAGAACCACCCCATATACCAGCGTCGTAGCATCCCATTTTCTTTAGGGCCG
>Ga0308160_10006988_pt1 | contig 11334 bp, 8 predicted proteins | sample PhyFR1_FD_201036 | JGI IMG/M metagenome (GOLD analysis project Ga0308160, IMG submission 201036) | Phyllosphere microbial communities from UC Gill Tract Community Farm, Albany, California, United States - DLSLF.R1 | ecosystem: Host-associated > Plants > Phyllosphere > Unclassified | place: USA... | reverse complement strand
TAGATCTCGCGGTATGGACGTGGCTCGGGCGCCAGCGCCAGGTTGCTGGTGTCGACCTTGAAGATGATCTTCTCGCCGCTGTTCTGGAAATAGTTGGTGCGTACCGTGGCCAGCGCCAGGTCGACCAGAGCCGCCATGATTTCTTCGGTGTCGGCGTGGTTCACGCCTGGCAGCGAAGCCTTCAGGGCATTCAGTGCGGCGCTGCCCTCGTCGCGCTCGGCGGCGCTGCGCTTCGGGTCGAACCGGTGCACGAAACCGGCCACGAACTGCTTGACCAGGGCCGGCTGGGTGCGCAGGGTTTCGGCCATGTAGCGCACCGAGAACTTCGAGCCGAGCTGGCGCCAGTAGCTGATGTAGGCGCGCACCAGCTGCACTTCGCGCACTGCCAGGCCGCCTTCGACACTCAGGCCGTTCATGCGGCCGTCTTCGGCTTCGTCGTTGAACAGGGCCGTGAACAGGTCTTCGGCGACGCGCGCGATGCCCGGCTTGGCCAGCTTGGCCGAGCTGTCGGCGTCGACGCTCAAGGCGGTGACGTAACGCCGCACGCCATCCAGGCCGGTGTGGCCGAAGGTCTGTTCGCGGTCGACCGCGATGCCGGCGTTCTGCAGCGCCGGCAGGATGCGCGACAGCGACGGCACGCTGGCGCTCGAGTACAGGCGGATCGAGGCGCCGGCCGGGTCGTCGAGTTCGATGCGCGCGGTGACGCGCTCGGGCTGGCACTTGGTCAGCAGCGCATGGACGTCGCGGAACGCCGTTTCCGGCGCAGTACCGGTGGTGAAGTTGACCGGCAGGCGCGGCACGACCTTGCGCAGCAGGCTGCGCTCACGGCTGTCGTCGATCGAGTCGATCAGCTTCGAGAAGCGGTCATGCCAGCCATCGAGCACGGCGATCAGCGGGCGCTGGATATCGGTTTCCAGGTCGAGCGGATAGCGCGCGGCGTGGGCGATCAGGTACACCCGCGCCAGCGGGCCGTCGGCGACCAGGGTCTGGACGTCGACGTCGCGCGCGCCCGAGCTTTCCTTCAGGGCCTGGGCCAGGCTGGCGGCCATGGCGGCGCTGAAGCGCTCGCGCGGCAGGTACACCAGCACGTTCAGGTGACGCCGGTAGACGTCGCGCCGCGCGAACACCTTGGCGCGCGGCTGCTTGTACAGCGACACCACCGAGCTGCACACTTCGGCCAGCCATTCCGGCTCGGCTTCGAGCGCTTCGGTGCGCGGCAGCGACTCGAGGATCTCGACGAACTTCTCGGCGCGGAAGCCTTCCTGGCGCACGCCGGCGATGCCCAGCACCTTGGCCACGCGGCCACGTGCGAACGGCAGGCGCGCCAGCGGGGTCAGGGCCGCGGCGCGGGTGAACAGGCCGATGAAGCAGTGTTCGCCCAGGATGCGGCCCTGGGTGTCGGTGTCGCGCACGCCGATGAAATCAAGCGGCTGGTCGCGGTGCAGGGTGCCGCCGACATCGGCCTTGACGATGGTAAGCGGTTCGCCGCGGCGCGACAGTGTTTCGCAGTCGCCCGGGATGCTGGCCAGGCAGGTGCCATACACCGGATGCGCGGTGTCCTGCAGCACGCCGATGCGGCTCGGGATGTCGCGTTCGAGTTCGGTAGCGCCCGGCCTGGCGTGATAGTAGGCGTAGCCGAACGGCTCGAAGCCTTCGTTCTTGGCCCATTCAAGGAAGGCCGATGCTTCCTGGCCTTCCGGGGTGCCGTTCGCGGCCACCGCTGCCGCCACCGCGGTCAGGCGGTCGCCCATTGCGACGGCGTCGCGCTGCACCACGGCGGCGTCATTGGCCACCATGCGCAGGCGCGCGGTCAGTTTGTCGAGTTCTTCGGCTTGCAGTTCGTCGTTCAGCAGGCACAGCACGATCGACTCGAGCGGGCTGCCCGCTTCGCCGACCGCGACCACCATGCCGCTGGCGTCACGGCGCACCGGCAGCACCGCGTTCATCACGCCGGCAGCCTGGACGCGCTCCTTGCGCAGCGCCATGACGAACGAGTCGACCAGGTAAGGACGGTCGTCGTTCAGGATCAGCAGGGCGCTGGCCATGCCGCCGCGGCCATCGGAATAGCGCATGTTGACGACTTGCGCGGCCGGGCCGGTACGCTGCGCCAGCTGGGCAAAGCCTTCCTGCAGCAGCGGGGCCAGGCTGGCGGGCGCGGTGCCGGCCAGGTCTTCATCGTCGAGCGATCCGAGCCAGGCGCCGATCAGGGCGTTGACCGGCGTGCCGCTATTGGCGGCCTGGTTGGCGTTGACCAGTGCGAGGGTTTGTTCGCGCAGATCGTTGGGCATGTCTTTCATTTGCTTCTCCAAAGTTATGTGCTGGCGCGCTTCAAGCTCGTGGCCCCGGCGCTGCCCTGCTTATACGGGGCGGGGTTGGCCCGCCCGATTCCTGCTACTGCGTATCAAAGATCGTACAGCCCCGGCAAGCCGAGGATACGGGTCAATTCTTCAAGTGCGGCGGCGCATTCGAGCGCCAGCTGCGGGTCAGCCAGATCTTTCGGTTCGATGCGGTCGCGATAATGACGCTCGACCCAGGCCACCAGTTGCGCATACAGCGGCTCGCTCATGATCACGCCCTGGTGCATCGCCGCCGCTTCGCTGTCGGTCAGCACCACGCGCAGGCGCAGGCAGGCCGGCCCGCCGCCGTTGCGCATGCTCTGGCGCAGATCGAATTCAAGCAGTTCGTCGATTGGGCCATCGCCCGCCACCAGGTCGGCCAGGTAGCGCGCCACGGCCGCGTTCTCGCGGCATTCGTGCGGCACCACCAGCGCCATGCGGCCATCCGGCTTACTCAGGAGCTGGCTGTTGAACAGGTAGCTGGCCACGGCGTCGGCCACCGGCACCTGGGCGCTGTCGACCCGCACCGGCTGCAATTCGACCCCGGCCACGCCTGCCGCGCGGCGCAGCGCTTCCAGGGTGCCGGCTTCGTCGAAGAAGGCCTGGTCATGGTAGAACAACACATTGCCATTGCCAACCGCGATCACGTCGTTATGGAACACGCCCTGGTCGATCACGTCCGGATTCTGGGCCGCGAACACGGTGCGCGCCGGGTCCAGGCCGTGCAGGCGCGCGATTGCCTGCGACGCCTCGAGGGTCTGGCGCGCCGGGTATTTTTTCGGCGCCGGTGCAGCCGGGTCGAACTCGACCCGGCCATACACGAACAGCTCGACGCCGGCGCCGCCGTGGCTGGCGGCAAAGCGGGTGTGATTGGCCGCGCCTTCGTCGCCAAAGGCCGGCACCGACGGCAGCGCGTCGTGCACCACGAAGCGGTTGGCGTCGTGGAAGATCGCGCGCAGCGTGCGCGTGGCCTGCAGGTGCTCTTCGGCGCGGTGCAGTTTGTTGTTCAGGTTCGCCGCCGTGAAGTGCACGCGCCCATCCTGCGAGTCGGCCGACGGGCTGACGGTGGCGGCGTTGGCGGTCCACATCGGCGCCGCCGACCAGGCGCAGGCCAGGATCACCGGCGCTTCGCGCCAGGCGTGGGCCAGCACGTCGGCGTCAGTGCCCGAAAAGCCGAGATTGCGCAGCAGCCGAAAATTCGGCCGTCCTTGCGGCGGCATCACGGCCTGGGCGAAGCCGCGCGCAGCCAGTTCGCGCATCTTGGCCAGGCCCTGCAAGGCGGCCTGGCGCGGATTGGCGGCGCTGCGCACGTTGTTGAACGAAGCGACGTTGCCGAACGAAAGACCGGCGTAGTTGTGCGACGGGCCGACCAGGCCGTCGAAGTTGAATTCGCGGGCGCTGAGCATCACGCGGCTCCTGGGAAGGTGAGGCCGGGCGACAGCTTGGCCGGCAGCTCGAGTTCGGACGTTTCGATCGAGGCCACCGGATAGGCGCAATAGTCGGCTGCGTAATAGGCGCTGGGACGATGGTTGCCCGACTTGCCGACGCCGCCGAACGGCGCCGAGCTGGCCGCGCCCGTGGTCGGACGGTTCCAGTTGACGATGCCGGCCCGGGCGCGCACGGCGAAGCGCTGCCACAAGTCTTCACGCGGCGACAACAGCGCCGCGGCCAGGCCGAATTGGGTGGCGTTGGCGGTGCGCAGGGCGGCGTCGAAATCGGGCACGCGGATCACCTGCAGCAATGGGCCGAACCACTCTTCGTCAGCGATGCCCTGGGCGTCGGTGGTGTCGACGATGCCGGCGCTGACAAAGCCGGTGTCGGGGTCGAGCTGGCGCATCTGCAGCAGCACCTTGCCGCCCTTGTGCGCCATCTCGGCCTGGGCCTGCACCAGGCGCGCAGCGACGGCGCTCGATACGACCGGGCCCATGAACGGCTGCGGTTCGGCGTTCGAGGCGCCGACCTGCAGTTGCGCCGCCACCTCGACCAGGCGCGCCAGGAAGGCCTGACCGTTGGCGTCGTCCTGGATCACCAGGCGCCGCGCGCAGGTGCAGCGCTGGCCGGCCGAAATAAAGGCCGACATCACCGTGTGGTGCACGGCGGCGTCGATGTCCTTGATGTCCCACACCACCAGTGGATTGTTGCCGCCCATTTCGAGCGCCAGCATCTTGCCCGGCTGGCCGCCGAACTGCTTGTGCAGGGCGGCGCCGGTCTGGCTGCTGCCGGTGAACAGGACGCCGTCGATGATCTGGTTCTGGCCCAGCGCGATGCCGGTGTCGCGGCCGCCGTTGACCAGGTTCAGCACGCCCTTCGGCAAGCCGGCGCGCTCCCACAGCTGCACGGTCTTGACGGCAGTGCGCGGCGCGTATTCGCTCGGCTTGAACACCAGCGTGTTGCCGGCGATTAGCGCCGGCACGATGTGGCCGTTCGGCAGGTGGCCGGGGAAATTATAGGGACCATAGACCGCAAACACGCCGTGCGGACGGTGACGCAGCACGGCGTTGCCATCGGCCACCTTGCTGGCGTTTTCGCCGGTGCGCGCGCCGTAGGACTGGATCGAGATATCGACCTTGGCCGCCATGGTCGTTACTTCGGTGCGCGCTTCCCATAGCGGTTTGCCGACTTCTTCGGCGATCGTGGCCGCCAGCTCTTCGGCGTTCTGTTTGAGCAGATCGCGAAAGCGCGTGCAGATGGCGACGCGCTCTTGCAATGGCGTCAGCGCCCAGGCTTCAAAGGCGTCGCGCGCGGCGGTGGCGGCGCGCGCCACGTCGTCTTCGTTCGAGGCGTTGCTGCGCCAGCTCTGGCGTCCGGTCGAAGGGTCGACCGTGACCAGTTCGGGGCCGCTGCCGGCAAGCCACTCGCCGCCAATGTAGTTGGACAGTGAGTTGGGCAGTGAGTTCGACAGTGAGTTGTTCAAATCAGCCATGCGCGCTTTTCCTTGTAATCAGTGTCAGGGTCCGCACCTCGTCGCCGGCCTCGCAGTGCAGCTGCGCCAGTTCTTGCGCGGTGAGCGCGATGCGCGTGGCGCCGGCCACGGCGCGGGTGAGGATCATCCTGAAGTCATCCAGGCGGGTGTTCGAGACCAGCATGTGTTCGGACTCTTGATGCTCGGGCACGCCGTCGGCAACGACCGTCGTGGCCAGCACGCTGTCGCGCACCGCGCGCAGTTCGGACACGCGTCCCTGCAGCACCGGGCCGGCATCGAAAATGTCGACATAGCCTTCGTAGTGCATGCCCTCTTGCTCGAGCAGGCGGCGCGCCGGCTGGGTCGAGGTGTGCACGTGGCCGATCACGTCGATCGCCGATTGCGGCAGATAGTCGACGTACAGCGGCTGGCGCGGCATCAGTTCGGCGATGAAGGATTTCTTGCCGATCGCGGTCAGGCCGTCGACGTGGTTGAAATCCATCTTGAAGAAGTGGCGGCCCAGGCCCTCGTAGAACGGCGAGACGCCGTTGTCGTCCTGGTAGCCGCGCATCTCGGCGATGATCTTCTCGGTAAACAGCTGCTGGAACTGGGCGATGAACAGGAAGCGGCTCTTGGACAGCCACTTGCCATTGAAGCCGGCGCGGTACTGCGGCAGCAAGAACAGCGAACACAGTTCGGTCGAGCCGGTCAGGTCGTTCGACAGGTACAGCGTCTCCATGCGCGTAAACACGTCGAGCTCGCGGCTGCAGTGCACCAGGGTGCCGATGCGGTAGTTGTAGAACGGCTCGGTGAGGCCGACCGCGCCCTTGATCGCGCACACGCCGGCGATGCGTTTATCGAGCGTGTGCTCGAGCACGAACATGTAGTCGCGCGCGTCGGGCGCGATGGTCTGCGCGAACGAGGCTTCGGCCGTGGCCAGGCGCTGGCCGAGCATCTCGGGATCGGGCTTGAGGGTGGTCATGCCGCTGCCGGCCTGGCGCGCCATGTCCATCAGGGCGTCGAGGTCGGACATGCGGGCGGCGCGGATCACGAGCATGCGAATTCTCCTTCTGCTGCTGCGCCAGAGGCGCCCGATACACCGATCCTGACGCACACCACCTCGTCGCCCGCCGTCACGCCCAGCGCGGCCTGCACCTCGCGCGGCAGATACACCGTCTGCGCCTGTTCGAGCGGCGCCGAGCGCATGCTGACGGCGCGAAAATGCTGGCCGACGCCCGCCACCGCGTAATCGACGCTGGCGTCGTCGCCCGCAGCCTGCCCGTCATGGCCGGCGCCGGCCACCTTCAGGCGGTGCGAGGCGCAGAACGAGCGCAGGCCATTGCGGTGCGCCTGCAGAATGGGGCCGCCATCGAAGATGTCGATGTAGTCGTCGGCCTCGAAACCCTCTTGCGTGAGCAGGTCGAAGGCCAGCTGGCCGCTCGGATGGATCTGTCCCAGCGCGGCCTGGGCGTCGCCCGGCAGCAGCGGCACATACACCGGATAGTGCGGCATCAGTTCGACGATCAGGGTGCGGTTGCGCGCACCCTCGATCAGGCGCTCGGCCTCGAGGAAATCCATCTTGAAGAACTTGCGGCCAAGCGCATTCCAGAACGGCGACTCGCCATCCTGGTCGAGCCGCCCGGCCAGCGGCACGAAGAAGCGGTCGCCGAAGCGGTGCGGCGCCAGCATCGCGTACAGCAGGCGCGCGCGCGACAGCAGCGCCGCTTCGACGCCGGCGTGTTCACGGTCGTTGAGGAAGAAACCCGACAGCTGCGAATACGCGGTCAGTTCGGAGCACAGCGTCAGTGCGTGCACGCTGTGGCTGATGTTCAGGTCGCGCGAGACCTGCTGGATGACGTCGTTGCGAAAGGCAAAATAGGTGCCGTTCGAGCCGGCCGAGGCGTGGATGATGGCGCTGCCGACCACCTCGCGCGCGCGCAGGTCTTCGAGCACGAACAGGTATGACTCTTCGCTCGGAATGTCGACGTGGGCGGCGAACGAGGCGATCGAACGCTCGACCGCCGCGTGCACGCCTTCGCGCGTACGCGGCAGCGTGTGCACGCCCGGCGTCGATGCCGCAGCCATGGCTTCGAGGGCGCCGATATCGGCGCGCTCCACCGGACGGACTACATACATGGAAACTCCGTGGTGATGGCCGCCCTGCCCGCCCACAGGCAGGCAGGGCGCAACCGGTGGATCAGCTTCAGGCGTTGGCGAATTCGGCCACGGCGGCGCGCATCAGGCGGTCGGCCTCGACGATCTGCTGGTCCGACACCACCAGGGCGGGCGCCAGGCGCACCACGTCGGGGCCGGCGATCAGGAGCATCAGGCCGAGCTTTTCGCAGGCCTTGGTGAAGTCCTTGGCGCGGCCCTTGAAGCCTTCTGCCACTGGCAGGCCGATCAACAGGCCCATGCCGCGCGGCTGGCCGAACACCTGCGGGTAATCGGCCGCCAGTTTGGTCAGGTTGGCGTTGATGCGGGCGGCGGCTTCGCGCACGCGCTCGAGGAAGGCCGGCTGGTTGATGGTCTCGACCACGGCCAGGCCGACGCTTGCCGCCAGCGGATTGCCGCCGTAGGTGGTGCCGTGCGAGCCGACGCCGAAATGCTGCGCGATCGCTTCGGTGGTGAGCATGGCGCCGATCGGGTAACCGTTGCCGAGCGCCTTGGCCGAGGTCAGGATGTCCGGCTGCACGCCCATCTGCTGGTATGCATACAGGGTGCCGGTGCGGCCCACGCCGGATTGCACTTCGTCGAAGATCAGCAGTGCGCCGGTCTGCTCGCAGAACTCGCGCAGCGCTTTCAGGTAATCGGGATTGCCGGGGATGACGCCGCCCTCGCCCTGGATCGGCTCGACGATCACGGCGGCGACATCGTCGGTGATCGCGGCGCGCGCGGCTTCGATGTCGTTGTACGGAATGTGGCTCAGCGACGGCGGCAGCGGCTCGAACCCTTCGGTGTACTTCGGCTGGCCGCCGACCGACACCGTAAACAGGGTGCGGCCGTGGAACGACGACAGGCACGAGACAATGCGCGACTTGTGCGGACCGAACTTGGTATGCGCATACTTGCGGGCCAGCTTCAGGGCCGCTTCGTTGGCTTCGGCGCCCGAGTTGCAGAAGAAGGCGCGCTCGGCGAAGGTGGCGTCGATCAGGCTGCGCGCCAGGCGCAGCACCGGCTCGTTGGTGTAGCCGTTACCCAGGTGCCACAGGGTGTTGGCCTGCTTGGTCAGGGCATCGACCACGACCGGGTTGGCGTGGCCCAGGCTCGACACCGCGATGCCCGAGGTGAAATCGAGGTAATGCTTGCCCTGCTGGTCCCACACGTCGAGGCCGGATGCTCGGACGGGGATCATCTCGGCCGGGGCATAGGTCGGCACCAGCACCTCGTCGAAGGTCTGGCGAGTGACAGGCCGCGTGGCGACACCCGAATCAAGCTTTGCGTTCATGGCTTCTTCCTCATCAAAAAACAGTGTGGGCAGCAGTGTAATGGATCGTGCGCGTGACACCGCACGATGGGTCATTATAGAAACGCTGACCGACAAGTTCTTTTCAAAGTGCGACGAGATTTTTCATTTTTGGACTGCGGGCTTGGGGCGTCATTACGGGGGTGGTGGATATGCTTGCAGAACCGGGGTTCCCACCTGCGCGGAATGACGGTTTGGAGGGTAACGATATTTTTTGCGCACTGAGCTGATCAGCTTGCTGGGGGCTTACTCGGCCAGTTTGCGCTGGCGCTCTTCGCGCGGGGTGTTGCCGAACAGGGCGCCGAAGGCCGTCGAAAAGTGCGAGCCCGACGAGAAGCCGCAGATCAGGCCGACCTGCACGATCGAGTGATTGGTGTCGAGCAGCAGCTGGCGCGCGCGGCGCAGGCGCAGTTCGAGGTAGTAGCGCGACGGCAGGCTGCCCAGGTATTGCTTGAACAGGCGCTCGAGCTGGCGCCGCGAGATGCCGGCCAGTTGCGCGATCTCGTCGGTCGAGAGCGGCTCTTCGATATTGGCTTCCATCAGCGCCACCGCTTCGGTCAGCTTCGGCTGCAGCACCCCGAAACGGGCTTGCAGCGCCACCCGCTGGCGCTCGTCGGGCCCGCGCACCCGGTCCACGCACAGGATTTCCTTGACCTGGGCCTGGGCAGTGGCGCCGAACAGCAAGTCGACCAGGGTCAGGGCGAAGTCGACGCTGGCGGCGCCGCCGCAACACGTCAGGCGGTTGGCGTCGATCTCATACAGGTGTGGACTGAGCAGCGCCTGTTCGGCCTGGGCGCTGACATCCGGGTACAGCGCCCACGGCAGCGCGCTGCGCACGCCGTTCAGGGCGCCGGCATCGGCCAGCCACAGCACCCCGGCGCCGAGCGCGCCCCAGAACGGCGCGGCGCGGCAGCGGTCGATCAGGACGCGGCTGTTGGCCGGACGCAGGGCGGCTTCGGATTCGTCGGCGCAGAGCAGCACCAGGTGCCAGTGGCGTCCGGGGTCGGCGGTGAATTTATCGGGACTGCGCACGTCGACGTGCAGGCGTTCGGGCCCCAGCACCTTGGCGGCCAGGCGCAGCGGCTGGTACAGGCCGGACCAGGTCAGCGTGTCCGGCTCGCCGGCGTTGACCAGCACGATGCGCAGCGGGCGTTCCTGGGCCAGTGTGGCAAGGTCAGCAGCGGGCATCGGCGGTGGTCGGCGTCATGGCGTACATAGCGGACCGGCGGCCCGCACAATCTAGGTGGTCCAGCATCATACCGGAGAACAACGTGGGCTAGCCCGGCATGGGAGGCGCATGGGCGGCGACAGCGGACCAGGCTGCTTGCGAGGCTGGCAACGCGCGACGCGGCGGGCAGCTATAATTCCCGCCCATGGGAGAGCGATATCTAAAAAGCGTACGGTTGCTGGCCGAGTGCATGCAGGGCTTCGAGCGCGTCTCGGGCAATGCCGTGCGCAACCACGGTCTGACCCATGCCCAGTTCGATATCATCGCCACCCTCGGCAATACCACCGGGATGAGCTACAAGGAACTGGGCGAACGCACCCTGATCACCAAAGGCACCCTGACCGGCGTCATCGAGCGCCTGGAACAAAAAGGCCTGGTGCTGCGCGAACGCAGCCTGGACGACAAGCGCTCGTTCTTCGTGCGCCTGACGCCCGCCGGTGAACAGGTGTTCTGCGATGTGTTCCCGAAAGTGATTGAACGCGGCAAAGAAATGTTTATCGGATACAGCGACGCTGATTTCGACGCGCTCGAATCGGCCCTGCATATGCTGCGCCAGCAGATCGCCAACCATGGCGCCGCCGGCGACGACTCTCCATTACCCTCCACCTGAAGGAACGAATCTTGAAAACCTCCCTGATCGACGGCGTGACGCCGGCCCATTTCGACAAGCACATCATCGGTAACATCCTGCTCGACGTCGCGCCGCTCGATGAAGTCAAGGATGAGCCGATGCTGATCGGCGTGCGCAACGAAGACGGCGAGATCTATCGTCTCATCGGCGCGACCAAGCTCAACAGCTTCATGAACGCCGTCGAAGAACTGGTCGACCTGGGCCTGGTGGACGAACTGGAAGAGCTGGAAGAACAAAAAGAAGGCTGTGACGCCATCTTCGGCGAAGCGTAAGACACAATTGTGCGACAGCCGTTGCGGATTAGTGCACTGCGGAAATATTCTTGGCACTTGCCCGTGCGGTTGAAGGTATAATTTTTTCATGGACCAACTCTCCGCACTCGACACCGTCACCGCCGAAGCCGGCCGCGGCGAGCTTTCCTTCCCGACCAGCGTGCATGCCACGCTCACGCTGCAGCGTGCCCTGGGCCAGCCTGATTGCCACATCGATGCCGCCGCGCGCCTGGTCCAGGCCGAGCCGCTGCTGGCCGCGCGCACGGTCGCGATCGCCAACTCGGTGGCCTATAACCGCACCGGCAGCGACGTCACCAATGTGCGCGCCGCCGTGCAGCGGGTTGGCTTTCGCACCCTCGGCGCGCTGGCGGCGGCGGTGGCGGTGCGCCAGCTGGCGAGCGAAATCCGCGATCCCGGCCTGCGCCAGAAAGCCGAGGCGCTGTGGGCCCACTCGGCCCACGTGGCGGCGCTGGCGCAGGTGATCGCGCGCCGGGTCTCGTTT
>Ga0308160_10006987_pt1 | contig 11334 bp, 9 predicted proteins | sample PhyFR1_FD_201036 | JGI IMG/M metagenome (GOLD analysis project Ga0308160, IMG submission 201036) | Phyllosphere microbial communities from UC Gill Tract Community Farm, Albany, California, United States - DLSLF.R1 | ecosystem: Host-associated > Plants > Phyllosphere > Unclassified | place: USA... | reverse complement strand
GCGCCTGGTACAGGCGCTTCAGGTAGCCGCGCCGCGGCACGTACTGGAAGGGCCAGCGCCGGTGCACCAGGCCGTCGTGGGCGACGAAGTACAGCAGGCCGTAGGCCGTCATGCCGGCGCCGATCCACTCCAGCGGATGGTGGCCGATGCTGCCCGCATAGATCAGGGCGATGGCCACGCCCGCGAACACGACCGCATACAGGTCGTTTTTCTCGAACCAGCCGTGGCGCGGCTCGTGGTGCGAGCGGTGCCAGCCCCAGCCGAAGCCATGCATGATGTACTTGTGCGCGACGATGGAGAACACTTCCATGAAGGCGACGGTGAGTACGACGATGGAGGCATTCCACAGCATGGCGGTCACGGAGCTCTGTTAAAAATATGATCACAGCCTACCATAACATGAGGATTTCACTTTTATGATTGCAGCTTTCCGCAACACCGTGCTGGGCGCTCTACTCTCCTGCCTGCCCTTCCTGGCATCCGCCGCCACCGTCGAGGTGCACGTGACCGGCGTCGCCGCCGGCAAGGGCAGCGTCAAGGTCGCCGTGTGCGACCAGGCGCACTTCCTGAAGCAGTGCCTGTATTCGGGTTCGGCGCCGGCGCGCGAGGGCGACAACACGATCGCGGTGCGCGACGTCCCGGCCGGCAACTGGGCCGTGCTGGCTTACCAGGACGCCAACGGCAACGGGGAACTGGACCGCAACTTCATCGGCATTCCGAGCGAGAACTACGGCTTCAGCCGCGATGCGCGCGGCAAGTTCGGGCCGCCGTCATTCGAGGATGCGGTGATTACGGTGCGCGAGGATGGCAATGGCGCCACCGTCGCCAACGTCAGGCTGCACTGAGCAAGCCGAATCAGCGCGGCGCTCAGTTCGGCTGTTTTTGGAAGCGCCACACGGCAATCGCCGTGAACAGGGCCGCAAAGCCGAGCAGCGCCGCCATCGCCGGTGCCGCATCCGGCAAGCCCAGGCCGCGCCAGGTGACGTCATCCAGGCCGGTGATCGCCCAGCGCGTCGGGACGATCATCGTCACCTGCTGCACCCAGGCCGGGAACAGGAAGGTCGGCACCCAGGCGCCGCCCAGCATCACCATGATCAGGGTCGCGAACATGGCCATGCCGCGCGCCGCTTCCGGGGTCTTGCCGAAGGCCGCGATCAGGAGGCCGAAGCCGGCCGTGAGCGCGCCGAAGCACAGCGCCACGCCCAGGAAGCCGGGCACGCTGCTGACCGTCACCCCGAAGGCCAGCACCGCCACCGCGAACACCACGCACAGCAGGCAGAAGGCGATGATCGTGGCCGACACCGCGCGCGCCAGCACCACCAGCGCCAGCGACACCGGCGCCGCCAGCAGGCGGTTCCAGATACCGTCGCGGCGCGCCGCCAGCATGGCGATGCCCATGTTCATGCCCATGAACAGGATGAACTGCACGCCCATGCCGGAAAAGGCGTGCGCATACGGGTTGTAGCCCTGCACCATCGGGCCATTGCTCAGGCCATGGTCGTGGGTCGTGAACGGCATCGACAAACCGCGCGGCCGGGCCGTCCCGCCATTTGCGCTGGTCTGCTGCGGCTGCGCCTGGAATTTGCGTACTGCAGCCAGCATGTCGCGCAGCGCCGGATCGGCGATCGATCCCGCATCCAGCTGCGCCAGGCTACGGTCGGTCAGCCTGCGCCCCATCGGCCCGCCGAACATCTCGGCGCTCACGGTCGACATCACCTGCTGGGTCAGCATGCCCTTGACCATCGCCAGCACCGCCGGCTGCGACGGGTCGTACAGCAATTCGATGACGGGCTTGGGACCGGGCGCGAACAGGGCGCCGCCGGCCGCTTCGGCAAAGCCGGCCGGCAGCACGATGGCCACCGCCTGGCTGCCCTTGCGCACGGCTTGTGCGGCCTGCTCGCGGTCCATCACGGTCACGTGCAGGTTGGGATCGGCCTGCAGGCCGGCTGCGATGCGCTTGCCGGCGTCGCTGGCGTCCTGCTGCACCAGGGCGACGTCGATGCCGCCGCCCTTGGTGCTGCCGCCGAACACGGAGCCAAAGAAGGCCGCGATCACGATCGGCAGCACCAGGTGCATCAAGAGTGCGCGGCGGTCGGACACGTACAGGATGAGGTCCTTGCGGACCAGGGCGAGGAAGGCGGTCATCTCAATCCCGCAAGCTGCGGCCGGTGAGGTTCAGGAAGATGTCTTCGAGCGAGGCGCGCGCGGTGGCGAAGTGCAGCGGGCGCTGGCCGTTCTGCTGCAGCCAGCCCAGCACCGGCACGGCGTCGGCATTGTCGACCAGACCGATGTCGAGTGTGGCATTCTCCTGTGCCAGCGCGGTCACGCCCGCGTGCGCGCGCAGCGCCGCCAGCACGCCCTCGCCGGGCGGCGCGGTCAGGTCGACGCGCAGCACGGCGCGCGACGGCAGGTGGCGGTGCAGCGCGGCCGGAGTGTCGTCGGCCAGCACCTTGCCGTGGTCGATGATCACGATGTGGTCGGCCAGGCGCTCCACCTCTTCCATGTAGTGGCTGGTGTAGATCAGCGCCCGGCCCTGGGCCTGCAGCGCTTCCAGGGTATCGAAGATGGCGTTGCGGCTCTGCGGGTCGACGCCGACCGTCGGCTCGTCGAGGATCAGCAGTTCCGGCTCGTGCAGCAGCGCGGCGGCGATGTTGAGGCGCCGCTTCATCCCGCCCGAAAAGGTGGCCGGCTTGTCGCGCGCGCGGTCCTGCAGGTTCACCAGCCCCAGCACGTGCTCGATGCGTGCCTGGAGCGGCTTGCCCTTCAGGCCGTACAGGGCGCCGAACAGGCGCAGGTTTTCCCAGGCCGACAAATCGTCGTACAGCGCCAGGTCTTGCGGCACCATGCCGATGTGGCGCTTGACCGCGGCGGCGCCGGCGGCGACCGGCTCGCCCTTCAGGACGATTTCGCCGGCGTCGGGCCGCAGCAGGCCGCACAGCATGGCGACGGTGGTCGACTTGCCGGCGCCGTTGGGACCGAGCAGGCCGACGGTCTGGCCGGCCTGCACCTTGAAGGAGACGCCGTCGACGGCGCGGCGCTCGCCGTAGGATTTGACCAGGTTGGTGACGCTTAACAGCAAGGAGGACATGGGGCTCCCACTCGGGTTGAGTTGCTTGTCAGCTTAGTGTTCGGTACGAATCAGTTTCGGTACAAATCAGATGGCATAGCGAACGACGCTATCGCTCCACTGGAATGCCGACATCTCCAGCTCCACCATGTCATCCCCGGAAATCGCCAGGTCCTGCAGCGACGGCAGCACCTCGTCATCCGATTGCTCGATGCTTTCCGCCAGCTTCAGCAACTGCCCGAAGAAATCCTGGCGCTTCAGCAGCGCGGCCCGGATCTCGTCGCTGACCGGGATCTGTTCGACGATGTCGGCCATCGGGATGCCGAACAGGACGTCCATCAGCGACATGATGCCGACCGTGAACGCGATGTCGCCCAGGTGGCGCTGGCCCGGGCGCAGGCGCTGGGCCAGCAGCTCCATCAGGCGGCCGCGCGTGGTGGCCAGCATCAGCAACGGGGTCTGGTTGTGGCCGCGGGTGCCCGGTTCGGCGTACAGCATGATCTGCAGCCAGCGCTGCAACTGGCGCCGGCCCAGCACGATCAGCGCCTGGCTGACGGAATCGATGCGCTGGGGCGCGCCGACGGCCGGCGTGTTCACCAGGCGCAGCAGGTTCAGGGCCAGCGTGACGTCGCGCTTCACGGCACGCTCGATGTCGGCGTTGTCGACGTCCGAAGTCACCAGGTTCATCAGCGACAGCACGGTTGCCTGCGAGGGCGACAGCTTGCGTCCGCCCAGCACCGCCGGACGGGCAAAATAAAAGCCCTGGAAGTAATCGAAGCCGGCGTCCAGGCAGGCGTGGTATTCGTCGCGGGTCTCGACTTTTTCGGCGACCACGGTCTTGCCCAGGCCCTGCAGGCGCGAGACCAGTCCGGACAAGGCGTCGCGGCGGCTGTTGCGCAGGTCGAGCTTGACGAAGCCGGCCAGCGGCAGCAGGCGCTGCAGGCGCGCGCTGTCGCCGCCGATGCCGTCCAGCGCGAAGCGGAAGCCGTGGCCGGACAGTTCTTTCATGCGCGCCAGCACGGCATCGCCGGGGTCCATCGTGCCGACGATCTCGAGCACGGTACGCTCGCGCGGCAAAAAGGCGAAGATGTCGCTGAACAGGACGTCGCGGTCGACGTTCAGGAAGCAGGCGGCGTCGCCGATCGCACGCGCCAGGCCGAGCTGGGCGGCGTGGGCAATGACGGCGGCGGTGGCCGAAAGACCCGTAGTTGTCCCCCCAGCGGATGCGCCCTCGTCCTGGCCGGCGCTGCGGAACAGCAGTTCGTAGCCGTACAGCGCCTGGTTGCGGTCGAGCACAGGCTGCCGGCCCAGGTAAAAGTCACGCACACGCAGGGGCAGGCTGGCGTGGTCCAGGCTCGCGGTATCGGTCATGTCGGCTCTCTGAATTCACTGATGCAACGCAACGAAGCGCTATGAAGCTACTGTACCGCATTCCGTCTTAATAGTGACTAGCCGAAATTAATTTCCTGTATAAAACGTGTCGCCATGATCACATTTGCGGCAGTCCGTCGACGAAGACCTTCAGTTCGCCCGGCGCGAACTCGGTCCATTGTTCGTTGGTCGTGAGCGGCGTGGTGACGATGATGGCGACGCGGTCGTCCGGGGTGGTGACCTGGGAAAAGTCGACCGACAGGTCTTCGTCGGCCAGGCAGGCCGCGGCGAACGGGTGGCGCCGCACGATGTAGCACAGCTTGGTCGAGCAATGCGCGAACATGGCGGTGCCATCCGACAGCATCATGTTGAAGGTGCCGTGGCGGGCGATCACGGCCACAATATCGGCAATCGCCGCGCGCAGGGCCGTCAGGCCGGGCGCGCGCTCATTGCCAAACCTTTCCCGCAGCTGTTGCAGCAAAAAGCAGAAGGCATGTTCGCTGTCGGTGTTGCCGACCGGGCGGAACGGACCGTCGAGGACGGGGTCGAAATCCTTGAGATCGCCGTTGTGGGCAAACACCCAGTAGCGGCCCCACATCTCGCGCACGAAGGGATGGCAGTTTTCCAGTGCCACCTGGCCTTGCGTGGCCTTGCGGATGTGGGCGATGACGTTCAGGGACTTGATCGGATAATGCTTGATCAGCTCGGCGATCGGCGAGGCCACTGCGGCCTGGTGATCGACGAAATGACGCACGCCGGCGCCTTCGAAAAAGGCGATGCCCCAGCCGTCATGGTGGGTATCGGTGCGGCCGCCGCGGTGGGCGAAGCCGGTAAAGCTGAAGACAATGTCGGTGGGGACATTGCAATTCATAGCAAGTAGCTGGCACATGCGCCAAGCTTACCATGCAGGGACGCTAAAACAGGAAACGGTGGTGAAGGGAAACGGAAGGTGCGGCGGCCGGGCCGGTCACGAGGACGGGCCCGGAGCTTGGAACATCAATGCAGTACGACCGGCTGGCTCATCAGGGTATCGTAGGAACCCAGGAAGTCGTCGATCTCTTCCATCGTCGGTTCGCTTGCGATCAGGGTGTTCACGTCGCGACGGAACGATTGCGCAAGTTTGCCGCCGATGAATGCTTCGCGCCGGCCGGATTTGTCGACAATCTCATAGCCGCCGAAACGCAGCGCTTCGAGGTTATGGTCGACGCCAAACTCGACGACGCTGTACTGTTCGCTGTTATAGATCATGTTCATGATAACTCCCTCACTCGATCAGATTTGCGAAGTGCCGCCCGGCGGCGGACGGCTGGCATTCCACTTTGAATAGTTTCTGCTTCAACTATGAAGTGGGGCTGACCCAACCCGTTTCAAGTATTCAGTTGAACAAATGTTCAAGCCTGAAGGTCTGGTGTCAGCCTCAACAGCTGATCGTATGGCTCGGATTGCAGCCACGATCGCAACTGATCAAGATGCTCGCCGCGGGCAACGCCGATGAAGAGACGCTCGGGACGTTGGCGCAGCATGCGATTCAATGTTACACGCAAAACCAGATTGCCGGTGCAGCACAGGCAACCGGGCGCGATACGCGCAAGCCGGGCCGGTGGAATGGCGGTGTCGAGGGGGGAATCGCCGGAGGGCAAGCCCTCCAAAATGATGAAAGTCGATCCAGCGGGCATGGCGCCGGGCTGGTGCAATGCGGACTGGATGGCGTTTTCGCGTGCCCGCGCCCCCGGTCCGGTGACCAGGGTCGTGGCCACCGTCGAGGTCACTGCAGCCGGGTTGGCAGCCTGGTTCACAAAAATTTACTGCGCGTTTTTCTTGCCCAGCTTGCCCGGCTCCACGCCCAGCTGCTTCAGCTTGCGGTACAGGTGGGTACGCTCGAGGCCGGTCTTTTCGGCCACGCGCGTCATCGAGCCGCCTTCGCGCCCCAGGTGGTGCTCGAAATACATGCGCTCGAAGGCGTCACGCGCCTCGCGCAGCGGCAGGTCGAAGGACAGCGTGTAGCCGTGCGCATGCGCCTCGCCATTGCCGGGCGTGCGCGCCAGGCCCATCGAGGCGCCGGCGGTACCGCCCTGCGGCTGCGGCGCATACATCTGCGGCGGCGGCATGCTCGCTTCCGGCACCGGGACGGCGCTCGGGGAGGCCGCCATCGGCCGCGGCGCGATGGCCGGCGCGCGCGCCACTTCCTGGCCGCGCGCCAGGCCCTGCTGCACCGCCTTCAGCAGTTTTTGCAGGGCGATCGGCTTTTCCAGGAAATTCAGGGCGCCGATGCGGGTTGCCTCGACCGCGGTATCGATGGTGGCATGGCCGGACATCATGATGACCGGCATGCTGAGCAAGCCGTCGCGCTGCCATTCCTTGAGCAGGGTAACGCCATCGGTGTCCGGCATCCAGATGTCGAGCAGCACCAGATCGGGCGCGCCCTGCTGGCGTGCCTGGCGCGCCTGCTGCGCGTTTTCCGCGAGCTGGACCGCGTGCCCTTCGTCGCCCAGGATTTCCGAGAGCAGCTCACGGATGCCCATTTCATCGTCAACTACGAGTATGTTCGCCATCTCTTATTTTGCCTTCCTGATCTGACCCGTTCCGTTCACGTTCTTAGCGAGATTCTATGCGCGATTCAGGCTTCGGCCAAGTTCGCGGCCAAGTTCGCCTCTGGGGCTAACTTTAACAGCAAAATCGATACCGAAGCGCCAGATCCATCCGAACGGTTGGCGACGTCGATCCGGCCCCCGTGTTCGTCGACGATCTTCTTCACCATCGGCAGGCCGAGACCGGTGCCGCGCGCCTTCGAGGTGACGTAGGGTTCGAACGCGCGCGACAGGATTTTCGGGGCGAAACCGGGGCCGTTGTCGACGATCGCCAGGCGCACCGCGGTGCCGGTGCCGCCGTCGGCGCCGACGTAGTGGATGGCCTCGGTAACCAGGTCGATGCGCGGCAGCGCGTTTTCCGGGGGACGGTCGGCCAGCGCGTCCTGGGCGTTCTGCAGCAGGTTGTGGATCACCTGGCGCAGCTGGGTAGCGTCGCCCATCACGCGCGGCAGGTTCGGCGCCAGCGCGGCGTGGATCACGTCGGAATCGTCCTCGGCCAGGTAGAGGTTGAGGATTTCCGCGATCAGGTCGTTCAGGTCGAGCGGCGACAGCACCGCCGGCGGCGCCTTGGCGTAGTCGCGGAAGTCGTCGACCATGCGCTTCATGGCGTCGACCTGGTTGACGATGGTGTCGGTGCCCTTCTTCAGCAACGCAGCGCTCTGCTCGTCGAGGCGGTCGGCCAGTTTCATCTGCATGCGTTCGGCCGACAGCTGGATCGGGGTCAGCGGGTTCTTAATCTCGTGCGCCAGGCGCCGCGCGACCTCGCCCCAGGCCACCGAACGCTGCGCCGAGATCACGTCGGAGATGTCGTCGAACACCACGATATAGCCGCTGCCCACGCCCACCGGCAGGCGCGAGCCGCGCGCCAGCACGGTGATGTCGTGGTCGTCGTCGCTGCCGGGGCGGCGCGGAATCTCGATCTGCTGCTGCCAGTGGGAACGCAGCGGGCCGCGCCGGCTGGTGCCGCCATGCGCGCCCTGCTTCGGGCTCTGGGCCGCGCTCTGGGCCGCGCTCTGGGCCGAGAAGGCCCGCGACACCGCGCCGGCGAAGCTTTCCAGGCCCTCGATCGCATCCAGCGGCTGGCCGGCCAGGGAGGCGATGTCGACCTGCAGGATGCGGTGCACGGCATCGTTGGAGTTGACCACCACGCCGTCGGCATCGAGCACGATCACCCCCGCCGACATGTTGGCCAGCACCGATTCCAGGTGGGCCTTGGCGCTTTCCAGTGCGGCGCGGTTGCGCTCCACCGACGACCTGGCTTCGAACAGCTGGCCGGTCATGGCATTGAAGGACTGGGTCAGCGTGCCCAGTTCGTCGTTGGTTTCGACGATCGGTCGCGGCGACAGATCGCCTTCGGCCACCGCGCGCGTGCCCTCGGCCAGCACCAGCAGCGGCTCCGCCAGGTTACCGGCAAGCACGAAGGCACTGCCGACAGCGCTGAAGATGGCGAGCAGCAGGGTCAGCACGAGGGTACCGATGTACATCTTGCGCAGGCCGGTGCGGCCGACCTTGCGGTCCTGGTATTCGCGGTAGGCGGTGCTCAGCACCTCGGCGTTCGAGGCCAGGTTGACCGGCACCGCCTGCAGCAGTTGCAGGTAGCGCGGCGCCACGCCGGGCGGCTCGGGCACCGCGACCACCACGCGCAGGCGGCGGCTGGTGGCGGCGTCCAGGCCGTTGTGCTCGCCGCCGTTGTCGTGGAAATCGGTGTCCATGCCGCCTTCGATGCGTGCGTAGCCGCCCGGCATGGCGGCCTGTTTCAGCATCTGCTCGGTCGGCATGTCTTCGGAAAAATCGGTGCGCCGGTCTTCGGCGGCGGCGGCCACCAGCTTGCCGTCGGCGGCCAGCAGCATGGCGCTCTGCATGCCTTCGTCGACGGTGCGCGCCAGCACGATGCGGGCGCTGTCGTCGCCCTGCCCGGCCAGCGTGACGGCGTTGGTGCCGGCGGTGGCGCCGAGGTCGCTCAAGGCTTCGTCGAGGGCGGCCTGGCCCAGCTTCAGGCCGGAATCGAGCGCGGCTTCGATCTTGACGTCGAACCAGGAATCGATCGAGTGCGACACGAACTGGTAGGACACCATGAAGATGACCAGCCCGGGCAGGATGCCGATGCCGGCGAACAGCAGCACCAGGCGCGCCATCAGGCGCGAACCGAAGCGGCCCGCCTTGTAGCGTGTGTACAGGCGCACCAGGTAGACAATCACCAGCAGCAGCAACGCGGCCGCCACCGCGGCGTTCACGCCCCACAGCCAGGAGAAGTTACGGGCCAAGAAACCGGTATTGTCGGAGGCCGATGCGAGCAGGAACAGCAGGATGGCCGCCAGCGCGCTGCCGACCACGAGAGCATATCGGAGGGCCTTGGTCATCGTCGAGAACCCGGGTTCTTTACTCCGCACGGTAAGTGAAGGTCTTCTTGTGCGAGGTCAGGCGCCAGTCGGAATTGTTCAGGGCGTCCACCTGCAGCGGCTTCGCCAGGTAGTCGCGGTCCATGAACATGCGCAGGGTGACGTTATACGATTCGCCCGGCTTGAGCGCGCCCTTGGGGCTGATCAGCCAGCGCCCCGGGCGGCGGATCGCCAGCAGCGCCTGGTCGAGCGTATCGTAGGTCTGCTGCACGCTGCCGATGACCAGCACGTGGTAGACCCGCGCCAGCACGTCGTAATCGAGGCGCACGGTGCGGCGCGCGGCCACGGCGCGGTCGTCATACCAGTACCAGCGCGGGCGGGTCAGTTCGATCTCGGTGGTGAAATACACGGGCATGCCGCCCTGCAGCGCCTGCTGCAGGCCGTAGGTGAGATCGAAGGAATACGAGGCAGACAGGCGGTAGCCGTCGTCGGACGCTTCGATGCTGGCGCGGGTGATGTCGATCCCGTCGGCCGCCTGCGCCGTGACGCACGCAAATACCAGCATCAGCTGGCAGGCGAGGAGGCGGAAAAATCGTACAGTCACTAGGGGCCTTACAAAAGCGTTATCGGAGACATCAGGAGCGCCTGTGGGAGGGTTTGCTTGGCGCTCTAGGCCCCGACCTTTTGAAACAGGGCGTAGAAAAGACCATCATGATCCTGCCCGGTACCGCTTCGTGGAAGCAACTGGCCCGGCGCATCAAGACGGACCGCACCGTGGCGCACCGCAAAGGCGGCGGCCTGCGCTTCCGATTCCTGCGGCCAGAGCGAACATGTCACGAACAGCAATTTACCATCGGGCCGCAGCATCTGCCAAAGATTGTCGAGTATTTTCGCGGAAAGTGTTGCAAGTTGGTGGGTATCGCTCTTCCTACGCAACCAACGGATATCCGGGTGGCGCCGGACGATACCGGAGGCCGTGCACGGCACGTCGGCCAGGATGCGATCGTATTGATTTCCATCCCACCAATCGCGCGCTTCGGCGGGACCGGATGTCACATTTGCGCACAAGCCAAGACGCTGCAGGTTCTGCTCGACCCGTTGCAGGCGGCGCGCGTCGACGTCGAGCGCGGTCAGCTCGACTTCGGCCAGTTCGAGGATGTGGCCGCTCTTGCCGCCCGGCGCCGCGCAGGCGTCCAGCACGCGCATCCCGTCATGCACATCGAGCAGCGGCGCCGCCAGCTGGGCGCCGGCATCCTGCACCGACACCAGGCCGTCATCGAAGCCCGGGATCTGGTGCACGTTCACCGGCACCGCCAGGCGCACGGCCGACGGCCCGACCTGGTGCGCGTCCATCCCATGCGCCGCCAGGGTCTGCAAATATTGTTCGACACCGGTTTTGCGCACGTTGACGCGCAGGGTCAGCGGCGGCTGCCGGTTGCCGGCCGCGAGCACCTGTTCCCAGGCATCCGGATACGCGCCGCGCACCGCATCGATCCACCATTGCGGGTAATTCCAGCGCGCCAGCGGTTCGCGCAAGGCTTCTGCGATCAACTGGTCCCGCTCGCGCAGGAAACGGCGCAGCACGGCGTTGACCATGGCCTTGGCGTGGGCGAAGTCGGGATGGGAGGCGGCTGCGCCGACGGCCTGGTCGACCACCGTAAAGGCTTCGTAGGGCGGCACGCCGGCTTCCGGCGGATCGAGCAGCGCCAGGGCCGCGCACAGCAGGCCGGCCAGCATCGGCGGTTCCGGCGCCTTGGTGGTCATCAGGTTCAGCAGGGTTTCGCTGCGGCCCAGCTGGCGCATGCTGCGGTAGGCGATGTCCTGCATCGCGCCGCGCGCCTGCGGAGTGGCGTCGTAGGCCTGGAACACTTCGGCCAGCGCCTGCGGCAGCGCGGTGCCGGTGCGCACCCGCGCCAGGCTGCTGGCGGCGCCGAGCAGGGCAAAGGCGAGCGAGTCGGGCTTCAGGTCC
>Ga0308160_10006986_pt1 | contig 11335 bp, 16 predicted proteins | sample PhyFR1_FD_201036 | JGI IMG/M metagenome (GOLD analysis project Ga0308160, IMG submission 201036) | Phyllosphere microbial communities from UC Gill Tract Community Farm, Albany, California, United States - DLSLF.R1 | ecosystem: Host-associated > Plants > Phyllosphere > Unclassified | place: USA... | reverse complement strand
TCTTTTGGTCCATTGCTATCAGTTTATGTATCGTCATGTAAGTCTAAAGAACACCACTATTGGAGGCCCCTGAGCTGACGGGACAGGGAAGGATACGACACAGCTCGTGAGTCTCCAAGCACCGCTTTAAACTACTCGCTGACTTTATACAGTCCTTGGGAGTATCACTGGTCTACCTGTCTTCCGAGAGAAGTACGGCGTACCCGCCGGTAACGGTGATTTCCAGCTGGATCCCCAATGGCAGAGTGCCATCGGTCAAGCACCAACTATCGGTAACATCATGTAAGTCTCGATTTCCACCTAGTTCTCTCGCTCATGAAACAGCGGTATCTTTGCTGCTTCATGGTTCCAGGACAGATACGGATACATCAGGACCATGCAGGTATCGCATATTCTCATGACCGCCTTCATCTTCATCGTCTTCTTGTGAGTTCTCTTGCGAGATCGCATTACTTACTCCTAGTGCTCCCAACATCCAGACACTTTTCGTCGGAGAGCTTCTTTGCGGTCTGCCCTGGGGTGCCTTCTCGAGTGTAAGTCTATTCCAAATGGCAATTCCGGTTGAGGACTTCTCCAAAGATGCCTCACGAACCTTATGAACACCTCGGGACTGGACTTGAGCTGACGACCTAGTCCGCCGTTTCCTACGCCTCCGAAGTATGCCCTACTGCCTTAAGAGGTTATCTCACGACCTACGTCAACTTGTGCTGGGTCATTGGTCAGTTCATCGCCGCAGGAGTACTGTTAGGTGTCCAGGACCGAACCGACCAATGGGCTTACAAGATCCCTTTCGCCATTCAGTGGATCTGGCCCGTCCCACTATTCATACTTGCTACATTCGCCCCCGGTGAGTGATTATCAAGACGGTCAGGACTAAGACTGATGTGTAGAATCCCCTTGGTGGTTAGTCCGAGCTGGAAAGCTGGACAAAGCCGAGCATGCCCTTCGTCGATTGTCTCGGAAAGGTGATACCGCCGATCCGGCAAAGACTGTAGCTATGATGGTCCGTACCAATCAGCACGAGCTCGAAAACCAACCTGGAGTATCTTTCCTCGATTGCTTCAAAGGATCCGATAGACGACGAACCGAAATTGCTGTAGTGGGTTGGGCTGTTCAGGTATTATCCGGATCGTCGTTCGGTAACCAGGGCACCTACTTCTTCCAGCAGGGTAAGTTCAGTGTATACCTCTCGATTTCGGTGCTAATCTCATTTTAGCCGGATTAAGCACCGAAGACTCGTTCAAATTCAATCTCGGCATGTACGCCCTTGGATTCTGCGGGACTTGCGGATCTTGGGTAACGATGACTGTAAGTCAATTTTGAAAGGTTCCAGCTGACAATCAGTACTTCGGTCGAAGAAAGGTTTACCTCAGCGGTCTTACCGTTCTCTGCGCACTGTGAGTAGTCTCTCACATCAAGATCACTCTAGCTGATGAGCAGATTGTTGGTGATCGGTGTCTTGGCGGTGCCTTCTCGAAATGGGGTGGCCGGAGCTAAGTGAGATTTTTCCTCTTTGTTCTTTCCGTGGCTAAACAGACAGGTGGGGCCAGGCTACGATGGTACTCCTTTGGGTCTTCACCTACGACTTTACTGTCGGACCACTTGCCTGTGAGTCCAAATCAGCAATCCGACGAAAATTGGGATTCTGCTTACTACCTTTTTAGACTGTATCGTCGGAGAGGTATCCAGTACTCGACTACGTTCCAAGACCGTGGGTTTGGCCAGAAACGGATACAATGTCGTCGGTATCGTAGCCGGAGTACTCAACACTTATATGATGAACCCCCTAGCCGTAAGTCTTTCGGCCGAACAGGTCCAAATGTCAAAATCCAGCTTGTAAACGGTGCTGACAGCTCTAGTGGAATTGGAAAGGGCTAGCAGGCTTCTTCTGGGTAAGTTTCATACCCTTAGCTTGGCGTCGGACAACCTCGCTGACTTCGAAAGTTCGTATCTTGCTTCGGGTGTCTGGTGTGGGCGTACTTCCGATTACCCGAGTGTAAAGGCGTGAGTCCAAAGATCCTTTCCCTCCGCCGTCTACTCGATCTGACGCAAAAAAGCGGACATTCAGAGAGCTCGATATCATGTTTGAGTCTAAGGTTCCAGCGCGAAAGTTCAAGACGACCGTAGTCGCCTTGGAGACGGACGAGCAAGAGGAGCGACAGCCTTGATGACCGGAACATCTTGATGCTTCCTTTCGCGCGAAGTATGTTGGTATGGTATTTTAGTGTCATCAGAGTTCAGGAACGAGTGGTGTCTGCGTTCATATCAGTTTGTAGATCGTATTGAGACGAGGATATGAAGGATGAGAAGAATGTAAATTTTGGTCACGTCACTGAAATGCGGAGATCGGAGATGTCCGAAGTGGAGGTGGAGGTCATTTGGCCATGTGAGAGGACTGATGCTCTTCAATCCAAACATTGAGAGCATCGATGGTGTCGACACACTTTGGATTTGACATCGGAGCATCGAAAGATGTTCTCGGCCAGATGATAGTTTGACCAAAACACTAGAGATGTTGGCGACGGATGCTATTGGTACCGACTAGACACCTGTCGGCAAAGCTCCTCGAGTCAACTCTGATTGTCATCTTTCGCTGAGCAGTAGAAGCGTTACGATTTCGCTCTCGGGACCGGGAGAAAACTGCGACAGCTGGGAGATGAACGAGATGAAACGTCTACCGCCATCACGTGTCGTTGGTATTGAGTGACAATATACCTCGACAAGTCCCTGTCTGTACCCTGTGTTTGAACTTGCAAACGGAGCGTCGGCGTATATGGATCTGGGATTGATATCACTGGTTTACATGTCATTATCATTAAGGACTCATTCTGCGATTCTGAACATGGGCTATCCAATATACGTGCCGATGAACTTCAAGATCTCCTTTCGTGTAGCGTCCACGTCCTTGTCGTCCTTCTGCTGGTCCAGCAAATGATCTTTCCCTTCGACAAGATTCAAAACATGTTTGATCCCATTCTTCTCCAACTCGTGGGCGATATGGACGGACTCCTGATAAGGAACCGCTTGATCGGCTGTCCCGGCAGATAAGTAAGTGGGAGGGTATTGAGCAGTGATCGAATTCTGAGGCCAGGCGTAGGAGATAGACGGATCGTTCGAGACCTTATCAACACCAAACATCGTTCGCAGATCTGCGAGGTACGTCAAATATATCCATGCTCGGCCTCTCTTGACTCACGAGTTCCCTTGCCGATGACATAGTGATATAGCATTTCCCTTGGGTTGTCATCTCCTATGAATGGAACACCCGACACTGGTGTCTTGTCTTTTGCAAAGAACTTGAGTATTTCGTCTTCCATGTCAAAAGCCTTCTGAATGGGTACGCCCGAGACCTTGAAATCTCCCGGGTGCGGCGCAGCCCACCATGATTCGATTATATCCCCAAACCCATATAAAGAAACCACCACCTTGGGTCGAGGAGTACACAGATGACCTGCTTGCAGTGCCATGTAACCGCCAGAGAGGTGAGCCATACTCCAACGCATGCGATCTGAAGACTTACCTGCACTTGCTCCTGCAGCAGCGACCTTGCTCAGGTCGACAGTGGGTAGCCCACGACTGTTGAGGACGGTGTTCAGCTCGGTGTGAATGCTATTCCGTTGTCAGCATGGCGAGGCTTTGTCATCGCTTACAAATCCCAGCAGTCGGTCACATCAGAGAGTACCTCTTTGACGTTGGACTCAGGACAGAGCCGATAATCTGCAGAGATGACGGTCCAACCTTGATCACGGCAAGATTCAAACAACCATCGAGGTAGTTGAGTCTTTCGATCTCCATCTGGTCGTGTAAGCTTTGTTCGCGACATTGCTGGTACCGACCCACATAAGACAGCTCCAAGATGCCACCAGACCAAAAGTGGTGTGCCATCAGTTCCCTTGCTCTCGCTCGGAGAATAGACGTCCATGACAATGTCAATTGGATCAGTCTTGAAGGTTATCTCGGTGGTGGGTTGAGGCTAGTTGAAATCAGTCACATGATAGCGCTATCGGGCCCAAAAGTGTACTCACATCGGACCATATGTCGTATTCAGCCATTTTGTCGGGTTTGGTGGGCACGGAAACCGAGTCGTTGTGTAAGAATCATGCTAGACAAGATGACTTAGTGGTACTATATATACCGCGTGATTTGGAAACTGCGTCGCTTTCTCCGCTTAACTTATCAAGCCCTTCTGGGCTGGCACACGTTGTAACCGATATAGGCGGTTAATTTCTCCGATGTGAATCACACCGCCAAGAGATCGCAACGCCAAATGAGGGTCACATTTATGAGTACGAAGCTTATTCGCTACCCTCTCAGTGCCTCCACAGGTACTTGGAAATAGTGGTCATCACCAATACACAAGGAACCAGCTCGCCGCTGTATTCGCATGGCTCGATTACAAAGACGACAAGCGAGATGAGCACTCTTCGAGAAGCTGATTCACCATCCTCTTTCCATACCTCCACCAAGAGGTAGCAAGCGATGATGACCACGCTTTCTCAGACGAAGCTTAGTCGCCCATTTATCACCCCCATATGTGCCATATGAATACGACCATCCGGAAATACCCTCTGATGAGCATTTTGACCACGCAAATGTGGAGCGCTTTTTGACTCCCATTTTGGTGGGTGACTTCACTGTCCAGCATGACATGATGGGCTGTTCCCTCAGCAGAAACAGATTCAAGGATGTACATGCCCAGACGTGCGCATGCCAGTGATATCGAACGCGCTGCCATGTATAGGCTCAAATATGCTTGGAAACTCTCTGGACGGGTCAATATTGGCGGTGCGAGCGCTACCTATGGACCCGGCGAGAGCGGCGGCGAGATCGGACAAAATGTCGGCGTGTAGGCTGGTAGCAAGGATGGTGTCCAATGACTGAGGATGAAGAGTCATCCGCACCGTCATCGCGTCTACTAGCATGTGGTTGCTGTTTCGGTGCTTTTTGTTGGATACATTCTAGGCCAAATCCCTTCGAATCTCATCCCGTCGAGGGCTCGTCCAAGTATTTACCTTTCCTTGTTTGTCGCACTCGGGGGTGCCGTCATTACATGTATTGCTGCGGCCACCAACTTTAAACATCTGGTCATTATAACCGTTCTTTCTCGGTTTGGCAGAGGCCCCTTACTTCCCTGGTGCTCTGTTTCTCCTTTCGGCCTGGTATACCAAGAAGGTGAGTCATGGTGTTGGTTTTGAAGTCCAGCGATGATTATCAGGAACTGTCTGTAAGTTCTCATCATCCTTCTATCCAGAGATTTAGGCTGATCGTGATTGACAGTTCCGTACTGCAATTGTAAGTTGTGGTTTCACATCCGACTTAGCTTGGACAAAGTGCTCATGATTAGCTTTATACAGGGTCTCTGCTCTCTGGAGCTTTCTCGGGGTGACTACCGCCGGTGTTCAAGGCGGCATGTACAGGCTTGCTGGCTTGCATGCTTGGAGGTGAGTATACACTTCGGGGAGATGTCAGAGTACGCTGACTGATCAGGTCGTTGTTCATTATTGAAGGGGGTATAACACTTATTGCAGCTGGGTTGTCCGTCTTCATTCTGCCCGATCACCCTCACTCGTGAGCATTTCGATGAATAGCAAGAGTCACATTGACTAACAGTACGCGATGGCTATCATCACAAGAGAAAGCTATGGCAGTCTATCGTCTCGAGAAGGATACCGGCGTCAAAGACGAAGAGACCATGTCCTCGTTTGGCTCATTCAAGATCGCTGTAACCGACTACAAGCTTTGGCTTTTGGCTTTGATCATCATCACCAAGACGACCGCTGGTGCAGTCACCCAATTTATCCCTACCCGAACAAGGGGATGGAAGAGGCGGAACAATTGGCGACAACAGAAGAACAGCTCGAACAGGCCAGATCAAAGATCAGATTCGTCTTGTAGAAAAATAGCGATTTCATGGAATGAGCAGGACGAGAATCAGGTATCACACTCAGGTAGAAGTCAGAAAGGGTTAGAGGCTGAGAGGAACTTTGGCATGCATGGAGAAGACAAGTAAGAAGCAGTACCATAATTTCCAGAACAGATGATCAGAAGGATCTATTGGCGCTGAGGGCACACTCGCGGTCTGATATTCCCCTAGTCGGGGAACGTGTGTATATCCAGTCGAGTAGGTAGGAGGGAGGAGACCGAAAGGTTGCACCATAGATGTTTCGTCCACCGGTCTGTTAGGAGTCAGGGGGACATGTATCGTATCACGCGTTGGCGAAGCCGTCCATGCACTGGGTTCCACTTGATGAGGCGGATCGCACCAGTATTGTGGGATAGTTCGGGAGGATGAGTCGGGTGGGTTTTCGGGATTTTGGCTGAAACTCCAAGCCGGACCCCATTCCATAGCTCCCACATTTTGTTCCTGACCTCTCGCAGAGCCTGCTTCGTTCACCATTCCAGCATCGGCGCCACCATCAGTTTCGGCAGTGGAGCGTCTTGAACGCAAGTCATCCGAATCAAGCGAAGCTGTGGCCCGAAGGTCGGACGACGTAGGATATCGAAGGAGGTCATTGATCGTGTGAAGAGCGTGTTTGTTGAACCATTCGGGGCGATCCTCACGGCTTATGTCGGAAAAAGTATCGTGTGTAGGTAGCATCAATTGTGGGGGATACTGCAGGATAAGATAGCTAATACTAGGATGAGATAGAAAGCTCACATGAGGACCACTGAGTACCTTTCGCACTCCTTCCTGTGCGAGTACGAAGCTCAGAGCTCTTTCTAATTCTTCCAATCGTTGCTCTACAACCTTCACATATCCAGCTATAGGTCCTCTCAATGGGGTTAGCGACAACATATATGCAGATAGACAACATACCCCCTGTAGGTCTCACTCGGGTAGATGCAATCCTCACGAGCTTTTTCACAAAGCGAGCATGTTGGCTGTTGGTGATCGCACTGCTCAGTCAGCATGGCATCTTCTCTGCTATTAGTCCCCTCACTCGCCTTTCTCTTCTTTGAGATGCACCGTAGACAAGCGCGCATGAGAAATGATAGAACGAGAGGTTGAGACTATCCACTAAATACCCCAAGCACTAAAGGGTGGGACATACAAGTTGAACCATCTTCGGCGTGTTCAAATGTAACTCGCGTTGAATACATCATGTATCTATCTATCTCCTCGTATTTAGTCCATATCACCCCGTCACGATGTTCGCAGGGGCTCAGATCTCTTTGTATCCAATGTGCGATGACTTTGTCTCGTTAATCATCGAATCACTATCCGCCCTTGACCCCTACCGCGATCAAATTCGAATCGAGACGGACGATATCTCGACACTCCTAGTCGGACCGCCTGAAGTCCTCTTCCAGGCTATGCGAGATCTCTTTGTCGAAGTTGCATCCAGCGGTAAACATGTCGTCATGCATGCTACGATCTCGAGAGGCTGTCCTGGAGAGCCAGATGCAGAGATATGTCAGCCAAGAACCAAGCTTGGAGGTGGAGCGGATGAGGAATCGCAGAAGTTCGTTGTCAGTAGGGCGCTAGAGGCGGTGAAGGAAAGCAAGGAGACTGGTCAGCTAGTGAGTCCTCAGTCCCATGGAGTTACGCTATCTTGCTAACGTATGCTAACGCTAGGTCGGCGCTCAATTCTCCTATTATCCCCTTGGACCAAACCCAAACTACATGACCCAAATCTACTCCTGCATCGAATTCATCCGCTCATCTGGTACATTCGATCGAGCAAAGAACTTCTGCACCAAACTCGGCGGTGATGCTGGGAAGGTTCTCGCGACAGTGGAGCAAGCATTCCTAGGCTTTGTGGACGAAGATGGACACGTTACCATCGACCTTACGGTATCGGCCAACAGCCCAACGAAGCAATAAGGAACGATAGGACATGAGTCGGTTGCGGAGGCTCAGGACATGATGGATGGAATATATGACGAAGGTAAGAATCAGCATGGATGGCATAGTTCAGTATTAAAGGGAAGGGCCGAATCATGGTTTCAACCGGGAAAGGTTACATGGATATAAAACAGGTGGGGTGAATCGGATGGAGGAGAGTACATGGGATACAAGGATAAGGAAGAGTTGGTACGATGGTAGAAGGGATCGAGATTAAGAATGAGGAATGCAAGATTGAGATGTGGATACTGATCAGCTGTCGAAGGGATCCGACCGTCGCTTCAGTCATCCGGTGAGGACCCAATCATCCCCACGCCCGATATCCATCCTCCGCTACCCATTGAATCACCCGTTTCCATTCGAGGGTCGTTGGTATTGGCTTCTGGAATGCTGAAGTACTGACCGTCGACACGGCGGACCGGCCAGTGCTTCATCGCCTGCATCGACAGGAGGAGAACACCTGCGACTAGTTTGTGCAGAGAAAGTCTATTCATATACGCTAATTGCCTAATATAACATAACCAGAGGGATCCAAGTACCAAACCTAGGAGAATTTACGAACTGATCGTCAGCAACCTGATAACCTATGGACTTACTTGTCGGCGCAGGAGAAAGGGGAATCCACGGCGCCAGTCTTGAACTGGTCGTTGATGGTAGCGATCATAGCATACGCTCCACCGACCGTCATGAAGAGACCAACAGCCAACATCACAACGTGGAAGGCCCACTTTGCTTTTCCCCAAAGCGACTCCTTTCGGCAATGACCGAAATCGAAAAGCCAAAGATGCATCGGAACGACAATCTGACATCAGCCTCGATCGATTAGGTCGAACTTCGACTTACCGCCATTGGCGCGTATGCGATGGCACCAATCAACCCAATCAAACTGCCAAAGAATGGAACGGCTCCGCAAATGACGAAAGCGAATACACCGCACCCGACGGTACTTCCTATCCATGTCGCCCAATGGGTCTTGGTTCGGCCCTGAAGATGGGTTGTACCTCGTAGAAGGCGGACAAAGAGATATTTAGCGGCGAGCTGATACATTAGAGAGCATCAGACGTTGAGGTATGTGTGACTTACATGTTGACATAGCGTTGCGCTGATCCATAGACCAGGAAGGGCGATACCATATGCGACCTTCTTGATTAGGGGTCCAGCACTACCCAAAGCGGGAGAAGCGATCCAGACTCCGCAGTATCGGTAGACCACGAGCGAGAAGGTGAGATAACATGCTCCCAATAAGCCCATGGAGCAGGCAATAGGTTTCCTGTATTCGGCTGGATTGCGCATTTCTGCGATGCTGACGGTCAACAAATGACAGCTGTATATTCACAAATCGTACTCACATTGGGATGAAGGCCGAAGTACCCGACGAGCTGACAAAGATGATCAAACACGCGCTCATACCAGTCAGGAATGTAGGTGAACCAATTGCGTAGAACCCGAGATCGAACTCGCCTGCTGGGGCTAGTGCAGGTCGGTCCTGGACACCGACGGCAACGACTAAGGTCATGATCGAAGCAAAGAGGGTGATAACACCGATCCAAGCTAATATAAGCCCAAACCCGTCACTCATTAGCGAATACATACCTGCGACCCCGATTTGGGACAGCTTGGGGAACAAGGCGAGAGCTGTCGACATGATGAAAGAGATAAAGGTGAATACCACGGTACATGTTCCATGGTTGGACAAAGCGTTAAAGGCGGTCGCCATTCCAATGTAGCCACTACCGGCAATGAGAACGTAGCTGATGGTCAGTCCATGTTGATTATGTGATTCGGTCCGACATACCCAAGGATGTAAAGAACTCCAATCAACTCTCGATACCAGACACCACCCACTACGAAAGCCATGTCTTGTAGACCCTGGGATCAGATTGTTCTCTGGTTCACCTGGAAGTCGACTCACATGGATGTTTGCATGCCTGAGCTTGAAGGAGCCAAGCAGAAAAGCGGCGTAAGTGTTGAAGCTGCCCCAACCGATGACTAAAAGTGCACCTGGGACGGCGCCGACATAGGCGAAAACGCCGGGAATTGACAAGACACCAACAGAAAACAGAACTTTGAACATGAGGGCGAAAGTACGATACCTGATATTCAGTTTGGTCTCTATGTCTGGAATAATCAACATACCACGAGACAGTCCGGTAGTTCTGTCCCTCAACATCGGTCTGAAAGACCTCACCCTCATCGTGGGTCTGAGCGTCAACATCGACAACCGCATTTTTTGCCTGTGGCGATGTAGATTTTTCGAGCTTGCTGGACATTGGTGTACTTGTTGATGTAGCGTCTCTTGTTCATGATCGCTATGCATCATCTGATTAAGTACATGTATGAACCATATCTCTTCGGAATCCATTCCGAGATAATCGACATGATGTCGGAATAACGGCATTCCTCGCGGAACCGTAATCTTGCCTGATGTCAGGGCCATAGATACGGTACCATTGTTCATCGAGTCAGCTGATAGATCTGTCGATGATCAGGTACACTGCTCCTACCTAACCTTATCGGACGAGCCTCTCTCCCCGAGCGAATAGCGCTCGTCCTAGTGGTTCACAGTATCATATACACCATTGGTTCCGTGGTGCTGCCACGTTTACCTTTCAGTTCAGCGAGGTCTCCTGCAGGGCCACGCCATGTATGGCAATAAGTAGTGGATGGGCAAGTACAGGGCACGAGTAATGCATTCAAGGAGATGCATGTACGAAAGGCAATGAAGACAGCCGTCATCGTTGTAGTGCATGCTCGGCCAAGCCACGCGATGACGCCGACCGAAAACCGGGCATCGGTCGTCGACGCGTCTCGAAACACTTCCTTCAATCCCATCCCTGCTATCCATTTATCCGACCCATGTATCATCCACGGCAGCCCGGGCATCAGGATGAATTGGAATAACACTCGTGCGGATACATAAGAGGATAGGGGAAGTTCTGTAAACCTATCATCAATTTCGAGCATCGGTAACCCAGGTCGCATTCAATATGGGGAAATCGATACCATCTGGATTGGATCCGATTCCACACCCGCCTACCCTCCCAATCGTCGGAAATGTGCTCGCTATCAATCCAGAAGATCCGATGGCGTCAATCGTTGGCCTGATGAAGCAACATGGGCCTATCATAACACTCAAGTTTCCGAACGAGACAATTATTGCTGTTGGGAGTCAGGAATACGTCCAGGAGCTTTGTGATCAGGAGAGGTTCATCAAGAATGTATCTGGAGCTTTGAAGGAAGTGAGAGCCATAGCCAAGGATGGTAAGCGCCCTTCCAATCTGTGTTGTATCTGCTAATCCTTAGGTCTGTTTACGGCCCACCACCCCCAGGAGGAGTCATGGGCTATCGCTCATAGAATTCTTATCCCCTCCTTTGGACCACTAAGTATTCGAGGGATGTTTGAAGGCATGTTTGATATCGCGTCTCAGCTTATCATGAAGGTATGTCCCCCTCACTCCCCTCAAATAGCGGATACTGACCAACTAGTGG
>Ga0308160_10006985_pt1 | contig 11336 bp, 8 predicted proteins | sample PhyFR1_FD_201036 | JGI IMG/M metagenome (GOLD analysis project Ga0308160, IMG submission 201036) | Phyllosphere microbial communities from UC Gill Tract Community Farm, Albany, California, United States - DLSLF.R1 | ecosystem: Host-associated > Plants > Phyllosphere > Unclassified | place: USA... | reverse complement strand
GCCTTGTCGGTCTCATGCCGCTCGAGGTACTCCTTGTCGAGGAGCGTGTCGATGGCCTTCTTGACGTCGGCGACCCGAGGCTGGAAGCGCTGCTTGAGCTGGTCGATCGTCTCGGCGATGAGCTGCTGGTGCTTGAGCGTCTTGCGAGACTTCATGATGCTGCGAGAGAGGGCGCGAGAGAGAGCGTCAGTCGAGGAGCGAGAGAGATAGAGAGAGAGAGAGAGAGAGCGAGGGTGGAACGCACCGGACGATCGTCGCCTGGATCAGGATCTTGCGGTCCTCGTCGACGTGCTGCAAGGGCGCGACGTCGAGAACGAGTCAGCTCCAAGGCGTGCATCGGAGAGGAGACGAGGGAACCGAGCGCGGGCGCACCTTCATGACGTCTGCGCTCTCCTGCTTCTGCTCGGCCTTGATGGGCATGTTGAGCATGACGCGGATCTTCTTGCTCTTGAACCCGAGGTTGAGCTCGTAGCTGCCCTCCTTGAGGTCGAGCACGCGCGCCTTGGTGAACATGGCGAGGAGCGGCTTGAGCGTGTCGTCGGCGAGGCCGGTCCCTGCCGACAGGTCGGCGTACGAGAGCGAGTCGGACGCGTTGAACTGGAGGAGGACGCAGGCCTGGTAGGTGGACGTCACGAGGAAGTACTTCTGCGGCGTGTAGAGCATGCGGAGCCTGCGATGAGGAGGGAGAGGCGTTCCGAGTCAGCTCTCGCTCGCTCGACGACGACGACGACGACGAAGAGAGAGAGAGGGACGCACTCGTTGCGGCTGTGCTGCCAGATCCAGGTGAGCTTGCGGCCGCTGTGCTTGTTGGTGTAGTACTGCTCGAACCGGTCCTTGGTCTTGAGGAGCTCGGGCGGGAGGATGAGCTTGGTCGAGGGGGCCGTGATGGGCCACGACGCCGTGCTGAGCACCTGGACCTGGAAGTCGACTGCGCGCAGGGTGAACGACAGCGCGAGTCAGCAGCGCTCCTCGAGGGCGGCAGACAGCGCTCGAGGGAGGAAGGAAGGAGGGAAGTGGGACGCACTCTTGAGCTCGCTCGCGTCGTGCGTCTGCTGCATCTTGTCCTTGAACTGCGAGTTGGTGTCGCGGCTCGTCTGAATGTCCTGGAACATGCGGTGCAGCTTGGTCGTGTACTCGAACCCGCACGCGTCCTTGAGCTTGCCGATCATGGACGACTCGGCGTCCTCCGAGGCCGACGTCTCCTTGATCAACCGGTTCGAGAGCATCTTCGAGTAGAACTTCTGGAACACGTCCTTGTCCTCGATGTACTTGAACACGGTCATCTGTTGGCGCGAGAGAGCGAGGGCGAGTCAGCCTCGTCGTCGCGCTCGTTCGCCTCGCGCATCGCCGAGGGAAGCAGAGAGGGACGCACCGTGTCGACGAGGGCCTGCTCGACGTCGGCGTCCTCCGAGGCCTTGTTGCTCTTGCGCAGGAGCGAGTCGGCGTAGCGCGCGAGGAGCTCGGGCGACTTGTTAGGCGACGCGCACGCCTTGTTGCGGTTGACGTACTCGCGGCAGGCCTGCAGGGGAGGGCGACGTCGTCAGTCTCGTGATTCCCTTGTCGTTGTAATCTTTTCGCTCCCGACACGCGCGCGCCAAGAGCGCCGAGAGGAACGACGAGGTCGAGCACGAGAGAGAGAGGAGACGCACCCGGTCGAGGCTCGCGACAAAGCCCTGGTCGCCCCTGAACGCCTTGCCGACGAGCTCGTTGTTCCTCCTGTGGACGGCGAGGAGGCTGTCGACGTACGCCTTGGGCTCGACGCCGCCCGCCGCCGCCGCGTCGGCCTTGTCCTTGACCTCCTTGCTCGGCTTGACCTCGTCGCCGCCGGGCGCCGGCGTGCCGTTCGCCGACGCCGATGCGCCACCGGCCGCCGCGGCGCCGACTGCGCGCTCGACCGAGTCGAGGCCGGCCTTCTTGACGTGCGTCTCGAAGCGCTCGCGGAGCGGGTCGAGGCCCGAGGGGATGCGCGACAGGAGGAGGTACATGCGCTGCAGGTCGGGCTCTTGCTCCTGGTCGAGAAGCTGTGAGCGGCGAGCAAGGGGGAGGGGGAAGGCGGTAGGAGCGTCAGCGAGGTCCGAGCGAGAGAAGGGGGTAAGGCAGCGACGAGGGCGAGAGGGGGGACGCACGCGCTGGAACTCCTCCTGCATGAGCTCGGCGTGGTTCTTGACGAGGACCTCCTCGCACTTGCTGACGAGACCCTTGCGCGTGCTCGCGTGGAGGTACAGGTCGACGCGGTTCTCCTCCTCGCCGAGGCGGGCGTCGGCCTTCTTCATATACTCGGTGACCGAGTTGGCGGCGAGGTACTGCTCCGACTCGGACGAGTAGAAGGCCTCGGTCGCGGCGAGGAACGGAACCTCGAACGCCGAGCGGTACACGTCGAGGTTCTGGCGGTTCGTGTCGGCCTCGTCGAGGCCGAGGGCGACGAACGAGTCGATGACCTTTTTGACGAGGTCGGTCTCGATCGTCTCGCCCTGGCGCTGCTTCTCGATGAGCTTGAGGACGGCCGTCGTGAGCTTGTTGCCCGAGCCCGACTGGAGGCCGGCGTAGAACTCGTTCTTCCACGAGACGAGGGCGAGGATGTAGACGTGGTAGACGTTCTTGCGGCCCTCGTCCTTCTCGCGCTTGACCCAGTGGCGGTTGAGGTACGTAAAGAGGCGGTTGACGTAGCTGGCGCCGGTCGTGTAGCGGTCCCACTCGCGCGTGTAGTAGCGCAGGAGGGGCTCGTCCGACAGGTCCTGGGCCTCGGTGCGGACCTGCTTGAGGTGGGCGACAAAGTACTGGCTGAGGTGCTTGTACAGGTCGGCGCCCATGAGGTTTGCGCCGCTGCGGCCGCTGCCGGCGCCGAGCGTCTCGTTGATGCCGCCCGAGTTCATGCGCGACGAGGTGCAGTAGTTGTACGAGACGGTGTACAGGTCCATGTACTGCTTGTAGCTCATGCCGTCGTTGAGGCGGGTCATGATCTGGTCTGCGGGCGGGTGGTGCGAGGGGTTGGTCAGCCCGAGCGAGCGGGCGGCGATGAGGAGGTGGAGGGGGTGCGCTCGAGCTGGGACGAGGCGAGGAAGGGGAAGAGAGCTCACCGACGCCATCCTCGAGGAACTTCCAGGTTGCACCGAGGTCTGCAGGGCGGGTGGCGGTGCGTCAGCGACGAGTGCGGCGGGGAGACGAGGGGGCGACGAGGAGGAGGAGGGGGGCCGAGGGAGAGATGGACGGACCGCGCGAGTCGGGGAGTCCGCTCTGCGGCGGCATGGTGGTGTCGGTGGCGGTACTGCTGGCTCGACTGGGTGCACGCTGGCGAGAGAGCGCGACTTGGGAGGAGCGAGACCCACAGCGACGGCCGCGAGCGATGTCACCCTCCCACCACCCTCCTCGACTGGCTGAGTGAGGGCCCAGCTACACTCAGAGCACCCGCTGCCATGCTCGCAGCGCGCAACACGTCCCGCGCACGACAACAAGAGGTGCGCTCGCCGTCCCTCCTCCTCCTCGGTCGCCGTGGGGCCGCAACCCGCCCTGACTCCTTCCACACAGCTCTCGGCCGCGTATGCTGCCCTCGCAGTCGAGCTCACAAAGCACGAGATCCGGTCCATCGGCGGCTACTCGCTCGGCAGGGTCATCGGCGAGGGTCCGTCCTCGTCCTCGCCTCTCCAAGCTCCCGCCCTCCTCCCTCTCGCTCCTTCCGCTGACCCCATACCCGCTCGCCCGCAGGCACATTCGGCAAGGTTCGACTCGGCGTACACCGCCTCACCGGCACCCGCGTCGCCATCAAGCAGGTCCCCAAGAGCCTCCCCTCGTACTCGCCCTCGGACCCGTCCTCGCCCCTCTCGCTCCTCACGCGCGAGATCCACCACCACCGCCGCCTCCGACATCCCCACGTCCTCTCGCTCTACGAGCTCGTCGCGACCGAGTCGTCCATCTACCTCGTCACCGAGCTGTGCTCGGGCGGCGAGCTGTTCGACTACCTCGTCGAGCAGTGCGCCGCGCCCGCCGGCACGGGCGGCCTCACCCTCGCCGAAACGCGCCGCATCTTCGGCCAGCTCGTCCTCGGCGTCGCCTACCTCCACAGCGAGGGCGTCGTCCACCGCGACCTCAAGCTCGAGAACGTCCTCCTCGACGAGAACGTCAACGTCAAGATTGCCGACATGGGCTTCGGCCGCGAGTTCGAGCGTGGCAGGTGGCTCGAGACCAAGGTCGGCACCCTCGGCTACACGGCGCCCGAGATAGTCGCCGGCAACCGCTACCTTGGCGAGCGTGCGTCCCTCTTCCTCCTCTCCCTCACGCTTCACTCTTTCCTCCCTGCACCTGTCGCTCATCAAGACTAACTCGTTCTCATGCACGCCCGCAGAGGTCGACATCTGGTCGCTCGGCGTCATCCTCTACGCGCTCCTCACCGGGTCCCTCCCCTTCGACGACGACGACGAGTCGGTCATGCGCTCCCTCATCCTCTCGGGCCGCTACGCCGTCCCGGCCTTCCTCGACCCGGACGCGTCCGACCTCGTGCAGCGCATCCTCGTCATCGACCCGCTGCGGCGGCCCTCGCTGCGCGACATCCTCGGGCACCCGTTCTTTACGAGGGTGCCCGGGCCGTCGAACCCGACATCGTCGGCCGGGGCCGCGCAAGGGCCTGCGCCGCCCATCGCGTCGCCGGCAGCCTCTCTCGGCGCACCGACGACCCCGCTCGCCTCGTCGTCGAGCACGGCCTCGGGCCCACCGACGCACTCGTACTTCGCGCCCGCCTCGTCACCGCCGTCCTCGACCGCCTCGCCCGACGCCCCGGCATCCGCCGTCTCGCTCGGCAAGCGTCGCGCCGTCGACCTCGACCTCACCCTCGGTCCCGGTCCCGCCTCGCCCGCACGCTCGCCCTCGCCGTCCCCCTCCCCGGCGCACCCCTCCGCCTCCTCGAGCACGACCGCCGCGCCCGCCTCGGCCCTCCCGCCGCACCTCCTCCCTTCGTCCTCATCGCACGCCCTCGGTGCACACTCGAGCTCGAGCTCGCACCCGCATCCGTGGTCGCCGAGTCCGCTGCGGCGGCACCCGTCGACGGCGAGCATCGACTTTGGGCCGAGCGCGCCGCCCGTCGTCAGGACGCACAGCACGGGCGGCGCGAGCGTCAGCAGCCTGCAGCTCGGCGGCGCGGGCGTAGGCTCGGGAGCGGGCGGGCCGGGCGGCTCGGGCGCAGGAGGCGGCGACGGGCCGGTCGGCACGGTCGCGGGGAGGAAGAGGCGCAAGAGCGTCGGGGCGGCGAGCGTCAGGAGCGTCAGGAGCGCGATGCTCGGCGGCGCCGTCTCGGAGGAGGACGAGCAAGAGGACGGTGTCGAACCGTCGCCGAGCGCCGCACCGACCTCGGCACCTGTGACGGCGCCCGACGACAACTCGCCGCGCGTCGACTACCTGTCCCTCCTCCTTGCCCTCACCTCGTCCTCGTCATCGTCGCCCTCGGGCGCCAAGGACAGCCCGCTCACGTCGCCGTCGGACGTCGCCCTCCTCGCCCAGCTCGCCGACGTCGGGTTCGACACGGGCCAGGTCGCCCACAGCGTGCGCACGAGCGCGTGCGACGCGTGCGCCGCCGCATGGTGGATGCTCAAGCGCAAGAAGGAGGAGCTCGCGCTGCGGCAGCGCGAGGAGGCGCGAGAGCAGGACGGCGACGGCGAGGTCCGTGCGCCGAGTCGGACGAGCAGCTTGAGGAGCTTGCCGACCGAGGAGAAGCGCCGCAGCGCGCTCCTGTCGCAGGCTGAGGAGGACGAGGAGGACGAGGGCGACGAGCGGTCCGGCGCCGAGTCGGACGACGACGTCTTCCTCACGACGGCGGCCGTCGCCGCCGCGCCAAAGCTCGTCGCTTCGCCGCTCGCCCTGCCCGAGACGATCCCTGAGGAGCAGCGGCGCCCATCCATCACTTCGGCCGCGCCCTCGTTCCCCTCGAGCACCCTCGCCGTCCCGCTCACGCCCCCTCGGCGCCCCTCCACCACCTCGCACGCCTCGCCCCGCACGCCCAGCTCGCCAGCCCCAACGACGCTCCCTCCCCTCTCGCCGGCGCTCGCCAACCCCTCGCCCGCCGTCGCCGCCGCGCGCCTGTCGTACTTCCTCCAGGCCGACCCGGCGACGCCGCTCCCGCCCGTTGAGAGCGAGCCCCTCCTCAGCTACTTCCCCGTCGCCGACGGCGCGCCGGGCAGCCCGAGTCGCCCGCGCATCGGCGGAGGTGCGGCGGCGAGCCTCGGGTCATCGACCGGCAGGAGCAGGAGCAGGAGCGGCGAGCCACTCGGGCGCAGCACCGGCGGCGGCGCGCCCGGCTCGCCAGAGCGCAGCGACGGCGCCGCGCTCGAGCTCGAGGGCAGCTCGTCCACGTCGACGCCGAGACGCCGCGCAGGGAGCATCGGCATGCACCTCGCGCGCGCGACGAGCGCGATCGGGCAGGGGCTCGCGAGCCTGTCGAACTCGACGAGCGGCGGCAACCTCGCGCTCACCGCTGCAGGCGGCAGCGACGAGGGCGGTACGGCGGCGCAGGTGCCGCGCAAGGCGAGCCCGCCAGCCGTGACGACAACGGCGGCGGACGAGCCTACCCCGCACGATGCGCTCGGACCCCTACCTACGCCCGGACCCGCTCCACCGCTCACGACCTCGCTCATGCGCACGCCGCCGCTCGTCGCCGTGCCTCTCGCCTCGCCGCCGGCGTCGCTCTCCGCCCCATCGACGCCCCACTCTCGACACGTTGCCGCGCCGCTCCTCCACCCGGTCAGCGTCAGCGCCGGGCACACGCCCGACCCAGGCGTATCGCCCGCCCTCGCTCCATCCCCTCGTCGACCGTCCGACGGCAAGAAGGGCGACTTGTCGAGCAGCGCGCCGGCTCGGCCCATCACGACCATCGCGACATCGCCGTCCATGTTGGCACGCTCGCAGTCCGAGTCGGTCCGGTCGGGCTCGAGCGCGTTCCACACGACGTCGACCTCGGGCACGTCGGCGGCGACGAACGGCGTCGGGCGCGCCTCGTCGCTGCGGTTCGTGCCCGGCTCGAGCGGCGCAGGGGGCCCGAGCGTCGGCGCCGGGGGCAGCAAGAAGAGCCTCAAGGGCGCCAACCTCCTGTCGACGTTCAAGCTCTGGTTCGGCCAGTCGGCCGACGGGCCCCGCAAGCGCAAGCGGGCGTCGCTCGTCGCGCCGCCGAGCGCCTCGCTCTCGTCGTCGGCCTCAAACGGCGGCTCGATCTCGTTCTCGTCGTCGTCGTCGTCGTCGGCCGGCCTCAGCACGAGCGCAGCCGTCGCGCGCAGCCAGAGCATGTACGTCGCGTCGCCCTTGCGCCAATCGCGCCCGGGCATGGGCTCTCGCCGCTCGAGCGCCAACAGCGTCTCGAGCCCGATCGGGAGCCTCGGCGCGCACGGGCCCGGCGGCACGGGCATGAGCCTGTCGCGCCGCTCGAGCGTGAGCAGCGCGAGGGGCGAGGCGCTCACGCGCACGCCGAGCAGCCGGCGAGCGGGCGGCGGCGGCGGCGGCGGCGGCTCGGGCGGGGGCTACGGCAGCGGGCGGCCGAGGCGCGCGAGCGACGCGTCGAGGACGAGCGCGAGCGAGCGCGGTGCGTGGGCCTCGTCGTCGGGCGGTATCGGCGCGCAAGCCGGCGAGGGAGCGGGAGCAGGAGCGTCACGGCCGGCGTCGGTGCGAAGCCTCTCGGCGGGGCAGGTTCCGCGCCGAGGGCACCGTCACGGGCACGGGCACGCTCACGGGCACAGCCGCGCACCGTCGAGCTCGTCGGTCGCGTCGCTCCTGCTTGAGAGCGGCGCCGCGGTCGGGCCCGCAGCCGTGTACCGGCGCCCGCCGACGACGACGACGGTGCGGCGGCGGCACGGCGGGTCGCACGGGCGCCTCTCGGGCGAGAGCGCGCGCTCGTCGAGCGCCAACGTCCTCGCGATGCCCGGAGGAGGGCAGCACCGCGACCACCACCGGCGCACGCGCAGCAGCGCGAGCTCGGCGCACCGCGCGAGCAGCGAGAGCGACGTTGGCGGTGGAGGAGAGACGGGCGGCGACAGCGAGTACGAGGACGCGGACGTCGACGGCGCGGCGGGCGGGCTCTACGTCGACTTTGACGAGGGCGAGGCACCGATCCTCGAGGAGGACGAGACGTTGCAGGACGACTCGGCGCCCGCGCCCGCTCCTCCTCCTACATCCTCTACCACGACGACCAGCGCGTCGTCGTCCCTCTCGCCGCCGCCGCCGCCTGCGCGCTCGGCGTCGCGCCCTCCGCCCGTCGCCCGCACCCGCTCGTCCGACCGCGCCAACTCGCTCGGGCTCGGCCTCGCCCTGAGCCACTCGCCCTCCGCCTCGCCCTCGATCTCGCCCGGCTCAGCCGGCGGTCCCTCCTTCCACCACGGCAACCACCACCACTCGTCGCACCCTTCGCACCCGTCGTCCTCCCCCGCCTCGTCCCTCTCGCGCTTCTCGACGCACACGAGCGGCGGCTCGAGCTCAGGCACGACCTTCACGGCGCACAAGGCGACGCACCTCTTTGGCTCGCCGCTGCAGCCGCGCCCGGCGCCGGCGCGCGCTCACGCCGCCGCGCGGCCCGTGCGCGACGTCTTTTCGAAGCACGCGCACGCGCCGCCGCACGATGCGGGCGCCGACGAGGCGGCGGGCGGCGGCGCAGCAGCAGCAGCGTCGAGCGAGTGGGTCGACGAGGACGACGACCTCGCTGGGTACGGCGGCGGGCTCGGACAGCCTGCAGCCGGGTCGGCGGCGTCGGTCGCGGCCGCGACCGGGCACGAGCAGCCTAGGGCGGGCGGCGCGGCCGGGGCCGGGATGGGCGACAGCCCGGTCGCGATGCGCATGTGGGAGACGAGCGCGAGTGCGGGAGGAGGAGGAGCGGGAGGAGGAGGCGCGAGCAGGTTCGAGGGAAGGTACGCCGGGCTGAGCCTCGGCGGCAGCGGTGCCGGCGCAGGAGGAGTGTCGCCGCCCGTCGGCAGCAGCCTCGGCGGAGCATCTGGGATCGGGCAGCAGCAGGGTAGATGGGCGAGGCCGGCCATGGTCGTCGAGGAGGAAGAGGAGGAGGAAGAGGAGGAGTGAGTCGGACGAGCCGAGCTGTCTATCGCGCGCTGGAACGCCGGGTTGGAGCCTCTCTATCGAGCGTCGAGAGAAGAGAGTGCGCAAGTAGTGGAAAGACTGCTCGTCGATGCATGGTACAAGGCGGGCTACCGCACGGCCCTCGCCGCTCGTCCTCGTCGTCCTGCTCCTCTCGCCAGTCTCGACCGTCTAGTCCCGCTTGAGCGCTGCAGAGTGCGAGACATACCGCGCGTCAGCCAATTCTCCTCGGTCGCGAACCTGCACGCTCGACCTCGCTCGGGCCGAGCGCGCCGGCAGAGCAGGAAAGAGAGAGAGAAACCGGCCGACGCACGCAAGTTGACCCACGTCATCTTTGCGCTCTTGCCCTCGTCGCCCTTCTCGATGACGAGCATGTCGAGCCCGTCGCCGACCTCGATGTGGCGCTCGGCGGCGCCCGTAAAGGCGTCGGTCAGGAGCTGCTTGACCTCGTCGAGCTCGAATTCGGGGCGCTCGCCCGCGACCGGCGCAGGGAGGGACGGGTCGGGGACCTGGTTCTTCTTGTAGATCTGCGGGCGGGCGTGGAGAGGTGCGAAATAGTCGAGGCGAGGGCGAAAGGGCGACGAAGGGAGGAGGAGAGGGACAGTGGAGGGACGAGGGTCAGTGCTGCTCGCTCGCAACATCGAGGCGAGCGAGGGAGACGAGGACGCACCATGTTGTCGAGGAACGGCTGGACGAGCGACTGCGCGCTGCCGTGCGCGCGGCAGCTCTCGCGCTCGTAGCTGCCGACCGGGTCGAACGAGTAGACGGCGCCAGTCCCGTCGCGGTCGATGCCGGCCACTGCGCGCACCTCGCTCCGTCAGCTCGCCGCTCGCAGGGAGAGGGAGGCAGAGAGAGAGGGAAAGGAGGACGCACGGATCACGTAGGAGTAGTAGGGGAAGAAGCGCTTGCCGTAGAGCATGGTCTGGACGAGGCGCGCGATCGAGCGGAGTGAGGGGATCTCGTTGTGGGTGTGGCCGTACCACTGCGCGCGAGATAGAGAGTCAGCTGGTGCCAAAGCCACTCGGAGCCGTGCTCGCGCAGCCCGTCTCGACGACGTGCGGCGGACGCACGGCACCAGGTCGACAGCGACCACCGAGACTCAGAGGGCAGACACGCACCTCGAGGCGCTGCTTCAACCGCTTGACGAACGCCATGGCGTCGCCCATAAAGCCCTGGACGGCGATGGCGCAGTCGGGCGTGAGCTGGTACACGCGCTTGGCGGTGCGCGTCTCGATCGAGTAGCCGGAAGACTGGCGCGTGTCGCCGGCGATGACGGCAAACTTGGACGACGAGATGGCGAGGATCGAGCCGCCGTTGTCCTGTGCGCGCGAGGGAGAGAGGGAGAGGGTCAGCCGGGGTGTCGTCAGCGAGGAGGAGGGGGTTGATAGGGTCGGCCGCTCGGACGACGACCACCTACAGCGCCTACACTGCCGCCGTATAGAGCGACAGAGCCGACGCAAGCGTCCTCCCGCCGAGCGCTGGACGCGCTGAACCTCGCCCGGGTGCTCCCCCTCATCGGGGTCGGCACCGCCTCGAGCCCGCCCACCGCGTAGCGCGTCCCTGACCGTGTGCGAGCAGCACCGCCGTACAGCTGTGAGCTGCACGAGCGGCGCACACAGTCGCCCCGAGCCGCACTGCATCGTGCTCCGACTTCATCTGCCCCGGACCTCGTCTCCCTCGCCGGAGAGTGAGAGAGGAAGGAGGGAAGGGACGCACGGCATAAGGATTGAACTGGTGCTGCGTAGGACCCATGGCTGTCGTGTGCTGGGTGCCTGGTGCGAGTGGGAGAGCGAGGGAGTGGGGAGAGCTCCTCGTCGTCGTCAGCGGCCGACGACGACGACAAGGCTGCTCTCGACCGGCTCCTCGCTCTGCACAGAGCCAGCTGCGCTTGCCAGAGCGTACTGCACAGCTTGCACTCGCGCGCGCTCACCCAATCTGCTCACTCCCCGCTTCCTGCTCCTCGTCCTCCTCGGCTCGCAGCTCCCGACTCTCGCAGCGTCGCGCAGACGCACAGCTTGACGTCGCACAGCTCTGCGTTGCACAAAAGCTACTCCTGCTTGACCTCCTGCGCTGCGTCGGCCGCCGCACTCGCGCGCGTCACCCGCCGCCGCTTGCTCGCTCGAGGCGGCGGTGCGGGAGCCTCGTCCTCCTCGCCCTCCTCGCCCTCCTCGCCCTTGACCTGCTCCTCCTCGTGCTCGTCCTCGTCCTTCTTGACCTTGGCCGCTCGTCCCCGCTTGGCGCCCGCCTTGCCCTTGCCCTCGCCCTCGCCCGCCGCCGCGTCGACC
>Ga0308160_10006982_pt1 | contig 11340 bp, 11 predicted proteins | sample PhyFR1_FD_201036 | JGI IMG/M metagenome (GOLD analysis project Ga0308160, IMG submission 201036) | Phyllosphere microbial communities from UC Gill Tract Community Farm, Albany, California, United States - DLSLF.R1 | ecosystem: Host-associated > Plants > Phyllosphere > Unclassified | place: USA... | reverse complement strand
GAATTTGTTCGAAATTTACCTCTAGATCGCAAAATTCTCGACATGCTTCCGGGTCGACCTCCTCAAGTCACCTTCACTTGCGACATCCCCAACGAGTCATGCGGGTTCCAATTCTGGATCGGGAAGAAGGAATCGTTTTACTGCGGTCTCAACAACTGCACGACTTCGCACACTGTCGGCTTCGAATCGAACTCGACCGAATACCGCTGCGAGCAAGTCGAGTGCGCGTGTATCCCAGGTCGAATGCTGTGTGGAGAAGATGGAAGTGTCGACATTTCAGAGTTCTTGACGGAGGAGATCAAAGGTCCTGGCAAATTCACTTCGAAGACGGGAGAACCGAGTCGATTCGAAGAACCAGCTATGAATCAGCTCATCAACGATATCTTCGGAGATACTTACATCACGCTCAACTGCAAGAGTGGAGAGTGCATGCGATCAAGCGAGGTTCCTGGTTTCGTTGTGAGTCGTCTCGAGTTCTCTCTTTTCGCATCAAATTCTGATCGTTACGTCGGAACACAGCGTCCGCCGAAACCGAACGACAAGACATGGGTCATCGTGAGTGTTGCTATCGTGGTTGCTGTGCTTCTCGCTGGACTATTCCGTACGTTCACATATCTGCCTGGCCTGGAATTGCGAGTTTCGCTGAAGTTTCTCAATTTGATAGTCTTCTGGTACCTCGGAAGAAGAACGACTGATGTCGAGTACTCGTTCCTCGGTGGTCGAATTCGTCTACCTTCGAATGGATCAAATGACAACGGCAAATCTCTCCTCGAAGATCACGTTCCCGCCGCTCTCCAGTTCTCCGATATCTCTTACACCCTTTCCTCTGGTCGTCGCGTTCTTGACGGAGTCTCAGGAGCTGTACAACCTGGAGAAGTCATGGCTGTTCTCGGAGCGTCTGGTGCGGGCAAATCGACTTTCCTCGACATTCTTGCTCGCAAGTCGAAACGTGGAACAGTCGGAGGACAAGTACTCGTCAACGGTCGCAAGATTCAGAACGCCGAGTATCGCCGAGTGGTCGGTTTCGTCGATCAGGAAGACACCTTGATGGGAACTTTGACGGTTTACGAGACGGTGCTTTACTCTGCGTTACTTCGATTGCCGAGGGAGATGTCATTCGAGGACAAGAGGATGCGGACGCTCGAGACGATGCATGAGCTAGGAATCATCGGGATCAGGGACAGCAGGATTGGAGAAAGTGGTCACCGCAGTATTTCGGGAGGAGAGAAACGACGAGTCTCAATCGCTTGCGAACTCGTTACTTCTCCTTCAATTCTCTTCCTCGACGAACCCACTTCTGGACTCGACTCCTACAACGCCTACAACGTCGTCGATTCTCTCGTTCAACTCGCTCGCAATTACAAACGAACGGTCGTCTTCACCATTCATCAACCTCAGTCAAATATCGTCGCATTGTTCGACAAACTTCTCCTCCTCGCTAGTGGAAAGGTCGTCTACTCGGGCAAGGCGGAGAAGGCTCAACGGTATTTCGAAACGATCGGTTGCTCTTGTCCTCCTGGCTTCAACATCGCAGATTATCTCAGTATGTTGTTCTTTCGCTGATTCTCGAATGTGCGATATTGATCTCTCTCGTATCCCCAGTCGATCTCACGATGTCCGAGAAGTCTTCACCCTCGACTCCAAATTCTGAACCCTTGATTCAACTTGATGATTCCTCTCGACTAGATCCAGAACGAGGAACCGTTCGACCTCGACCTGCTCCTGTCGACACCGCCGCTTCTTCGACTGTCGATGGTACCGAGCTCGACTCGCGACTCAACTCCCCAGCAAGTCTCGCCGGTCAAGCGAAGCAATTCTTCTCCTCCGGTCGCAACTCTCCAACCTCGACTCCTCTGCCTCCCCATCTCGCTCGACTCGTCAACGCGTTCACTGACAGCGATATCTCGAAGGAGACTCGGGAGGAAGTCAGCGGGACTCATGTATCTGCGAATGGCTCAGATTCGATTGCGTTGAGGAACTACAAGGCCGCATCTTGGTGGACTCAGTTCAAGATCCTCAGTGGACGATCATTCAAGAACCTCTACAGAGACCCAATGCTCATGCTATCACATTACGCTGTCGCAGTCGTCGCTGCTGGAATGTGCGCATTCCTCTTCCGAGGACTAACGTGAGTTTTTCGTTTTCCGCTTTCTCTCTCTCACGTCCTCACTCATTCATCATTTTCATCTGCAGCGATGATATCCCGGGCTTCCAGAATCGAATGGGAATGATCTTCTTCACCCTCGCTCTTTTCGGTTTCGGTTGCCTCACTACCCTCGCCGCATTCTCCTCCGAACGACTCCTCTTCACTCGCGAACGAGCCAACGGTTACTACAACCCTTTCACCTACTTCGCAGCGAAACTCCTCTTCGACGTTATCCCGCTCCGAGTCATTCCCGCCTTCGTCTTCGGAGCGATCGTTTACAACCCAGTTGGACTAGTACCTCAAGTCGACTCGTTCTGGAGGTTCATCCTCGTACTCGTACTCTTCAACCTCTCGGCCTCGAGTGTCGTTCTCCTCCTCAGTATCTTGATCAAGAACGCTGGAGTCGCAAATCTTGTCGGAAGTTTGGTCATGTTGTTCAAGTAAGTCACCTTTCTGTTCGTGATCAGCGATCAACTTTCGCTTACTCGGGTGCTCGCTCTCCGCAGTCTGCTATTCGCTGGACTGCTCATCAATCGCGACAAGCTCCCTTCGTGGCTTCGATGGCTCGAAACCTGGTCATTCTTCCATGCCGCTTTTGAGGCTCTACTCGTCAATGAAGTCAGATACTTGCAGTTGAGGGATCATCGATGTGCGTCTTCATCCACTTCACACTTACGAGATTGTACTGAAATTGGAGGTGCTGTTTGCAGATGGAGTCGATATTGAAGTACCTGCTGCGACAATTCTCAGCATGTTCGGTTTCCACGCTCAAGTGAGTCCCTCTCCTCGTAGTCTCCCTCTCGTGCAGCTCACTGACCTGAGGATTCCACCTAGGCATTTTGGTTCCCCGACGTATCCCTTCTCGCGATCTTCTTTGCCTCCTTCACCGTTCTTTCTTACCTCGCCCTCGTCGTCTTCGTTCGCGAAAAGCGGTAATCGCGTGACCTATCGATTGTACATATTATATTCTCAAGCAAGAATCTCGATTCGTTTTATTGTGTAACAACCCTTCTTCCTTTCCCCTCTAATGCTTGTACCAATCCAGCTTCTGCATTGACACTATCGTTCAAGTCTCTACCCACGGCTATCATGCTCACGTCTCGGAACCTAGCAGGAAGGTTGATTGAGATGTCTTTCCGGTTCTTTTCGAAATCACTTTTCTCGCGTCCTGCAAACTTCTCTGTTTGTGGCTTTCACCTCATTCAAGCCTTCACCTACATATCTATATGTACCTTCCGCTGGAAGCACTCGCAATCCTTTTAGCAGCAGGTCTTGCCGTCGTCGCTCAACAAGCTTGCAATCCGACAAACGATCGACTATCGGATCACACTCACAACTTTGACTCGGACTGCAACGCGACACAGTATTGTACGCCATCTTCAACGGATCCGGCAGCTGGTGGAGTATGTAGCTATCGCGGATGTAGAAGAGATGAATTCCCGTTTGGGTGAGCACTTCGTCTCGCTTATATCTCAATCGGAAGCTGACAGGTCTTCTTGTTTCCCCTCAGATACGGCAACACGACACTTCCTCCACTATGTAGCGTCAATGAATACTGTCCGGATCGAGGAGACAGTTGTCGACCACTCGTCGCTCTAAGCGGAGCCTGCGAACTGAATCGAGATGGTGCGCTTCTGCCTGATTTTGCTGCTACAGCATTCTCCGGATCTAGAACTGACAACCTCGCGCGTGCAGATGCATGTGCACCGCCGCCAGATCCGAGTCTTCAAGCGTATCTTTCGCTTCCGACGAACAACAACGGATCGATGTGTCTCAATCAATTATGCGTCTACGCAGACGTGGTCGAAGGCCAGAAGTGTATCATCAGTAACACAGTGTATACCGGCTATGGAGACGATGGGTGAGTGCAGGATTACCCTCTTCTCGCATCATCAAGCTTTTCTCACTCTTTATGATCTGGATCTTTGCTCGTTTGCAGTACACCTTACACCGACGTAGTCACAAGAGACAACTGCTTTGGTGGACAGTACTGCGATCCCCAATCCCTCCTCTGCACTCCATCTCTTCCGATCGAAGCGAAATGCAATTCGGATCGTTCGTGCTCAACATCGATTTGCTCGACAACGACCGGTACCTGCTCGCCACCTCCGAGTAAACCTCGTCATACTCCGCCTGTCGCTGTCGGCTTCCTCGTTCTGGCGGTCTTGTTCGCTTTAGGAGGAATGGTTTGGAGTTTACTCAAGTGCGATCGATCGGCGAGGGAGAGGAGGAGAGCGGAGCGAGCTACGGCGTGGGCGGAGCAGCGGCAACTGAGGGAAAGATTGGGAGAAGTACTCGAGAAGAAACAAGGGATAGAAAGAGCTTTCAGTCGGAGTACGATAGACTCTCAGGAAACTCTAGTCGAGAAAAGGGAATAAATAGAATGCAATCTGTGATCTCTTATTCCAATTCTCCGTGATTTGTCTTAAGTCCGAGACGATAACACAAAGCTTTCGCTCGTGAGAAACGCATTTCTGCGCTCAAGCTTCGAGGCCAGCGGTGTACTCTGCAGGAGATCTTCCGCCTACGAGCGGGTTCTCCTCCATCGCTTGACGAACGTCTTTCAATTCTTGTTCCGTCAAGTGAAGATTTCTGGCATCGAAGTTTTCGACCAAGTATTTCTCAGATTTCGTCTGTAAACGAGTTGCGAGGCATCTGATCAGTGACGAGCACGAAGAAGATGCTGCAACGAAAAGCGCATACACCAGGAATCGGAAGAATGTTCGGTCCCTGAGCCGCGAGCCAAGCGAGTGCGAGTTGAGATGGAGCGCATCCTTTGCGAATAGCCAAAGTTTGGAAAGCCTGCGAAAAGCCAGAACGCGTCAGCCCGATTCTGACGATCTACTCCTCGTGCGGGTACAGAGGCTTGAACGTACTTCGACAAGCCTGCAAACTGAAACGATCAGTGATTGATCTTTGAAGGAGAAAGTGAAAAAAGGAAAAGCAGGACGTACTTCCAATTCTGTTTCCACTGCTCGCCTTGCAGACCTGGAAGCTTGAAGCGGTAATCATCCTCAGAGAAGTCGCTCAACTTCTTGTATCGACCTATGACACAAGGGGGTTAAGGATGAATTTTAGTTCGTTGCGCTACCTTTTTTGCGCAATTAGAGAACAGTCGCTCACCAGTGAGGAATCCTGTCGTAGAAGAGTACATTGCAGGAAGTATCAGTATGACGAGAAGCGGGACTTGACGAGGTGGGAATACAAACTGACCATGCCCAAGAGGTGAGTAAGCGAGAACAGTGATTCCCAATTCCTTACAGACGTTGAGGACACCGTTCCTCTCCATGACGGTGACCCAAGGAGAGTATTCGACCTCGACGAAAGAGATACGAGCGACTCTCGATGCGCGGCGAAGGGTCGCAGCCGAACACTGTCCAAAGAAAAGCAGAACTCGAGAGTCAGCATCGGAGATAGCGAGGCAAGATAGAAAGAGCGAAATCACGACACACCTCACTGAGTCCGATGTACCTGCATTTTCCTTCTTTCCTAACCTCGTCCATCGCTCGAACAGTGTCCTCGATCGGAACCGATTCGTCGATTCGGTGATAAATCCATCCATCCGGTTTGATCCCTCCCATCCTCTTGATCGAGGCGTCGATAGCTCTATGAACATACTCAGGTGAACCATCGTACCCTCGACCTTGAGGCAAATCGACGCGAACTCCGAATTTGGTGACGAGGAAGACCTTTTCGCGGTTGTAACCCTCTCGAAGAACGTCTCCGATCAACTTCTCGTTGTGTCCTACTCCGTAGATATCCGAGCTGTAGCCGAGAGAGAGCGAAAGAGGTGATTAGCTCGTGATCTTGTAAGCTCGGAGAGTGGGAAACAGTGCGAAGACAGGGAATTCTTGAGAATGGCAGGAGAGGAAGAGTCTCACGTGTCTATGGGCAAGGAAGCGGAGCATGAGTAATCGGGAAAATGCACAAGAAGAAGGAAAGAACGTACTCCACATCGTGCAGCCGATTTCGATTGCTTTTCGCAAGACTGCTTTACCTTCTTCGTCTGTTCCTGGTGCGCCGTACATTCCGGAGAGACCTATCGAGGTCAGGGTACGATGTAAGTGACCGAGAAGGATTCGGAGCGCAGAGTGAGAGAAGAGCACACCCATTGCGCCGTAGCCAATCTTTGGCCAGACTTCTTTTCCGTCGATAGAGATGGTAGTGCTCATGTTGATCGAGTAGGTATAAGTCGAGGTAGGTGGAGTGATAGAGTGTGGTTTGGTATACGAGACGAGGAAGATGCGAGAAGCAGATATCACGGTCGAGAAAGAGCGAAGAAAGGAAAGGGAACGAAGCACCGAAAGCTGCTTTTATACGTTGCAGTGGAGGTCCTGATTAAACCCTCTTTGTCGTTGATAGCGACTTCCTCTTACTTGGCGAAGATAGTGGAGGGTGGAGGCCTGAAGCAGCGGAGGCAGATAGGGTGGAGGAGAGGTGGAGGCCGGAGGTTCGGCTCAATCTTGATGCAAGGTCGTGTTCCCGCTTGCATTCGGGGCATCCTAGATTCTCGATTGTCTTCTTGTGAGCGTCGGGCTTACAGTGAGCTGTCTGAATTCCTGAGTGAATGGATCAATAGAACGAGAAAAGTCGTTTCAGATGGAGAGGCCTGATTTTGATCTCCGGAGCTAGCTGGGATCATGCCTATGATCTGGAACAGTTGACAGAAGCAGGAAAGCGAATGAAGGGTAGGAGGGAGAGAGAGGAGTGCTTTTCTTCCTCCTTGGAAACGTTCCTCTCACTCAAACGCCTTACACGAAGTACTAGCCCCTCAGTAACACTACGAGCGACTTATACGCGAATCTGAATCTGATCAGTGAGTCCCCTCCTCCTCGAGAGACACCTGTTCGTTTCAATCTCGGATCACTCGTCACGCACCACCTCATGCCCCTGAGCATCAATGTGAGGGATACTGGTGGAACAGAGTTTTGTGTTAGATCAACCCTCCACGCTCGAAGTACTGATCATTGACGATTGCTCGCTGTACAGACCCCCTTCATTCGATTTCTCACTCAACCATGTCCACACCTTCCTCCTCAGACCTCGAATCCCTTCGAAACAAGTGGCGAGATTCGAAACAAGACCACGTCTTCACCTTCTACGATCAACTTTCGTCGGAAGAACAATCTTCGCTCTACAACCAACTTCTCACTATCGATCCTTCTCGCGTCAACTCGATTCACGCCGCCGCTCTCCAAGCCGAGAAGGAAGCCTCATCTTCATCATCCGACGACATCTCTCCTCCTCCCGCCGATTGCGTCGGAACGGTCATTGGTCAAGCTGATCAAGTCAAGGAGTGGAACGAAGTAGGATTGAAATCGATCAAGGAAGGGAAAGTTGGAGTGTTACTCATGGCTGGAGGTCAAGGTACTCGACTAGGTAGCTCTGCTCCCAAAGGATGCTACGACATCGGTCTCCCGAGTCACAAGAGTCTGTTCCAACTTCAAGCGGAACGAATCAAGAGGTTGGAAATCGTCGCTGGAGCTAGTCAACCCATTCCTTGGTACATCATGACTAGTGGACCAACTCGCAAACCTACCGAAGATTTCTTCCGCCAACACTCGTTCTTCGGGCTCAAGGAGGATCAAATCGTTTTTTTCGAACAAGGTGAGTCTAGGACGAATTCATGATCCACTCGTTTCGCTCATCATAAACTCCAATCTCACAGGTGTACTCCCCTGTCTCACCGACGATGGCAAGATCTTCCTCGACACTCCTTCCTCAGTCGCCGTCGCTCCCGATGGAAATGGAGGACTCTACGCTGCCCTTCGTTCTCCCCTCTCTTCCTCCGATTCCTCTCAAACAGTCCTCACCGATCTCTCTTCCCGCAACATCTCCTACCTTCACGCTTACTGCGTTGACAACTGCCTGGTCCGAGTAGCCGATCCAGTCTTCCTCGGATACTGCATCTCTCGTCAAGCCGATTGCGGTGCGAAAGTAGTCAAGAAAACCGTCCCAACTGAATCAGTCGGAGTCGTCGCTCAACGTCAATCGAAGTTCGCCGTCGTCGAATACTCGGAGATTTCGAAAGAAATGGCGGAACGCAAAGATGAGAACGGAGACTTATCGTTCAGAGCAGCAAACATCGCGAACCATTTCTACACTCGAGAATTCTTGGACGAGGTCGCAAACTACGACGAATCAAAGATGCCATTCCATATCGCACGAAAGAAGATTCCTCACGTCGATTTGGCTTCGAAGGAAACCGTCAAACCTTTGAAACCAAACGGAATGAAGTTGGAACAATTCGTGTTTGACGTGTTTCCTTTCGTCAAGAATTTCGCCTTGTTGGAGGCAGAGAGGAAGGAGGAGTTCTCACCGCTCAAGAACGCTCCTGGAACTGGGTCGGACGATCCTGAGACGAGTAGGAGGGATCTGTTGGAGGAACAGAAGAAATGGTTGGAGAATGCTGGAGTCGCGTTGGGAGAAGGTGTCGAAGTCGAGTTGAGCCCGTTGGTCAGTTATGCGGGAGAAGGATTGGAGGAGGTCAAAGGTTTAAAGGTTACGAAGAGTGGAACGGTTGAATCGATCGAAGACTTGAAGAACCTCGCTTAGACTACCGTCCCCTTTCCGATATACTCGATAACCCTTCCGCCAACTCCCTACTCTACTATATCTCATATCGATGACCGTCGTTCCGGTACCTCCCCCTCGTTCCCTTTGATTCACTTCGCAAATTTCTCCAATAGACACTTTTGTTCCAACTTCGTTTTCGCCTGTTCGCGTCTCGTGACCTCTTAGATTTGAAGGCAGACTCGCAGCAGAGTGCCCTTTGTTTCCGGGCTGATTGACGAATCTACGAAGCAAGCAGTCTTCAGTCTGCTCGCGAATTCCAGTCTCACTCTCGTAAGACAGTCTCTCGCATCGCTCTCGCTGCGCTCGGTCTCCTGTATCTCATGTGTCGTCGCTCGGACAGTCCGTAGAGAATGAGAAGCATGGGGATTTGCACAGCTAGAATAGTTCCGAAGGAATCCACTATCTACGACACAAAAGGAGCTCTTCTCAGCTTGAACTTGGCGTTAATACTGCAGATCGAAAACAAAATTGATCAGTTCGTGGTCTCTAGTACGTCTCGATTGTCGAAGATTGATGTATAGGCTCAGCGTATACTCTTGCGAGAAATGTCCGCAACAACTAAAAGTCGATCGGATTTTGAAGCCCGATGCTCCGTTGATGAAATTAGGAAAGACTAATCGTTATATGAAATCATAGCCGTAGAGTCGGAGAGAAAGTACGAGGTGGGCGAAGCCGGGAGAGGGAAGGGATGGAGAGTGATGGGAATGGGGATGAAGGGAGACGAAAGGAGAAGCGGGAGCGAGACTAACCTCGAAAGCTGAGTGAAGGGATCCTATTGTTTGTTTCATGTTGACCTTGGTGTCGAGAGAAGCGAGCGTCTTCGCGTGACCAAAGTCGAGATATCACGAATTTGAGCCATCTTCACCTTGCTTAGAGCGCCGACTCCAAACCATTTTATCTTGTGTGCAGAGCGGGTAGCTAGTGATGTAATGAGCGAGTAGCAACCTAGAGGAACGAGAGAGAAAGACGATAAAATGGTCAGCTCAAAAACAGTTCCTCAGATCGATTCGGGAGGGTTGTGTGAAGAGTAGAGGAGGGGTGATATGGCTCAGGATTTTCAGTGTTTTGTGTTATAGGTTAGTCCCACATAGGCAGACCAAGTGCAGAGCGAGTCATGCTAAGGAGGTCCGCTCAAGGGTTTAAAAAGTTAAAACGTTCTCGTCTTTGCCAAACACAGAGATGCTTTCGAAGTGTTGTAACAGAGTAAGGATGAGAGAGACTAACCAGTCAGACCATCTTGATGAGTTGAGAGGTTGAAGTCGAGAATTAGAAGTGAAGTGAAGGAAAGAGAGAGACGAATTGGACATTGAAGTCGATTGAAATCGAGTGACTCCCCTTGATCTCTACTCGACCCGACGATACCATGTTCTCATCAGTACGAACTTCGTTAGCTAGATCAGCTCGTCCTTTGAGACAACAAGCTCGTCAAGCGTCTAGTAAATCGACTGGTCAATCTACCGAAGAAGTCGGTCAAAAGGCTCAACAAGCTGCCGATAAAGCCAAAGAGGTCGCTGGTCAAGCTACTCAACGTGCTAGTCAATTATTGGGTACCGCTCAACAACGAGTTGGAGACGCTCTTGGTTGTGAGTCTCTCTCTCTCTTTCTGACGAATCTCTATCCCGATTCCCCCGTTTCACTTTGCACTCACACTTCTGCTCATGTAAACAGCTTACAAGCAACCCATCTTCTACAACGTATGCCTCAAATCTCCTTCACTCCTTGCGCGAGGATCGAAGACTGAAACTCTGATTGAATTTGATCTCTTGACAGGCTTCCGTCGCTAAAGAGTTCGCAAAGCAAGTCTACCAAAAAGAGAACCTCGCTCCTCCTCCTTTCTCAACTTTCTACTCTACCTGTAAGTAAACCCATTGCAGCGCTGTATCGTGAATTGCGAGAAGTTGACATTTCACTTTCACCCTCTAACCTCTTTCCTACCTCCCTCATCTCGTACCGCTTCCTTGCCCCATCTATCTATCGTCCTATCGCCAACTGTACCATCGTAACCCTTCGAAACCGACCGCGTGCTCTTCCGCTCGACTCATCCTCGAAATATCTCACCAATTCCACTCGCTTTCGCAATGCACTCAAATTCTCCCTCTTTCCTCGCTCCCAATCCTCTCCTCTTTCCCGTCCCTTCCTCCATAACCAACCTCTCACTCGCGTTTCCTTCACCAACCCCCGTCGGTCGTGTAGACCAGCATTTCGTACGCCAAGCGCCTCACCTCGGATTCTGGCAAAAGTTGTACGAATCGGGCGAATACAAACGTTGGATCCTCTATGGTGTCGAAGCGTACGGAATCTTTTCGATTGGTGAAATGTTGGGGAGGAGGCATGTTGTAGGGTATGAATTGGATGAGTCTAGGTAGTAAGTCTTTTTCTCTCTCTATAAAATCTCTGATTTGATTCGAGAACGAGCTGATCGGGCTGGAGAACGCGTTCGAATAGCGCTAAATTGACTTGAGAGGCGAGGTTTATGTATGAGTCGGTGGATTAGAAGTCGGTTCGAAGAAGAGAGAGAGGAGGACCGATGGTAGTTCAGTCAAAATTCTTGTTTCTTCTTGCTTTCGTTGTTTGGTTTTGTGCAACCAATAAATATCTCCCTTTGATCCCTCTCATGA
>Ga0308160_10006980_pt1 | contig 11343 bp, 18 predicted proteins | sample PhyFR1_FD_201036 | JGI IMG/M metagenome (GOLD analysis project Ga0308160, IMG submission 201036) | Phyllosphere microbial communities from UC Gill Tract Community Farm, Albany, California, United States - DLSLF.R1 | ecosystem: Host-associated > Plants > Phyllosphere > Unclassified | place: USA... | reverse complement strand
TGCGAGTGCAGTAACAGATGATCCCTCGTCTGTTTGTCAGCTCGAGCGAGACTACATGCGATAAGACCGGGAACATACGCTTTGCCATTTTGCCTAATCTTTGCTCTCGTGTTTCTTGATTGCTATCCCATCAGAACTGGTCCATGATCTTAAATGATACACATTGGACATACCCCTTGATCTCCTCTAGGAAAGAATCCATCTGCCTCTTGCCCTTTCCTCTGGGCGCACTACTGGGCGGAGGGGAGGGGTCTCTACGGCCGAATGGCTATGAATCAGCACTAGATCCTCAAGTCGAGAAGGACTTGTGAGGCTTACCCGACCTCCCATAGAAGCTGGCCCGGTGGGTGGACCCCGTGAAGGACCCGCAGGTGGATTGAACGGTCTACCGATTTGTACATGTGGCTGTACCGGTGCCCCTGCTCATCAGGCTCTATCCGTGATCGAAGTACTCACCTCCAGCTCGTACGAACCCAGAACCACGCACACCACCTCGAGCACCATACTGTGGTCTTTCGAACGCTTCTTCATATTCAGCCATAACCAGCGCTTGAGCCCTTTTATCAGCTATTGTCTTTATTGAGATCGTGTGAAAGACGGACTTTTCCTCTTCCAGCCGTTTCTTCTCTTCTGCCTCCTTTTCCAGATCCTTCTTGGTTTTCTTCATATTTCCATGATTAAAGGTCCTACTCTTGAGATCGGTTAATTCGACTTGACGCTACTTTTGTTAGACTTGCTCTTTCTTTGAGCGATATCGAGTGGGTTTACCTTGGCTTTTGGAGCTATTACCAGATCATCCTCATCATCGTCTCTGAACATTGAGAGGTCTATCTTCCTATGGTGTGTCATCTTGCTCCCTGTATACCATGTATGTATAGTGTATGTGGTCAATTACCTCAAGAGTCAGCCATCTTTATCTTGTCGGTGATCGCCGCTTTAAGCTTGAATCAACTGACTGGCGGTGCTCACTGCTCTACTCTCTCTAATCCACTTATATACACATACACAATGGACCTATCATCAAACGCCTTAGCAAAAGAATCAATAGCATATAGATTCGAATCACAATCAACAATCGACGATGCTAAAGAACAACGTGCTGAAGAGTGGAAAGCAGCTTACGAACGGTAAGTCACGGTCTTTGACACTGTAGCGCTTTACTAAATCCAACAGATTGGGTCAGAAAGCACCAGATAGGCCAGAAGAGCCAGTAGACGATGGAAAGACATTATACGAAGTATGTCCTCGCCCAATGATACGGGTCAGAACTAACGGGCCAGAGATTACAATTGGCAGAAGCGAAGAAGACGGCAGAATGGGATGAGAAAATGAAATTGGGTAATCAATGGAGAGGATTGGGAGCTGAGGAACTTGATTTCTTAGCTAAAAAAGCACATGAGAAGCGAGCCGCTGAGAAAAAGATTGAAGATCAGGAAAAACAAGATGTAGCAGAATATAGAGAGTATGTCGTTTCTTTCTCCCTTCCTTCCGCATTGGCCGGCCGGGCTGACGACGTAGACGACTGGCGGGGAGACAATCGTATCTACCGCCTAGTCAGTCCGCCGACCCAACAGCAACAGCTTCATCCTCTACGCCAAAGAAATTCCCGCCGAAAGCAGGGAAAAAGGACGTCAAGAGCTTGATGAAGGGTATTGTTGTCAAGAAGAAGCCAGCTGCGGCGGCCAGTACGAAACCAGTACAGCCGGCAAAGAAACCCATGACAATAGGGGAGAAGGATGATGCGGATCTAGCGGCAAGGGCAGGGAACAAGCGGGAAGCAGAGGATGAAGAGGTGTCGACAGACAAGAAGCAGAAAGTCGATTCGACATGACAGTCAAACGGGTAGGGTACAAGGTGTTGTATGTTCATTATGTATTTGCATATTCCGTCAAATCATTTCATTTCAATTCTTAAATCAACAACAGGGGGTCCGGAACAAGGGGAACAGGGGAGCAGAGAACCTTGTCTCTCATGCAGAGTCTAGTTATCGGGGACTCGCGATGGTTCAACTACTACATCAGCTCATGCCGTACCCTGAAGAGTCCGACTCACCAGACCAGATGCCATCAGCATAGTCCTGGACGGACCTGTCCGAGCTAAACTCTCCCATGGCAAAAGCAGTTCGGATAGATCGCTTGTCCCACTCGTTGTGATCACCGCCCCAGAGCTCATCCACGAGTCCCTGTGCTTCAATGTACGAGCCAAAGTCGTTCGACACCTAGTCTGTCAGCAAATACTAGTCGCCGAGTATGGACATTTACCAAGTAGTGATCGTGCTCATAGACAGTCTTGAGGAGGGCGTCGTAAATGTGGCCGTCACCAAACATCCCAGACTCGATAGCCTTGAAAGTTTCGGCAAGCTAGATGGTAAGCTATTGCGCTGAATGCCTGCGGTGGGGGCTAACCTCGGGAGACCTCTCCTCGAGAGAAGTAGGCTTGTAAGAATTGTCATATCGGATCTGATCAACCTGGTCGGAGAGATATCCGAAAAGGAAGCACTGTATGGTCAGCCAGCAGTCCCCTGAGATCAATCAGCAAGCAGCTCACATTCTCTTCACCGGCATCTTCGGCAATTTCTGTCGAGGTCAGACACATACGGGAGTCGGAAATGAAAGTACGCACCGACATTGGCTCCATCGACCGTACCAAGCAGAAGAGCACCGCCAAGGGCGAGCTTCATGTTACTCTATCCAAATCAGCGCTTTCCTACCGTAGCATCCTTGGACTCACAGTCCCAGAAGCCTCGGTACCCGCTGTGGAGATCTGAACACTCAGATCCGCAGCGGGAATCAATACTTCCGCAATGGAAACACTGTAATCCGGGATGAAAGCCACTCGGAGCAGATCCCCAACGTCAGGATCGTTGTTGACGATTTTACCAACATTGACAATCAATCGAATGACCAGCTTGGCGATATAGTACCCAGGGGCAGCTTTACCGGCAAAGATGTATGTCCAAGGCTGCATCTTTTTCCTTTCTTCCGGAGAAGCCTTTTTGATTCGGAGGTATCGGTAAATGATGGAAAAGATGTTGAGAGTCTGTCGTTTGTACTCGTGAAGTCGTTTGATTTGGCATGCAAAGATCGAGTTGATGTTGATGGAAATACCCAATTCAGACTCGAGGACATCGGCAAGTCGTCGTTTGTTGTCTTGCTTGATGGCTCGGAAGGCCTTTCGGAACTCGGCATTGTCCGCCATGGGCAACAAGTTCGACAAGAGCTTCGAGTTGAGCAACCATTGGTCACTACCAAGGGTATGAGTGATGAGTGCAGCCAATTGAGGGTTACACTGCAGGACCCATCTGACTGTCAGCTCTGATCCCTACGCAGGAGCAAGTGAGCTACCGCCTGGGGGTGACACCATTGGTGACATTGGTAAAGAAATCTCGGCCCTTGAATTCGACAAAGTCTCGGAAGATGGTCGCCTGAAGAAGCTGACTATGCAACTCGGCCACACCATTCACCTTGAAAGATCCAACAATAGCAAGGAAGGCCATTCGGACGTATTTCGGATTACCTTCTTCAATAATCGACATGCGCTCGATTCGGCCCATGTCGTTCGGCCATCGCTTCGCAACTTGTCCAAGGAATTCGAAATTGATCTTGTAGATGATTTGCAAGTGTCGAGGAAGGAGTTTTTCAAACAAGCTGACTTCCCATTTCTCGAGTGCCTCCGGCAGAACAGTGTGACTGGACATCAGCTGATGTCTAGATAAAGAATACGAGAGCTTGCTTGGTGTATGCGAATACAGACGTGACAATCTTCCACGCTTGGTCCCAAGCGACGTCCTCCTCGTCAAGAAGGATCCTCATCAACTCGGGAATAGCAAGGGTAGGATGAGTATCATTCATCTGGATACAGACGTAGTCAGGAAGAGCGGTCCAAGGCTGGTCGAGTTTGGTGAACCTCCTGAGGATATCCTGCAAACTGGCCGAAGTCCAGAGGTACTGTTGCTGAAGTCGAAGCAATTTACCTTGGTACATGTTGTCGTTGGGATACAAGACTTGGGTGATATTGCCCACTTCGCTCGAGGCGTGGACACTGGCTTCGTAGTTTCCGGCATTGAACGAGTTGAGGTCAAAGCCAGAGATCGGAGTGGCCTTCCAGAGTCGGATGTTGGCGCAGTTCTTAGTGGCGTATCCCGGGATAGGGGTATCGTAGGCGACAGCATTGCACTCCATTCCACCGGACCAGACGGCCTTGTCGGAATTGGCCACATTCTCGACATTGCCGTAGAATCGGATAGGGTACGCGACATCGTTTCGAGCGATTTCCCAGGGCTGGCTGTTAGTATTGCGCTTGAGGACCACTTACGTTCTCTCGGTCAAGCCAAGGGTCAGGTGCTTCAAGCTGTTCTCCAGAGTTGGAGAGCATCTGCTTGAAGATACCATAGTTGTCTGCATGTCAGAGACAGTCGATGTTCATATCGTGAGGAACTCACATCGAAGACCATAACCCCATCCTGGGATACTCATAGTGGCCATACTATCGATCTAACCAATCAACTCTGGGCGAATTGCAGCTTCGGATAGCTCACATAACAAGCAGCAAGTCGACCCAGACCACCATTACCAAGTCCAGCATCTCGTTCTTGATCAAGGAGATCTTCAAAATTCTTTCAGTCAGCATAACCACTGATGAACAACTCACGAAGCCAAGTTTCCTAGTAGCGTCCTCGTAGGTGTTTCTCATTCCGAGGTTGAGGACGGCATTATCGAGAGACCTTCCGATGAGCCATTCGATTGAGAGGTAGTAGATCCTCTTGGGAGCTTTCTTGGTATGGTACCTATAATGTGAGACCGGTAGCTGCCAACGAAAGGTCAATGGTAGCTCACGCAGTAGTCTCGTTCCATCGACTGATGAGTTGATCTCGCACCGAAAGTGCGGTCGCTTGGTACGCCGCGATCTTCAAGTCAGCTCATTCCAGAAGTACAGATTGAAGAGCTTACATCATCCATGTTGAAAGCCTGCCTGCCGAGAGTGGTGGTAGTATGCCTCACGATACTGTTGGCAACTTCCTGTGCACTTTCCGGATCGACAGTCTGTGCTTTCAACGCTTCTTTCCAAGTAGATTCATCACCAAGAGGCCATTCTTGAGACTCTTCCCCAGCTTTGGCAGGAAAGTAGGAACCTAAATTTATGAGCGGGGTGTATGGGCTGGGAGGGTGGACTTACCGGTAAGAGACCTCTTGTGACCCGGTCGTTCCTTTCTGGGGGTTACAACGGGAACACCGATTTGAGTGGTATCGACATTATGAGCTGGACCTTGGAGACCACTGATGGACATTGAAGATCGTCTAGAGAGGGTCGCATGATGTGCAGAAGGTGGACCGGGGCGTTGACCTTCGGTACCTGGTTGTCAGCGGGGTTTCAGTGACAGTGCAGATGAAGAGGAATAGAGAGTCGTATCAAGCTAGCTCTTCGCTCAGAGGGTACGACTTACCATCTTGTACTTTGCTTAGATTATCCTGTGTGAGAGCAGGCATGGTGAATGATATAAAGAAAGGAGGAGTGGGAAGAAGGAAGAGGGAAGAGAAGGGGGATGTCGTTGAACGTTGGTTGCTTCTGTGAGTTGCTCTCCCCCACGCGCTGAATTGCGGAGTCCCTTGTTCCTGAGCCAATTTTCCCACGCTCAGGGGCGTAATATTAGGTAATAAAGACGAGGCACGTCCCATCTACACCATGCATTCACGTACTTATCAATATCTGTGAGCAGTCTGGAACAAGAATTACCTTGGTATGGCAATACATTCTACAGCGTGTCATGTGGTCTACTCTATCAATCTACGCAAGAAATCAACGCCGAAGCCAGTCCAAGAGCGTAATCGACCATGCACACTGCCCAAATATGGGTGCGTCCTGGAGACCCAATCCCTCACGACCACATTCCACCACCTAGCCCAATTCGACCGAGGTCCACCCGATCGTGCTCCGTAGACCGCAATCCCCACTCCGAAAAGTACAACACAAACAGCCAAAAGTGTACCGGCCTTGTGCCTCGGTATTCGGACCCGGAGTTTTCTTGAGCGAGCCTTTCGAATTGGCAGAGGATCCTCTTCTTCCTCTTCGTCTAGCATATCTGCACCGGGTTTGATCACTTCGCCATTGACCAGGGTCTCTGCGAGTTTGAGCGTCCAGTCAGACTCGAGTTCACGAGGGTAGGTCATGACTGAGCTTGCGTCGCCTAGGATCTCTTTTCCCTTGATGATGGGTCCATCCCAGGGGTATCTCGCCAGTAAATCGTCGGCGATCCGGAAGATCGTACTGAGCGCAATGGGCTCGTATGGATTCGGTTCATCCATTTCATTCCCCCCTACAATCCCCTTTCCACCAACCTCCATCGAGCCCAGTGTTTGTGTGTCTGGATTGTCGGCCACCAAAGGAGGCAACCTAGCAAACAGAGGGTGGAGTATACTAGGATCATCCATCGCTTCCTGTCCCATCTCCCTAACCAGCTTTAACATCTGCGGTTTCTTAGCAACGAGTATAGCAACCGCCAGATAAATCGCCGAAATTGGATTACGCGAGAGGAGGTAATCAAACATCCGCTGGATCGGTTCCAAGGTATCGACATCGTGCGAGAAGAGGGTGAGAATCCAGGAAAGGGCGAAAAATGGCAGAGTGGGAATTGGGGAGATTGTCGATGAGAACCGGGCGATTTCGGGGTCGCCCACTTGGAGTATACGCTTAAGGAGTCTGCTGGTCAGCTTTGTTCAGGGTGGGGAAGGGTGATGTACCGGAGATAACCCATCATTGGCTGCATCCCGGCTCCCATTGCATCCCTCACTCTACACAGGCTGACAACTTGAGCGCATTGCCTCAATGCACTCCAGTCGTCGGTATTCCTTGAATCCGTCCGACGATCTCCTCCTTCACCGGGCACCTCACTAGCCTTCTCGTCTGCAGTATTGCCGTGCGACTCCCCATGTTGCAAAGCGTCTGAGTTTGAAGACAACTCATTCTTCACCGTCTTCAAGTCCCGTCTTGACGGCCTGGGTGTCCGAATTCTCGCAGATGGTAGCGGTATGTATGTGAGGTACAGTACCGACATGATGTCATGGTATCCCTTCTCATCAGACCAGCTCTGAATATACTTGAAGGACTGACCTGAAAGTAGCTCAATGTTGGGTACTGTCGTAGTACACCGATAATGAGGTCGTGTAGGTCGGCTTTCATTTCCGTTTTTGCTTCTGCGGGTATGCCTGTCATCAGCACCTCTTATGAACAGGGATAGACCAGCTTACCCCTGGGGTACGATACGAAAGATCTATTGGTATCTTTCCCCACTTGTTCCTCTTCGGAATGAGCCAGCAGCTCAAGCTGCTCCTTCTCTCTATCCTCTCCCTCGCCTACACTCATCGATGCAAAGTATCGTTCGGTACCAAGCAATATAGGCCTACCCGTTAGCTGTCTACCTAGAGCATGAGCTGAACAGCCCACCAGACCTTTTTCCGCATTTCATTACTCCCAAATCCCCCCGGCAAGGCTGCCAATTCCCTCAATTTCCCTAGATCCCCATCATTGATCGCTTGCTGTACGACCCTCTCCCTCCTCTCTACCCATTGTAGATCACTCGGACTTGATTCCTTCTCGTACATTATGTACCATCCATATGGACAGATGCTGGAATGGCGCTCAGTAACAAGTCACGTCGGATTTGATTCCGTCCACAACTTGAGCCTTCTAAATCAACCAAGTTCAACCCATCCATCCATCTTTTACACTTCTCACCTATCTCAAACCCGCTCAAGGGCCCGCTCAGCAATGGCTCGACGGAAGAACGGTTTTCTCTCCGACGGATCGGACGATTCCAACGCCTCGGATGAAGCATCCGAAGATGACGGCTACAATTCCCAAGAAGACGGGGATTCACGAGCTGAGCGAGCATTGTTTGAGCATAATGGTCGAAAGAGACGCAGGACTGCTGGAAGGGGACAGGGTAGTGGGAAAGATTCAGCGTGGGAAGGGATCTTTGGGGAGGATGAAGATGTGGGACGGGCTGGTGGGAGGGGATTGGGTTCTCGGAGGGGTGGGAGGGGTGGCAAATCTACTGGAGCCAGGACGGATTGGACAAAGTATGTTTTTGCTATGCCAGTGGTAGGAGGCGGGACTGACGTATCCAGAGCACCTACATTCGTCACCAAGTCCAGTTTACAGGAGGGAGAAGAAGCGGAATTAGGCCAATCTGAAGAGGACGAGGATGAGGATGAAGATGAAGACAGTGACGAGGATAAGCCACCTTCGCCCAGAGTCAGAGAAGACGACTACGACGACGATACCCCTGCTTCACGCACTCCTCGAGCCCCCGAACCAGAAGAAAAGGGGTCGAAGAAAAAGGGAGGAAGACTAGGAATCGGAGCAGCTGGTCGAGGTGGAGGAGGGATTGGCTCTGGCGGTGGTATCGGGAGTGGACGGACCGGAATGCCTTCGTTTGCTGCTGCTAGTTCCGCACCAGAATATGAGGAGTCGACACCGGCAGCATCGCCTCATCCTGGTCTTGGATCGCGCGATGCGCCCTCGGCACCGATGGAGGAGACTACACCCGCCCAGACTTCGAATGCCCCCAGAACATCATTCGGTAGACCACCTTCCTCCTTGACGGAAACTTCAAAACCCTCTGATCGACCTCGACAATCCTTCCTAACCCGCCCAGCGGCTCCTGCAGCTGCCCCCACTGTACCCCTTACAGCAGCCGAAAAGGCACACTTCAACTCCATCTCTGGAAACTGGGCAGCAAGAATGCTCGCTAAACAAGGTTGGCAAGCTGGTAAAGGTCTTGGTGTTGCCGAAGATGGTCGAGCGGTACCTATCGCTGCTGGTGTTCATCTTCGAGGAGCTGGTATTGCAAAAGGAGTCAGGACGGAGGATAGTAAACGTGAAGCACGACGAAAAGGGGAGAAATTCTCGGACGATGAGGAGGAGGAAGAACGAGCTAGGCGGCGTGGAAAGGGAAAGAAGGGACCTGCCGGTGGTCAGGGACAAGGGAAACAAGAGCCACGGGAGGATAGTTGGAAGAAACAAAAGAAAGTCAAAGTGAGGGTGGAGCACAAGACGTATGAGCAGCTGGTCGCTGAAGCTACGGACGGTGCTTCGGCGGGTATCGGCTTGGTACTAGATGCACGAGGTGGGGAAATGAAGGAAGTCTCTTCCATGTCGAATCTGTCTTTGTCGACTTGGACACCTTCCTCGGACGCGACACAACTACCGGAGCTTCGACACAATTTACGCTTAATCGTCGATATAGCCAAAGGAGATGTAGAAGCCTTGGCAAGAGAAGGGAAAAGTGTGAATGAGCGTCGGAAATGGGCAGTCAGGGAAGAACAACTCGCAAGGCAAAAGATTGAAGAAACTGAAAAACGAATCAATCGATTGACCAAGGTCCAAGAACTCGTCCAGACTATCTCGACACTAGCTACCGAGCAATCTGTCGAATCTCATCCTTCCCTCTCGCCGTTAGCTGACAGCTTCAACACTCTTCTCGACGATTTTGCTGCCGAGTACGCATCAGAACAGCTTGACGAGGTTGTTGTGGGGGCTATTGCTCAGGTCATGCGACGTCCTTTCTCCGAGTGGGAGCCTTTCGACCCGTCATCCGATATTCTGCTGTCGACTCTGAAGAGTTGGAAACGCGCCTACAATCTTTCGACGTCCGACACCAACGTGCAATCAGCGGCGACCCGACAAATGACAGCATGGGAGAGCGTCCTGTGGAATCTCTGGCTGCCCAAAGTCCGATCCACAATCAACAACGATTGGGACGCCCTCCACCCTCGTGCGGCTATCCACCTTATCGAATCATGGGAACCTATCCTCCCCGCCTTCATCCGCGATAATATCCTCGATCAGCTCATCCTGCCCAAAGTCCGTAAAGCAGTCGATGAATGGGATAACCGAAAACAATCCGTCTCGCTATACAAGATCGTCTGGCCATGGTTCTCGGTCCTTGGTGAACGCATGGACGAGATTCTCGAAGGCGCCAAAAGACGTATTCGGTCTGTACTGCGTCATTGGGTCGTTAAAGATGGTATACCAAAAGAATTATCCAGGTGGAAAAAAGATATCTATTCTTCCTCCGAATGGGATAAATTGGTATTACAATATATCGTACCCAAACTTGGTGTTTGCTTGAGGGACGATTTCACAATCAATCCCGCGAATCAAAACATGACGCCATTCTCGGAATGGGTCATGCCATGGAACGAATTGATCAGAGGATCCATGATGGCCCACCTACTTGATGTGGAATTCTTCCCCAAATGGCTCGACACACTCTATCTGTGGTTGGTACATCCAGGCTATAAACCTGATGAAGTGGCAAACTGGTTCTTGTGGTGGAAATCACAATTCCCAGATCAAGTCCGAGACCATCCCTCGACACAACACGCTTTCAAACAAGCTCTGGATCTCATGAATCAAGCCGTTGAACTGGGACCAATGGCTCCTCAAAGACTGCGTAAGCCGGTATTCCAACCTCTACCACCGAAAAAGTCGTCGTCGTCATCCACTTCGAAATCGAAATCAAAGTCGAAACCCTCTTCATCGGCTCCACGACAAGCTCCAGACCAAACGGATATCACATTCCGATCACTTGCGGAAGAATACGCTGCTCAAAACGATCTCATCTTCTTACCACTCGGCAAATCGGATCAAAAGACCGGGAAACCACTCTTCAAGGTGTCTCAAGGTGTCGATGGGCGCAAGGGCGTCACAGTCTATGTCGGCGAGAGTGCCGTGTTTGCTCAGGCAGAAGATGGCGCCTTTAGGGCAATCTCGCTGGATGACATGGTCAAGCGGGCTGTATCGTAGTCGGTATATAACCAATGCAATGTCTTGCCCCTAGACCGAGTCCTGGCATTGTGAAGCAGCGGTTTTCTTCTCCCTCGGTGAGCTCAAAAAATGTGATTTCTATCAGTAGATCAGATGACGACCGCACCGATCCTCTGACTATAGACATATTATGCATCTCTTGCAACGTCTTTTATCCACTATCCAGATATCGAAATCTAAGCAGACTTGGCATCAACGCCAGCGACGTAAGAAACGAGGTCACAGACTCGTCGAGAGTATCCGTACTCGTTGTCGTACTATATGTCAGCACTGCGTCCCAGTACACAGAAAGCAATCCACATACCCAGGAGACGAGCTTGACAAAGTTGTTGTTGAGCGAGATACCGGCCTTGGCGTCAAAGACAGAGGACTCGGTGGATCCGATGAAGTCGGTAGAGACGACCTCGTCCTCGGTGTAGCCGAGGATACCCTTGAGCTCCTTGGACTCGGAAGCCTTCTTGATGACGGCCTTGATCTCGTCGTAAGAAGCACCCTTCTCGATTCGGACAGTCAAGT
>Ga0308160_10006979_pt1 | contig 11344 bp, 8 predicted proteins | sample PhyFR1_FD_201036 | JGI IMG/M metagenome (GOLD analysis project Ga0308160, IMG submission 201036) | Phyllosphere microbial communities from UC Gill Tract Community Farm, Albany, California, United States - DLSLF.R1 | ecosystem: Host-associated > Plants > Phyllosphere > Unclassified | place: USA... | reverse complement strand
AGTTTATGAGCGGTATTCAGATAGTAGCCGCCCTCCGTCACGGTAAAAGCGATAACTTTGGTCTCAGGTTTTGCACCTTCAGCAATCAATGGCTGCAAATCTGCCTGCCACGGTAACAATTTATGAATAGACGTTATTTCTTCATAAATACGTTTACCCTCAGGACTAACGGTTTCTAACACGTAGCGGCCTTGCTGCGCAGTCAGAGCGGTAACCACATGTTCAGCATCATTACGAATATTACCGGCGGCGATATGCCAGCGGGCATCTCCTTGTGCAATCAAACGGTGCAGATACCAGGCCTGGTGCGCGCGGTGAAAAGATCCCAAACCAATATGTAACCAGATGTAACCAGATTGCGTTGTCATAACATTGCTCTCAATTTCAGTTTGCGAGCAAGAATGTAATTGAAAAGTTAAATAATTTAAGGGCTTTATGTCACAAAGATCAATTGACCTAAAAAATAACAAATGATCAAAAAGAGGAGAAATTGAGTTGCCTGCACGTCCCAAAATGTGGATATACATTCGGGAGCTAACACTCCCGTTTACAATATTAAAGTACTGAATAAATTTATAAATGAAGAAGATACCCGGCAGAAAGTTCGCGCCGCCTGGATGTACTACATAGCCGGGCAAAACCAGAGTGAAATTGCTATGCAACTGGGCATTTCACGTCCGGTGGTATACGCCTGATTGCTGCTGCGAAAGACGAAGGGATTGTTTCTATTGGGCTGAATCATCCTGTCGTGAGTTGCCTGGATTACGCACAGATGCTCAAAGAAAAATATGGGCTAGTTGAATGTAACGTTGTGCCCGCTTTTACTAGCGACGTGACGCTCGATAGCGTTTCCTTTGGCTGTTATCAGTTAATGGAAAAATACCTAAGAACCGATGGCGACAAAGTTATTGGGATAGGCTTCGGGCTTACGTTGAAAGAGACTATCAGACGCATCGATTTTGATAGCGCTAACACCCGCTGCGTCGCCTTAATCAGCGCCATGGATGCTGGTGGGAAATGTAACTATTACGATGACGTTCCACTGCTGTTGGCGAATAAAATTCAGGCTAACTATTATCAATGTCCTGCACCACGCTATGCGCAAACCTCCCTTGAACATCAAATGTGGTGTCCAAATCGTCTGTTCAAAAGCGTTTCAAATGTCGCAAAAGAATCTGACGTTATTTTTGTCGGTATCGTCGCGCTCACTCAGGAAAGCCCAATATTTAAAGATGGGTTTATTACTCTCGAACAGCTTGAAATGCTGACGCTGCAAGGGGCTATCGGGGAAATTCTGGGTCGCTTCATTGATGCTAACGGTGACGTCGTGGAGAGTGATATCAATAACCTGATCACCAGTTACGATATGCGCCGCAGCCTACGGTGAAGATAAGCGCCGGGTTATTTTTTCAGCGCTTAAGGGCAAATGGATTAACGGCCTGGTCACCGATGAACACACTGCCCGTTAGCTGAGCGTTGGCGGAATTTCGATGCATTGAATCTTCGCATCTCCAGAATCAATGATTGAAAACACCGCCTCAAGCATAGCCGGGACATCCTGCCTGACCATATCGATATCATGCCCCAGTAATGGGACAAAAGGATCCCAGTCAAAGCAGCCCATCGGCGGTTGTCGCTCCCCTGTTTGCCCACGCGCAGCCAACCACTGAACTACACCTTCCAACGATATAGTCGAATTAACAAACAAACCATAGACGCCATTTTCTGGGGGAGTAAATGCTGTCAGCGTTTCCTGAACATGTTTTGGTGAATAGCCGTCGATAAAAATACTCTTCGCGCAAACCACTAGCCCCGCTTCTTGATGTGCATCGCGAAAACCCCGCAGACGCTCACGCGTGTTATGGTCATTGCGTCGTCCACCGACAAACGTTAGCGGAATTTTTTTTCCGAAACGCTTTTGGGTATTAATCAAAATACGTTCAGTGAGTAACTTTGCGCCGTCATAGTTATCGGAAATAACCGAAGGTGCCAATGTTCCAGGCAAATCGAGGTTTAAAGTATGTACGCCAGCCTGAGTGCAGAGTTTAGAAATTTCATCCGCCCGCGTCGCCCCTGTCGCAATAACCCATTCAACCTGCCAGGAAAGCAGGGTACGGACCGCATCAAGTTCCAGGTCCGGGTTGCGACGGGTGCACGTAATGATAGGAAACAGGCCGCGCTCACGCGCCATCTCTTCAAATTTTTCAACGATTGAACCGAAGTAGCGGTTGTCGTATTTCGGCACAATCATGCCGATAACACGTGATTTTTCTTTTCGCAGCAAGCTGGCCTGCCGATTGACGGCATATCCTTGTTCCTGCGCAATCTGCGTGACTTTCTCTGCCAGTTTTGCGCTGATGCGGCGCTTCTTCCAGGTGCCGTTAAGAATTGCGCTTACTGCACTCGCTGAAACGCCCGTCAGTTCCGCCAAATCGTAAATGGTAATTTTCTTCGTATTCCTGGCGTGCATCACAAATTTTTCTCTCCATGTCTAATTGTGCTTGTCGCAAATATCATCTGGTGCTAATTCTGCTCTATCGATTGAGCAAAAATGACGACATCCCAAAATTCTGGCCCACTGAAGAGGATTATAAAATGAAAAATACCATACCCTCTAAGAATAACTCTCTCAGCGGTAAAACTGCGGCCATCACAGGTGCAGCTTCCGGTATTGGTCTTGCATGTGCCAGAACTTTACTGGCTGCCGGCGCTAAAGTTGTACTTATTGACCGCGACGGTGAAAAACTGGAGAAATTGACGACTGAAATGGGTAAAATGCATTTCCACTGGTCGTCGATCTGATGCAGTCACAGCAGGTCGATAAAATTCTTGAGGGCATTCTGGAACGCGCGGGACGTTTGGATATCTTCCATGCCAATGCCGGAGCCTATATCGGCGGCCCGATTGCAGAAGGTGATCCTGATGTTTGGGATCGCGTGCTGAATCTTAATATTAACGCTGCATTTCGTAGCGTGCGTGCCGTTCTACCTCATCTGATCGCACAGAAATCAGGCGATATCATCTTCACCAGTTCAGTTGCCGGTGTGGTGCCGGTTATCTGGGAGCCAATTTATACCGCGTCAAAATTTGCAGTACAGGCCTTTGTTCACTCCACCCGTCGCCAGGTTGCACAATATGGTGTACGTGTAGGCGCAGTGTTACCAGGCCCGGTAGTTACTGCCCTCCTCGACGACTGGCCGAAAGAGAAAATGGAAGAAGCGTTGGCAAATGGCAGCCTGATGCAGCCCATTGAAGTTGCTGAGTCCGTGCTGTTTATGGTTACCCGCAATAAAAACGTGACCGTTCGCGATTTGGTAATACTGCCAAATAGTATGGATTTGTAATTCCAAATAAACGGGCTATGAAGATGAAAAATAAAGCCGTAGAAAAAAATACTGTCATTGGCGTCGATGTTGGGTCGGGCAGTGTGCGCGCTGGGATTTTCGATCTTTCTGGGCATTTACTTGCCCATGCTACGCGCCCTATTACAACGTTTCGTAGTGCAGGCAACAAAGTTGAGCAGTCCAGTAACGAAATCTGGCAGACTGTATGCCAGAGCATTCGTGAAGCAGTTGGCGCTGCGGGTGTAGCGCCAGCAAGCGTAAGCGGTATTGGCTTTGGTGCGACCTGTTCACTCGTTGTGCTGGGTCGAGGCGGTGAACCGCTGCCGGTTGGGGATATCACGCAACCAGAACGTAATATCATTGTCTGGATGGATCACCGCGCAACTGAGCAGGCCGAACGCATTAACGAGACTCAACACCCGGTATTACAGTATGTCGGCGGCAAAATGTCACCGGAGATGGAAACCCCAAAAATCCTGTGGCTGAAAGAGAACCGCAGGGAAATCTATGATAGCGCATGGCAATTCTTCGACCTGGCAGACTTTCTCACTTGGCGCGCGACCGGTGATTTGGTTCGTTCAACTTGCACAGTAACCTGCAAATGGACCTACTTGGCGCACGAAAAACGTTGGGAGCCAGACTACTTCCGCATCATTGGTCTTAATGAGCTGGCAGATGAAGAATTTGTACGTATCGGCCAGAATATCAAAGAGCCGGGAACGCCTTGTGGACAAGGCTTAAGCGCCATGGCGGCTGATGAAATGAGATTGCCTGTCGGCACCCCTGTTGCCATCGGCATGATTGACGCACATGCGGGGGGTATTGGCACAGCGGGGATTGATAATGGTGCGCTGCATAATCTTGCCTGGGTTTTTGGTACTTCTGCCTGCACCATGACATCGACAGAAAACCCGGTCTATATTCCGGGCGTATGGGGTCCGTACTATTCAGCAATGGTTCCGGGTATGTGGTTAAGCGAAGGTGGTCAGAGTGTTGCCGGAGCGGCTATCGATCAGCTCGCAACCTTCCACCCTGCTGCTGGCGAAGCAAAAGAACAGGCGCAGGCGCTTAATGTTCCTTTGCCAGTATACCTTGCGGATTTGGCACTGGCTAAAATTACCGATCCTTCCCGCGCTATCGAACTGGCCCGAGGTCTACATGTGGTTCCGGAGTTTTTAGGTAATCGTGCACCGTTTGCTGATCCTGAGGCCAGAGCTGTTATTGCCGGGTTAGGGATGGAACGCGACTTGGACAATTTAATTGCACTGTATATCGCCGGGCTTTGTGGGATAGGCTACGGGCTGCGGCAGATTATAGATGCTCAACATCAGCAAGGAGTCAAGACTGATAAGATAGTCATTAGCGGTGGTGCAGGGCAACATCCGTTGGTACGTCAACTGCTGGCCGATGCCTGCCAGCAGCCCATTATCACTACGCAATGTAGCGAACCGGTGTTGCTGGGTTCAGCGATTTTGGGTGCTGTAGCCGGGGATGTTGCATCAACCGTGCATGAAGCTATGACGCTAATGACTAAACTGGACAGGCAATTCGAGCCACAAGAGGCTTATCGCCAGACGCACCAGTCACGCTATGAGAGCTATAAGCTCTTACAGCAAACGGCTAGGGCGATTCGAAATAATTAAAATAGGGCGGATCACTGCCCGCATAAGATAACCTGTGTCATTCATGGACATCGTTTCACTATAATACCTCACGATGAACAGGGAAATTCAGCTGTGATTACCGCGAGTAAAACTCTATGAAACGTCTGGTGATGCGGAGTTAGTATGCTGTCGCTGTGATATTTCGCCTCCCACATTACGTAAATGGAGGCGCAGGTATCTGGCACAGGGAATGGTTGGTCTGGAAAGCCATAGCTGTCGCCCTAGAAGCTTACCATCAACTAAAACCGGCCCAGACGAAGTCAGCGCTGTTCTGGAGTCACGTTCACAGTAGAATTTGGGTGCCAGGCGGATCCAACGCGAGTTCAAGTGGCTTCATTCAATCTCTTTGGCGATGGCAACGATCCATAAGGTTGTTAGCCAGAATCAGATTAAGCCAGTGGTTAAATTTCGACAGAAAGCTGATTTTATTCGCGACAGGGTATTAAGGCTTTACTCACGTCGCACAGCTGTAAACACGCTGGATTTTATCAATTGTGTTATTGAAGAAATGCCTTTCTCAATACAGTGGTTCCAGACGGAGCGGGAAAGAGAGTTTTTTGCCGTTAAGGTATAGGAAGAATTAAAAGAATGCGGTATCAAATTCCGCCCAAACAAGCCTGCTTCACCTCATACACCGGGTACCAGACACTGTTTACCCAGCCGGACATTCAGGAGGCGGCCTGCTGAGCGCACTTGGCCTAACAGCCGGTTGTGTGAACTGTTGCCTTACCCAGAAAATCATTTCGTCTGATAGTGGTAATGAGTTTATCCCCCCCCCCAAAAAAAAATGCAAAAACCATGTGAGTTGGCGCAACGCTTACGCTGCTATTGGCGCTGGCGGTGCTGATCGGGCTGACAGCCTGGTTGAGTTGGCGCGGGTGGCACCAAGATAAGCGCCGCGATGATCGGTTGAGTCGTTGGCTATCGCCGGGGTGGCTGCGCGTTACCTGCTCGCTGAGTTGGCTGGCGGTGCTTACCGGCGGCTACTTGCTGAACCAGCAGCAGATGCCAGTGTCTTAGCATCTGCTGTGGCAAGTGCTGTCTGGTTGATCTTTCAAGCAGCGCTCTCCTTCCTGCCTAGCTGGATTGCTCAGGAAGGGCGGCGGGTCGCCAGCCCCCGCCGCACGCATAAAAATGTACCTTACGATCACGCTTTGCTCGAAATACCCAATACCCAGGCTTCTGGCGCGTTGCCGTCCAGCAGAGCCTGTGTTGAGCCGTCGTAATCGATGCGGCCATCCACCACCAGCAGTGTGCGCGGCGCGATACGCACGGCGTCCTCCAGATTGTGCGACACCATCAGTAGCGTCAGCTTGCGCTGTTCGCACACCGCCAGCAACAGTTGCAGCATCTCATGGCGTAGCGCTGGATCAAGCGCCGAGAAAGGTTCGTCGAGCAGCAGGATCGGCCGTTGGCGGATCAGGCAACGTGCCAGGGCAGCACGCTGCCGCTGACCACCGGACAACTGCGATGGTAAACGCGGCAACTGTTCTTCCAACCCCACCTGACGGGCGATCTGCGCCAGTTGCTGCTGTTGATCCGCGCTCAGGTGCAGGCCGGGATCCAGACCCAGGCCAATATTCTGCGCCACCGTTAGGTGAGCGAACAGGTTATTTTCTTGAAACAGCATCGATACCGGGCGTTTGGCTGGCGGCGTGACGGTGTGATCTGCGCCGTTAAGCACCAGCTTGCCACTGGTGGTTGGCAAAAATCCGGCGATCAAGCTTAGCAGGGTGCTTTTCCCTGCACCGCTTGGCCCTAGCACCGCAACGCGCTCACCCGGCTGGATGCACAGGTCAAAGCACATGGCTAGATGTTCATAGCGATAGGTCAGTTTTTCAAGCGTCAGCATATGTCCTTCATCTTTCAAGTTGCCGCTTTGTGGCATTCAACTCGTTTTCCGACCGATTTGTCGCTCAGTTGCCACCTTGCAGCACCTTGAAATCTATAGGGCTGAGCGGCCTGGTAAACGTTCGATCAGGGTAAACAGCAGGAAACATAGCAACAGCAACAGCAGCGCAGTCACTGCGCCATCGTGACTGCGGTAGGCACCCATCTGCTGGTACAGGTAAAAAGGCAAGGTACGGAAATGCGCGTTGCCAAACAAGGCGACCACGCCGAAATCGCCGATGGACAGCACGCAGGCGAAAGCCAGCGCTTGTGCCAGCGGCTGGCGTAGCGCTTTCAGTTCAATCAGCCGCAGCCGTTGCCAGCCGTGTATGTCCAGTGACAGACATAGCAGGTTGTAGCGTTCGGCCAGATCGCACATCGGGTTTTCCAACACCTTCAGCGCATAGGGCAGCGCCATCAGCGCGTTGCTGAGGATCACCAGTGCGTAGGGTGACTGTGGCACTCCAAGGGTATGGCTGAGCAGCAAGAAGAAGCCGGTAGCCAGTACGATGCCCGGCATTGCCAGGATCACCATGCCGCTCAGCTCCAGTGTCTGGCTCCAACGGAGCCGTTGCCGTAGCTTTAGCTCACGGCTGCTCCATAGCAACATCAGGGTCAGCGCCACGCACAATAACCCGGCACCGAGCGCGATGCGCAGCGAGGTCATTAGCGCCTGCCATAGCTGCGGCTGCTGCAACACGCTTGCCAGCGCCTGGTTGATGCCGTTGGTCATCACCGCCAGCAGTGGCGGCAGCAGCAGCAACAGGGCGGCGGCGATCAGCAGGCCATCGACGATGCGGCACCACTGGCTGTCTGCCGGGTTGCGCCAGTGGTGGGCATGGGTGTTGCCCACCGGCAATGCGCGGCTCAGTTGCTGGCTGAGCAGCACCAGCCCCAGGCAGCAGCCCAACTGGATCAGTGCCAGCAGCGCGGCGCGGCTGAGATCGTAGTCGTAGCTCAACGCCTGATAGATCGCCAATTCCAGGGTGGTGGCCTGCGGCCCGCCGCCCAGCGCCAGCACTGTGGCGAAGCTGGCGAAGCACAGCATAAAGATCAGTGCAGCGCTCGGCAGGAGTTGGCGGCGCAGCGCTGGCCATTCGACAATGCGCCACTGCTGCCAACTGTTCATACCGAGCTGAACCGCCAGTTGGCGCTGTTCGACCGGTATATTCTCCAGCGCATGCAACAGCAGGCGGCTGGCTAGCGGCAGGTTAAAAAAGAGGTGCGCCAGTAAAATGCCCCGTAAACCGTAGGGCGAGAAGCTGTAGTTAACACCCAGCCAACTGCACAACGTGGCCAGCCAGCCCTGCTGGCCATAGACGCTGAGTAGCCCGAACACCGCCACTAGCACCGGCAGCACCAACGTCATGGCGCATAGCCTAAGCAGCCACTGCCTACCAGGGAAACGGCGGCGATACAGCGCCCGCGCCAGTAAGATGGCGGGCAGCACCGAGAGCAGTGCCGACAGCAGTGCCTGCCAGAAGGTGAAGCGCACCACATGCCATAGGTAGCTGTCCTGCCACAAGTTGCGCCAGTCGCTTTCTGGTGCATAGTGCCACAGTGAGCCGAGCGCCAGCGTGGCGATGGTCAGGATCAGACCTGCGGCCAACAACCCAGGCCACCACCAAATGGGGATCAGTGGCTGACGGCGGTTTGCCATGCCCGAACCCAATTGCCGCGATGTTTAGCCACTTCGTCGGTGCGGTATTGCAGTGTGGTTTGCACAGTGGTCATCTGTTCAAAGCCGATCGGCAGTGGGGTGTCGATGACGGGATACATCCAGTTGCCGAGAGGGATGCTGCTCTGGAATGCTGGCGTCACCATAAACTGCATGAAGCGCTTCGCCAACGCAGGCTGTTTGCTGGCCTTGAGTTTGCCGGCAACCTCGACCTGAAGATAGTGGCCTTCGCTGAATTGGGCGGCGGCATAACTGTCTTTTTTTTCTTTGATCAGGTGGTAGGCCGGGGAAGTGGTGTAGCTGAGCACCAGATCGGCTTCGCCCTTGAGGAACAGGCCATAAGCTTCGCTCCAACCCTTAGTGACGGTGACGGTTTTTTTCGCCAGTTGTTGCCAGGCCTCTGGCGCTTTTTCGCCATAGACTTTTTGCATCCATAGCAGCAGGCCAAGACCAGGGGTACTGGTGCGCGGATCTTCGTAAATTACCCGCCAGTGTTGGTCACGGCTCACTAGTTCTTGCAGGCTTTTAGGCGGGTTTTTCAGTTTGTCCTTGTTGTAGACGAAGGCAAAGTAGCCGTAGTCGTAGGGCACGAAGGTTTTATCCTGCCAGCCCCCCGGTACGGTCAGTTTGCTGGTATCCACATCGCTCGGTGCGAACAGGTCGGTTTGCTGCGCCGCTTGCAGCAGGTTGTTGTCCAGCCCAAGCACCACGTCGGCGGCGCTATTTTTGCCTTCCATGCGCAGACGGTTCAACAGCGATACGCCGTCTGCCAGTGTGACGAATTGCAATTCGCAGCCGCAGTCGGCCTCGAAGGCTTTTTTCACTGCTGGGCCGGGGCCCCAGTCGGCGGCGAAGGAATCATAGGTATAAACCGTCAGTGTCGGCTTGGCGAGCGCCGATGCGGCGCACAGCAGCAGTAAACAGGGCAGGTATTTTTTTTTGACCACTTTGCACTCCTGAAAAATAAAAGGGCAAGGGTATCTGAGGGGGCGAGGCGGTGAGGCTGGGTCGCTAGGCTCAAATCCCTCCGCCGGTATTGACCGGATCAGGTTCGACGGGTGTGCTCTCAGCAGAAAAGGGCCAGCCCCTTTTCCGCACCCCGATGAGACGGCACCATTGTAAAGACTAACCGATGCAAGTGAAAGGCGCTAAGAACCGCATTTAGTCCTCTGACGGTGCAAACCAGGCAGATTTGAAGTCAAACCAGCCGAGGGTGTTCATGCGCACACCGCGCATGCTGCGCTGGCCGTGTAATTGCAGCCAGTGGTGAAACAGCGGATGTAACAGGTGGCTGCTGACCAACCGTTGGCAGAACGCTGCCAGCGGCAGGCTGTTGGCGCGCCACAGTGCGGCTTGCTCGGCCAGATCCTCACTCATGCAGTGCTGCATCAACGGCATCTCATACAGAGTGGCGAACAGCGAGAACGCCAACGGTAGGGTGAAGTTGGCGCTGCCGAGCCACAGATCGCTCTGCGCTTTGCCTTGGTGCCAGGTGGGGTAATCCACGCTCTGTACCCTCAATGTGATGCCGTGTTGTGCCAGTAGCGGTTTGATGGTTTGACAGATGGCGTGGAACTCCGAGTGCTCGTTGAAATAGGTGATCGTCAGCGCGCTCAGGCTTGGCGGTTTCGGCTGTTGCGTCAATGTACGGTTATGATGCCAGCGCGGCAGCAGGCCGTAGGCGGGCGACCAGTAGCGTTGATAGACAGTCTCGGCGTTGTTCAACAGGGAAATCGGGTTGAGCAGTGCGCACAGCCAACTACGGATAGCCGCATCGGCCGCCAGCGGTGAGCGTTGATCGAACAGCAGAAAATAACAGCCTTCCTCCAGTCGGCTTTCCAGCTCGTTTTTGCTGGTGTCGTCACCCTGCAATTGTACGCCGGAGTGCATCAGCTCTTCAGTCAATTCTGGTAGTACCCAGATATTCACTTCGTCGATCAGCGCCCGGTAGCCAAAATAGTCGTCGAAGGCGTGGATCTTCATTTGGCTGTGGTGGTTACGCACCATGCTATACGGCCCAGTGCCGATCGGGTGGCGGGCGAAATCCGGCAGGCTTTGCCATTCACGCGGCAGGATCATCGCATGCACGCTGCCCAATAACCATGGTAGCCAGTAATCGGGGCTGTGCAGATGCACATCGATGACGTGAGGGGATGGTGATGTCACATGCTTGATGTGTGAAAACAGTGGCTGCGGCATCAGGCGGGTGAGCGAACGGATGACATCTTCCATCTCCAATTCGCGACCGTGGTGAAAACGAATCGCTGGACGCAGATAAAAACGCCAGTGTAGTGGCGTCAAGACTTGCCAGTGATGGGAAAGATCTGATTCTGGTTCCCCATTTTCCTCATTTATCCGCGTCAAACCGCTGAAGATCTGCCGAGCCAAGTGTGTTTCCGAACGCCGCAGTGCTGAGCCGGGCAGCAGGTTGTACAGTTGGCGATAGTAGAGCACCCGTAGAATGTGTTTTCCTTGGCGAAAGCGGCGGCCGAGTTGGGATAACAGCATTTGGCGAAGCTCATTTTTATTGCCGACCAACTGTACCAACTGATCGATGCGATCTTGATCCAGTAACTCTTCAGCCCACTGCTGCTGCAACGCCAGGCCGGTGTAATGGAAGGTGAGGAGAGAACGCTTGCTGCGCCCCGGTTCCGCTTGCCAGGTGAGCCAATCCCGCTGCTGCATGGTGTTCAGCAGCGAACGCATATGACGCCGCGAGCACTTGAGCACGTCTGCCAACTGCTGAAGCGTGGTTTCGGTGGTCTTGC
>Ga0308160_10006978_pt1 | contig 11345 bp, 10 predicted proteins | sample PhyFR1_FD_201036 | JGI IMG/M metagenome (GOLD analysis project Ga0308160, IMG submission 201036) | Phyllosphere microbial communities from UC Gill Tract Community Farm, Albany, California, United States - DLSLF.R1 | ecosystem: Host-associated > Plants > Phyllosphere > Unclassified | place: USA... | reverse complement strand
CGGGCAGATCGGCATGGTGCGGCACTGGCGGCGCGCTCTGCGCGAGTTCAAGCTCCTGCCCGCCGAGGCGGCGAAGCAGCAGTCCGCGGCCATCGAGCGCCGCTCCGCGATCTCGGGCCTGTGGATCAACTCCGTCGGCGCCGCGATGACGGTGCTGGTGCTGCTGATCGTCACGGTCACGAAGTTCACGCACGGCGCCTGGCTGGTGTTCATCGCCATCCCGATCCTCGCCGTGCTGATGATCGGCGTGAACCGGTACTACCGCGACGTCGAGCACGAGATCCAGATGGACGACACCGTGCACTTCGGCTCGTCGGGCGACGTGGCGATCGTGCTGGTGAACCGCCTGCAGAAGCCCACGTCGAAGGCGATCGACTACGCCCTGGCCGCCAACCACGACAAGACCCTCGCCGTGCACGTCGCGATCACCGAAGAAGAGTCGGCGAGGCTGCAGCGCGACTGGGCCGAGCACGAGGTGCCCATCCCCCTCGTGATCATCGACTCGCCGTACCGCACGTACACCTCGCCGGTGTCGACGTTCATCAAGAAGTACCGCGAGAAGAACGGCTCGGCCATCGTCACCGTCTACCTGCCGCAGTACATCGTGGGGCACTGGTGGGAGACGATCCTGCACAACCGGCGCTCGCGTCGCCTGGCGCACCAGCTCATGCTCGTACACGGCGTCTCGATCACCCTCGTGCCGTGGCTGCTCGACTCGTCGGAGGTCATCTACGGTCGCCGCTCCCGCCCCCTGCCGGGCCAGCAGCGCGGCGGCCAGCCGGTGGACAACACCCCGACGCCGCGTTCGCGCAAGGCGCCGCCCCCCTCGGCATCCTGAGTCCCGTCCGACGCCCCCGCCCTCGTGGTGGGGGCGTCGGAGTTCGGCCCGCCCGCGACACGTCGGTGGACGCGGCCGCGACTCTGCGACAGGGTGGATGCCATGCCAGTACTCGCCCTGCTGACCGTCGCCGTCCTGGTGATCGCCCTGATCGACGTCATCACCCGGCGCGACGACCAGGTGAAACATCTGCCGAAGTTCGCGTGGATCTTCTTCATCGTGCTGCTGCCGCTGATCGGCTCGATCCTGTGGTTCGCGCTCGGTCGCGAGTACGAGGCGCGCTCCGCGCCGATGTCGTTCGGCGACCCGCGCCGCTGGCAGAAGGACACGCCCGCGCCGGCGGCGCCGAGCGCGACCCGCACCACCGAGCAGCAGATCGCCGACCTCGAGCGCGAGATGCACCTCGCCGACCTCGAGGAGCAGGTGCGCCGCCGCCGCGCCGAGGGCGGCTCCGGGGGCACCGCCGGCTGACGCGGCGGAGCGGCCGGGCCGGCCCTCCGACCTCAGTCGGTCGGTCGCCGACGCATCCGCTTCACGTCGGTGCGGCGCTGCTTGGCCTGAAGGCGGCGCTCCTTCGAGCCGCGCGTCGGCTTCGTCGCGCGGCGGGGAGGGGCGGGCGGTCGCACCGCCTCGGCGAGGATCGCGGCGAGCCGGTCGCGCGCGGCGTCGCGGTTGCGTGCCTGCGCGCGGTGCTCCGACGCCGCGATGGTCAGTACGCCGTCGACGAGGCGGTTCCCCAGGCGGTCCAGGACCCGCTCGCGCTGCGCGCGCGACAGAGCGGTCGAGGCCGCGGCATCCCACATCACCTCCACCCGCGAGTCGGCGGTGTTCACTCCCTGCCCGCCGGGACCCGACGAGCGCGAGAACCGCCACGACAGCTCGGACGCGGGGATCACGAGCGTCGCCGTGACCGCGACACCGGGACCGTCGGACGCGAGCATGACTCCATCATGCGCCCGGGCTACTGCGCTGCGCGCGCACGACTCCTGCAACCCCCACCCCACCGCGCGGCCGCGAGCCCCGACACCGCGTTCTGCCGGAGTCGTGCAGCCCCCGCGTAAGCGCGCCGTATGCGTCCGCCGCGCACCCGTAGGGAAACCGTGAGGACGCCCGGATGCCGAACCCCCCGCCGGTTGTATCGGAACACGTGCCGCCCCGCGGCGCCCGCGGCCCGCCCGCGGTTCTGTTTCCGATCCTGGAGTCGTCGTGCTCGATGCCGTCTTCCTCGCCGCGACCGTCGCGATCTTCGCGCTGGTCGCCCTCGTCGCGAAGGGGGTCGAGAAGCTGGGCCCCGAGGTCCGCGCCTCGTCTCCTCGCCCCACCCCGCCGTCTGCCCCGGCAGCCCGCGAGCACAAGGGGGACCGGCCGTGATGTTCTTCACGATCCTCGCCGCCGTGCTCGCGGTCGCCGCCGTGGTGTACCTCGTGGTCGCCCTCGTCCGCCCCGAGAAGTTCTGACGTGGACGCCGGAATGATCTGGTCCATCGTGTTGACCAGCCTCACCCTCATCGTCGCCCTGGGACTGGCGTACCGCCCCCTCGGCGACTACATCGCCCGCATCTACACGGGCGCGCGCGACCTCGCCGTCGAGCGGGGCACCTACCGCCTGATCGGCGTGGACCCCCGCAGCGCGCAGACCTGGCAGGCCTACCTGCGCTCGGTGCTGCTGTTCTCGTTCGTGGGCGTCGTCCTCGTCTACGCGATCATGCGGTTGCAGACCGTGCTGCCCTTCTCGCTGGGTCTCGAGGCACCGGGCGAGGCACTGTCGTTCAACACCGCGGCGTCGTTCGTCGCGAACACCAACTGGCAGTCCTACTCGGGCGAGACGACGCTCGGCTACACCGTGCAGTTCGCGGCGTTGACCGTGCAGAACTTCGTGAGCGCCGCCGTGGGCATCGCCGTCGCCGTCGCCCTGGTGCGCGGGTTCGCGTATCGCCGCAGCGGCGTGATCGGCAACTTCTGGGTCGACCTGGTGCGCGGCACGTACCGCCTGCTGCTGCCGTTCTCGATCGTCGCGGCCGTCGTGCTGCTCGCGGGCGGCGTCATCCAGAACCTCAACGGCTTCACCGATGCCACGACCCTCACGGGAGCCGCCCAGTCGATCCCGGGTGGGCCGGTGGCCTCGCAGGAGGCGATCAAGCTCCTCGGCACCAACGGCGGCGGGTTCTTCAACACCAACTCCGCCCACCCGTTCGAGAACCCGACGCCGTGGACGAACCTGTTCGAGATCTTCCTCATGCTGGTGATCCCGTTCTCGCTGCCCCGCGCCTTCGGGCGCATCGTCGGCGACAACCGTCAGGGATACACGATCCTGGGCGTGATGGGGGCGATCTTCGTGGCCTCCACCGCCCTGATGACGTGGGCCGAGCTCGCCGGCGCCGGCACCGCTCCCCAGCTCGCGGGCGGCTCGCTCGAGGGCAAGGAGGTGCGCTTCGGCATCTTCGGTTCGACGCTCTTCTCGTCGACCAGCACGCTGACCTCGACCGGCGCGGTGAACTCGATGCACGACAGCAACACCGCCCTCGGCGGCATGATGCCGATGATCAACATGATGCTCGGCGAGGTCGCCCCCGGCGGCGTCGGCTCGGGGCTCTACGGAATGCTGATCCTCGCCGTGATCGCGGTGTTCGTCGGCGGGCTGCTGATCGGCCGCACCCCCGAGTACCTGGGCAAGAAGATCGGGCCGCGCGAGATCAAGCTCGCGAGCCTGTACATCCTCGTCACGCCCACCCTGGTGCTGGCCGGGACCGCGCTGAGCTTCGGGGTTCCCGGCATCCGGGATGACGTGGAGTCGACCTCGATCCTCAACCCGGGCGTGCACGGTCTGAGCGAAGTGCTCTACGCCTTCACCTCGGCGGCGAACAACAACGGCTCGGCCTTCGCCGGCCTCACCGCCAACACCCCGTGGTTCAACACCGCGCTCGGTGTGGCGATGCTGCTCGGACGCTTCCTGCCGATCGTGTTCGTTCTGGCGCTGGCCGGTGCCCTCGCGGCACAGGATGCCGTGCCCGCCACCGCCGGAACCCTGCCGACGCATCGCCCGCAGTTCGCGGGTCTGCTCGCCGGCGTCGCCGTGATCGTCACGGCGCTCACCTACTTCCCGGTCCTCACTCTCGGACCCCTCGCCGAAGGACTTGCCCGCTGATGTCCACCCTCACCCACGCTCCGGCCCCCGCCACCGATCCCGCGCAACCCACCCCGCGGCGTGCGTTCAGCGCCGCCCAGGTCGTCGCCGCCCTTCCGGGGGCGGCCAAGAAGCTCAACCCCGCGGCGCAGTGGCGCAACCCCGTGATGTTCCTCGTCTGGGTGGGCGCGGCTCTGACCACGCTCATCGCTCTCGCCGAGCCGTTCCTCGGAGGCGGCGACACCACGCTCCCCGCCGGTTTCACCTGGGGCATCGCCGTCTGGCTCTGGCTCACCGTGTTCTTCGCGAACATCGCCGAGTCGGTCGCCGAGGGCCGCGGCAAGGCGCAGGCGGCGACGCTGCGCAAGACCCGCACGACCACCTCGGCCCGCCGCGTCGTCTCGTACTCCGCCGAAGACCCCTCGGCATCCGCCGCCGCGACCGAAGACGTCCCCTCGGGCGACCTGCGCCTCGGCGACGTCGTGCTCGTCGAGACGGGCGAGCTCATCCCCGGCGACGGCGACATCGTGCACGGCATCGCCACGGTCGACGAGTCGGCGATCACCGGCGAATCCGCCCCGGTCGTGCGCGAGTCGGGCGGCGACCGCAGCGCCGTCACCGGCGGCACCCGCGTGCTCAGCGACCGCATCGTCGTGAAGATCACCTCGAAGCCCGGTGAGACGTTCGTCGATCGCATGATCGCGCTGGTCGAGGGCGCTTCGCGTCAGCGCACCCCCAACGAGATCGCGCTGAACATCCTGCTCGCGAGCCTGTCGATCGTGTTCGTGATCGTCGTGCTGGTGCTGAACCCCATCGCCTCGTACGCGGCATCCCCCGTCTCGATCCCCGTGCTCGTCGCACTGCTGGTCTGCCTCATCCCCACGACCATCGGCGCCCTGCTGAGCGCCATCGGCATCGCGGGCATGGACCGCCTGGTGCAGCGCAACGTGCTCGCCATGTCGGGCCGCGCCGTCGAGGCCGCGGGAGACGTCACCACCCTGCTGCTCGACAAGACCGGCACCATCACCTACGGCAACCGTCGCGCGTCGGCGTTCGTCGCCCTGACGGGCGTCGGCGGGCCGGAGCTCGCGGAGTACGCCTCGCTGTCGTCGCAGGCCGACCCCACGCCCGAGGGCGTGTCGGTCGTCGAGCTCGCGGCAGCCCAGGGGATCGTCGCCGACCTGCCCCGGGGTGCGGAACCCGTGCCCTTCACGGCGCAGACCCGCATGAGCGGCCTCGACCTGGTCGACGGCACGCAGGTGCGCAAGGGCGCCGCGTCCGCCGTCGTGGCCTGGCTCGCGGCATCCGGAGCCCCCGTCGCCGAGGCGTTGCGCGCGAAGCTGCAGAGCGAGACCGACGCCATCTCGCAGTCGGGCGGAACGCCGCTGGTCGTCGCGACGCTCTCGTCGGGCGTCGGCCGCGTACTCGGCGTCATCCACCTCAAGGACGTCGTCAAGGACGGGCTGCGCGAGCGGTTCGGCGAGCTGCGGGCCATGGGCATCCGCACCGTGATGATCACGGGCGACAACCCCCTCACCGCCAAGGCGATCGCCGCCGAGGCCGGGGTCGACGACTTCCTCGCCGAGGCCACGCCCGAAGACAAGCTCGCGCTCATCCAGCGCGAGCAGCAGGGCGGCAACCTCGTCGCGATGACCGGCGACGGCACGAACGACGCCCCGGCGCTGGCTCAGGCCGACGTGGGCGTCGCGATGAACACGGGCACCTCGGCCGCGAAGGAGGCCGGCAACATGGTCGACCTCGACAGCGACCCGACCAAGCTCATCGACATCGTGCGCATCGGCAAGCAGCTGCTCATCACGCGCGGCGCGCTGACGACGTTCTCGCTCGCCAACGACATCGCGAAGTACTTCGCGATCATCCCGGCGATGTTCATGGGCGTGTTCCCGGGCCTCGCGGTGCTGAACGTCATGCAGCTGTCGTCGCCGGCCTCGGCCGTGCTCAGCGCGATCATCTTCAACGCCGTGGTCATCATCGTGCTCATCCCCCTGGCGCTGCGCGGAGTGAAATACCGCGCGGCCAGCGCCTCGAGCATCCTCAGCCGCAACCTGCTCGTGTACGGGCTCGGCGGCGTCCTCGTCCCCTTCGTCGGCATCAAGCTCATCGACCTCGTCGTGAGCCTGCTCCCCGGTTTCTGAAAGGCCCCGTCATGCGCACCACCCTGCGGACCACCGGCGTCGCCGTCCGCGCGATGCTCGTCTTCACCGTCGTCCTCGGCGTCGGCTACATGCTGCTCATCACCGCGATCGGCCAGGTCGCCCTGCCGTTCGCGGCGAACGGGTCGCTCATCCGCTCGGCCGATGACCAGGTCGTCGGCTCGCAGCTGATCGGCCAGTCGTTCCAGGATGCCGACGGCACCGCCCTGCCGCAGTACTTCCAGTCGCGTCCCTCGGCCGCGGGGTACGACTCCTCGGCCTCGACGGGGTCGAACCTCGGGCCGGAGAACAGCGACCTCATCGCCTCGATCCAGGAACACCAGGCGGCGTTCGACGACCTGAACGGTGCCGGCACGATCCCCGCCGACGCGGTGACCGCCTCGGGCTCGGGACTGGACCCCGACATCTCGGTCGCCAACGCCGAGCGCCAGGTCGCGCGGGTCGCCGAGGCCCGTGGCATCCCGGCGTCGGAGGTGTCGACCCTCGTGGCGGAGCACACCCTGCCCCGCGATCTCGGATACCTCGGCGACCCGCGCGTCAACGTCGTCGAGCTTAATCGCGCGCTCGACGCCCGATGAGCGACGAGAATCGCTGACATGGCTCTCGTCGTGGTCCCCGCCGTCGCGCTCCGTGCGCGACGGCGGGTTCGCGTGCGTCGCCCGTCGGGGCAACCCCGGTCGAGTGTCCGGAACACGCCGCTGGCCGCGCGCGGATGCGGCGTGTCGTGGACACTCGACGGGGTATCGGCGCCGCGGGACCGGGCTATCCCCGCCGCGGGGTCGGGCACCTCGAGCGACCGACGCCACGGGAGCGCCTCGTGAGGCGCGGGCATCTGCGCGTGCTGCTCGGGGCCGCGCCCGGCGTCGGCAAGACCTACGAGATGCTCGAAGAGGGGCGCCGGCTCGCCGCCGAAGGCCGTGACGTCGTCATCGCGATCGTCGAGACGCACGGCCGCGCCGCCACCGCCGCGCAGGCCGAGGGCCTGGAGACGCTCCCCCGCCGCGCCGTCGAGCACCGCGGGGTGGCGCTCGACGAGATGGACCTGGATGCCGTCCTCGACCGGCGCCCCGCGCTGGCCCTGGTCGACGAGCTCGCGCACACCAACGCCCCGGGCTCGCGCCACGACAAGCGCTGGCTCGACGTCGACGCGCTGCTGTCGGCCGGGATCGACGTGATCACCACGCTGAACGTGCAGCACATCGCCTCGCTCAACGGCGTGGTCGAGAAGATCACCGGGGTCGTGCAGCGCGAGACGGTTCCGGATGCCGTGGTGCGCGCCGCCGACCAGATCGAGGTCGTCGACCTGGCGCCGCAGTCTCTGCGCGACCGCCTGTCGGCCGGGTCGGTGTACCCCGCCGAGCGCATCGACGCCGCCCTGTCGAACTACTTCCGTCTGGGCAATCTCACGGCGCTGCGCGAACTGGCCCTGCTGTGGCTCGCCGACGAGGTGGACTCGGCCCTGCAGCGCTACCGCGTCGAGCAGGGCATCGAGGGGTCGTGGCAGGCGCGAGAGCGCGTGGTCGTGGCCCTCACCGGCGGCCCCGAGGGCGAGACCCTGCTGCGCCGCGGCGCGCGGATCGCCGCCCGCTCGGCCGGAGGCGAGCTGCTCGCCGTGCACGTGTCGACGCAGGACGGCCTGCGGGCGAGCACGCCCGGCGCCCTCGACGCACAGCGGGCCCTCGTCGAGCAGCTCGGCGGCTCGTACCACCAGGTCGTCGGCGACGACGTCGCCACCGCCCTCGTCGACTTCGCGCGGTCGGTCAATGCCTCGCAGCTCGTGATCGGCGTCAGCCGCCGCGGACGGCTGGGCGCGGCCCTCACCGGTCCCGGCATCGGCGCCACCGTCATCCGCGCCTCCGGCGACATCGATGTGCACATCGTCAACCACGCGCGCGCCGGCGGGCGGTTCGCCCTCCCCCGCCTGACCGGGCCTGCGCTGAGCGCGAAGCGTCGCATCCTGGGGTTCGTCACCGCGCTCGTCGGCGGCCCCCTCATCTCGCTCCTGCTGCTGTCGACCGGTTCCGACGACTCGATCACCACCGACGTGCTGGCGTACCAGCTGCTCGTGGTGATCGTGGCGCTGATCGGCGGCATCTGGCCGGCGGTGTTCGCCGCGGTGCTGTCGGGCGTGACCCTCGACTTCCTCTTCATCGCGCCGCTCTACACCGTCACCATCAGCGATCCCGTGCACGCGATCGCCCTCGTGCTCTACGTGATCATCGCGATGCTGGTGAGCATCGTCGTCGATCAGGCCGCCCGCCGCGCCCGCGCCGCCCGCCGCGCCTCGGCCGAGGCGGAGCTGCTCGCCACGGTCGCCGGCAGCGTGCTGCGCGGCGAGAGCGCGGTTCCCGCCCTGATCAGCCGCGCGCGCGAGGCGTTCGGTCTCGCGGGCGTGCGCCTGATCACCGCCGACGGTCAGGTCATCGCCACCGACGGCGAGCCGGTGCGCGACGGTCGGTCGACCACCGTGCCGGTGGGTGCCGACCGGGCGATGCTCGAGCTGCACGGCCGCGATCTCGACGCGAGCGAGCGCCGACTGCTCGACGTGGTCGTCGCGCAGCTGGCCGCCGCCCTCGAACGCACCGACCTGGCCGAGACCGCCGCCGAAGCCGGAGCCCTCGCCGAGACCGACCAGGTGCGCACGGCCCTGCTGTCGGCCGTCAGCCACGACCTCCGCCGACCCCTGGCGTCGGCCGTCGCGGCCCTCGGGGGGCTTCGCGCCGCCGGCGACCAGCTCTCCGACAGCGACCGCCGCGAACTGATCGAGACCGCCGACGAGAGCCTGGCGACGCTGTCGCTGCTGGTGACCGACCTGCTCGACGTGAGCCGCGTGCAGGCCGGGGTGCTCGCCGTGTCGCTCGCCCCCGTCGACGCCGCCGACGTCGTGATCGCCGCCCTCGACGAGCTCGGCCTCGGTCCCGACGAGGTGGAGCTCGCGCTCGACCCCGACCTGCCCGCCCTGCGCGCCGACGGCGTGCTGCTGCAGCGTGTGCTGGTGAACGTGCTCGCCAACGCCGATCGCTACTCGCCCGCGGGCACGCGGGTGCGCATCGCCACGAGCCGCCTCAGCGGTACGGCCGAGATCCGCGTGATCGACCACGGACCGGGCATCGCGGCCGAACGGCGCGGCGACATGTTCGCGCCCTTCCAACGCCTCGGCGACACCGACAACACCGCGGGGCTGGGCCTCGGTCTCGCCCTCTCGCGCGGCTTCGCCGAAGGCATGGGCGGCACCCTCACCCCCGAAGACACCCCCGGCGGCGGACTCACGATGGTGATCGCCCTCCCCGTCGAGGGCGGCGACGCGGCCGGTGCCGACCAGAGCGCGGTGTCGGTGGCATCCGCCATCCGAAGGAGGACGCCGTGAAGGTGCTCATCGCCGACGACGACCCGCAGTTGGTGCGCGCCCTGCGCATCACCCTCGCCGCCCACGGGTACGACGTCGTCGCCGCGGCCGACGGTGCCGCGGCCATCACGCTCGCCGCTCAATCGCATCCCGACATCGTGCTGCTCGACCTCGGGATGCCGCACCTCGACGGCGTGCAGGTGATCCAGGCGCTGCGCGGCTGGACGAGCGTGCCGATCATCGTCGTGTCGGGCCGCACCGGTTCGGCCGACAAGGTCGATGCGCTCGACGCCGGCGCCGACGACTACGTGACCAAACCGTTCCAGATCGACGAGCTGCTCGCCCGGCTGCGGGTGCACGCCCGGCGGGTCACGCCGACCTCGGGCGAGGCGATCGTGCGCTTCGGCGCGGTCGAGGTCGACCTGGCCGCGAAGGCCGTGCTGCGTGACGGCACCCGCGTGCACCTGACCCCGACCGAGTGGCGCATGCTGGAGTTCCTCGCCCGCAACCCCGGCTCGCTCGTCACCCGGCAGACGCTGCTGAAAGAGATCTGGGCCAGCGAGCAGGTTGCCGACAGCGGCTACCTGCGGCTGTACATGTCGCAGCTGCGCAAGAAGCTCGAGGCCGATCCCTCGGCGCCCGTGCACCTGCTGACGGAGCAGGGGATGGGGTACCGGCTGGTGGTGTGATCCGACGTCCTGGTGGCGTCGCGCGCGGTCGCCGACCGACGCTCAGGTGATCGTCGACGACTCTCGCACCCAGTTCGCGGCGCCCTCGGCGGCGGACGACGACGTGTCGTCCACGACGCGAAGGCGCTCCGTGATGCGAAGGTCGCGGAGGAAGGATGACGACGCGGCCTGGTCGTCGATGATGGCGCGCACCCGCGGCATGAATATCGCCTGCGAGGCGAAGACGCCGCCGCCCAGAGCCACCGTGTCGACGTCGTACGCCTGCACGACGATGCGAAGACCCAGCGCGAGCGCCGCGCAGAACGCCTCGACGGCGGTCGCGCTGGACGCCTCCCCCGCCGCGGCGTCGGCGAAGAGCCGGGGGACGCTGCGACCTCCCGCGGCGCGGGCGAGCGCACCTCCGGACGCCGAGAGCTCCAGGCACCCGACGAGGCCGCACCCGCACCGGCTCCCCCGCGGGTCGAAGGGGAGGTGACCGATCTCCCCGGCTGCACCCCGATGCCCGCGCAAGGCGGCGCCGTCGAGCACGACGCCCACTCCGAAGCCCGTTCCGAGGTTGATCAGTGCCAACGACGTCTCTCCCAGACGGTGCGCGAGGCCCTGTGCGGCCAGGGTGACGTCGTTGTCGACGCGCACGGGAACACCGAGCGCAGCTGCCGCGGCATCGGCGAGCGCGAAGCCGTCGAGGCCGATGTTGACGGCGCGACCGACGAAGCCGCGTACGGGGTCCACCGCCCCCGGTACGCCCACTCCCGCCGCGCGCAGCGGGGCCGTGATGCCGGCGAGCCGTCGCGCATCGGCGATCGCCGCGACCACCGACTCCACGACCCCCGAGTCCCCGGGTCGGGTGGGGCGCCGTGCGCGACCGAGCACCTCTCCCTCCTCGTTCATGACGACCGCGGCGGTCTTGGTCCCCCCGACGTCGACGCCGGCGTACACGCCCCGCCCGGATCCTCGGTCTGTCACGAGCTCCCCCTCACGCTCTTTGTTCAGTCATTGTTATCCATATCATTCTGTGTCATCATCATGCCACCGTTGGAAGGACGAAGATGCCCCACCTCACCTCGCGCCCTCTCCGCGTTCGCCGCCCGTCCCGCACAGGTCTGGGAGTCGCTCTCGTCGTGGCAGCCGTCGTCGCCGTCGTCGTCGGCGTCGGCGTCGGCAGCGCGGCGTCC
>Ga0308160_10006977_pt1 | contig 11346 bp, 12 predicted proteins | sample PhyFR1_FD_201036 | JGI IMG/M metagenome (GOLD analysis project Ga0308160, IMG submission 201036) | Phyllosphere microbial communities from UC Gill Tract Community Farm, Albany, California, United States - DLSLF.R1 | ecosystem: Host-associated > Plants > Phyllosphere > Unclassified | place: USA... | reverse complement strand
TCCTGATCGTATGATCAATACTGATTATGTAGCAAGGACTAGCTGAGAAGGTCACCAAGGCTTCCAGGAAACTCAGGAAGGAGAGGAAGAACCGATCCAAGAAGGTACGTCCCACATCCCCATCTTCAACAACAACTAATACCAGGTCCGTGGAACAGCCAAGGCAAAGGCCGGAGAACCCGCCAAGGGAAAGAAGTAATCGTCTCGATTCACAATCATGGTTATACGAACTGGATGTGGGATTGGACGTGGACTTGTTCTTTGGTGTATCATCAACTCTTTCGACTATTAGTAGGAGGAGAGGATGTAGGTTCTTCTATCATGTACTACAGATGGATCCCTTGCATTGCGTGTATTTGATGTGGGATTGCGGAGATAAGGAATGCTGGACAAAACGAAAGACTACTTCTCACCGAAAAAGCTCTTCGCTTTGCTGAACAGACTTCCAACTCCTCGGCTAGACCCCTTCGCCGTCGTCTCTACCTGCTTACCCGGCTGTCTCTCGCCGACTGACTTATTTCCACTCGCCGCGGTCCCTGTCTCCGTTATAAGACCGCTCGTCTGATCGTCATTCACGAGCGTGGGTGCGCCCCAGCTCGCCAACTGTGACCCTGTTGCTCCGGCTGATAGGGTCAGAACCAAGCTTCACTTGCCTTACTCACATGTGGACGCCGCAGTAGAGCGCTGGTGAGTGGTTTGATCGTCGGTAGCTCGGGTTTCAAATGGCCTCGCTTTGCCCTTCCCTGAGTATCGAGATGGCACTTTGCCATCATAACGCTCAATCTCTCCAGTAGCCTTATGCCTGATGAGACCGCCTGTGTGTATTGAATGCCTGACCAAGGCATACCCGGCGCTGTCTTCATTCCATTTCGGTTTTGGACTAGACATTATACGTGAAAAGATTATTGTACACAGTCTCCAATCGGCAGCCTTGTTTGCTATTCCACAGGGGATCCTCTCTCAAAGGTGCGACCTCCTTTGATTCGCTCTGACTTGATACAGACCAGGCATTACCTGAAGCGTCTCGCTCCAACGGGATCAAACCCGCAGGAGCTGTGAAGGGAAGGAGGACTTAGGCTCTTCGATGTTGTACCAAGGGACATCGTGACAGGGTCAGGAAATCCCTTGCTGAGGTGCGCGACACATTGATCTCTTTTCATGATACCCCTTGGATCAATGCATGGAGCTAGCCTCTGTCTGGTGAGATACGTTGCCCATCGATGACGACCACTTGCTCAAAGAGCATTGAGATCTCGGCTCACAGAAGTGATGGAATGGAGTGGCAAAAAAAGCAAGCGACCGCAATCCCCTTCGTTGGCCTGACTGGCATCCAATCGATACACATCGTGAGACCCCGAGCAAGGCATCACGAGCGTCGCTACCTTGAGCGATTTACATGTATATATTAATACATTCATACATACTTACGTATACAAACCCACATCTCTGCCGACCCGGAAACAGTCCAATTTCACCTTCATGCCTAGCGCTAACGGGTCTGCTATTTGGAGCTCCTTCGGTGGTCTTTGGAATCATTTGCAGTGCTCCTTGTTGATACTTTGTCGAGCTGATAGTACTTCCGACGAGTCTGCATTGTTGACTTTTTGGCAGACGACGCTTCTTGACGAGCTAGTGGATCAGAAGGAATCATCAGCATACGAGACAACGCTCACCTGCCCATTCTTCTGCTGTCATTCGTCGGGAGGGGCTACTTGTCGCGTCATGGGTCGAAGACTGTTTATTCTTTTTACCATTCAGCAAGATGTTCCAGTAGCTTTGTTCCCGAGCTATCAGCTGAGCTCGCAACCAATAAACGATCAGGAAGACCTACAGACTTCCTCACATCTCCACACACATCCTCGCCGCTCATGAGCTTTATCAGCCCTGTCCGGGTTTTGCCTTGTTTGGAAGCTAGATAATGCTCGTGACCATGATCTGTAGGCATTATTCAATGCTGATCGTTGCGAAAGAGTGTGAGATGATAGCAAGCGATGTCCACCTTGTACTCGACTCAGTGGCCTGGTATTACCTTCACCCTATACACAAAGGTTTGAATCCTTTGGGTGATTCACCCTGGTGTACTGCCGGTTTATGAGTATCATCGGTAGGAGCAATCATGAACGGACGAGAATTCTTGCGCGCACTCCAATCCTGTCGTGAGAGAATAACAAAGGACAACAGTCCCAAGTGTCTGGACGCCAGGAGACAGGTATAAATGGATGGCGGACGACCTTTGACGTATCGACAACAAGGTATGTGCTCCTCTCACGGGACATCCCTTGACGAGGGCGCTCCAACGGGACCATATCGGCTCTGACATAGTAATCAGCCATAAACTCAATGTCAGAACTATCGCTAAGGTATGAGCGTCAGCACAAGAGCTGTTCATACTGTATACGGAGCATTTCCACCTGATATGTTTTTGACCAAAAGACCAGACTGTCTACCACAATCCTAGTCAGGGCTGCTTTAACCCATAAGGAGCGATGATATGAAAAGACCAGACGAATGCATCGGTTCGCGATAGTTGGCGGTCGCTTCACCACCATCCAGTCTTCCCAGACTTAAGCTTTGACTTGGGGGAGAGACCAGTCGTGGCTCGGGTCTTCGCTTCCAGGTCTACACTCTCGGTATGTCGGTTTGATACAGAACTCTCTCGAGAGTCAGTGTGGCTCTCTTCACTCATCAGCGTCTCTGTGATTCTGCAACCTTTCAGCACGTACCGCCAGCTCGCTGTTCAGCCTCACGTCGAGAGTCCGTCAAGGGATATCTCTGCACGGTCGACGCTCCGGGTGGCTTGTCATACTTGCTGTATCTGTAAATGCTACCATCCTTCTTCCTGATTGTTCCGCCTACTTTCCTATTTCGGTACGGATCTTGCTCTTTGACCAAACACTTTGAGTCGCCCCCACGACAAACCATGGTCTCCGCCGACTTTGTGGTTTTCGCAGACTTCTTGGATTTGGTAGACATGATGAGGGGTGAGTGAAGTTGTGAGTCGGCAGAAGGGAACAATGAGAAAGGTTTGTAGAATCTTGTCCAGGGAACAGCTTGACTCTGTTCATATGCAGAGGGCAATACTTCGCAGGGACCGGGGCTGTATCCTTTGTACGTCTAGACAATGAGTCAGTGCATCAACTCTTTGCGTGGGCGCCGTGTTGGGAGGAAGGTCTGCTGGAGTTGACGGTCAAAGGATCTTGAGGTATCCTGGGAACACCCTAACATCATGTAGAGCTTTCGCGGGTAATCCTCCATTCTTGGGATCCAGATTGTCGATGATCATGTAAGGATCCTTCAATACCACCGAAAGGGGATGGCAGATTTAGTACTGGGATCGACCGAAACCGAGGTCTGTCATCAATCTAAAGCTTCGAACAATATTGCCTCCACAGTGAAGCCAACAATATACTCCCACATCTTCTCAATGAATCTGATGCAATGGTGAGGATTGTGCTACCCCCTAACTTTGATCTAAATCATCCCGGAATCAATCGTATACACTATATATTATGTTCCATGACGCCACTTGAGATATTCTTGTGAAAGCTAGTATGAGAACTGTCCTCGCAGATGTATTTCTTGGGATCTGGAGTCCAGCTTGTAGATACCTGCTCAGAATCCCCAATATCCCGACTTGCCACCCGTGTGTCCACGGGCTCTTCGAGCCGCTCTTCTCGCCTTTTCTGTGGGGTCGATGAGTTTATGCCTCTTTGTCTATTTCGCCATCTCTGTCCTTGTTGTTAAATCCTCATCTCGTTTAGTCGGAGACAGGGTGGACCCATGGGAACAACCACAATGATCTCCACTTCTTGATGAGCCTGCAGGGGATTGCTGTGAGCCTTTGGGGGAGCTTCCCTAGATCGCAAAGGCACTGATACTTTCCTGGAGCCGTGTGAACGCGACTCAGACCCGGGCAGGTCTGCTGTATCTCAGCATTGGCATAGTTCAAGTAAAAGCCTAAAGTCTTACTATGTTGTGAGCAGTCAGGTGATTCAGAGGCGCTGGCCTTTGGTTCATGGAAGCTTCGTAGTATTTTTCGAGTCGACTAGACATTGAGGTGGTTTGATTGTTTTGGAAGAGTGTTGTGGCAAGAGTCAGTGGTGTTGTCCCTCCTCTATATATGATGGCCATGTATCGCTTTCACCCCACACACGAAGATTCAAGCTCCTTTGGGCAGTAGACTCTCAGATCCTGCCCGTGAAAGTGTATTTCCAATAGAAGCGACTTATCAAGGGATCACCCGACCTGCCACTTGACTCCTTGGCGTGAAAGGTGCCATGTGGAAAATAGACCATTGAGGGCTAGATCGTCAGGAGCTGCAGCTTAAAGGATGCCCCAAGCTGAAGCGGCAGGACGAAGGGTCAAGTCTCTTCACCAGCCTCCCACCGAGCGTCTCTCCTCCAAATGTTCGATAGGGGTGCCAGCTGCAGGAGCTGTCTTTCAAATCAAACTAGAGACTGTGCCGCAGTATGTATACAGACGGGGGCCAGAGAGAGTGGACGTCTGTCATGGACGGCCAGACCTACGTTCCTTGACATGTCACACCCTTGCCTTCTGCTCACCAATCGATCATCGAAGCTGTCGGCCTTGGACTTGTCTGACGATAGCGCTGCCGTCATCACCAGCAAAATTCCGGAAAGTCCCAGAGGGAAAAGGTGTACACCGTACTGAAAGCAGCAGGTATTCTATTCCGACCGATGTCCATTCTGAGTGGATGTGGACTTGTTCTGAGCATGTCTCAATGCGTCGGAGAAATGGGTTTCATGAAACGATGTAAAAATTATAGACAGATAAAATACGTACAGTTGAGGTCGTGGAGCCTCACGACCACCTCATATTTTGTTCACTCATGCTGGGATCCCCCGTCTGTAGCTGTTTGTTGGGTCTCGGTGCTTGCCTCGACACCGGCTCTCCTCTTGCCTTGCTTTTCTTCAGCAGTATTTCCCATTTCACGACCATATTCCTCACGCCAGATGTTAAACTTTCCTCTTGCCTTGGTTCGCATGCGGCGGAGATCGGCCTCGGTCATAGTCCCCGCCGTATATGCTGAATATGTCAGCCTAGTTCCATGCGAACCACATCTGGATAACCACTCAACTTCAATCGCTTGGGGACAGCTCAAAGGCACTGAACGCTGCGTGACAGGCTCCTCTTGAAGTTCAAGGTCCTCTTCAGAGTCAGAATTTTACACTCAACCAAGACCAGCAAGATGTCTCTCACCTGGAACCAAGTTCTCTGTGGCGACAGGAGGCTCAGCGGCATCTTCGACAGAAGGCCCCGGGGGGACCGGTGGGGACGAAGGTGGAAGCGACCTTTGAGGGACTGAATCAGATGGAGATCTTGACCGCCTCCTGGGTCGTATGGAAGAGGCCGTGGACCCAATGGAAGAGGCTGGAGTTTTTCTAGCGGTGCCGGTCCTCTAGAAATGGTGAGTTGAATTTCACAGCCGACACAGCATTTACGCACTTTACGGGAATAGCCTGTCTGCCCCGACGGCATGGTCCCGACACCACTGTCGAGGTTCCGACTTGCATCGTCGGCTTTCCTTTCCGCAAAGTTGAAAATCGCTCCAAGTCCCGATCGTGGTCTCTGATTTCGTAGTGACGAGGAGTCGCTCATGTTTGCTGAATACTTGAAATCAAACTTCATTTCGACCGAGCACCTTTTTCTATCATTTCTGATGGTGAGACCTCCCTTGATGGACCTCGGAATCGAAGACGTCAAGGGATGTGGCGTCAGATTTGTTGAGGCGAGCCCCCCGAGACGACCAACCCAAACAGCTCGATCCAGACCCAAAGAAAGGTGCGTGACAACGACGACCAATCAAGGTCTAGCCCACCAGGAGTAAGTGATGAAGGGTGAGCACAAAGCTTTGGCAATGAGAGGTCTTGAAGGATGTTTCGATGAAAGGTAGATCAGAGCCTGAGCTTTTGTTCTTAGATCATGAGACGACAAGTGGATATTCCCCCTTCCTGTCTGCTCGATTGGGATGAAAGGTCGTCCAACTCTGAGACGTTGTACAGCGACTCTCCCTTTTGCCATTTAAGGGCTGCGCATGAGCCACATCAAAGGATCTTTGATTGGTCATTACTCCCGTACCCGAAGTGGCAGTCATGAACGGAGGTCGAGCCTATTTATACCTCGCGACCGAGCTGGTGCTCGGTAGTATTTACGATTCCCGATCTATCCCGATGGCCTTCTTGAGGTGTGAAACGGTCAGGCAATCAATCGAGAGAATCGAAGGGGGTCAGAGAGGCGAGGATTAGCAGTGGCTTATTAGTCACAAGATCCCATAAAGCTGTATTATACTATACCTACACTGTAAGAGTACACCAAAGAAGAAGAGAGTGAAACCCAAAACCCCAACACATCCGCTATGTCTTAGCGGCCCCAACCCATCCCTTATTTCTTCCCCATTCTAGGACATCTTTCGCGGCTTTCACACCCTTTCCACTCTTTAGACACTCTTCGATGTCTTTTAGGCATTCATAAGCCTCCATAACCCCTGGTTCGGTTATATCTGATTTACGGGCGACATTCGTTCTTGTTCGTCGTGCTGGACGGGCCTGGCGAGGTTTGCGTAGCGATTTCGTTCGGTTGCGGAGATATCGGACGATATAGTGTAGCCACTGTTTCTGTCAGCTAGAGCCACGAAAGAAGTAATGAGACGTACTAGGACATTGGTTTCTGGATGGAAGCCTGCCCAGTCACCTGCTATCTGGTCCCTCATCGAGCGGTAGACATCCCATTGATCGCCTTTACCCTCGTATACTTCTGCCGGTAGCTCTGACCATGTCGATGATGTCTTGCCAGGTAAAGATAATCTGGAAAGACCAAAGTCGATAATGGTGACCTTGACTCCTGTTTGTGATCCGCTCAAGCAGTCGATCTTCGAGCTTGACGATGCAACAGCCGAGGGGGTGATCAGGATCTGACCTTCGTGTAGATCACGGTGCTGTCTGTCAATTCTGTTCTTGTGGTGGCATTTGAAGGACTCACTTCGAATGAGGTCCACTGCTCTGCCTGAGCGAGTGCATCCACAACTTGCCAGAATACCCCTGCTGCCTGTTTCCAGCCTATCGTTGAGTCGAATTGGAAAGACTCCAGATCGACTCCACCATCCGCGAGAACGATGAGGGTATAATGTTGATTATCGTCAAATAATTCTGCTCGTCAGCGATTATTTCAAGACCGCGATCGCCTTCTACTTACCAGGACAGGCACTGGACGATCCCGCTGACGTCTTGAAATCCCACCACTGATCGACGAGGGACTGTGGGTATTTACCCTTGACGATATACGACCTGGATTGTCAGTATGTCTCATCACCGCAAATAAATAGGACTCACCCTAGGAAATTAACGAAACGACTCGTAGCTCCCTCACCACCTCCCATCCTCTGCGTGATCTCTAGCTCCCTCAAGACATCTCTCGGATAACTCGTGTCCGGCAGTTCTTTTCCATCCACCCTTGGTATAACTTCATCCCCATGGCCCACAAGCGGTATGACCTTGATGACGATCTTCTTCCCCTTCTGAATGCCCATCGAATATACCTCTGAATATGACGCTTCGCCAATCTTCTTGAAGCTTGGTCCAGATGCTTGCGTTTCGGGATCGAGGAGGGCGACAACAGCGGGCGAAGAGATGAATGCGAAAAAGTCGTGAACTTCCGTCGAGGTACACGCGGAAACGAGATTGTTGAATTCTTCCAGGGGTGTTGATGTCGTCGGAGCCTCGATGGTGAGAGTTGAGACGTCTTCTGTGATATCGGAGATGGTCACCGTAGTATTTGATACGCTTCTGGAGGAGGACTTTGTCGACGGAAGAATCACGCCGTCCAAGACCGGTCTGCGTGGCGTGGTGATACCCATGATTCGAGGTTTTGAGGCTTTCGTCTTCACAGCCACAGGTTTGGCCTTTTCCTTCTTCGTGTCCAGAAAGACGACATCTGATCCATCACTCGATACTGATATCGTCTTTGATCCTTTCTTTGCTACCCGCTGCGGCGTAGTTGGAGGCAGGTTCACCAAGTCATTAGAGAGCTTGCTTGTCAATGGCGCTCGTTTCGTTGTGGGTTTGATGATGGTTTTGGTGGTTGGCGTTGAGGGGTTGGCCGCAGGGTTGCTATATGTAGTGACCCAATCTCTTTCGCTATCATACTTGGTAGGTGTGAGAGTATTGTTATCATGATATAATGATACGACCCCCTATAACCATCAGCTACAAGTTGATTTAGCTGAAGTGGTCAATTTTGAACTTACAGTTCGTTTCTTGCCGTATGTCGTGACTTTCTTGGTCTAAAGGTCAGCTAGTCCCCGATTTACATCTACGAACAGCTTACCCTCATGCCCAGACCCGCCATGATGATTATATGTATTTGGTATATGGTTATACAGTACACCTTACCCACCCTATGGTTGTTGATCCAAGTTGATTTTACGGAATCAAATATACCACGTGGGTTGATTTTCAGGGTAAATCGCGTAAGGTTATGAATGATGGTTGACCAAAACAAACAACCCAACTCATATCACCCTATATCATACTAACTCATGCTCCATACATAGGCTACATCTCATCATATATCGGCATCATGGCTTCAACATCAAGTCAGGAGATGGCTTCATTCGACGACTATATCAGTAATTTCCGGAGCGAGCTCAATAACGTCGCCAAGACTTGTTTGGCTGGATTAGAATTCAAGATCACCGAAGAGGGAGATGGGTGGTTGGATGCTCATCTTGAAGCTGTCTTTAGCGCTTCTTCCAGGTACGCTACTCATCTTGAGCTGAGTGCGAGAAGCTGACTTATAGCGCTCCCTTCGTTCAACATCTCAAGACACCGTCCAAGACAGCAACTGTCAAGAAGACTAGGGCAAAGTTGGAAGCGGAGAAACAGCGGACCGACAAAATCAAGAACATCAATGCTAAACTCGCTCTCAGTCCATCTAGATCTATGAACGGCAGTCCGGTGAGTCTCATGTCAACACGCTAGAGGTGGAGCTAATCATCAGGCTCGACTACTATTCCAACCTAATCAATCACCTCTTCAACCACGATCGATGAACGCTACTTCCCCTTCACCCATGAAGTCGAGACTGGGCGCCAATAAGCCAGCTGCAGTCGAGCTCGCAAGTAAGGGAAACAAGGGCAAAGGCAAACAAGCCGATGGTGAAAATGCCGCTCCGTCTCCGGCTCCGATCCGAAAAGCCGTTAAACCGTCCGTAGAATCAGGTTCACCAGCATCTCGCTCTAAACGTGCTGCGCTCAGCCCTGTCCGCCCAGTTCAAGCTTCACCGACTCGACCTGCAAAGTCACCTCTGCGACAAACAATCGCCAGCCCAACCCCCAAATCACCTCCAACACGCTCGAGTCGACCTCAATCACCACTAAAGGCAGCCAACACGAGTTCAAGTGCAAGTAATTCTCGACCTTCGTCTCGAGCTGCTCCATCGCCGGTCCAACCTAATAGAAAGGATCTATCCATGATCGCCGAGGGACCTTCGGAACGCAGTAGCCCGGGATCATCTCGACAACCTATCCGATCTCCCGTTCGTACTCGACCATTATCCCCTCGTCTGGCTGCTCAACAGACTGCTCGATCGCCCGCACGTAAGGAGTCAGCGCCACAACCTTCCATCGATGCCATGCTACGTCCTGCTCCGGCACCGGCCCCCGCTCCAGCTCCAATCGTTATCGCACCTGCACCCACACCCGCTCCTCCTCCAGTCGCCGCGCCCATCAAGTCAGTGAGATCATCATGGCTATCGAAAGCCCTCGGATCCGGAGGCGTACCAGTCAACGTCAACAGGACTTCCGATGCCACCTCGACATTCCGCAAATCAGTGGTTTCCCAAGCTCGACCTACTCTCCACGATGATTATGCCGGTCTACGAAAGAGTCTCGCTCCACCCAACGGTCTTAAGCGAAAGTCAGATCAGGGTATTGAGGAGCAGGAACCTGCATCAAGGCCCGAAAAGATTACTAGGATTGATAATCCGATAGTAGCCGCACCCGCTGCACCACCGTTCGAGCGGAAAACCAGTCACCCCTCTGCGCCCACCCCTGCCCAAGCCGAGATTCAGAAAGTCACCAAAGCTCTGGAGGAGATCAAGGAAAGCAATCATGCAAAGGAGCTTGCCAAGCAGAAAGCAGCAGCTCTTGCTAATGGACGTACTCAAGAGGCTGCTGCCAGTTCCGGTCTGATTCGCAACTTGACCAAGAGTCTAGGTTTCGGAGGTAAAGAGACGCCTGAGGAGGAAGCAGCGAGGCTGGCCAGGGAATTAGAAGATGATAGACAGGCGGAAGCGGAGGCCCAGGCAGAGCTGGATCGATTGATGAATGGGAATGTCAACGAGGTCAAGGAGAAAGAGGTCCAGTCTGTTCCTTCTGCCGCCAAACGATCGACTACACCTATCGTCTCGCCTCCAGCCCGAGTATCTGTTCCTGTCGAGGTGGAAGTTCACCCTGCTTCTGACAAGACTGAAGAAGAGGAAGAAGCGGAAGAAGAGCGGATGGTCGAAGATATAAGCTTTGTGGAGGAGGAAGAGGAACTGGAAGTGATTGAAGCGGTCCAGGTGGTCCCCAAGCCGCAACCCAAACCTGTCGCGCCCGTCCCGACTCTTGCTCCTCGACTGCAAACACCACCCAAGCTCGCTAGTATCAGGATGTCGACGACCCCTATCGTCTCTCCACCTGCGCATCTTAAAGCCCTTCGACAAGCTTCCACCACTTCCTCTCAGGTCCGCTCTCCCAAGAACACCGCCGCTCCCGCTCGTGCCGAATCTTCCGCTCCCAGAGTCAAGGCGGAGGAGATCGTCAAAGTGGTTCAAACTGTGAGGAAGGAGGAAGTAATCGTTCTCGATGATACGGAGGACGAGGCAGATGATGATGACGACCCGATGAGGACTGGCATGGAGAGTGTGACGCAGCATGTCAAACATGTCCAAAAGGGCAAGCAGCCCGCTGATGTAAGTTCTCCGTCTACACCTAGCAATCGAACTGATCGTCAGGCCGTTCCTCGGATCCCCAAATCTTCGTCAAGCGCCAGTCTGGCTACCACCTCCAATGGTCTTCTCAACCAAGCATCGACCATCGCGGCCAAGACGCTAGGTGTTAAGCCTACTGCTGCACCTGTCAAAGCCGTTCAACTCGCACAAGCTGCTGCCAAGAAGGTATGTAATCATCAAGAGACACATGAGCAAAGACTGACGATTTAGGAGCAAGAAGCAGCCGCAAACCGAAAGCTCAATTTCCGCGAACAGGCGGAAGCGAGACGTCTGGAAGCTCTCCGTAAGAAGGCAGCAGATGACAAGGCGGATCGATTGCATGAGGTTGAAAAGGCT
>Ga0308160_10006975_pt1 | contig 11347 bp, 10 predicted proteins | sample PhyFR1_FD_201036 | JGI IMG/M metagenome (GOLD analysis project Ga0308160, IMG submission 201036) | Phyllosphere microbial communities from UC Gill Tract Community Farm, Albany, California, United States - DLSLF.R1 | ecosystem: Host-associated > Plants > Phyllosphere > Unclassified | place: USA... | reverse complement strand
GCGGTCGATGGCGTTCACCAGCGTGGCCAGCGACAGGCCGTGCGCGGACAGCTTGGCCAGGTCGGGCGCCACCTGGTATTCCTTCAGGTAGCCGCCAATCGTGTTGACCTCGGTGACGCCCTTCACGCTGCGCAGTTGCGGCGCCACGATCCAGTCCTGGATCTCGCGCAGGTCGGCCGGCGTGTAGGGACTACCGTCTGCTTTACGCGCGCCCTCTTTCGTCTCCACCGTCCAGTAAAAGATTTCGCCGAGGCCGGTCGCGGTCGGCCCCATCGCCGGCTCGACGCCGGCCGGCAGCCTGGAGCGCGCTTCCTGCAATCGTTCGCTCACCAACTGGCGCGCAAAATAAATGTCGGTACCGTCCTTGAACACGACCGTCACCTGCGACAGGCCATACTTCGACAGCGAGCGCGTGCCCTCAAGGCGCGGCAGGCCGCTCATCACGGTCTCGATCGGAAAGGTGATGCGCTGTTCGACTTCAAGCGGCGAATAACCGTGCGCGGCCGTGTTGATCTGCACCTGCACGTTGGTGATGTCGGGCACCGCGTCGATCGGCAGGCGCGCGTAGCTATGGACGCCCAGCGCGCCGAGGCAGGCGACGACGAAGACGATCAGCCAGCGGCGGGCGATGGCAAGTTCGATCATTTTCTGGAACATGGTCAGCGGCCTAGTCATGGTGTTCGGCTTCGGACTTGCCGAGATCGGCCTTGAGCAGGTAACTGCCGCCGGCGGCGTATTTCGCTCCCACCGCCAGACCTGCGACGATCTCGCTGCGCTTGCCGTCCGAACGCCCCACCGTCACCGGCTGGGCGCGAAAGCCCCCTGCCGTGCGCACGAACACCACGCTGCGCTCGTGCACGGTCTGGATCGCCTCGCTGGCAACGGCCACCGCGACGCTGCCCTGCTGCCCCAGCAGGTCGACCGTGGCCAGCATGCCCGGCCGCAGGCGCAATCCCGGATTGGCCAGCGCGATCCTGGCGGTGGCCATACGCGTGGCCTCGCCCAGCACCGGGCCGACGAACGAGACCGTGCCTTCGAGCTCCATCGGCTGCGCGTTGACGCTAACCCGGGCCGGCATGCCGCTGCCGACCTGCGCCAGGCTCGCCGCCGGCAGCGCCGCTTCGACCCAGACCTGCGACAGGTCGGCGATCGTCAGCAGCGGCGTGGTCGCATCGACCGCCTGGCCGGCCACCACCGGTTTTTCCAGCACGACGCCGTCCAGCGGCGCGCGCAAGGTGACGCTGTTCGAGACCGCCCCGCCCGGCGCGATGCCGAAGGCGGCGAGGCGCTGGCGCGCGGCTTCGGCGCCGAATTCGGCTTCCTTCAGCGCAGCCTGCGCCGCGTCCAGGTCCTGGCGCGCCGAGATGCGCTGCTCCCACAGGGTTTTCTCGCGTGCGTAGGTGATGCGCGCCAGTTCCAGGCGCTGGCGCGCGCTGCCCTCGTCGGCGCGCCACTGCGCCACCTCCGGACTGCGGATGACGACCAGCGGCTGGCCCTTTTTCACCGGCGTGCCGCTCGAGACCGGCACCGACTGCACGATGCCCGCGGCGGGCGCCGCCAGCGCCAGCGTGCGCTCGGCATTCACGGTCACCTGCGCCGGCAGGTGCAGGCGCTCGCGGATCATGGCGGGAGCGGCGCTGTCGAGCGCGATACCGTTGGCTTTCACCTGCGCCTCGGTCATCGCGATGCCGGCATCCTCCGCGCCGTGCTCCTCGCCCTCTTCCGCGTGCCGGTCGTCGTGGCCGTGCGCGTCTTGATGGGCTGCGTGGCCGCCGGCCGCCGGTGCTGCGGGTGCTTCCGGGGCGCGCCACAGCATCAGCGCGGCCAGTACGGCGGCGAGCGCGCACATCAGCGCGATCAGATAAGTCTGTTTCCTGGTCATGGTGTCTGTTCCTGCCCGGTTGTTCCGGTTTGTTCGGTGGTGGCGCCGGCCAGGCGTTCGATGTCGGCCCAGGCGCGCCAGGCGTCCAGCAGCGCGTCCAGGTAGCGCGTGCGCGACTGGAACAGGGTGCGCTGCGCATCGAGCACGTCGAGGATGGAAAATTTTCCGAACTCGAAACCGGTGAGCGTGAGGTCGTAGGCGGAGGCGGCCTGTGGCAGCACCTCCTGGCGCAGCAGGCTGGCTTCCGCGCGTGCCGTTTCGTAGCGGGCGTCGGCGCCGGCCAGGTCGGATGCGGCCATTGCCTGGGCCGCGGCCAGTTCGTCACGCGCCTTGTCGGCGCGAATCAGGACCGCGCCGAGGTTGCCGGCGTTGCGGTTGAACAGCGGCAGCGGCACCGACAAACCGAGCACGGCCTGGCGCCGGCCAACTTCATCGTCGCGCTGGCTGCCGACCGAAACCGTCACGTCGGGAATCCGGGCGGCGCGTTCGACGCCGGCTTGCGCCAGCTGGGCCGCGAGCTGGCCACGCGCGCGCCGGACCGGCGCCGTGTCGTCCGCAAGCAGGGCCGCGCGCGGCCTGGCGTCGGGAAGCTGCTCGATGGGTGACGGCGCCAGCGCAATCGCCCCGCCCGGCTGGCCGATCAGGGCGCCAAGCCGCGCCCTGGCGACCGCCAGCTCGCCCTTGGCGCCATTCAGCGCGCTGGCCGCATCGGCCGCGGCAAGGCGTGCCCTGGTTTCGTCGATCGGCGAGATCTTGCCCGCCGCGACGCGCCTGGCGGCCACGTCCACGCTGCGGCGCGCCAGATCGAGGAGCGACTGCGCCACTTCCTGCCGTTGCCGGGCAACCTGCACCGCGTAGAAACCGGCGATGACGTCGGCGCGGACTTCCTGGCGGCGCGCCGCAAGTTCGCTGCGGGCCAGGCCGGCGCTGCCTTCCGCCAGCGCCACCCGCGCCCGCCGTTTGCCGCCGAGTTCGATCGGCTGGTTCAGTACGATGGTGGTAGTGCGGGTACCGGCGCGCTGGCCTTCGCGCAGGTATTCCAGCGTGGGATTCGGATACCTGCCGGCCTGCTCGAGGGCGGCGTCGCTGGCCGCGACTTCATGGGCCGCGGCGCGCACGCCGGGCTGGGCGAGGGCGAGCCGGATCGCCGTCGGTAAATCAATAGGCGCGGAGCCAGCCTCGGCGCGCAACGGCTGCGCAGCCACGTTACAGCTCCACGCGTACAAGAATAGCGCGGCCAGCATCGGCAGCCGCTTGGGTTGGATGGTCATGCATGCTCCTGAAAAAACGTCGAACAGGCGCGCAGGAGCATGCGAGCCGGACGGCTCGCCGTATGACATCCCGCGCGCACCCTGGCGGCGTCAGGCCATGGGGGGCCGCTCGAGGCGGCGTGCGGGCACGGAAGTCAGGAAGGGGATGCGCGAAGACACCGCCGACACATGGTGGCGGGTCGCGGGGACAGCGGGACTGTGCGCGGGCACGGCGGAGACCTGCCCGAACACGCATGCCGGACAGTGGGGATCGGCCAGCGAAGAAGCGGCATCGTCGGCGACGAACACCGGCACCGCCGCCGGCGCGCCATTCGCCTGCGCCGCGGCGTGATGCGTGATGCCGCCGGGTGTCGCCACGCAGCACTGGTCGGCCATTGCCAGGGATACCTGGAACGGGTAGATCAGCAACAGCAGGATGAGGAACCAGCGGCGCATGGGCGGAAAATCGGCGGAAGGAAGCGCCATCATACTTGTTCCTGTCATATCCAGCCATCGAGACAGCGGATTTGCTTGCCGGCCGCCGGACATCGCGCCCTCCTCGCTCTCCTTCCACCTGAAGGAGCTGTCGCACGCGGGCCTGCTGATGGCGAAGCAGGAAGGCCGCTTCGTGATCTATTCGGCCAACATCGACGCGATGAATGGCCTGGTCGGTTTCCTGACCGAGAACTGTTGCGGCGGCCTTCCCTGCGGCGTGACGACCGACGCCTGCGCACCCGATTACAAACAACCGGACTGAACCTTCATGAACATCCTGTTCCTCTGCACCGGCAATTCCTGCCGCTCGATCCTCTCCGAAGCCACCTTCAACCACCTGGCGCCGCGGGGCATGCACGCGCTCAGCGCCGGCAGCCAGCCCACTGGCTGGCTGCATCCGCGCGCGCTCGCGCTGCTGGCGCGCAAGGGCATCTCGACCGAAGGATATTTCAGCAAGTCGTGGGACGCATTGCCGACCGTGCCGGACATCGTCGTCACCGTCTGCAGCAGCGCCGCCGGCGAAACTTGCCCCGCATACCTGGGACCGGTGCTGCGCACGCACTGGGGCCTGGACGACCCGAGCCACATCCAGGGCAGCGACGAAGAAATCGAGGCGGCATTCGAGCGCACCTACCAGATCATCCTGGCACGCACGCAAGCCTTTCTGGCACTGCCGTTCGAACAGCTGAACGTGGACAAGGCCAGGTTAAAGGGAGAGCTCGACCGCATCGGCGCGCTGTTCCTGTAAACCGCGCAAGGACCGCCGTGCTGCTTGCCCTGCTGATCTTCATTGCCACCCTCGCCTTGGTCATCTGGCAGCCGCGCGGCCTCGGCATCGGCTGGAGCGCCTCTGCCGGTGCTGCGCTGCCCTGGCGACGGGCGTGATCGCCATGCTGGCGGCGCTGCGTTTCCCGCCGAAAGCCACCCTCGCCTTCGTGATGGCGGCCGGCTTCATCGCCGACACCGCCAGCCTGCCGCTGGTGGTATCGATCCTGGTGAACATCGTCTCGGCCGATTATTTCGGCATCGGCTTCGCGCGCTACGCGGCGGTGATGGTGCTGGTGAACCTGGTGTCGGTCGCCGCCACGCTGGCCGCGCTGGCCTGGTGCTTCCGCAAGGACATCCCCGCGCGCTACGACCTCGCCCAGCTGCGCCGCCCGCAGGAGGCCATCGTCGACCGCGCCACCTTTGTCGCCGGCTGGTGGGTGCTGGCGCTGCTGTTGATCGGTTTCTTCTGGCTCGACGAGATCGGCGTGCCGATCAGTGTCGTTGCCGCCGGAGGCGCCGCCGTGCTGCTGGCGGTGGCGGCGCGCGGGCATCGCATCGCAACGCGCGAGGTGCTGCGCGGCGCACCCTGGCAGGTGGTGGTGTTTTCGCTCGGGATGTACCTGGTCGTGTACGGACTGCGCAATGCCGGGCTGACCGGCCTGCTGACGGCGCTGCTGGACCGGTTTGCCGGCTACGGCGTCTGGGGCGCGGCGCTCGGCACCGGTTTCGTCACCGCCATCCTGTCCTGCGTCATGAACAACATGCCGACCGTGCTGGTGGGTGCGCTGGCGATCGATGCCACCGCAACCACGGGCGCGGTGCGCGAAGCGATGGTGTACGCCAACGTCATCGGCGCCGACCTGGGACCGAAGATCACACCGATCGGCAGCCTCGCCACCCTGCTCTGGCTGCACGTGCTGGCGGCGAAAGGCATTCGCAGCTCCTGGACCTATTACTTTCGCGTCGGGATCGTGCTGACGCTGCCGATCCTGTTCCTGACCCTGTGCGCGCTGGCGCTGAGATTGGACTTTAACTGAGTTGCGCTTCAACTGAGCCGAGAAAGTAACGACATGACCAGTATCCCGAACCTGCCCAACCTCCAGGCCGAGCTGCTGGACATCCCGAGCGCCGACAAGCTCGCACCCGCCGGCGCCATGGACCACCCGCCGCGCATCCTGCTGCTGCATGGCTCATTGCGCGAGCGCTCGTTCAGCCGCTTCCTCACCTTCGAGGCGGCGCGCATCCTCGAACACTTCGGCGCCGAGGTGAAAATCTTCGACCCGCTGGAATTGCCGATGGCCGGCAGCGTGCCGGGAACGCACTCGAAGGTGGTCGAACTGCGCGACCTGTGCCTGTGGTCCGAGGGCCGGGTCTGGTGCAGCCCCGAGCGCCATGGCGCGGCGACGGCCGTGATGAAGAACCAGATCGACTGGATTTCGCTGGAGATGGGTGCGATCCGCCCGAGCCAGGGCCGCACGCTGGCGGTGATGCAGGGTCTGCGGCGGCTCGCAATCGTTCAACGTGATGAACACGCTGCGACTGCTGGGCGCTGGATGCGCATGTTCACGATCCCGAACCAGTCATCGGTGCCGATGGCCTACAAGGAATTCGACGACGCGGGACGCATGAAGCCGTCGAGCTACTATGATCGGGTGGTCGACGTGATGGAGGAACTGGTCAAGTTTACCCTGCTCACGCGCGGTAGCATGGATTACCTGACCGACCGTTACAGCGAACGCAGCGAACGTGCGCGGGAGGCGACCGACCGGCAGTTGCAGAAAATCTAAGGCGGCTCGGTGAGACGGGATACTGCTTATGCAATTTCCGTTGCCACATAACAACGATTAAGCACAGGCAAATCGTTTCCATACGTAAATATATCGACTTCACCAAGGCCGCTCCGCTACAGTCCACTGCGTAGCGTGCTCCGTGCATGCGGCCGGCCCTGGCGCCGGCGTACCAAACCGCCGGCAGTGCCGCTCGCCGTGCACGCCGGACCCCGAACGAAAGCGATCCATGTTGTTCCCTTCCCTTGCCGTCCTTCCCGCCCCCGCCTGCGCGGGCGCCCTCCTGTTGGTCCTCGCCGGCGCCGCCTGCGCCGAGACGGGCACGCCGGGCTGGACCTTCTCCGGCTTCGGCACGGTGGGCGTGGCGCGTTCCGACGAGCGCCAGGCCGACTTCGTCGCCTCGGTCCTGCAGGGCGACGGCGCCGGACGCACGGCGCGCTGGAGCCGCCACGTCGACAGCCGCCTGGGCGGCCAGCTCGATTTCAGCTTCACGCCACGCTGGGCGGCGGTGGTGCAGGTCGTCACCGAGCAGCGCGCGGACAACAGCTACCAGCCGCGCCTGGAATGGGCCAACGTCAAATACCAGGTGACGCCGGAACTGGCGCTGCGCCTCGGCCGCATCGCGCTGCCGGTCTTCATGGCCGCCGACTACCGCAAGGTCGGTTATGCCCATCCATCGATCCGCCCGCCGGTCGAAGTGTATGGCGTGCTGCCGCTGGCCAACAGCGATGGCGCCGACCTCAGCTGGCACTGGAGCGGCGACGCCATGCACGGCATCACCCAGGTGCTGGTCGGCCGCACCGGCGTGGCGCTGTTCGACGGCGGGCGCCTGCGCGGCAAAGGCATCGCCGCGCTCTCGCACACGGTCGAGCGCGGCGCCTTCAGTGCACGCGCGTCGGTGCTGACGGCGCGGATGTCGATCGACGTGTTTCCCGGACTGTTCGGCGCGCTGGAGGGCTTCGGCGCCCAGGGCCGCGACCTCAAGCACCGCCTGGACATCGAGCGCGAGCGCGCCACGGGCGTGAGCCTCGGCCTCGACTACGACCCGGGCCGCTGGTTCGTGCGCGGCGAAGCCGGCTATACGAAGGTGGACGGCTACCTCGGCAGCACACGCTCGGGCTACCTCAGCGCCGGCTGGCGGCACGGCAACCTGACGCCCTACGCCGGCTATGCACGGGTCCGCGGCGTCATGCCGCACGGGCCGCACACGCTGGCCCTGGACGGCTTGCCGGCGCCGGCCGCGGCCCGTGGCGCCGCGCTGAACGCGGCGCTGGCGGAACTGCTGATGCGTTCCGTGCCCTCGCAGTCGACGCTCAGCGCCGGCTTGCGCTGGGATGCCGCGCCCGACGTTGCGCTGAAACTGCAGCGCGAGCACGTCACCACGCGCAGCGGCTCGCGCGGCATGTTCATCAATTCGGTGCCCGGCTACCGCTCCGGGCGCACCGCGCACGTGACCAGCGCCGCCCTCGACTTCGTCTTCTGAGGGCCGCCATGACACGTTGCCGTATTCGTCCCAGCACAAGGCTGCTGGCCGCCCTGCTCCTCGCATGCTGCGCCGGCCTGGCGCAAGCGCGCGACCTGGTGGTGGTGGTCTCGGCGCGCAGCAGCGTCGAGGCGCTGCAGCCGGAACAGGTGGCCGCGATTTTCCTCGGCCAGGCGCCGCGCTTTCCGAATGGCGCCGTCGCCAGCGCGCTCGACCAGCCGCTCGGCACGTTCGAGCGCGACCAGTTCTACCTGCGCGTGACCGGCAAGACGCCGGCGCTCTTGAGGGCGCACTGGTCGAAGATGGTGTTCACCGGCCGTGGCCAGCCGCCGCGCGAACTGGCCGGCAACGCCGCGGTGCGCAAGGCGGTGGCCGACGACCCGGCCCTGATCGGCTATATCGAACGCGAGGCGCTCGACCCGAGCGTGCGCCAGGTCTTGCTGGTGCATTGAAAGGACGACCATGATTTCCACTTCCCTCTCCCCGCGCATCGCGGCGCGCCGGCCCAGGCTGGCCGGCTGGCTCGGGCGCGGCCTCGACACGCACATCTCGCTGCCCCTGTTCGCGGTCCTGCTCGTCATCGGCCTGTGGATCCTGACGCTGCGCGTGATCGACGCCGACCGCGCCGCGACCTTCAACGCCGCCCACGCGGCCACGCGGGAACGCGCCGAGACCTATGAAGCGCAGATGGCACGCAGCCTGAACGGCATCGACCAGACCCTGAAGGTGCTCAAGTACGCGGTCGAACTGAACGGCGCGGAAGGCGCCATTCCGGCCCTGCGCCAGCAAGACCTGCTGCCGCCCGGCCTGGTGTTCGTGGTCTCGGTCGCCGACCGCAACGGCCACGTCAATGCCAGCAACCCGGACCAGGGCGGGCACGACGTCTCCGGCACCGGCTACTTCCTCTACCACCGCAACAACGACCTGGGCCTGCCTTTCGTGAGCGCGACCATGGGCGACGGCGCGCGCGCCGAGCCGCACCTGCACTTCACGCGCCGCATCAACGACCGCGCCGGCCGCTTCGCCGGCATCGCCATCGTCGCAACCGACCCGTCGTATTTCACCAGCGCTTACGAACGCTCGCGCGACGGCGAGCACGGCATGCTGGGCCTGGCCGGCCTCGATGGCGTGATGCGCGCGTTGCGCGTCGGCGAGCATGTCAGTTGGGGGCAGCGCATCGAACTCGGCACCTCCGAGGGCGGCATCGCGCTGCACACCGGCCCCGACGGCATCGCGCGCTATACCAGCGTGCAGCGCCTGCACGGCTTCCCGCTGGCGATCGTGGTCGGCCTGGCGCAGCGGGAACAATTCGCCGCCTTTGAAGCGAAGCGCCGCACTTACCTGCTGGCCGCGGCCAGCGCCAGCGCCCTGTTGCTGCTGGTGGTGGCCGTAATCGCGGGCTGGGCCTGGCAGCTGGCGCGGGTGCGGCGCCGTGCAAGGCGCGCCCAGGAAACCTATGCCGCCGCGTCCGAGGGCAGCCTGGATGCCTTTTTCGTGCTGCGCGCGGTACGCCAACCCGGCAGCCCCGGCTCCGGCGCGCGCATCGTCGACTTCGTGGTGGAAGCGACCAACACCCGCGCCGAGGGCATCACCGGCCTGCCGCGCGCCGAGATGCAGGGCATGCTCCTGTGCGACATGCTGCCGCACTACCGCGACAACGGTATCTTCGACGACCTGGCCGCGGTGACCGAGGACGGCCAGCCGCGCGAAGGCGAATGGCAGGCCTCGACACGCCTGGCCGCCGGGCGCTGGCTGCACCGCCAGATCGTGGCGGTCGAGAATGGCGTGGTGGTGATCGTGCGCGACATCACCGAGCGCAAGCAGGTCGAGGCGCGCATCTTCCACATGGCGCACCACGACGAGCTGACCGGCCTGCCGAACCGCAACCTGATGCACGACCGGATCGAGCACGCGGTCAGTAACGCTGCGCGTAACGGCAATGCGGTGGCGCTGGCCTTTGTCGATCTCGACGGCTTCAAGCTGGTCAACGACGGCCTCGGCCACAAGGCCGGCGACGAACTGCTCAAGGTGATCGGCAAGCGCATGGGCGCCTGCCTGCGCCGCAGCGACACGCTGGCGCGCTTCGGCGGCGACGAATTCGTGATCCTGCTGCCCGACCAGGGCCACGATCCGGACGCGCTGGCGCCGCTGCTGGAAAAGATCCGGGTCGCCGTCACCGAGCCGGTGCAAGTGGGCGGCCAGGCGGTGCAGGTCAGCTGCAGCATGGGTGTGGTGATGTATCCGCGCGATGGCATGGATGCCAGCGCCCTCCTGATGAACGCCGACGCCGCGATGTACCGCGCCAAGGACCTGGGCAGCAACAACTTCCAGTTCTACGCGCGCGAGATGAATGCCAGCGTCGAGGAAAAGCTGGTGCTGCTCGACGGCCTGCGCCAGGCCGTCCAGGCCACCTTCGAAGGCGCGGCCGACAACGGTTTCCGCCTGCTGTACCAGCCGAAGGTGGACTTGCGCAGCGGGCGCGTGTTCGGCGTCGAGGCCTTGATCCGCTGGCAGCATCCGGAACACGGCATGGTGCCGCCGCAGCGCTTCATTGGCCTGGCCGAAGAGAGCGGCCTGATCGTCGAGATCGGCGACTGGGTCATCCGCGAAGCCTGCCGCCAGGCGCGCGCCTGGGTCGATGCCGGCCTGCCGCCGGTGACGATGTCGGTGAACGTGTCGGCGCGCCAGTTCGAGGAGGCGCGCCTGGTCGAACGCGTCGCCTGCGCCCTGCGCGACAGCCGCCTGGCGCCGGAACTGCTGGAACTGGAAGTGACGGAAAGCCTGATCATGCGCGACCTCGCCCGTTCGGTGGCCAGGATGCGCGAGCTCGAAGCGATGGGCGTGTCGCTGTCGATCGACGACTTCGGCACCGGCTACTCGAGCCTGTCGTCATTGAAAACCTTCCCGATCAGCCGCCTGAAGATCGACAAGAGTTTTGTCAGCGAACTGGCCGACAACGCCGACGACCAGGCGATTGCCATGGCGGTGATCTCGCTCGGCCACAAGTTGAATTTGCGCGTGATCGCCGAAGGCGTCGAGACCGAGCAGCAGCGCGCGTTCTTGCGCGCCAACGAATGCGACGAGATGCAGGGGTATTTGTTCAGCAGGCCGGTGTCGGCGGACGATATTGTCGACATGCTGGAGGCGCATGCGCATCAGATGGAGCTGGCAGCATCGTAGGGCGGGCGCCCCGTGCCCACGCGGATGGTGCGCCACGTTGGCGGTTATTCGTGCGATGCGGTCGACATTTCGCCAGCGCCGTGCACGCGTAGGCGTGGGCACGGGGTCCTGCGCGGCCCGGCCCACCCTACAAAAACCGGTTTATTTGATGCCGGCCGCTTCGCGCAAACGCCTCACCAGCACCTCCGCATCCGCATCGACCTGCATCAACGCTGCATGCCCCTCGCGCACGAACCCCTCCTCCACCTGGTGCCGCGCAAAACTCACCAGCCCGTCATAAAACCCATCCACGTTCAGCAAGCCGATCGGCTTGGCATGAATCCCCAGCTGCGCCCAGGTCACCATCTCGAACAGTTCTTCCAGCGTGCCGAAACCGCCCGGCATGGCGATGAAGCCTTGCGACAGTTCGGCCATCATGGCTTTGCGCTCGTGCATGTCCTTGACGACGAACAGCCGCGTCAGGCCGGCGTGGCCGACTTCGCGTTCGACCAGGGCGCGCGGG
>Ga0308160_10006974_pt1 | contig 11350 bp, 16 predicted proteins | sample PhyFR1_FD_201036 | JGI IMG/M metagenome (GOLD analysis project Ga0308160, IMG submission 201036) | Phyllosphere microbial communities from UC Gill Tract Community Farm, Albany, California, United States - DLSLF.R1 | ecosystem: Host-associated > Plants > Phyllosphere > Unclassified | place: USA... | reverse complement strand
CGCCAAGCCCAAAAACACAACGCTCATCACGTGACCCATCGACTTTGTGCCTTTCCGCGCGTAGGTGGCTGGCTGGCCGAACTCGGCAATCGGTGTGTGCCGTGCCGCGTGCCGTGCTGGGCTGAGCGCGGCGTGAAAGCGAGAGCGGGTGAATCACCGATCACTCACTCACAAAAGTGATGAGTAGCGTTTTGGAGAGATTAGCCTGGTCGTGATAGGTCGAGAGGTCGCGAGATCGTGAGTTCAATATTTGGATCGATTGAAGCATATACCTCGAATCGTTGAGTCCTTGACAAACTTCACAAACAAATCGAGTCTCTACGTAAACCACCTTTGAATCAATCTTGACAACCATGTGAGTCTCGTTCTCTTTCCCCTCGATCGGGATTCGATCTAGAGAGGTCATGAGCTGGGTCTTCATCGCCCCGTTCTTCCTTGGAAAGCCGCTCTAGTCGATCGACGATCCGGTCCTCATCTTGAGCAACATCAGAGTACCCACGAAAGCTGATATATACCATCTTGTTCCTTCTTCTTGTTATTGTGGACGTTCGCTTTGACTACGATCGATTCGCTGGGGGGTGGATGGAATAGGGACGAGACCGATGTTCCCAGTCATATCCGGGCGGATCTCGTGAGTTTCCTAGGTCGCCCCGCTCTCTCCCTTTCCTGCTCTCTATCTCTCGTTTGTGGTTGTACCGATTCGATTGCTATGAAACTGATCATCGTCCCTCTCACTCCCTTTCTTCTCTCCTCGTCCAACTCATCCAATGCAGGCCGAGAGACAAATCCACCCTTCAACTCAAGGTGGTCAAACCCAATTCGCTCAAGCAGGACAAGGGGAATCCTACGGACCTGAAGGGACGGAGAGGGTTGAACCGGTGAGTCGCTCAAGGATGAGATGTCGACGAGTCTTGGTTCGATGGTGTAGCTGAATCATGTGTGCATTCCGATCGTCATCAGTTGAACAAGGCGCATTATGAGAGGAATACCCCTCATGCGGGTGCTGATCAAGGATTATCCGCTCAATTCGCTCAGACCCATCTCACGGCTGATAACAACGCTACCGACGGCCGACCCGCTACACTAGACTCTCGGCCTTCGGATGCCCCTAGTGCGGCGGATTATGGGCAGGAGAATGATGATGTTCTCGAGCACGACAAGGTCATGGGGGAAGGGAAAGCTCTGCCCCCTAAACCCCGGACGCACCCATGTCTCATCCCCCAGGGGTACGAAGGAACCCCGAGAGGCGTCGAAGTACCCGAAGTGACGATGGAGCCTTGGTTGCAATACATGTGTACACCGTTGGTCTCGTATTACACGGTGGAGAATGGGAAATGGTACGGAGCCGTCATGGTCGTCACGTTCGACAAGGGATCCATCTACTCCCCTTACCCTTACTTGACGCTCCAGTCGGACGTGTCTAAATATTCTCGGATGCCCGCGTTGGGCGGCGGCGAGACGGGTAACAGGGAATGGAACGTTCAAGCCGAACCGTATCATACCTACAATGGACCTCAGGGTGGATCGACGTTTTGGAGGTTTATGCTCGAGATCCCACTTGCGCAACACGAACAATCCATCACTTACCGGGTCAATGGAGGAGGACCTATGAAGTTCCTCGTTGCTGGCGCTGGGGACAACCTTCGTTGGGCGGGGCACAGTTGTAATGGGTTCTCCGCGGGGGTGGATACGGATAGTTTCAAGGGGGAAGGGTTTGAGAGTGGGTTCGATCCGGTTTGGGAGGACCTGTTGGAGAAGCATCAAAAGGTCGGGCTGCATGCGATTGTGGGAGGAGGCGATCAGATTTATTGTGATTCGTTGACTGTGTGAGTGCAAGGGAGGATGTTGGCGCTGGGTGTCGGCGGGGGCGGGCGGAGCTTAGAGATGCTTATCGTTTTTGGTTTGCGTCTCGTAGCGAACCTGAATTGCACGACTGGGTGAATGAAAAGGACAAGGATAAGAAGATTCGGATGCAAGTCACGGATGAGATCAAGTTTGCGATCGATCGATACTACTTTTCGTGAGTCGTCCGCGTGACAAGGCGGTCTACTATTCATCACCGGGAAAGCTCACTTGACGGCGTCGCTGTCGATCCCGCTCAGGCACTACTGCAAGCTTTTCCGAGGGGGAGCGTTTGGACGAGCGAATTGTTCGATCCCGATGATGAACATGTTGGATGACCATGATCTGTGAGTCGATGTGGTGCCAAGGGTAAGACCCACCCTGTAGCAAAGTTTTGATCGTCGTATCGCGCCTACCCCTCAGCATCGACGGATTTGGATCATACGAAGACGAGACCATGCGATCGCCCATCTTCAACTACATCGGTTGCCGAGGATACTTTTGGTACCTCATCTTCCAGGTCTTTTGCAACGACGCGGTAGACGGAGTCAACACTCGACCTGGCTCTCATCCAATCAAGTCGATGGTCATTTGTGAACCAGGCGAGTATATCCCCTTCCCCAACCACTCTCAAATCAGTTACATGGGTCCCAACGTGGCCATGTGTATGCTGGATTGTCGGGCCGAAAGGAAGCTCGATCAGATCTGTACTCAAGGGACGTATGATCGTATCTTCTCGTTGTTGCACAATTTGCCGCCTCAGACGGAGCACCTGATCATGTTGTTGGGTGAGTCGACGGTGGACTCATTGCACAGAGTATCGATGATTGACTCGGTCCGTATGTCGGATTTACAACAGGTGTGCCGATCATTTACCCGAGAATGTCGATCGCTGAGAACGTCTTGTCGAGCAAGTTCAACCCTTTGAACCTCGTCGCCAAGTTGACACCGGGACATTTGGCCGGATACACGAACAAGGTGAGTCTTGATGGCCGGGCCGCTTGAGGGATGGCAATATGTCGACTTGCTGAGCAACCTGCCCCTCCTCCCTTGCCACCTGCAGTTCGACCAGAACGTCGAGTTGCTAGACGATCTTGTGAGTAAACCTACCCCCTCGTTCTCGCTCGACTGCAATTCACCCGCCCCGTCTCGCCTCGCAGAACGACCATTGGTGTGCCAAACCTCACAAGAAGGAGAGGAACGATCTCATCATCAGGCTTCAAGATCTCGCCCTCAAGCGAAAGCTTCGAATCATCTTCTTGTCCGGTGACGTCCACGCTGCCGCCGTTGGACAAGTCCAGACTTTGTACCACAAGGAGGCACACAAGGTTCAACCAACTTTGGATCACCGTTTGATGTTCAACGTTGTCAGGTGAGTCGCCCCGGGCTTCTCTCATCGTGGAACTCTGCCCCTGACGATTCGATGTGCCATCTGCCAGCTCTGCCATCGTCAACACGCCCCCACCATTCGGTCCCATCGCGCTCAACAACGAGTTCGCAACTCACAAGCACAGGACCTTGCACCGTGAGGATGAGACTTGCTTGGATCACTCCAGAGCTTCTCGCTGATCCCTTCATGATTTGTCATTCTGCCCTTCAACACAGATCACCACACCGACGAGGTTCAGGTACGTCGACATGACGGATCATCATCGCAGCCTGTATCACTGACCCAAAATACACCTACAGCTACCCTTGTTCGAGATTGATACGGACGGCAGTACTCGAAAGCGAATGCAATACATCATGGACAAGCGGAATTACGCTCTGTTTGACTTTGATCACTCGAGTCACGAGCTTATGATGGACATCATGGTCGAGATGAAGAAGGGTGAAGGCAAGACGAAGGCGTGAGTGCATTTGCCGACCGTCTCTTGTGCGCGGGACTGATATCCTCATCGTGTCTTTGCAGGTACCGAGTTGTTGCTCCTCCCCCTCTTTGGTAAACGCTTCGCTTACTCCCGCTACGTGCATCGTCTTCGGTTTCGATTTGCGCTTTTTTAATTGACATTCAACAGCCGTAAATGTATTACATCTCTATGTCTCTGTTTCGACACGATATAATCGATCCGCTTACTTTACTGTATGATGTTCCCTGTGTCCGTGCTATCTGATGAGCTATGTGTAGGTTTCCGCTGATCGAGGTGACGACCAGAAGAGCCCTCACTATGAAGGGTCTGGATGCCGAACTGTACCTCATCAGCCTGGCACGGATACATCAGAACAACCTTGATGGTGTTCCCAATAATATGAGTATACTGTTATTTAAGTTGATTCCTTTTAGAAGTTTTCACCCTTGGTTCACCCTTGTGGCAAAGACCAAGGATCGTCAATACAATTCCGATGATAACCATATGCCCAAATACAATGTATGCTCGATGAGCAGGCTACGCGAAAACCCATCTAATTTCTACGTTTATAATCTGCTCCGTCTGTTTCGTCCAGATCATCGTCACCGATTTCAAACACGGGCGAGCTTGTCGATTCTACACGGTGACTTGCGTCTTGGTAGTCTTCCATTTCATGCGTTTCCCGACCCAGTGGGACCCTTTCCTCGGCATCCCGGGGTGCCCTTAGATTAAGACCAATTTTTGAGCGTCTCCGGGTTCGAGCTCGAAGATAGAAGAACAAAGCAGCGGCGCCAACGAGGAAGATGAGCAAGGTCATCCCCGAAGCAGCCTGATACCATGCTGTGGAAGCCGTGAAGATAAAGTCAGCGCAGCCACATCACTCTGGACATCCCTCGGGGCCAACTTACTGTCCGTCTGAAGGGCCGTTCTATAAGAGCCGGAATCTGCGGTCGACTCATCGAGGATGGTTCCGAATCTGAATCGTTCGTCATTACCGAGTTTGCTTGGCAAGGCAGCAGATCCCAGTACCTCCGCCGGGTCGACGTTCATGAACCGCATGATCATGTCATTGGTGACGTGCGGAAGATCGAATCCAACCTATAACGGAAATTATCAGCTGTGTCCCATGAGAACCACTACATCGGTTGAGGCGCACCATGTGAGAACCCCCAGTGACCTGTAGTGCGAGAATCACGATGCATGTCAGGAAGTGATACTCGGAGGAAGAGCATATTGCCACTCACCCGAACATAGGTCAATCCTCTTGCGGTCTGCCACGTCCCAGCATACGTGTCGTTGACAAACCACTCGTCTATCACCGTGTCCTGAGGCGGTGAGGGTAATTCTCAGCCAAGTCAGCCAATCAAGATCGAAACGACCTCACTCACGCCCAATCCCTGCTCCCCGCCCCAGTCAAGGCGTGCGATCGTCCTCTCGATACCCTTGTAATTGCAGATGAGATCCTCGTCGCCGGCGAACAGCATGACTTTCACCCCCTTCTCGATAATCCCTGGAATCAAGCCAATCGAAGCGGGCGATTTCCGCAGTTCCAGACTCGTCGAAACCTGGTTGTTGCACTCGACCCATGCAGTTTCCTTTTTGCCCGCATGCAAGGCTTGCATCACGTCAGTGCGCTATAGCCGTTTCCGAGAAGAGGAACTGTTAGCGATATTCCTGTCTGAGGGTGAAGCGTGACTGCTTACCCGTAAGTAGGCGTAAAGATCTGGCAAATCAGGCGGCCAATTCATGCCACACGCCGGCCAGTCGTCCGTCAGCCGTACGTCGTACACGTTCATACAGATCTGCTTTCCGTTAAGACTGGAAAAGCTGCGACTCAGCCATATGACACATGGTGTCACAGTCGCCGATTGACTCACTCTGTTGTAAACGGCGCAGTCACAGCCCCCATCACTCCTTCGCAGAATGCAAAGTTGATAGGGATATCGGTCTTGTTGCCATACGTGTCCACTTCGCTCTGACATTGAGCCATGACTTTCTCGACAGCTTCAGCTTCCTAGTCATCAGAAATATCGTCAATTATGGGTGGGATTCGAAGAACTCTGAAGTCGACCAAACTCACTTTCGTGTCCTGTTTGATAAGGCCTTTTTCGTATGCAAAGTCGACATATCCTTGGTATTGTTCCCGTGGATCTATCCAGCCGTTTCCGATGGCCACTCCCACCAAGGATACTGATGGTCTTATGTCCGACTTCAGAATGGCGTCAGCTGGAAGCGGATATGGAATGAGCCTTGTGACCTCATAACGCAGCGTTTGTGCTGTCGACTGACCGATGTAAGGTATATATTGACCGGCGAAAGATTCTCCTGCCAAATATGTCTAATCAAGAATGGGTGCGCTCAGTCTCGGTATCAAGAGTCACAAAGTCTGTGCTCGTGTCTTACCGACACAGTCTGAAGTTCTGGGAAGACGGTATAAAAGTTCTTCAAGAATTGAATCATGTGTGCTGCTGCTTGATCCAGTTCGTGCAGGTAACCGTTCGTCGGAACGATCGACAGGCCGGTGCCAGGCGGTTGATCGACTATGGGTTGAGCGGACCTTATGAATGGGTTGTTATGGGAGCTTGTGAATAGCGACCAGAGACTGACCAAAAACGATTGTGCCGAATTCTTCCCATCCTCCATCGACAAGCTCGAGCTCGACTTCTCCACTATCAGTCTTGCTTGCTGGTACCGTCCTGAATGGTCCGACTTCCATCATGGCGCCGTCGAAAGAAGAGCATCCTGGCCCACCCTGAACGTAGAGGCCTTGGCAAGTTAGCACGTCGCGAATGCTTGCGTTCAAGCTTGCAAGCTTACGTTGAACCAGAATACAACTCTCCCTTTACCAGCGGTACGTCTGTTCTTCACCATCAAGAAACTGAAGCGAAACAAACCTTAGTATGGCTTATAGTCGACCCAAATGAGAATCTCGCTTCTCACAAGATCTCGGCATCCGCACCGGTTGGGCCCTCTGCTCCAGCCACATGCTCGCCAGGGTACGAAGGAATAGTTCCAGCCCAAACATTTAGTGGTCGGCTTTTGCAATCAATACGATGTCAGACTAGCGCTAAATTTCCTGTATACGTGCACTCACGTCGGGTGAGATGCGAGGTCAGGCAGACCTGGGAGCGAAGGCACATAGTAGTCTGCTGCAGCTCTGGCTGAGGAGTACAAGCTCGTTCAGTAGAACTTCAGCACTCTTTCTGAGCAGCATTCGCTTACAGAAATCTGCAGCTCTCTCTGCCTTCTCTGAGCGCATGGCTCTAAAGGGCTGCGATTAGCTGCTTGAGTTGCTGAGGATGCTCTGATGTGACAATGACAGGGCCGCTCTTGTCGCGATATCTTGCTCTAGGTTGATTGGGATATAGGCGCTCTTCTTCAGTGCAGAAAATAGAGTGTACCGGAGCCAGCCATCACCCTGAAGATGAACTCTTGAAGGGTGAAAAGGACAGGGCAAGATCTGCTATCCGCTCAGTACGGTTGTAGATCGACTGGGCATGACTTGCAGCTGCTGGTCATGCTGGACACGGCCGACTCCGAAATCGATGCCGTAAAGGCTCACTCTCCTACCGAGAAAGTCGTCGGGCCACCAAGGCTGCGGTATCTCTTCAAAGCACCTGGACTTGCATGGTTCGAAGCATTAGAGGTACGACGGTATGGCTCTCTGAGCCATAGGCTAGGTATTATCGGTGATGGCCCTGCTTAAGAGTGTAGAGGATTCCGCTGCGTTAAGATAAACATCTCGCACCCCATGCCAGGCAAAGCCAAGTGTATGAGAGATCGCTCAACAGTAAAGATCGCATCGAGAAATTATTCGCATAGTAAACCATAGATATACACCGAAAAAAATGATAAAGAGAAACGAGGATGTCACAGACACAGCAAGCACGACATACTCCACCTGATAAATAAACCGAAGTAGCCGTTTCCTATATAGGTCTGCCTCAACCTCTTGCTCCCGCAGGAACAAGAAGGCCTTTTTCTTGTAACCCGAATGAGCACGGTAACGCGACTATTGAAGTTTGGAGTTGGACCGCATGGCAGATTCGAGCACGTACTTTTTTGATCGAAGGAAAAAAGGAAAAAGGGGTGGGCGTCGACCAAGATGAGGAAGTCGAATTCTGTTTGCGCAGTTTATATACTCGAATCCGTGCTGCTAGGCAGCGGCGACGCGCAGGGAAGAATTTCCGCTTGCTCGCGCAACGGCTATCAAGCAATTGAGAATTCCTCAAATCAGCGTTGAGCGATGGGCGTGTCATTTCTCCGCGCTTTAGGTGAATGCGAGAACCGCTCAGACGTTCGCCACATCGGTACGACCAAAACAATAATGATAATCATATTGAAACTCTAGACTGCGGACAAGAGTAACCTCGCTTAATCATTCGTCTCCTTCTACTATGGTACGTGATATCGTAATGCTGACAATTGACCTTTGGAGAGCACCCACTGGTCTCATCTAAAGCTCGGTCTTGCCAGCGGCGTTCCTTTTGACGGCGCCCTCCTTGATCTCCTTTCCAGTTGCAACTCCGGCCTTGTCAAGAGCAATCTGTTCCTTGGCGCTGGCGGGCTCGACAGGCGCGACGGGGCCCTTCTTCGTGACGTCGGGCTTGACAGTGGTGGTCTGCTTGACTTGGATGGTAGGCTTGCTGGAACCGATAAGACCAAAGAGAGAAAGAAGAGTTCCGAGAAGAGTCAAAGCACCGATGGCGAGAGTTCCGGCGACCTCGGGCATGGCGGTGATAGCGTGCTTAGGGTCCTCGTTGAACAGACCTAGCAAAGAGAACCACAACGCTGTTCAGTCTTCCGTCGAGCTGAATGGCCAGCCAGTAGTGGACTTACTCCTGAATTGCATCAACTTCAACTTGATCAAGTCCTGGTATCCGATCTTGCCCTCAACCTCCTCGTCTTCAAGCTCCTCGGCATCCTTCTCGAAAGTCCTCTTGACGTGGAAGGTCTCCTTGGCCAAAGCCTTGGCGTCAGAAGCATCATGTCCGACGAAGATGTTGTCAACTGCAATGACGAAGATGCTAATGTCAACGCTGGCTTCACGAATCATGCCTTTCGGACTGTTCCTCGAGACTGCAGCTTACACAGAATGTCCTCAGTCATGGTCCAAAGCTCGAAACCAACACCGGCCAAAGGGGTAAAATCAGCAGGATGCTCGTCCAAGTAGTAACCCGGGTTGGAGATCTTTCGAGGAGACCAGACTCCCTTGTAGGCGGGGTTTTCGATAAGAGGCGGCGACCATTTACCCTGAGACCCGAAGCGATATCAGCTTTACATTCGATAGTCGAATTATGAATAAATCTCTGCAAACCTACCTTGTAAGCAGGGTTGCTGATCACAGGAGCCTCCCAGGTTCCACATCCAGACACCGCCTCACAAGCGGGGTTGGGCACCATGTCGGGGATCCAGTCGCCATCCTCCTCGTCGTCCCATTCTTCGGGTTTCTCGGCCTCTGGGTCGGGGATGACCTTAGGCTCGTTGACAAGCCAATCCTCGGGAATCGAAGCAGTCTCGTCGACAATGGTGGCGGGGGCGGTCTCGTCCCAATCATCAGGCTGTATTGAAAATATACACTCGTCAGTTGCACGGGATCAGTAGCGAGCCTGCTCGAGACTGACCCTGGTGGCTGAACGGTCGACAATTTGGGCCTCGTCGACCCAGTCAGCGGGCTTCGAGTCCGTAGGGTCGAAGATATCCTTCGAAGGGTTGACAGGAGGGTCAAAGTCCTCCAACAAGCTTCCGCTCTTCACGCTCTCGTCGTTAACCAAAACCTCGTATGTGTTGTCCGGGCTGATAGAATGCAAAGGAGAATGAGAATGCGGCGAGACGAGGAAGTTCACTGGCTGTATTTCCACTTACTTGACGATCAAGGTGTACAAAGCAGTAGCCTTGCCGATCTTGGGAGTAGGGGGGTTCTTCAAGTGCTTCTCCTCCCATTCGCCGGTAACGGGGTTCTTGTGTCGGAAGATGAAGTGGACTGGATGATTCAACTATGAGCTCACAAACGCTAGATATTGGCAGATCCGTTGCTGCTTACCTTTGTTAGTCGAACCACACTTGTCCTAAGGACGCGTCAAACGATGCAGGCGAGATCAACGTCGAATGCAAAGGCCTCGAAAGTGCAAAATGAACTTACGGGACCAAACATGATAGTGAAAGGGGTCTTGTCGGTAAAGTCCTCTCCAGCTCGAATTCCCTCACCCGGGTTCTCGGTCAGAAGCTTCAGGTAAGCTCCACCACACTCAAGACCCTTCTGCATTTTGACCTCGTATTGAACGACCAACGGCTTTCGCTCAGGGAGAACGTCAATGGGCTCTTGGAACACGGCAGAGATGGCGTGATGGGCGGCCTTCGACTCTGGTAGTTGACAGATGTCGAGTTCAGTCTCGCAAGCTTGATTTCGGCTGGCGACGAACAAAACTTACTCATTACGAGACCCTCATCTCCGTCAATTCCTTTGGCGACTTCCGGCTCTTCGACGCTCCATTTCCCCACGTAGCTCATGATTTCGTCACCGACGGGAGTCTGCTTCGTGGCCTGCGAAACGGTCCATCGAGAGGTCCAGTCGGGAGTAAATTGCTCGAGGAAGGGAGCTCGGATTGCAGTAGGCTACAATCGACGGCGAGATTAATCAGCTTCGGTGTGGAATCCTGTTACCACAAACATCAGGCTAATCACCTTGAATGTGGGCTGATCCGCAGCGTTCACGCCCACAGCGCCCATAGCGGCAATGGCACTTCCAGCAGCAACGATATTTCCACGCATTGTGATTTTGGCTTAGTGAGTTCGGTATTTGAATATGATCTACCTAGCAAACTGGAGGACCTTAGCATTTAATCAATGCAACTGATTGTGGCCCAAATTACGTCCCTTTGTATCGATCATATCGACGTGGCAGGTGACGAGTGAGCCCGAGCTCTGCAAGGTGGAGGCGGGGAAGCGCTTACGGCAGCCAAGAATGGTAGAAAGTTCGCGCAACACTCAAAGGACGCCATCAATCTGGCGCGTTCAGATGGTCTATTCATGGTTCACCAGCTCATACGTCGAAGCTTGATGAACATTGTAATATTGTAACCATACACAAGATTGGCATTGGAAGACTTAAGAACGCCACGCTAGGCCTTCTTGAAAAAGCCTGCCAGTGTCTGCTGACCCTTTTTCTTCGGCTTGGCAGCCACGGAGGTCTTCGGAGCGGCTGCCTTGGGTTTCGGCGGTGCCTCCTCTTTCATCGAGGTGGTTGAGGAGGACTTGGTCAACTTGGGTGCTGCTTTCAGAGTTTTCTTCGCTTTAGGTGGTTGAGGTGTTCCGCCGTCGGAAGAGTATGATTCCTCTCCCGATACATCCTCGGTGACTGCGAAGAACGAAACGATTTAGATATGCGAGACGCGTGAATGCAAACTTTTGGAACAGGATCGACTTACCGATATAGCCCTTGTCGTTCATCTTGGTCTCCGATTTCACAACCCTCCGCTTCTTTCGAACACGTCCCTCGGCCTTTGCTCGACCGCCCGCTGGCGTAGGCGTGGTCTCTCGGTCATCATCTCGACCATCTGCCATCGAGTCTCGCTTCTGCGGCACAATAGGACGGGATCCGCTGATACCTTTCCCAGAGACCTTCATTGATGTCTCGTCTGACAGGTTCAATCGGGATG
>Ga0308160_10006973_pt1 | contig 11350 bp, 13 predicted proteins | sample PhyFR1_FD_201036 | JGI IMG/M metagenome (GOLD analysis project Ga0308160, IMG submission 201036) | Phyllosphere microbial communities from UC Gill Tract Community Farm, Albany, California, United States - DLSLF.R1 | ecosystem: Host-associated > Plants > Phyllosphere > Unclassified | place: USA... | reverse complement strand
GGTGGGACGAGGAGACCAGACAAGGGGTTACGAGTTGGATAGATGATGTTGAAGTACCTTGGAGGTGTTTGAGGGTGAGCGGGGAGCGTTTCAAAATGCAGCGGGAGGTCGTGCAGCTGACATCTCACCGGCAATTGACTATAGCGAGCGGTATGGGACCAAGACAAGGCTTTCAAACTCGTCCTCGACTCGCTCGACGTCATTCTCACCAACCAACTCCTCGTCCCCTCCATCCCCCGCGACATCTACCCTACTCAACCCAACGCCGCTCCGTTATTCTCCATCCTCCCTTATCCGGCACATACGGACCCTCTCGATCGACCCATCGCTGTCCTCTCACTCCGATCGCTGAGAAAGGAACCGACAAGAGAGGGCAAGGATAAAATCAAAGCCTGGGCTTGGTGGTGTGCCGAGATGACGAGGAGGTGTTTGCGGGAGGTGGATTTGATCAGGCAGAAGAGAGGGGATGGGGGGGATGAGCAGAGGGCGACGGGATGTGTGATGGTGGTTGATTTCAAGAATGCTGGGTTTAAGAATATCGTGAGTAATGTGCCGGTCGGAGGGCGGGTGTATGCTTGCGGCTTTTCCCTTTGCCCATGGATTCTGATCTTCTGATTGGTGTGGTCGGACGATCGGCGTAGGATCTCGATATCGTCCCTCACCTCCTAGCTATCTTACAAACCACCTACCCGGGACTATTCAGTACCATCTACCTGACCAACCATTCATGGACCCACGCATCCCTCTGGACCGTAGTCAAGCGTCTCGTACCCAAATCCGTCCTCGACCGAGTCAGATTCCTAGAAAAGGGAGATTTGGAACAGGTCATGGATTTGAAAAAGGTTCCGGTCTCGTTGGGCGGGAAGAGTGGGTGGGAGGTGGTCGATCATCCGGATGTCGCTTTGGAGCGGTATTCAACCTTGGGGGGAGAGAAGGTCATGGGGCAGGACGAGGACGACGTTGGCAAGCCTCATCAAGGAGAAGATACGAACCAGGCCAGTATCGATCAGGGTGCGCCAGAATCATCATTAGACACCGAATCGATCATGCGAACGTTGAGTCGACGTCAACCTAGTCTCAGCGTGATCGCCCCCACACCCGTGGCTGAACGGAGCGAAGAAGAGGACGTCTCGGATTCAGACGAGGAAGAGAGTGATTCGGATCTTCAAGTCGATCGGATGCGGGGGTTCGAGTTGCACCTCTCACCCGACCGAGCGAGGCATACTTCCTTTTCCTCGAGCTCGAGTTCGACCAAGGTGGCGGAACCGGGGTTGTTGGCAGGTTCGACATCGATTCACCGGTTCTCCTCGACGTCATCAAACTCGTTGAAGACGCCCGAGTCGCCCAAAATTCCTACCCGGGTGGCTAGACGACCGAGGTTGTCGTTTGACGCGGCGAGTGAGAGGTCGTATTCGGCTTCTTTGCAGGAACATCATTCGAGAAGATTGAGCGAGACTAGGGTGGCGGCGGAAAAGATCCGGGCCAAGGAGATGTTGTTGCGTGAATTGCAAGCGGGTCGGCGAGGGAACGAGAGTGATGATGCGGATGAGGATGAGACGCGGACCGATCGAAAACCAGCTCGGTTCACGATAGGACCGTCGTCGAGGTCGAAGAGCGTGGACGGGAGTGCGTGGCAAGCGGCTCGGAAGGAAGCTTTGGCCAAGAAGACCGGTTTGGCTATCTCGGCTTACGATCGCATGAAGAATCCGATGTTTGGGTACCCGACCATGGTCATTCCTGCCGTAGCGACACCGGTCATGACAACAGGTCCGGTACCGGTCTCGTCCAGCAGTACGACTCGCCATTCGCAGCAAGCGGTCATGTATGCCTCGCATCGCGAACAAAAGATCGTACCCTTGCACGGACGACAGAGAAAGCGGGATCTGGTCAAGACGCTGTTCTTGCTGGGTATCCTGAGAATCGTCGGTCTCCGAGATTGGTTCGTCACTTTCGCAAGCGAACTCGGTCGACTGTTCTGGGCATTGCTGTTCCTCCGTCGCTGGTGGAGCAGTATGAACGTGCCCGACAACCACAATCGAGGTCGATTCGGGATGTATGCCAAGGGACGACGTGATGTACCCCTCACACCCACCTCCGGGCTGGCAAGAGAAGTCGAGCTAAAAACACAGGCTTCGACGGTCCGCCGAGGCGACGCCATGGTCTCGCAAGACGATTGGATCTGGCTGTTTCTTAGTCTACTAGTCGTGCGTGATGGATGGGGCAAAATGTTTGCAAACGCATGGGATTCGACAAGGCGAGGTCTGAGAACGGCTGTCGGCAGAAAGCGTTGATGGCCTCCCCGCATTGTCCGCGAGCGCTCGAGTGTTTCGGTTGTAAATCGGTAGTGTGCATATGTCGTGTAAGCTAGTGTCTTGTACAATTAAAGCCGAGTAATCGATACCCCGTCGTGAAATGCATAAATAGTCTCTTCCTTTGGCAAAGCGACCTATATTCGCAAGTCCTCGGCTCCCTTCGTGGCGTCCTCGACCTCATCCTCGCTTTTGGCCGGGATGGTCGTCTCGGAATCCTCCTTTTCGACCGTCTCTCCCTCGACCTCCTCCTCCTTCACATCTCCCTTCTCCTCGAGAGCAGGCGTCGACTTTTCAGGCTCTTCCCATCCCTCATCACCGGTGAGCTTGCCGAGGTATCCCTCAATCCACCCAGACACTTCTTCTCGACCTTCTCCAGCCCACATTGATTCATCAAAGGCATCGCGGCCGGCAGCGTTCTTTTGCTATTGGATAACCAGGATGCAAGTCAACTCAAGTGGATTAAGGGAGACGTGCACGGAGAGAAGCGTATTTACCTCCAACATCGGCAGACCACCGCCCTGCTCCTCGGGCAATTGCGCAAGGAGTTTCGTGCAATCGACCTGGTTGTTCAAGATGGCCCAATGAAGAGGCGGGGACTTGGAGTCATTCAGTGCCATCAACAAAGATGAAGGAATGTGGGGTAAGATGTATTGGAGGACCTCTGCGAGCGTTCATATCAATGAGTATGCTAGGCTTGAGAGTACCCAACATCTTTCAGCACACTCACCGACATGTCCGTTTCCACAGCACATATGAACAACATTGTTCCCTCGATCGTCCTTGGCTTGAGCCAAAGCTTCATCTCCAAACTTTTCGACGAAAGCTTGAACGTCCTCTAGGTCTCCATATCGGCAGGACAGGAGAAGCTCATCAATCTCCTCTTGAGAAGGTGCAGCGGTGGTCGTCGACATGTTCTCCGACTTCAGGCTATCACAAATATGAGTTGTTGGGACGAGTGTACAAGATTGACGATCGTCCACGGAAGGCGTACTTGAATCAATCGAGCTGAATCAAGTTCAACACATGGTGGTCTCGAAGGAAATTGCGAGGTCACTGAAATTGTGAGCCGCGGAAATGCCGTAATCGGGTTCTGATGCGCATAGAGGCGGCTCCTGGCCGATCCCCGAACTTCGCTACCTATGCACTCAAACAATGAGCTTACAGGTAGGACGAGGAGACAATGTTCGCTTATACACTCAGAGTGTTTATACAACCACAAGCTACATGTAAGTGTTCTTTTTCGTCACAAATTCGTTAAGGAACGATGGAACCTATCCTTGACTCGGCTCAATCCTCTTTCGTTTTGTTCCAGCTGCGACAGCCTTGCCGATCTTGGAATCCATAAAAGTCCATGTGGGATCGCGATCGGTGATAAATGGATGGAGCAAGAGTTCTTCTGCCACGGGACGATCCCGCGGGTTTGACGCAAAGCATTTCTTGTTCAAGAAGTCGTCCGCGACGGATGACAGGGTGACGTCTTCAGGCACCGGCGGTGCTGCTCTAGTGTTTGCGAGCTGAAAATGGGTAGGTATGTAAGCGAATGGGAGTGGCAAGCCAATTGTTATCGCTGGAACCTACCTGGAACATTGCAGCCAGGGCCTCCATGTCACCCCAAGGACGACGTCCAGCCCACATCTCCAAGACGACACAACCCAGACTCCAAATGTCAACTTTTGCGGAATAGCCCTGACCCTTGACAGAGTGCACGACCTCTGGGGCCATCCAAAAGACGGAACCTTTGAGGTTGGTCGAGATAATAGAGTCATAGGCGTCGTCTGGGAAGTAAAAGCGTTAGTGATCCTTGATATGTACATCAGACGAAACCCAACGCACTAGTTCTCTTGCTGATACCGAAATCCGAGATCTTGCAGATCCCATTGTGGTCGACCAAGATATTGTCCGCTTTCAGATCCTGCATTGATAAGGATTTTTGTCAGAAAGGAGCAAGTTACTCTGCCCCTCGGTTTTGCTTACTCGATGCAGTATATTGAGTGAATGGAGGTATGCCAATCCATCCAAGATCTGCATCGTGAATGATTTGATGACCTGCTCCTCGAATTTCTTGTGTTTTCGGTAGACGGACGCTACCGATCCACCTGGGACATATTCCAGGAAACTGTTGAATCGCGAACACTGCATCAGACATCCCCTTCGGACAGACAGATGAGTAAGCCAGTTCATTGTGCTTACATGGACAAGAAATCTTCCGACTCCTCCCATCCGAGGTAAGCCACGACCTGCGGGTGATCGAGATCCTTGAGCAAGGCGATTTCTGACTTGAGCGCTTCGATCATGCCCGTCTGTCTGGCATCCTCCCGCTCGGTGTCGTTGCGAGGCATTTCGACCTGCTTGACAGCGATCATGTCTCCGGTTGTAGCATTCAGGCCTAGATATACCCGCCCATAAGTACCCTTGCCGATCAAGTCACCCTTGACCCAGGTCATTGTGACTGATTTTGAAAAAGTCAATCACTTGGTATTCGCTCGTGGCGCGCCGAACGGACTCACCAGGATTTCCATCAGATGCAACTTCCTCAATAGGCGCAGGGGGCAGTTTCCCTTGCTCAATTCCGGCAGGCGTGACTTCGACCAATTTGTGACCCCACATGCTCGATGATCTCTTACGTTCCAGGGATGAGCCTTGCTGCTTGACGGCCGGAGCAATCTTACTGAGGTGTTTCTTCCTGCCTTCAGCGACGAATCGGATGGATTTTCTTAGGTCCGCCTTGTTGAACCCATGCGGCCGTGTCTGCTTCGTGTTCAGAGCAGGCGTATGGATGGCCTCTATCGGTTGAGCAGGCTGTTCTGCAACAGCGTCAAGCACGGGTGCGACGACCGGCTTGTCGAGGTCGATCTTCGGAAAGAACTCTTCAAGTCGATCGTAAACATCTTCGGCGGGAGGTCGGAAATTCCATTGGTCTTTCGTCTGGGCAAACGACTTGGCTCGGCGAAGACCGGCTCCATGTGCGCCTTCCTTGAAACTGTCAGACTCCAATGTAGCGGCGGTGGGCAGGTCCGAACTGGAGTTGGAAGTCGGATGAGCAGAGTGTGGGGCGAGATTGGGTCGCGTTGTTGAGGTGTCCACAGTCAGCGATGGCTTGATAGTGAGATCGTTCTTGTCAGGACCGATAGGTCCCTTATCATTACCCATTGGAACGAAGAACAGCGTTTCCTCAGCCTGATCTTCCTCGGGGTCAGTTGGACTGTGTGAAGCTGGGGCCGTCAGTGTACCTTCATCCTGCCCATCTATCATGGCGTTGAGCTGGGCAGTCCATTGATTCGCTCTTGCGGTGTTTCCTGAGTCGTCTTCTTGGTCTTGTTCGCGCGAGGTATAGTATTCTTGCTGAAGGGTAGACTCAGATGCCCGGGAGGGAATGTCGTGGAGTGGCGCTTGCGAGCTTGGAGGTTGCGTGATATTCATAGACAGCAAAGCACCAGTATCTGTCCTCTGGTCCTCCCTGTACGCCACGATACCTTGCCCAAAGCTGGCTCGTCGACTGTGACTACTGCTTGGAGAAAGGGGCATTTGAGCAGCGCTTTCGGATCCGCGCCTGTCCATCCGCATAGCAGCAGCCGGATGTGGTTCAGGAAATGCCAGAGTCGGCAGGTTGGAACGCTGACCCGAATACTGTCTAGAGCCTTCCGCAGATCGCACTCTTGCGAGATCGTTCCTATAGATAGGATCGGTCTCGATTGGGGGGTGTGAAGCTGCATGTCTGCCGACTGTTCGATTGTCATAGTACTGACCCTGATCGTAGGCTGGCTGAGCAGATGCGCTTCGATTGATGTTGGCGTATGATCGGTTGGTCCGTAAAGGTTGAGACACGTGAGGCACTGGTCCGCTTTGAGCATGATACATTGGCTGACGGTCTCGGTCGCGATATGCAGGTTCGACTCGGTAGCCATATGTAGCTCCAGGAGGTAATTGCGCTTGAAGCCCATCGTAAGCTCCGAACGGATCGTCAGGATCAGCAGGAGGTGTTGCCATATAGGTATCTCGAAGAGGAGGTGAGCCATACCCGGCTACATTGGCGTTCCTCGCTCTAGACTCGTCTACGGGGATAGGCCGAGAGTTCGAGGTGGAGGCGGACGACGGTCCAAATGGATGGTCGTACCGGCTATCAAGGGGGCTCTGATTCTGATTGACAGGTGGGAGGTCGTCGTTCGCAAATGTTGACAGTCCTGGATTCCACATTCCGGCCTTGTTCTCCCACTGAAGCCTCCTTGCCTTGCGTTCTCGTCCAACTTGTCGCTCTCTCTCCTTCTCTAAAGCCTCGGCCTCCCTCTTCAGACGGTCCGCACGATCTCTGTCGCTCTCCACGAACCGACGCTCGTTCTCTTCGGCTCTTTCAGCCGCAACGCGATCGGCTTCTACTTGACGATGCCGAGCTTCTTGCTCCCTCGCTTGCTGTGCTTCCCAGGCTGCGTGCTCCTTCTGCTGCTCTTGCATAGCGACTCTCATATCATCTTCCATCTGTATCCGTTTTTGTCGTTCGCGTTCGTCCTCCTCTCGTTGCATTCTCTGGATTAGGATCATGTCGGCTTCAGTGGGCTCACTTGGCGACGGTTCCCATTCGACGGCCTCATAGCTGTGATCGAATGCGGGGACTCCTTCGGCGTCGTTCTCTGGGCTGTCCATTGGTGGTCGAGTGTGCATGTGGTCGTAAGGGGTTGGCAAGCTTGGACGATGGTAATTCGAACTTGAGCTGCCTGAAGGTACCCTTGCCTCGTTCTTGTCACCGTAAGCGGGCGCCGTGTTGCCCCTGCGGGACGGATGATGCAGGACTTCGCCTCGAGAACCGATGGCGGTTGACAACGAGGCCGACGTGGATGTTTGGGTGCCGGACATGGCATCCAAGGAGGGAGGAGGCGAACCATACGATCGAGGCACACCCTTGTTCCGCTCGTCTGCCGGGCTTTGCGAACCCTTACTGGTGCTCGTGCTGGGCATCCTCCTGCTACTCTTCGACATCAATCGGTGATGCCGACTGAGTGTATGATTACCTGTGCCGCTCGCGCTCCCCGAAGCGCTCGTCCCGCTTTGTATCCCATGGATGGCGTGAGGCTGGGATGACGTATCGACTGGACTTGTCTCGTATCCGAAATCATTAGCATAGCCATAGTCTTGTCGGCCGAGCTTGTCGCTGGTACTGGACACGCTCCCAGACTTGGAATGACGACTCCCGCCCCCTACTCCGTACCCTGCTCGTATTCGCTCTGCTGCGCCGGCGGAACTGGCACTGAAAGCTTTCCTCGACAGTTCGGCCGGACTCCCCAACGAATGAGAAGGCGGGCCGATGGAAGGTCCTCCATGAGCCATGCTATGGCCTGTAGGTGGCGGAATAGCAGCGCTGGAAGGCGAAGGGACCATAGAGGTTTGCATCACGAGAAATTTCAAGGAGCCCTTGGCATCACCTTGGGCTTTGCACAATTCGAACAACTGAGCTCGTCCGACCGCGTCACTCTCGGGCGTCTCTCCAATATCCGTTCGATATAACGTCAAGCTGGGATAGTCGTCGTCCCTGAACCGGAGCTACAGGATGACGGGTAGACCGCGAATTGTCAAAATTCATATTTGCATCTTCTATACGCTGCCACTCACCTTTGCAAAGACCCGCTCCATAATCGCTTCCGCACTAGCCATGCCGCTGACATCGACAACCGAGAAATTCTCGTTATCGACCGTGACTGCCAGCCTGATACTTCCCAGTCTTTGTGGAGAACCGTTCGACGTTCCATTTCCTTGCGCTTGAGGCGTACTTTGATTCAGGATTTGATTGGGTGGTAAAGTAGACGATCCACCAGCGATGTTCTGCTTGGGTCGGGGAGGTAACATTGGTAACCCTTCATGCCGCCTCCTTCTGTCATCCGTCGACATTGAGTTTGCCCCGCCTGTGTAACCCATGGTGTTCGTCATACTCCCAGGAAGTATGCTACTACCAGAATGATTCGGTGATGAGGGCGAGCCTGACTGTATTGGAGAATCACCCATCAGAGCTCCGACAGCTGCGTTCGGTTTTTGTCCCGGATAAGCGAAATACGATGCCGACTGGGGTGCAGGGACGCCTTCTCCGTATGACGGTCCTGGTCTAGCGGTAGCAGCGGTAGACAAGGGGAATGGAGGAGGCAATGGAATCGGATAAGCGGGAGGTGTGTGGATCCGAGGTAACGATCGCTCGGCGTTTGATGTCCGGGTGACCCGGACGTTTGACGCCGTCATCATCCCAGGCAGGACCGAGGCATTGTTTGGGAGGACCATGTTGTTTGTCATAGTCGGAGATCGCCCACCAGAGCCAGAAGATCCCGGACGACGAGAAGAAGGGACAGAAGGATGAAACGGTTTTGGTGGTATCGAACTGGAAGTGAGATCGTAATACTGCGGCGTATCTTCCAACGAAATCCTAGCCCGTTCGTTGCCATAGCCTTGAGAGACTTGGTCCCCCATTCTCGGGTTCGGTGTCGAATTAACAGACGATCCTGCCATGTTCGACGATGATGAGACTGGTCCTGAACCTGCGATGGGTGCTGGAGGTGAAGACAAAGGCAGCCCCGGCGTAGGCGGCTGAGCCGTAATCGTGAATCCCTGGTTCACCCCAGGTCCATTCTGCTGAAAGATCCGACTCGTTCCAGCTCCCGGCATACTACCAGAACTGACGTTCGTATTACTTGTAATGTTCGTGTTGACGTTACTCGCTCCTGCGTTGGGTCCACTCGGCCGGCGCCCTTCCTGACTGGTATCGCTCTCGTCCTCGTCGCTGTCCGGATTAGCGACAATTAGATTCAGATTCGGTGGGGGACGCCGCGATCGTAGGGAGTTCATCGTTCGTGGTCCTTGTGGACCTTGAGAGGTCACCGGGGATCTTCGTAACGACATGGTCGGTCGTGTGAGGCCCGGAGGCGTAGAAGAAGAAAAGGAGGTCCGGGTTGTCTCGATGAGCCAGAGGGATGAATGGGACGTCTATCTGTTTATGGGATTGCTGTTCGTTTGGCTTTCTCCTGATGATTGCCGGGGTCTAACTCGGAGATAATTTCACCCTGGGAAATCCTCGCGTGGAATGCGACCTTGAGATGAAGGGGAAGAAAATAGCACACGATATCGACCTGCTGCCCGCACTTTCGATAGCTCAAAGGGCTGATAATGTATATCTCGATGGCGAGGCACCAAGCTCGTTGCACTGAGGCGCGGAGCTTTTCCCGGTATTGCTTCAGCCTTTCCTAAGCTTGTCGATCTCGGTCCTTTAAGCGATGTTTCAGGACTTCAGGAGGTCATGCCCACAAGGTTCACCTCTCCTCTCCCTGTGACCCCTTTGACTTGATCGATGTGCCGTGTCCTATCTTAGTTCACCCCGAGGGCCAGCAAAGTTTCGCTATCACAGGCTTCCTTCCTCGTTTAGCTTACGGCAGAGAGGCTCAAACGGATGATGATCAGCTAGATGAACCCTACTCATACAACCCAGACCAATACTCTACTACTACTGCGACGACATCACTCGGTTGACCTCGAAAGGAATACGCGCTCGACCGCAGGGCATGACCCGTCGGACACTAGGCCCGGGCGGAAGCAAAGATGATATTACGTGACTTCGGTCAATTCGGGAACGCGAGCTCGGCCGAGGGCTCGGCAAGGGATACTCAGGTTCGCCGGGCTAGACGTACTAGTGGACAGGTTCTGGGCGAAATATTCAGGAAGCTGGGCGATACTTCTGGTCAAGATGCCTAGATTGCTAGGTCCATAGTCCATGGACTGAGGTACTACTCTCGTGGATGATCAGATTGTGCTGTCTCCAGCCGCGTAGAAGGTCTGCTAGCCCTCGAAATCAGTCACGGCGGTGAGGTCAGTGCAACCCAGGGGAACGCATCCCCCTAAGTTCCGCGGGCCTCAGCTCAACCGCTAGTATCTCAATCATCGTTTGCTGCGGTCTCGGCGGAAAAGCAATCCGAGATCTTTCATTTTTCCGTAAGGAAGATTGTGCTTCCAATCATTGTGGTAGACACATGCATCAGAGAACTCCGGAGCACAGGAGGTCCAAGCGGATTGATCGCGTTTCATATTCACCCCTGGTGCGGGCCGTGTGCCGGTAACACCATTAGTTGGCGTGTCACAATGATCAAAAGGTGAACCGCAAGTCCACGCAGGCCAGCGCTGATGATCTGATGAGCTGATGATAAGTAATTCATAGTATTTCATTGGGCTTTTCGACAGTTGACTGCTGCCGCTGGTGTTCACCCGTCCACTGTGAACTGGCGTCATGTCACGAGGCGCGAGTGCCGACAACCAGGAGCTAAAGGTCGTTGCTGAAACACGAAACCGCATGAAAATACTCGAAGTGCCTTTCGGACGGGATACATTCGTGGCTTATGTGAAGATCATTAAGAACTCGGGTCGGAATGAGAGTATATAGCCTCGATGGGATCCCCGATCACTCGTATGTGCTTCGCTCCAACCTGGACAGTATCCGTACAGCATCATCATACTCGTCCTACTTTCGTTTCTCTCGTTCTTTTCCCTGACCTAGAGTCAACACCCTCAGTCAATCCCTTGAAGGGCCGGGTTTCGCCAATCATAACAGCCAACCGTTCCTTTGTTCGCTCAGGAGTGAACTTCCGACCATTTTTGGAGCCCGAAACGACAAGCCATCATCAGCCACCGTAGACGGGAGATCGGTGCATATCACTTAAACCAGCTGGTCTGTAAGGGCCGACTGCGGAGTTGGCTGAAAAGGGAATATATACTGGTGGAACGATTAAGATAGACTTTGACGGATAACTTACTGAACGAACTGATTGCTGCGATGTATCACCTCGTATTGTTCTTCTTCCTGGCTCGCATGGTGCAAGCGTGAGCATAGCTGTCAGGGTGTATACACGTATGAAATTGAGGAACTTACCTTGATCGCTTGGGATTCTCCGGGACGTAGTGCAGAGCCACATGTCGGACCCAAGGTGATGGATCGATCAGCCATCTGCAAAAGAAGTTGGACGGACGGGACCTGCCTCGGGGTCACCATCGGTAAGCAGTGCAAGAAGGTCCGAACCTCA
>Ga0308160_10006971_pt1 | contig 11350 bp, 14 predicted proteins | sample PhyFR1_FD_201036 | JGI IMG/M metagenome (GOLD analysis project Ga0308160, IMG submission 201036) | Phyllosphere microbial communities from UC Gill Tract Community Farm, Albany, California, United States - DLSLF.R1 | ecosystem: Host-associated > Plants > Phyllosphere > Unclassified | place: USA... | reverse complement strand
CGCGCCTCGGTCGTCGGGCAACCCGTGCACATGCAGAGCCCGCTCGTCCCCGCGATCCTGCTGCTGGTGTCGCTCGCCAACGTGAACCTCGGCGACCACCACAAGAAGGTGCTGTGGCGGGCCGCCGCGGTCGCGATGGCGATGCTCGTGGTGGCGATCGTGGTGCGGGTCATCCCGTTCGGGTGATCTGACCGCCGCGCCGGAGTGCGCCGGGCCGGCTCAGGCGGCGTCGAGCTCGCGCGTCAGGGCTGCGACGAAGTCGTCGACGTCCTGCTCCGAGGTGTCGTACGCGCACATCCACCGCACCTCGTTGCGGCTGGCGTCCCAGTCGTAGAACCGGAAGTGCTCCCGCAGCCGGTCGGCCACGCCGGCGGGCAGGGTCGCGAAGACCCCGTTCGACTGGGTCTGCTGGCTGAAGCCGACACCTCGGATGCTGCCGTCGGCGATGCCGGCCTCGAGTGCACCGCGCAGGCGGGCGGCCATCGCGTTGGCGTGCCCGGCGGAGCGCAGGTACAGGTCATCGCTGAGCAGGGCGACGAGCTGGGCGGAGACGAACCGCATCTTCGACGAGAGCTGCATGTTCATCTTGCGCAGGTAGTGCAACCCCTCGGAGGCCGAGGGGTTCAGCACGACGATCGCCTCGCCGTAGAGCATGCCGTTCTTCGTCCCGCCGAAGCTCAGCACGTCGACGCCGGCGTCGGTGGTGAAGTCGCGCAGGGGCACCCCGAGCGATGCCGCGGCGTTCGAGATGCGGGCGCCGTCCATGTGCAGCGTCATGCCGAGCGAGTGCACGTGGTCGGCGATCGCCCGGATCTCGTCCACCGTGTAGGCGGTGCCGAGCTCGGTGGTCTGGGTGATCGACACGACGAGCGGCTGCGCACGGTGCTCGTTGCCCCAGCCCCAGGCCTGCCGGTCGATGCGCTCGGGGGTGAGCTTGCCGTCCGGTGCATCGACCGTCAGCAGCTTGATGCCCCCGATGCGCTCGGGTGCTCCGGCCTCGTCGGTGTGGATGTGCGCGGTCGAGGTGCACACCACCGCACCCCAACGCGGCAGCATCGACTGCAGGCCGACGACGTTCGCGCCGGTCCCGTTGAACACCGGGAACGCTTCGGCCTGCGACCCGAAGTGCTGCCGGACCACCTCGTGGAGACGCGCCGTGTAGACGTCCTCGCCGTACGCGGTCTGGTGGCCGTCGTTGGCCTCGGCGATGGCCGCGAGGATCTCGGGGTGCACGCCGGCGTAGTTGTCCGAGGCGAAGCCCCGCAGGTCCAGGTCGTGGAGTCGGAGGGTCACTCGCTCATCCTAGGTTCGGGGGATCAGGTGCCCTGAGCGACGGTCGCACCCGCGTCGCGGGCCGCGTGATCGGTACGGTGGTCGCCATGGCCCGATTCACGCCCCCTGCTGCCGACGCGATGCGCGCACGACTCCTGCTCGCCGCGCGGGACGAGTTCGCCGCGGTCGGACTGGCCGCCGGCAGGGTCGAACGGATCGGCGCGGCGGCGTCGAGCAACAAGGCGCAGGTCTTCCACTACTTCGGCAGCAAGGAGGGCCTGTTCGACGCCCTCGTCGCGGAGACCATGACCGAGACGTTCGCCGACGCCCCGCTCGACACCGCCGACCTGGCCGCCTGGGCCGGCGGGGTGCACGACTCGTACGTCCGTCGCCCCTGGGCCCAGCGGCTCGCGACGTGGCACCGGCTCGAGCGTGCCGACATCCCGCTCGAGTCCGTCGCGACGAGCTACGCCGACGCGGTGGCCGAGGTCGAGCACGCCCAGCGCGCCGGGGTCCTGCCGCGGGCGTTCCGTCCGGCGGTGCTCCTCGGGCTCGTCCTGCACACCGCTGCGTTCTGGAGCGCGACCGCTCCGGAGTACGAGCCGCTCGTGCAGGCCGTGACGCCACCGCGACGTCGCCAGGTCGTGGTGGACGCGGTCACGGCGCTGCTCGGCGGGAAGTCCTGACCGAGGGCTCGACCGGCACCAGCGCGACCGCGATCGGACCGGGCGGGCGGGACGGAGCCGCGCCGGGCCTCCTGGAGGTCCCTCAGCCGGTTGCGCCGGCGGCGACCCGCAGCGTCCGCTCCGCATCGTCGAGGTAGACCGCGAGCAGTGCCGAGGCGGCGTCCTGGTCGCCACCGCGCAACGCGGACACGATCGCGTCGTTGCGTTCGACGAAGTCGGCGTGGAACGACGCCGGGTCGGCGGTGGTCAGGAACGCGAGTCGCATCTCGGCGAGCAGGCCGTCCATCAGGGCGTGGATCCGCTCGCTCGGCACCGCGCGCACGAGTTCGGTGTGGAACCGGATGTCGGCGGTGCCGACGGCGCCCCAGTCGCCCGCGGCTGCTGCGGCCCGGGCGTCCGCGACCGCTGCGGCGGCCGCGGCGAGGGCTGGCGAGTCGGGGGAGCAGGCACGCACAGCGGCTTCTTCGAGAACCCGCCGGGCCGCGTAGAGATCGGTGACGTCGGCGGCGGAGAGACGTCGGACGAACACCCCGCGGTTGAACACGTGCTCGACCAGTCGGTCGCGGGCGAGCAGCCGGAATGCCTCGCGCAGGGTGTTCCGCGACACCCCGAGCTGATCGCTCAACCGCTCCTCGGACAGCTGCGCCCCGGGGGAGAAGTCGCCCGACGCGATCATGGTGCGCAACCGCGTGGCCGTGGAGTCAGCGCCGCCGACGGTTCGGGTCATGGCACCGATCCTGGCACGGGCGGCGTTTGTGAAGGGCGTGTTACAGAGCAGAACCGGCTCTTGCGATTGTTGAACAATGCGGTCCAGACTGTCCCGCATGTTCGTCCTCATCGGCGTCGCCGTCGTCATCGTCGGCTTCGCGTTGCGCGTCAACGCGCTCCTCGTCGTCACGGTCGCGGGCATCGTGACCGCGGCCATCGGCGGGATCGGTCCCGTCGGCATCCTCGACGCGTTCGGCAACGGGTTCGCCTCGAGCCGGTCCGTCACGACCTTCGCGCTCGTCCTGCCCGTCATCGGCCTGATCGAGCGCTACGGCCTGCAGGACCAGGCGAAGCGTCTGATCGCGAAGCTCGACAAGCTCACGACGGGTCGTCTGCTCGCCGGCTACCTGGTGATCCGGCAGGTCACCGCGGCGGTCGGCCTGACCAGCATCGGTGGCCCGGCGCAGACCGTCCGCCCGCTGGTCTACCCGATGGCCGAGGGCGCGGCGACGAAGAAGTACGGGCGGATCGATGACCGCATGCGCGAGAAGATCAAGGGCTACTCGGCCTCGTCCGACACCGTCGGGGTGTTCTTCGGCGAGGACGTCTTCGTCGCGGTCGGCTCCATCCTGCTCATCACGACGTTCGTCGACGCGACCTACGGGCTGTCGCTGGAACCGATCGACCTGGCCCTGTGGGCGATCCCGACGGGCATCGCGGCGCTGATCGTCCATGGCGGACGCCTGCTGCTGTTCGACCGCCGACTCGACAAGATGGCGGCGGACGCCCGTGCCGACGCTCCGACTCTGGGGGCCGCAGCGTGATCACCAGCGAATGGCTCTACTGGCTCATCGGCGCGTTCTTCATCGCCGTCGCCGTCCTGATCGTCACCGACACCGCGCACGCGAAGCGCCTGGGCAACGCCGCGTTCTGGGGCATCCTCGGCCTGTCGTTCTTCGCCGGCACGTTCGTCGCCGCTGGCAGCATCCCGCCGTGGACGCTCGGCATCGCCGTCCTCGTGATGGTCGCGCTCGCCGGACTCGGCTTCACCGGCACGACCAGCCGCACCCGGGTCGCGAGCATCCCCGGCGCCGGTACCGGTGCGGAGACCGGCCCCGCCGAACCAACCGGCGTGACGCAGAAGATCACGAGCGCGGGCAGCGGCAGCGGCAGCACGAGTGTGCTCGCCACCACCAGCCCGGACGAGCGTGCCGCGTTCGCGACGAAGTACGGCAACCGGCTCTTCATCCCGGCCCTGGTGGTGCCCGTGGTCGCCGTGCTGGTCGCGACGCTCGGCCCGCTCGTCTCGTTCGGCGGCGAACCGCTGCTGGCCGAGGGGAGCGCGACCCTGACCGGCTTGGGCATCGGCTCGGTCCTCGCCGTGGTCGTGGCCGTGTTCGTCCTGCGCCCGCCGAAGATCGCCACCCCGATCCGCGAGGGCGGTCGGCTCCTGCAGGCGATCGGCTGGGCGGCGCTGCTGCCGCAGATGCTCTCGACCCTCGGCATCGTCTTCACCCAGGCGGGGGTCGGCGACGCGGTCGGCACGATCATCAAGTCGGTCCTCCCCGACGGCTCACTGCTCGCCGCAGTGGTCATCTACTGCCTGGGCATGGCCCTGTTCACGATCATCATGGGCAACGCGTTCGCCGCGTTCCCGATCATGACGGCCGCGATCGGCTGGCCCGTCCTGGTGCAGGGCTTCGACGGCAACCCGGCCGCGATCTTCGCGATCGGCATGCTCGCCGGCTTCTGCGGCACGCTCGTCACCCCGATGGCCGCGAACTTCAACCTGGTGCCGGCTGCCCTGCTCGAGATGCGGGACAAGTACGGCCCGATCAAGGCGCAGATCCCCACCGCCGCCATCCTGCTCGTCGTCAACATGGGAGTCATGTACCTTGTCGCATTCTGATGCCGCCCCGATCGACCTGACCCGGGCCGCGTGGGCCGACCGCTTCGCGGCCGTCGCCGCGGACAACACGACCCGCGAGTACCCCTACGCCGCGCACCACGCGACGTCCGGGCCGGACGACCGGGCACTGCCCGTCGAGCTCCACCCCGCCTTCGCCACGTCGTACGACTGGCACTCGTCGGTGCACATGCACTGGCTCGCGGCGCGCCTGGTCGCGCACGGCCTGCCCACCGACCTGGAGGCCCGGCTCACCTCGATCCTGCAGGCGCACCTCACGACGGATCACCTGGCGACCGAGGCGGCCTACCTGCGTGGGACGCCGCACTACGAGCGCCCCTACGGCTGGGCCTGGCTCGCGCGGCTCGCCGCCGAGGTGTCGGCGTCCGAGGCGCCCGCCGTCCGGGCACTGGCGCCGGGCTTCGCGCCCGTCGTCGACGTCCTCGAAGACCTGGTCGTCCGGTGGATCGACGGCGCCGCGCACCCGGTCCGGCACGGCGTGCACTCGAACTCGGCGTTCGGGCTGCTGCTCGTGCTCGAGGCCGCCCGGTCACTCGACCGTCCGGCCCTGGCGGCAGCGGTCGAGGGGGCAGCACGGGACTGGTTCGGCGCGGACGCCGGGTGGCCGTTCGCCTGGGAGCGGAGCGGGCACGACTTCCTGTCCGCCGGTCTCGCCGAAGCCGACCTGATGCGTGCGGTGCTGCCCGCTGCGGAGTTCGCGACGTGGGCCCGTGGCTTCTTCGCCGCGGTGCAGCCGGGCGACGCGATCCTGCGGTCGACGGTGGTGCGCGACGAGAACGATCCGCAGCAGGTGCACCTGTTCGGGCTCGACCTGTCGCGGGCGGGATCGGCCCGGCGCATCGCGGACGCACTCCGTGCCGGCAGCTCGGACGACACCGGCATCGCGGACCTGCTCGACGACGCGGCCGACCGGCTGCTGACCTCCGGGCTCGCGGCGAGCGTGGGCGAGGAGTACTACTCCACCCACTGGCTGGCGAGCTTCGCCTGGGACGCCATGGAGGCCCGGGAGCACGCCGCTCGCTGACCGGCTTCGGGGTGGTGATCGTCTGCGGACACACTGAGGATCCGGAGGTACCTTCGGGGCCATGAGCGATCCGAAGGACGACGAGACCCTCGACGACTTCCGCGAGGCGCAGGAGACCGACTACGAACCGGAGCCGACCGTGCTCGACCCCGACGACCTCCCGGTGGTCGACGACGCGGACGACGAAGTGCTCCCCGACGACGAACGGCCGGTGCCGCTCGACACCGACGACGACGTGGTCTGACCGACCGCGGCCGACGCCGACCCATGCGCCGTGGGGCGGGGCCGGTGTCGGCTCAGTGGAGCGGGATGGTCCGCGCGAAGGTGCGGGTGACCGGTGTCGCTTCGAGGAACGGTGCCATCGCCGGAGCACCCTCGGGCGTCGCACGCCAGGCCACGTACGTGTCGTGGTCCGCGGCGGTCGTCCACGACTCGACGACGACCATGCGCGCCGGGTCCTCGTCGTCGACCAGGACCTCGAGCGACTCCAGGCCGTGGAACGACGCGGTCTGTTCGAGCGTCTCGCGGATCGCACCCTGGAGCGCGTCTTCGGGGGCGTCGCTCTGGAACTGGACCTCGAGCAGGACGGTGATCGACATGGGGAACCTTTCGTCAGCGGTGTCCAAGCCAACTCCGGACCCCCTGCGCTTGTTCCGGGTCGGTCAGTCGAGGATGCGGAACCGGAGCGGATCACCAGGCCGGAGCTGCGCGGCACGGTCGACCGACCGGGGCGTCAGGACCGCGACGACCGGGTAGCCGCCGGTGACCGGGTGGTCGGCGAGGAACAGCACGGGGAACCCCTCGGGCGGCACCTGCAGCGATCCCGTCTCGACACCCTCGCTCGGCAGCTCGCGTGTCACGGAGCGGGCGAGCGGCGTCGCAGCCGTGGTGCGGACCCCCACGCGGTCGCTGTCCGCACTGACGGCGAAGTCCTGACCGGTCAGGGTCGATCGCCACTCCGGGGTGAACCAGTCGTCGCGCGGCCCGGGCACCACGTCGAGCACGACCGGCTCGTCCGGCCACCGCGGTTCGGGCTGCGGCACCGCGTCGACGACCGGCCACGAGACCCGGGCTCCGCCGACCGGCAGGAGGTCGCCGGCCGACAGCGGCGGCGGACCGAGGCGCGCCAGGGAGTCCCACGAGCGGCTGCCGAGCACCGGTTCCACCGCGAAGCCCCCGAGGACCGCGATGTAGGCGCGCAGGCCCACGGTCGCGGTGCCGATACGGAGCGTGTCGCCCGGGGCCAGCAGCAGCACCTCGTGCGAGGCCGCCCCGCGGACCGATCCGTCCGCCCGCTCGACCTCGACCGGGCAGGCCGCGCCGGTGGCGGCCGCCACCACGTACGCGTCGGTGCGGAGCGTGACGGAGCCGAGCACGGCCTCCAGGACGGCCGCGTCGGCACGGTTGCCGACCAGTCGGTTGGCGAGTGCCGCGGACCCGCGGTCGGCCGCGCCGGCCGCCCCGAGGCCCATGTCGCTGAAGCCCGGGCGACCGAGGTCCTGCGTGGTCACGCCGTAGCCGACCTGCACGACGGTCAGCGCGCTCATGCCGCACCCGCCACGACGAAGCGGACGAGGGTGCCGGCTGGCGCGAGCGCCGGGGGCGTGCGCTCGAGCGACCACATCGGCACGTCGGTGCGGCCGATGAGCTGCCAGCCGCCGGGCGATGTCCGCGGGTAGACGGCGCTGAACTCTCCGGCCACCGCGACGGCACCGCTCGGGACGGCCGTGCGGGCGGTGCTGCGGCGGGGCAGGTCGAGCGGTCGATCGCTGCCGGTCAGGTAGCTGAAGCCCGGGGCGAAGCCGCAGAAGGCGCTCGTCCAGAGCTGCCCGGTGTGCCACGCCACGAGTTCGTCGCGCCGCATGCCGGTCAGTTCGGTGACGGTGTCGAGGTCATCGCCGTCGTAGGTGACGGGGATGACGAGCGGTTCGGTGTCGTGCGCTTCGAGCGTGGCGCTGACCGGGATGACGTGCGCCAGCTCCGAGCGGAGCCGACCGGTGTCCGTCGTCGCGGGGTCGAACCGGAACAGCAGCGTCCGGGCGCCGGAGACGACCTCGGTCAGGCCGGGCAGGGAGGCCTCGTCGAGCCCGGCGCGGAAGGCGACGACCTCGGCGAGGGACTCGAACGTGGCGAGGAGTGCGGTGCCGCCAGCGGAGCGGACGTCGGGACCCGTCACGGCGCGAGCGGTGCGGGCAACACGAACGGCGCGATCGTCACGCCGTGCTCGGTCAGGAGTGCTCGGATCGCACGGGCCATCGCGACGGCGTCGGGGGAGTCGCCGTGCACGCACACCGAGTGGGCACGCACCGCGATCTCGGACCCGTCGACGGCGATCGCGACGCCGTCGGTGACCATGCGGAGCACCCTCGCCGCGACCTCGTCCGGGTCGTGCAGCACCGACCCCGGCTGCTTCCGGGACACCAGCGAGCCGTCGGGTTCGTAGGCACGGTCGGCGAAGGACTCGCTCACGGCGCGGAGCCCGTGTCGTTCGGCCGCCAGCAGGAGTTCCGACCCGGGCAACGCCAGCACGGCGAGCGACGGGTCGACGTCGGCGACGGCGCGGACGACCGCCTCGGCCTGCACCGGGTCGGCGCAGGCGGTGTTGTAAAGCGCCCCGTGCGGCTTGACGTAGGTGACGGTCGTGCCGGCGACGTGCGCGGTGGCGGCCATCGCCCCGAGCTGGTGGACGACGTCGGCGTACAGCTCGTCCGGTGTGACGTGCACGGGGCGGCGGCCGAAGCCGATCAGGTCGCGGTAGGCCACGTGGGCGCCGATCGCCACACCGCGTTCGGCGGCGGCGCGGGCGGTGGTGAGCATGATCGTCGGGTCGCCGGCGTGGAACCCGCACGCGACGTTGGCGCTCGAGACGACGTCGAGCATCGCGGTGTCGTCGCCCATGGCCCAGGCGCCGAAGCCCTCGCCGAGGTCGCTGTTCAGGTCGATCGTCGTCACGGGTGCTCCCTGTCGTCGCGGGTTGTTGAACAATCTACCGAGCGCCCCGGCCCGTGTCATCCGCTTCCCCCGCTCGGACGGTGGATTCCGAGGCGGGGCACGTACTGTCCGAGTCCTCAGTACCCCGGTGGCGGTGCCGCCGGGTCGATCCCTGCACTGGAGCAGCTCATGACCGACAGCAGCAACACGCACGACGCCCCGAAGAACGACCCCGAGGGCACCGAGAAGCCGGGCGGCCTCGGCGACGACAACACCATCCCGAACAACCCCGACGGCCTGGCCGCGGGCCACTCGGGCGACGACTCGCACTTCAACCCGGAAGAGGACGGCGAGCAGTAGCGGCTCCTTTCCGGCCTGCGGGTCGATGCAGAACGACACCGTCGTTGTCCTCCGACAACGGCGGTGTCGTTCTTCGTCGGCACGCATCCGCACCGACGAAACAATCAGAGCAAAACCTTCCGGCCTGCGGTTTCCGGTGCTACAGTCCCGATCACCTAGCAGCGCTAGGTATTCGAGGGCCCCGAAGCCCCCTATGACTCGAGGAGGAGTCATGTCGACACCGTCGTCGAAGGAAGAACCCACCCGCGGCATCGCCGGGACCGCGTCCCCCGCGGTCACCGCAGCCGCCGGAGCCACCGCCACGGACGCTGCTGCGTCCCGAGCGTTCTCGGTCGAGGGCATCACACAGTCCGTCAGCACCGTCCGGGTGGGTCGCGGGTACCTCTGGGGCCTGAGCTTCGCCCAGTTCGGCCTGTTCGTCGCCCTGCTCACCCCCGTCTTCGTGAGCATGTCGATCAAGGCCACGGAGCTGAACCCGACGAGCCCCGAGACCGTCGTCGGCTCGGTCCTGCCGTTCGGAGCGCTCGGTGCCCTGTTCGCCAACCCGCTGTTCGGTGCGCTCTCCGACCGCACCCGAACGCGGTGGGGTCGTCGTCGCCCGTGGATGGTCGGCGGCGTCGTGGTCTTCGTCGGATCCCTCGCCTGGCTCGCGTTCTCGCCCGACGTGCTGCAGCTCACCCTGGCCTGGGTGCTCGCGCAGGTCTCCGCCAACGCGGTGCTCTCGACCCTGACGGCGAGCTTCGCCGACAACGTGCCGGAGTTCCAGCGCGGCAAGGCCTCGAGCGTCATCGCGCTGGCGCAGAACATCGCGATCCTCGCCGGGCTCTACCTGGCCGTGTACCTGGTCGGCAACCTGCCGGTCCTGTTCATCGCACCGGGTGTCCTGGCGATCGTCGCGGTCCTCGTCTACTCGTTCGTCGCCCGTGACGACCTGCCGACGACTCCGGTCAAGCCCTTCAGCTGGGTCAACCTGATCAGCTCGTTCTGGACGAACCCGATCAAGCACCGCGACTTCGGGCTCGCCTGGTGGGGCCGCTTCCTCATCACCTTCGGCACGTTCATGTTCACGACGTACCGACTCCTGTACATGCAGGACCGCATCGGGCTCCCGCAGGGCGAGGCAGTCGGGGTCGTCGCGTTCGGCGTGCTCCTGTACACGATCGCCCTGCTCGTCAGCGCAGCGGTCTCCGGCTGGGTGTCCGACCGGATCCAACGTCGCAAGGTCTTCGTCTGGGGCTCGACGGCCATGACCGCCGTCGGTCTGGTGATCCTGGCCCACGTCGACACGGTCGGCGGGTTCTACTTCGCCGAGATCGTCCTGGGCTTCGCCTTCGGCATCTACGCCGCCATCGACACGGCCCTGGTCGTCGACGTGCTGCCCGACCCGGAGCGCCCCGGCAAGGACCTCGGCGTCATCAACATCGCGAACGCGTTGCCGCAGTCACTCGCCCCCGCCGTCGGCCTGTTCCTGCTCGGTATCGGTGGTGGCCAGAACTACACGCTCATGCTCTGGGGTGCCGGCGTCGCCGTCATCCTCGGCGCCCTGGTGATCCTGCCCATCAAGTCGGTCCGCTGACCGACGCGACCGCCTGGAGGCGCGACCTGCGTCCGTGACGCACGCCGCGCCTCCAGGCGGTCACCTGCACCGCCGGTGACCGCTTCAGCGGGCGCCGTGCTGGCGCAGTGCGACGACGACCTCGTCGAGGAAGTCGTCGACCTGCCCCTGGTCGTACCCCTCGCGGAACTTCGTCGGCTGGAACCGCACATCCATGACCTGTTGCGGCGTGAGCGGGTCGACGGGCCGCCGCTGCTCGTACCCGGTCAGGGTGGCCTGGATCCGGTCGAGGAACGCATCGACCTGGCGCTGGTCGTACCCGTCGCGGAACTTGGTCGGTCGGAACCGCTTCTCGGACACCTCTCGTGCGAGCATGTGCTCCCCCTTCTGTCTGTCCGGCAATGCTCCCACGGGCCGGTTGCCGAGGGTCAGCGCTGCGGCGTCCGCTTGCCGAACAGTGCGTCGAGGAACCGCGAGAACCGGGACTCCGGCTCGTGGATCGTCTCGATCGAGCGGGTCGGCGACCGGAACGCCAGGTCGTGCAGCATGTTCCGCTTCGAGCCATCCCAGTTCGCGAACAGGTAGGTCCCGCCGATGAACGACATGCTCCGGACCGGCGCGCGCTTCCACGAGTCGGCAGCCACGTAGTACCCCGCGTGGCCGGCGCGGATGTGCTGGATCACGGTGTCCACGTCGATGACACCGGTCGGTGTCACGACGGCGGTGATGCCCGTGCGGTCGCGGGCGACGTACTCGATGAGGTGTTCGGTCACGATGGAACTCTTCGTCACGGTGGTGAGGCGCCACGGGGGAAGCGTGGCGAAGGGGATTCGGAACCGCCGTTGCTTCCGTTCCCAGAGTACGTCCGCCTCGGGCGCGGCGTTCCC
>Ga0308160_10006970_pt1 | contig 11351 bp, 11 predicted proteins | sample PhyFR1_FD_201036 | JGI IMG/M metagenome (GOLD analysis project Ga0308160, IMG submission 201036) | Phyllosphere microbial communities from UC Gill Tract Community Farm, Albany, California, United States - DLSLF.R1 | ecosystem: Host-associated > Plants > Phyllosphere > Unclassified | place: USA... | reverse complement strand
CGGAACGAGTCGGATTCGAAAATCATCGACATCCTACAGTCCCAGCAACTATTCGAAAAGACGGGGAGTGATGATGGCTGACCTATCAGCGATGACCGAGTCTGATAACTCCGGGGGTTTGAGGGATACTATCCCTGGGCTCCGATTGTTTGTAAGCTGCAGTATACAAATAGACCCATCCCCAATGGTTCCCCAAGTTTCTCTTCCAGTTTGTTTTTCGCCAAACGATTCCCCTATTCAGCTAGTTTCATTTAGTGTACTTACTACTGGCTTTTACCAAATTACTCGTTAACCAGTAAACCGGTACTCCTTCGCATACTCGACCTCGACCTCGTACCAATACTCAATACGCCATGCACACAATGTTGGGCAAGAGGGGTGAGCCCCTTCAGCAGTTGATGAACTTCTGCGTCGTTATCCCAGTCTTCTTGGCCATGGGTTTCTCGCTATCCTTCTTGGGTGGTGTCACTGGATACCACTCTTTCTACACCCAGTTCCCCGAAGTCGACACCACCACCACTCACGGAGCCATCAACAAGCACAATTCTCTTATCAAAGGTGTTTCGGTTTCATCGCTTAATCTCGGTGCTGTCATTGGTTGTTTGAGTACCATGTACCTTGGAAACAAGTTTGGACGAAGAAAGACAATTTTCATGGGAGCTATCGTCGCTGTCGCCGGTACCGTCTTGATGTGTGCCGCTTTCAGTTTGGCCCAGTTGATCGTTGCCCGAAGTGAGTCCCTGTCACGCGACTGACCGTGTCCATATGCTGATAGACAGTCGTCCTCGGTGCTGGTCTAGGAATGATGTCCTCTACTGTTCCCGTATGGCAGTCCGAGACAAGTAAAGTCCACAAGCGAGGTCACCACGTTATCGTCGACGGTATCTGTATCGCCGGAGGTATCGCGATGGCTTCATGGCTCACTTTCGGATTCTCCAAGGCCAACACGACCTCATCATGGAACTGGCGTCTACCTGCGTATGTCCTATCGTCCACCTATAGCACAGGGAATGAGCTAACAAATAGTATGACCACTGGTATCCTTGCCATTGTCGTCATGATCTTCACTTTCATGTTCCCCGAATCCCCTAGATGGCTCGCTCTCAAAGGTCGAATGGAAGAGGCACGACAGGTCATTGCCGTCATTGACGATGTCGAGCCCGACAGTCCCCACGTCGATTTCATCATCGCCTCGATCACCTCCATGAATGAAATCGCCGGCGAGAAAGCTTCATTCTTCAGTCTATTCAAATATGGAAAGGAGAAGATCGTTTACCGACTCCTCATCGCTTCCGCAACACAACTCTTCTCTCAGATGTCTGGATCAGCTCTTATCACATACTACGCCGAGACCCTTTTCACCGCTGTTGGGTTGTCCCATGACTTATCCAAGATCCTCGGAGCTACCGACTTGACTTTCAAATTCATTTGTTGTGCCATTCCATTCTTCTTGATTGAACGAGCCGGAAGGAGAAAGCTCTTGATCATTGCCGCTTCAGGTATGAGCACATGCATGGTAAGTCGCCGAGTCTCGTTATAAAGTGACGGAGAATAGACGCTGATATTTAGTTCTGCTTGGCTATCTGTGGATCTCAGGTCACCGAGGACAACCTCGTCCCAGCATACATTGCTATCGTTTTCGCCTTTGTTTTCGTCGCCTTCTACCCCATCGGTTTCCTCGGTGTCAACTTCCTCTACTCGCAGGAAGTCATCACCACTCGATACCGAGCACCAGCATCCGGTGTCTCAACTGCTGTTCATTGGCTCTCTGCCTTCGTTGTTGCTTGTAAGTTCCCAGTCGCTCATTATATCATGTAGCTCATGGCTAATTACCAGTGACCACACCTATTGGTTTCGCTTCGCTAGGATGGAAGTTCTATCTAGTCTGGGCTTCAGTGGCAGTATCCATCATTCCATCAGTCTACTTCTTCTACCCAGAAACCACCGCCCTCTCCGTTGAGGAGATCGACAAGATCTTCATCGATGCACCCAACATTTGGTCCATCGTCGGTTTGGCAGAAAGCCGACGAAGGGAGAAGAAGGCACGAGGCGGACTCGAGGAAGGTGGCGAGGTCGAGGACTTTGAAGCAGCCAAGAGAAAGGAGGAGCAGCTCGAGCAGGCACTCGCTGAGACTAGGGAACCTAAGGTACATCACACTTAGATTTAGATTTTAGAATATAGATATCTTGATATGCGCAAATAATGGAGATGTGGAAAGTAAGTAGAAGCAAAGCATGATAGACAGAAAAAGGTCGGGACAAACATGTATTCCATTCGCATCAGAACCTATTTCGCCCCTAGGACCCGACAAGCCATATCTCTATAGCTGTCCAGATGTGGAACATCAAGATCCACAACCTTGGCCTCATCGTCCCATCTCCTCAATGCGACCTTCTCCTTCCACAGCGGATCCTTGTGAAACTCGGCAACTTCATCCTCATTGAAAGGTCCACCTTGATATTTGAGCGAGTTCTTGCTAGCTTGAGATAAGGCTTCATAGTATCCGGGTTCGGTAGCAGTAAGATACCTACACTTAGCTTCGTCTTCTAGTCACCACTTACTTCTTCGCAACGACATGAGCTCCTACTAGCTTACAGACTTTATCTGGAAACCCTAAACTTCGGAGGTATGCTTCACCCGTGGCGTCGTGAGATCGTTTCCCGACGCTTTGCCCGTTATGCATCATATCCTCGCTGGTGGACGTAGGGAGGAATTGGCCGATATCATGCAGTAATGCAGCGATGATGGTAGATTCATCGGCACCTGATATCAGCAATGACGACCGTATGCACTCACCTGACTTCGTGGCGGAAGCTGCTGCTTGAAGACAATGCTCGAGCTGAGAGATATCTTCGCCAATGTAACCGGCGTCTCCTTGTCTGGCATCGTGAGCATGAATAACGCGTCAACACATCTGACCAACTTACGCCTTGATAATGTCGAATAGCTTATCGACAGTCTCTTTCTGCTTGGCTATACTAGCATCAATAGCCGACTTTCCGCCAGACATCGGACTTCCGAACGCGTCTATGATCAGCAATCTACTCGATTCATATGAGAAGCGTACAGGTCAAAGCACCCTCGGTGTAATCTTTCCCAGCTTCCCTTTCGAAATTAGGAGGCCAAGCGGCTCGGCGGTGGGCGTAATACGAATCATGCTTATCGCCCTCTGATATGCCGTTGTACTATCATCAGCGACCATCTCCACACAAACGTACGGTAGCATAAATGGCAGCTCGGGGTTTCTGGCTGGAGTTGGGCCCGGATCTGTGGGCTAGGTATGATCCGAATACCAAGATGGATCCGGCCGACATAGGTACTGGTATCCATGTCTGTTCAGCCTCCCATTCAGGCTCGATACACTAAATGTCAGGATCATGGCCCGTTGGAAACGTAGTCGGACTTACCTTATTGGCCCCAAGGGGGACTTGCTGCTTATGTGATCCTGGGACCACCTCCAGACATCCGTTGTTCATATCCATGTCATTCACCGCCATGAGGAACGTTTGGTGATTCACCGCTCCCGCATGATTGTATGCCCTGACCATCAGTATGCGGTACTCGCCTCAAATGGGATGATATACGTAGCATCGATATGCGCATCAAAACCCCCCGAACCACCAGCTTCTTTATAATTGATCTAATCCGTCAGCTTCGGCCATCATTAGCGATATGAGCTACCTTCTCCTTGAACAACACAGCCTGTTCTCCCATCAAATCAGTCAATATACCAATCAATCTCTCTCCTCGAAAGAGTTCTCCGAAGCCAGAATGATAATTCGCATAATCTGATATCAGCCCAGTAACACCAGGTCCTTACTTTCAGTTCGGCATAATCCGGTACTCCCATCAGCCCGGATCTCTTCATATGTCATATGCTCCCCTTTGCGATTTGGCCAGCCTCTCACTTCAGCCGTCCAGGTTTGAATATCTGATACTTGGGATGGGGAGAGGATATCGTCTAGCAGCAGGAATCCATCCCTATCAAAGGACTCCTTCTGGGATTTGGAAAGGGTATACTTGGAGTTTGAAGCTACATCAATCATTGTATATGAGTGAGTTGAAGAAGGAGGGGGATGAGCTATCTCCCCTCGGGAAGTCTCCAGACTATATATCTGTTCAGAACTCCGCTCCCTGCTGAGGAATTCGCGGATTCACGTCGTTTCCGAGCGTTGATCGCCAATTTGAGGTATGTTCCAGGAATGATAAAACATTATTAAGGCAGAATGAGCTCTACATCGCCAATGCCGAGTTCAACAATAAGGCAGAATGGAGGAGATATCGCCAATAGATTGGAGAAGGAGTACGTACATGATGACATCGGTATCCACCGGCTTTATTAATAGATATCCACGGGGCCAAGACGATGTTTTGGCGTGAAGCTGATGCACGTTGGCCTGACTCGGTCCATAAATCTCCTTCAGTCTCCTAGTGGAACCCAGTCCTCTGAATTGATTTGGACGAGATGGAGACCAACCATAGGGACACGACGCGACTCCCGGTGGGGATACTTACGTAACTGCCCGGGCCAGGTGTTTCTCGTCTTCCCGAGTAGTCACGTTCATTCTGTTGCAACAGCTCATTTCGACTCGACGTTACAAAATCTATCATCGGCACTTTGGTTTTCAATGTGCATTCACGTTCCCGATGGTATGGTCAATGTCTCGGGTATTCAGATCCGATTAAGTTGACTTTGATGTTGACCAGGAGTCGAATATGTTCATCTCGACTCGTTACTCGCGCCCAGAACCCGACATCTACCCTTTCTTCTACTAACTACAATCATACCTACTTTCACAGTATACAGCATGACATCGTCCTCACCTCCATCGCCCTCGTCGTACGCGGTCAATCATTCGCAGTCCACCGACACTACCTCGTTCAGACATCTTATCACCCCGGACGTAATCAAGAAGGCTAAAGCAGCTCGGTGTTTTGGCCCGCGAAGGAATGTTCAAGTTCTCAATAAACAATACACCGTCAAGCTAGGTCCAGGCATAACCGATTACGAATATAGAGTCCTTCAATTCCTCGACACCTTGCCGCATGTACCCACCCCCCGACCTCTCGCATACTTCGACATCGATGTATCGGTAGATCGCTGGGTGAAAGGAGAACAAGTAGAGACCGATGTCATGGAAACGTGGCACGTCATGATCATGTCAACGATGAAGGGGCGAACCTTGAGGTCGACCGGCCGCCCCATGAAGGAGGGACAAGCAGTGTCTATCCTTAAAGAAGTTAGGGATTGCATGGACGCCATCAATACAGCTATTGCCGCCGGGGCCAAATTTCCGGATCGGAACGGCGACTGGTCCATCCTTCAACATGACCACAAATCAATCTCCAACCTCGATCGCGAAAAGGGGCAGTGTATGGAAATACCCTTTTTAGAAGTTGTGATCGAAGGGCAAGTGCTCCTGGAAGACTTCGCCACGGTAATGGCTCCGACAGCTCCACTACTAGACAACGAGTACAACAGGAAGGAGCTACTGGACTCCGTCCTCAACTATCTCCAACCCACCACCGGAACGAATCATCAGACCGATGGTTCCAGCGATATCCGATTCTGTCACATGGATCTTCATCAAGAAAATATCATGGTAAAGAATGGCGCTCTGTCTGGGATCATCGACTGGGAGTTCGCTGGATGGTACACTTGGGCACTCGAAGTCTGTGGTGGTCTGAGGTCACAATCACATTCTACAGAGATCGCCCAATATACCCAAGCATGAGAGGTCAGCAGCGAGCTCCGATCAGTCGCCGTTGAAGCCAGGCACAGTCTCGTGGTAGGAGTGTACGAGTGGAAAGCGGATCAAGCCCGACTCCACCTTATCGCACGGAATCTTGAAAAAGAACGCAAGGCGGAACTACGTAAACTCGCTAAGCCGACCGGCAAGTCGACCTCCAAACCTACTACCAAGGGTTCCGTTCGAGCCGCCAAGTCGAACGAACCTACTCTTATCGTTTCCACGGGCGTGCAGTGATCATCTGCGCCGTGGCGCTGAGATTCATATCCAGCCCATTCTTTAGAGAACCCAAATATGCATGCAATTGCGGTGATGTAGTTCACCATTTTAACCAAGGCTTCAGAACATTGGACAGCACATCTACGACTCGGGCACCTACGTCCTTCTTCTCCGTCCGTATACAGAGAAACGTCGCTGACTTCCCGGCCAAAGCTCGCAATAGCAACTGAACGTTGTAGTCATTGGTAACGAAAAGAACGATGAGGTTTTGACCAGCGTGATTGGCTTCTAGCTCCGTCATCACAGCCTTCATTTCCGGTCGCACTCGAAGATCTCCTGTCGGGGCATCGCAGCGAGCAGGCGCTTGATCGGCGCCGTAGAACCACGATGATTTACCAGGCGGGACAGAATGTAGGATCGACGGTCTGAGGTTCATCAGCTCCCAGAAATGTCGGTTCCGATTTGCGGCTCGAAGTCGATCTCTACCGGCGTTGAGCTCCCGGTAAACTTCAGGTAGAGCGGCCATCTGGATGTTTCCCTCTAGTCGCTTGACGAAATCAACCAGCTGATGGCTGTGTCGACTGTGTTCGTTGGTATCGGCGAGTATGCGGATGACGGTATCAGTCTCCGGAGTCAAGACTGTTGAGGTGGCGAACTGGGGGATGGACTCTGGATCCATGATCGTTTCTGTCCCGTCCTTGGTCTTGTTCAGCGTTGCAAAGGTGAAATTCGGGGGAGAAGTCACCAAGGGATGAGGTAAGGGCGGCGAAGGGGAGGCGAAAGTAGCGGTTTCCAACAATTCGTCGAGATGGTTCAAGTAGATCCCTGTGTTTTGTCCGGAGATGACTTTCTTCGACTTGGAGTTGATCGCTTGGGCGAGCGAGCCTTCGACAGAGAGTAGAGTGTTGAATCGTCCGGCAATCCTATCTCCCCTTAGATACAACATGATCTCGGCGGTCGGATGTTGGCGGAGAAGCGCAATGATACAGCCAAGGAAGGAAGCTAAGCGGATATCATTCCGTTCTTCATCCGTTACCGGACAAAATGGTTTCGCCTTCTGTGGGATATCGGACATACAGCCCCCAATATAGCAACGTTCTAGTTCAGACTGGGGTCAGCCCTCACAGCAGGTCTAAATGTTGTCAAGCTGACTTACTGCAGAAACAATCATTGTCTGTTCAAGATAGGATGATGTCCTACTCTCGGAATACTCCTTCACTATGCCCTTGCCTCCCGTTCCCCGAATCCAGCAGTCCGTATTGCAATTCTGACCCATATTCTGCTTCAGCCAATCTAACACCTCTACCTCTCGAGGTGTCGTCACAAGAATGACAGGGTCGTTGGCGTTTTTGGGGGAGAAGGCTTCGTATCTGGCGTATTGACCATCATTCGCTTTGATGGGGAAAATTTTGTTACTCTCATTTATGATGGACGCATCGCATAAGACAAACCTAGGTCGGGACTGAGGTAGAGACCTGTGGGGACTCGGACCGAGATTGTAGACCGGAGTGTGGTTTGGGGGCGGGTAGTTCATTCCGTCTTTCGTTTGCCCAGCAATAGCGTCAAAAGCCAATCTTTGAGAGGAGCTGCTGTTCAGAGATGATCAAGAAGGTAAGGTTAGGTCATAGCGTCTACATGGTTGTCCATACTTCTGAGCAGGGACCACTTTGGTCAAGTGTTTGTGTGATGAAGCTTTTACGTATGTGTGTACGGCTCCAGGGGCTGCCACTCTGCCACCGTGACCGTCCTTTGATTGGTGTGTGGATTCGCTGCTCATCCTGTTTCAACTCCTGCCAACACCCATTGACCCTGGACGAAAACGCGTCAGATAATCCATCGGAAGAAGACAATATGTGAGAAAAGCGAATGCTGTGCCCGATCCCATCGGATCGTGCTGACTTCAACAAGACACTTTGTCTCAGCATATAGGCACGGCACAAACACCACACTTCCCCTTTAAATACACAGTATCGCTGTCCGACTCGTAGTCTACTGTCTATATACAATACTGCATACTCTTCTTAGAATCCAAAACTCCAAACCTCACGCAACACCATGAAAGGTCAAATCAAAAGAATTACGTCCCGACTACGCCTCCCGTCTGGTAACAATCAAGGATCGAGTACAGAGAGAAACGTGACCCCACCGAGGTAGGTATCTAATCTACGGAGGTAGGGAGTTTCTTCCAAGGTCGAAGTACTGAGGTGATAGTGCGACCAACCCTGAAGACACCTTCACGACACCGCCTCACCTGACGATTGCAGTAGACGACAGTCCCGCCGACGCCCTCCTCGCCACTCCTCTCACTCCCCCACATGAATCTTCGAACAAGCCTTCGTTAGCCAAAAGGTTATTGGAACCTCTGGCGAGACGATCTCATACAGCTCCGCCGCCAGTCACCCCCCGATGGCTTTGGCAGGGAATCACGGGGTCGGACCATACTTTACCTATCTTTGACGGCACATCGAAGAGAATCGAAGATCACCTTATCGACATTGACACCGACTCTATGGAGACTACACCTGACGTGAGAGTGTACTTCTGGGAGGTTGGTTTCGAGAGTCATGTCCCAGCAAATCCCCAACCACCTACAGATCTGGAAGAACGGAAGATATTTGACGCACAACTGGTCAGAGCGGGGAGGGAGTATTTGAAGGAGCTGAGATCGCGAGGCACAGGGTAAGCACGTTTACGACATCATAGTAGTACCTCGAGCCTGATACATCATTAGTTGGTTCCTATCTTCCGAGAGGGATGTCATTGCCAGGAACCAGCTCGGATCCGATTGGTATCGCTCGCCAACGACTGCTATCTGTTACGACATATCCGAAGGTATTTTGCCACCATTGAAGGGCGAATGCGCCTTCGTGGAGGACGATGATTATCTGATGGGCGATGTCATTGCTGTGAGTAATTTATGTATCTGATGTGAAGCAAGACAGCTAAATATCTAGACCAATATGCGAGTACCTTTATGGTGGGTCGAGACCCAGTTCGAAGGTATTGTACCTGGCATCGAGGGATGGGATAGCGCGGTCATTGGAGCATACACTGGAGGCACTCACCCCGGCTACGCCGTTTTCAAGGGTACCGAAAGGGAGAAAGTTATCAATAATCTTGTCCGAAATGGTGGTGAGCCAACCGACTGGGTCAAGGCTGGAAAGGTACTGCGTAGGGACTGGCCCGATGTCGCGAGCTTTTACGACCAGGATCGATACAGCGAGTTCATCGGACCAGGTTACCTAGAATTACAGGGCATTACCGCCGACCAATTTCTGGGAAGGACAAAGTGACCCAGTGTACATGCAGTCCTACTTGTTTACTTTACAGCAATTGGGGATATTGTACACGAACTAGATGTAGCTCCACATGTATCTGAACTATATATACATTGTCCATGTCCGGGTCTTACTACACTTACATACTGATTATCTACAACTAAGCTACTGACGAGTATCATAACCTCTACGTGTTCATACGGCGAGAGTCATAGGACGAGTATTTAGATTAACTGTCTTTCCTGCCACTTGATTTCAGATACCCTGTCGAGACAAGATGTCTTTACTCAGGCTTCTCTTTGTAGCTCATAATTTGGATGCACGCGAATGGTCACACTTTTTGCGATGACTGACTGAGTCTGTACGCCCTTTACATTATTACAACCGGTCGTAATTCTCTAGATAGTCTCCTCCACCTGCGCCGAATCGGTGAGATCGCTATTCACCACTATATCCTGATCGACCTGCTTACCGTTCGGAACGGGAGGATCGACGGTCCCTGTCGTTATAGGAATCGGTTCGGTAGGTCCATGAGTTCCAGATTCCGTGATAGTAAGAGGGTCGACGATAGCTTCTCCACCAGTGATAGCAGGAACGGGTTTAGGTTTCTTCTTTCGCTGAGCCATGACGGCTTTGATGATATCGGCGTTCTTCTCCAGTATACCCCTATAGACGCGTTTCTGGATGGGAGTAAGTGAGATTGGGACGATGATTTCGATCTACTTTGTCAGCTTAGGAACAAAATCATGTCCGAACAGCTTACCTTGGGAGGAAGTCGAAGGACATCTGCTTTGATCCGTCGAAGGATGTACGGCTGGATCATATCATGCAACTCCCCCAGTAACGTCTCGTTGAGATCTGAGAAACGTTCTTCCAAGTCGGCCAAGTGTCTATATTGTCAGAACCAGCCTATCCTGGAATTAGGAGAACGTACTTGAAATTAACGGGATCGAGAAAGTTTAGTAGATTGAAGAGTTCTCGAAGATTGTTATTGAGTGGTGTACCAGTCAACAGAATCCTGTGAACCGTATTGAGCGTCTTCAATCGATTGAAGATCAAGTTTGAATCCGACTTGACTACACTATCAGCTCAAATCCGAGAAATTCGGGGTATGCTAGCTTACGCCTTTGACCCTCATCAACGACCAACATTTCCCACCGGGGAATATTTCTGAATATCGAAAAGTCCCCTCCCGTGATCACGTCGTATGTGGTCAGAATCACATGGCTGGTCGTTAGCGGAGCGGATAAATGGGGAGGACATACGCTTTCAATCCCGCTGCTTTGCCTTGTAGACCTTTTCGGTAGAGTTCGTATTTTGAGATGACTTTACGGGCTGAACGTTAGTTTCTTGGATCTCGATATGGGAATTAGCTTACAAGATGAGAGACCGTAGTATGGGACCTGCCATCAGCTTGGTCTCTCTCGGGCATAGAAGCTTACCACTCGCATGTGAGGGACCCATTTCTCGAACTCCCTGACCCAGTTGGTAATTGTCGAATTGGGGACGATGACCAGGAAAGGATAGATCTGGTGTTCTTGCGATCCGAGGAAACCGATCAGAGATGCGATCTGAATACTGTTCTTTAGCTTTTACGGCTGTCCGGAGCCTATCTAGCTTACGTTTTACCCAGTCCCATATCATCTGCTAGGATGCATGATTCACGCTTGAAGTACTTGGTCAATAACCATTGGAATCCATTTATCTGGAACGGCATAAGAGTCTGATCTTGTCAGCTTGATGTGAACAAGATTGAGAAAGCTCACCCCTCCGACAATACATGTCGGTTGCGTACTTGGTGGCCTTGTGAACTTCTCTGCCTTTGTTTCTCGTCGTTCACATTGTTTGTCATCTAGGATAGGTATAATGACTTTTCGATCTCGTAAATATCGTCTCAGAGCAACTCTATAAGCGTCGTAGAGAGTGGTGTCGGCTATGGGCGGAGGTGTATCCCAAGTGGCTACGACATCAGCTCTGCGAGCCCAGGCTCAATGCAGCTGACTTACATTGATCGTATTGAAGATCGTCCCATTTGACGTAGTACCAAGTAATCAATTTGGCTACTTCATCCACGTCATTTTCGTTCAGCTCCCTGCCCGCAGC
>Ga0308160_10006968_pt1 | contig 11353 bp, 10 predicted proteins | sample PhyFR1_FD_201036 | JGI IMG/M metagenome (GOLD analysis project Ga0308160, IMG submission 201036) | Phyllosphere microbial communities from UC Gill Tract Community Farm, Albany, California, United States - DLSLF.R1 | ecosystem: Host-associated > Plants > Phyllosphere > Unclassified | place: USA... | reverse complement strand
CATCTAACATTCTGCCATCATAGTTACTGGTTCTTATTCCCCGTCCCGGCTTATCATACAATGTGGGTACCGGAGTATACCAAAAAGTTCCATCGAGTACTGACCTAAAAGTTGCATTCGGACAGAACGGACGTGGACGTGGCCAATGAGGAACAAGTCGCATGCTTTGGATGCAATGTTCCCTTCCCTGAAGTATGTCAACGCATCTTCCCCCGGCAAAATCGAGCACCGCTGATCAGCCTCACCTCATAGTCTACGGCGGAAGAAGAGGGTGTCTCCCGTGTGGACGACAATGTCTCGCCAACGGGACGATACCAATGCCCAAATTGTCGGCACGACTATTGCGTTGACTGCGATTTATTGTGAGTTCAAGCCTTGGTACGCACATTCGCATTTGGAGCTAATTTCTAGTTGCTCGGTCAAAGTATTCACGAGATACTGAAGTCGTGTCCAGGATGCGCAAGCAAGACTTGATGAATTGTACACATCTCACGGGATGTCATTGCATTAGATAGATGTATTCAATAACAACCACCCACAACAGATTAACGATTGAGATCTTGTTTGCATAATCATAAGCTGACAAACACGTAAATGGCTTCAAACCTCCAATAACCGAATCGCTTCTACCAGAGAAGACGAACGCACAAACCCGGACTCTCGGCTGGAGCCACATGACCCTGGCTTAACAAGCGCAAGTAGGAGCGGGGTTGGTAGGGGTGGTACCAGTGCCGCCGGTACCAGCGAGTAAAGCGTTGAGTCGACCAGAGGCGAATTGGATGGCAGCGGTCTCGAAGGATGAACCGGGGTAAGACAAGTGAGCGGTGATTGATCCGGAACCAGTGCAGATGTTGTCTCGAGCGATCTGTCGAATGCAGTTGAACGTCAGAGGTGATGCTTTGTGCGGTCTGTGGATGCTAGAACTCACGCAGATATCCTGGGTCTTGGGGACGTAGCTGGCAGGAGTCTGGTTACCACCGAATGCAGCGACTCCTCGACCGGAAGTAGCACTCCCCTCGTTCTAATCGAATTCAACCCGAATCAATGATCTGCCATTCCGATCTTATATCGAGGGGATCATGCTCACCTCGGGCCTTCCGGCTTGCCAATAAGGGTTTCCGTAGAGAACAACCGCAGCGACGGAAGCCTCAGGGATGGACCCCTGGTTCTCGGCGGTGACGACAACCATGGCACCTTGAGAGTAACCGATAAACACAAACTTGGTTTGAGGACAAGTGCGAAGGGTGGAAGAGACTCGGCTGGTGAGATCAGCGGCACCCTCTCGGGGTCCGGTGGCGAAGTTGGAGGTGGCCCCGTAGCTTCGAAGGACCCACAGTCATCAGCCTCAGCGTCTATCTTCGAGTTTTCTCGATGACTTACACGACCTCGTAATTCCTTCCACCCGGGACAGCAGCCAACAAACCCCTAATGAAGCCAGCATTCCCACGGGGAGAAGATTGAGACTCTCCGGTCCCTCTGGCCGAAATCAATTCGTATCGAGGACATCCAGTTTGACGTTTCTCGACCGGATGAGTCATTTCGAACTGAGACAAGTCGGTGGTGAGGTCGGCCTGGAAGTCGACTGAAACAAGGAGGTTTGCAGGTTCAGATCGTGTTGTCGCTTGCAAAGATCAACGCTCACTTACAGTTCGGCTGAGAAGGAGCAGCAGCGGAGAGAGCTACCATGCTTCCGAGCAAAGCGGTGAGGAGAGAGACGACGTGCATGTTGGTATGAGATGTTGAAAATGATAAGTTGGAACGAGCGAAAGGTGCGAGACGGTCGAGAGAAGAGTTCTTGTGGGTTGAGGCAAAAGGGGAGAAAAGAGAAAGAGGAAAGAGGAAAGAGCGTCTCCCTCGGTCCTTGTATATGTATATATATGTGCGTCCCCCGCCTCGATCCACCGCTTGAACATTTGATCTCGATGAGCACCGACAAACAACCATTGCAAGGGCGCTTGCTCTTGGCAACGACTGTTTTTAGCGCCGAGTCGGTTCCTGTCGTCTCCGTCGTTCTTCTGGCGCCATGTGAAACGTGGTCACGCCCTCGCCAATCCACCGGATCTCTTCCGAGAAATCAAAACGTTTCAACGACAAATGAAAATCGCAAGCTAGTAGAACGACGGATCAACCGATTTGATCAAAACACGTGGTAACCTGCAGGTGAACACCACGTCGCGAGTAGCCGGGGAAGACGCAAGCTCTGTAGCCAAGATACAATCGGACTGCCAGATCCCGATCATTGTAATAGCGAGAACTACCTACTAGTATGTGGACGAGCGGCGAGCGGCAAATCATACCATACTGCGGGCCGCCGCCATCTTCAATGGAAGAAGACTACAAATCGCGATCGATATTGCGATCGAACCTGATTGATTCCGAGTACCTGAGCAAAAAAATTAGCGCCATACTCTCGCAGCTAGCGGTTCGTGTAACCTTGTTACGAATAAAGTTCTACCCTTGCCCCCTTCCCCTTCGCCCGAACGACTCCCTGTCTTGGCATTCCAGGGATTTCTCCGCGTTGCGCTGAGCATTCGGCCGTCAGGCCGTAGTAGTGATGTTCCGCATGCAATCGAGGACTATGCGTCGACCGGGATGTGGACACCAACTTGACGGCTAGCAACCCAATTGACGTCATACGAGGCCCTCTTCGCCATCATGTTGATTACAAGATGTCCCGGCTCTCGTCTGGAACTCAGGGCAAGGGCGAGAACACGCCTTGTCGATGGTTCAGAGCTGTTCGCAGACATTCCCCGAGGGATAAAGACTTGTGATATGGCTGATAGCCAAGGCGATGGCTAGTCCATCAGAGACGCTTTGGCGACTTGAATGAGATGTTCGGCACTGGTCCAGTAGATCAGTGACCAGCGGAAGACTGACAATGTTGTCTGAACCTCCAACGAAGGAAGGAAGGGAAACGTCGTTGTATATCTTAAGTACCTGGGTTCACACCCCCATGAAGCAGGGCTAAGCAATCAGGCAAAAGCTCAGTTTGAATTTTTCGTCAAACGAACCAAACAGAAGACGTACAAGGAGGTCTTAGCAGACCATGCTGCAGCAGGAACGGCCATCGACGACGTCGCTTGGCTCGAACAGATGTGGAAGGGTGCTATGGAAGACATCATTTGGCCAGTCCCTGGATTCGGAGACGATTATTTGTCAAAATGCATTGGTGGGACTGGTTTATGCGTTATGGATTCATCCTCGAAATCTGTCTTCCGATGCCCATCAGACCTAACCCTTTCATAACTTTTTTCAAGGACGAGAAAACAACACGGACTCTGTATCCAACCACGAACATCCCATTCGAAATAGACTCATCACATCTTGCTCCTCTACCTAATCTCGCGAAAGCCGATCCCGGTGCTTCGCTCCCCAATCTTGCCCGATCATGTCGACCGCAACCCCACCCGATTTCGAAGCGTACAACGACATCTTCACCTCGCTTATCGATAGCATAATTCCCGCCGGGTTCGGAGTGTCGAAGAATGGTAGTTCCTCGACTACTCCAGTGGAGACGGCTGACGAGATTGTTGAGAGGAATAAAGCACTGCGGAAAGCTGAGAGACATCGGTGAGCACGAGATGTTGATCTGAACAAGAGGTATACGACAAGTGGGCTGATTATCAAACATCGACGTTCACAGGAAGATCATTTCTAATGGAACAGCTACTCCACCCTCATCGACCTCATCTCTCATCTCCGCATCCAACATACCGCTGGCAAACGCCTTGAAGCGACGTGCACCTGATGGGTCCGAGCCAAAACCTACGCCCGCTACCAACGGCGGTCCATCACCAACGCAGGTTCAAGATGACGATGATGATGATGAGGAGGAAAGTCGGACTCGAGTGGTCAGCAAAAAGAGCAAGCTCTCGCGAGATGTCTTTTCGACCAAGAAGCAGAATGCCAAGGTCAAAACGAAGCCGAATGGAGTAGCAGGAGCGAAGCAGTCCAATTCGAATGGGGTAGCCGGGGTGAATGGGAAAGAGCAGGACGACGGAGAGACGCCAACGTTACCACCGAAACACCCCGAGCCAGCTAGCATATCCTCTTACAACCCATTCAAACTCCCAACCGACTCTTCCTCGACACAAGCATTCTCGTCACCACTCCCCGGCATGCAAACCATATTCTCCTCCCAACCTTCCCCACCCAAGCTCTTGGCGCCTCAGGCAGCCGCACCGCCTTCACTACCACCATCACCACCTCGCCAACGAACAGGGACGACTCCACCTCCCGAGCTCCACGGCAAGGAACGTAAAAGGTGGAGGAAAAAGATGAAGAAGGCGACCGCTAATGCCGCTGCGAACACGGCTGAGCTGGAGACATGATATAATGGCATGACAAGTGGTTCACGATACCATGCATGCGACGACTGCAATTGTTTTCTCATAATACCTGCATTTGAATACCAACATTCAATCAAAGTGCGACTCTCCGGGAAAGGGTCAATTGCAGGACATACCCTGTTCAATGCTCTTCGGCGTAGATCCACAAACTCCTCTCGGTCCCGACCATGTTCCCGTGCTCCAACTTAGGCGCACTCAAGTCTTTCCTCCTCGCCGTCTCCTTGAGCACTTCCATTCGACCTTGACCTCGGTACATATCCTGTACTGGGCGTGACTGGGTTGAGCCAATCTCGAGGACGAGTTTAGGGATCCGGTCAGGACGAGTAGGGGAGAGGAAGGCTGCGTAGATGTCGAGAATCCGGCGGTAGAACGAATAGCCATCATCGTCCGCATCCTGATCATCCTCATTCGATTTCAATTTGCCCTGCAAGGCGTATTTCCCCTCGTGCCACTTGGTCTCGACCTCTTTCATATCCTTTGAACTGACATAGGGCGGATTGCTGACGACCAAATCGAACGTCCCGCCCAAGTTTCCCCGTACTCGCTCGACATCCTTCTCGCTGAACAGATCCAACTTTTCGAATGTCGAAAGGTGCTCAATCTTGTTCCTCTTGGCATTCTCGCGAGCCACCTCGAGAGCAATGTCATCGACGTCCAGACCGACAGTCTCAATCCTCCCTTTTCCTTGGTAAGCCAGAAGCAGAGGGATACACCCGCTACCGGAACAGATATCAAGGATTCGGATAGTCCGGTCTGAAGGCGTGTTGTCGAGGATATGTTGAGCGAGTAGAAGAACCCATTGTTCGGTCTCCACTCGAGGAATGTAAATCGGTCGACGTATCGTCAGGTCTAGTCCTCCAAAGTCATGTTGGGCTGTAAGATGACCTCACGAATGTCTCAGCCTCGACCGTGAGATCTCGTCATACACATATCGTAAGGACCCACCCGTGATGTAAGCAAGCGGTTTCCCCCCAATATATTCGTCTACAGCCTTCTGCACGTGTTCTTGATCGAGGATCTTGTCCGAGCGCAAGATGGCGCTGAGAACCTGTTCCGAATCCGTGGTGTCGTGACCATTGGTTGTGCCTTGATCAGGCGTAGCGTCGGAAAGATGACGGTAATCGTCTAGCTTGGCGAGAAGGCGTTCGTGAAGGTCGTTTGAGATGGTGGAGGGCATCATGCAAGACCAGGTGTCGGAATAGGACGATGTCGTAAAGATATGGGTTCGTAATGTAGAGGCAGTACTACTAATCTTACCTATCAGAAGGCATTTGTTATTTGTTCGATGATGAAAACCCCTGACCCTAGATCCTGGATGGTTGTTAGCTGATGAGATGTCAGGAGTCCGCTCGCATGGAGTTGATGACGTATCAATTTCCAAGGGTGGAGGCGCACTTGCAGTTTGTGTAGCCGGCATGATATTCGGTGCATTTGCAACGTCACATCCCTTCGAGCATCCGGAGAGACTCCTCGCTAGCACAGCTGATGTGCTCTGAGACATTGAACCAAGACGGGCCGAGGAGTAGCGCAACATCACTATCTGATCTCGACGACGATTGGCATCGAAGCTGCAACCGACCGGTCGCTAATATTTTGTTTCCGACCGGTTCTACGAGGTCGCTCTACAGATTCAGCTGTTTAGTGTCTGGCGAGACAACACAACTTGCCGCAAGTCTATTCAGTTCCTTAGAGTCCTTGGAGCTTGGAAATTGCTCACGGAAATGATCATGTCAAACAGCCTCGACTTCCTGTCCAGACGATACGATCCGGCATCGACACTGCCATGATCCCAGAACTTTCCCTCACAACCCTTTTGTTTACAAAGTGCCGCCGGACTTGGCCGTAAGCGAGTCAAGATGGTATTTTTTCTCGCTACATAGCAGAACGTCATGCACAGATACACGAGTCAATTTGGCTGTACTCGAGTCACAACCTCTTATCGGACAGTCACCACAGCTCTGAGGGTTGAAGACTGGCCTCATAGAGATCTTACACAGGTCATAGAACCCATATAATATCGCGGATTCGCGCACAAAACCACCTCAAACGAAATATTTCGCGTCGATCACTGGTGTTTCGAATAGGATTTCGATAGCCGACATCCTGCTGGAGCCTTCTATTTACCTTGTCGTTGTCGAGGATTTCTTAGAGCTCATCGTACCGATCATGCCTGCATCCGTTCAAGTCCGTGGTGGGGCCAACTTCCACCGCCAACTCTTCATCTTGATGGCGGTAAGAGTGATAGAACCACTCTCCATTACCCAACTATTCGCCTATATCAATCCAATGATGAGCCACATCTTACCACCCACCACCGATCAGGCGGATATCGGAAAATATTCTGGATTGATCGAAGCGGCGTTCGCCATAGGAACCTTTCTGACAATGTATCAATGGGGACGTTTGAGTGATCGAATCGGGAGGAAGCCGGCGATTTTGAGTGGGTTGACGGGAATTGCGGTGACTACCTTGGCTTTCGGTCTGAGCGGAAACTTTTACATGGCCTTCATCGCCAGATTGTTTGGTAAGTATTTTCCTCCATTCCAGAAGATTTGTCTTGTTGCTCAAAAAGCCTTGGTCGCTGTTCTCATCCAGGCGGAGCACTCTGTGGGAACGCCTCGGTCATTCGAGCTGCTTTGGGAGAGATCACGCCGCCTGAAGCCGAATCCTGGGTATATCCGTGAGTACTATGCTGAAAAACGCCTACCATGCACGCATATCGATGATTCTATTCGTTCCCTCACTCAGGCTGTATTCCGTGATTTGGGACATGAGCATTATCGTGGGACCGGTGAGTGTGTCGGTGCTGTATCGCCCTTGAACAAGGCTCATCGCCTTTTTCACCATGCAGATTCTCGGTGCAACGCTTTCCGACCCGGTCACTCAGTATCCAGGGACATGGATTTCCCGAATTAGGTTGTTTCAGCAACACCCTTTCTTGCTCCCCTGTGCGGTGACGGCGACCTTCTGTGTAGCCGGGGTGCTGATCATCTGGTTCTGCTTCGAAGAGGTCAGTCTCGGTCGCTCAGAAACAGCCAAGACGCTGCTGATACATATCTTGCGCATGAATTGCGGTATAGACCTACGGAATCAGCAACACCTCCGACGCCACTCCTGAAATCACGGAAGGCAGCTCGTTGTTGCCCGTACCCTCTCAACGATCGGAAACAGTGTCTACTATGGCTTTGATCGCTCATCCGGCCGTACAACAAGTCCTCGTCGCCTTTTTCCGTGAGTCACGCGTTGGCCCTACCCTTGTTGTTAAGCCAATACTGATTTGAGGCCTCACTCGTCAGTCATGGCTGTCATCAGCTTGAGCTTCGACGCCATCTTCGTCCTGTGGAGCTATTCGCCGAAGGAGTTGTATGGAATCGGTATCTCCCCGGGCAGCATAGCTCAGGCGTTTGCATTCAAGGGCTGCCTGTCGATCGTCATTGCATTCGGCATCTTCCCCATTCTTCAAAGACGACTCGGCGCACTCGCTCTGTACAACGTGCTCACGCCGTTTTGGGTCATATCTTTCACCTTGCCGTTCATCATGAACATCCTGGTCAAAAATCATACGGGATGGGTTGAGCAAGGCGAGATGAAGAAGATGTGGGGGTTGATGGTGCCGCTCATGTTCACATATACGATGGGTGACTTGGCATGGGCGTGAGTTCAAGGTCGTGATGAGCAAGCGGGGGATGCTTCGGCTGACAATCTGACTGATCGCAGCTCAATCTCGATGATTGCCAACAACGCAGCGGCAGTGTCCGGAAGTCTCGGTGCAGTCAATGGACTTGCTTTGACCTGTAGTTCACTGGGACGAGCCGTTGGGCCGGCTCTAGGCGGGTGAGCATGTCGCGAATCGACTGTATGCTGCTTTGACCCTTCCTGACTCCCGCCAACTCCTTATCCACAGTTTTCTCTACAGCTGCAGCGCCAAATCGCAGTTCCCCATCGTCTGGATCGTGTTCGCTGGCCTCAGTGTTCTTACGTGTGTGCAAGGCTGGACGCTGCGTCTCACTCAAACCGACTTGGAGCCGTCCGACGATGCGCCCAAAGATTCCCGCTCGGAATTAGGTCAAGCTGGGTATGGCGCTGTCAATGCAGATGCGACCGTCACGACTAGCATTGGAAAAGATGATACCAGCCCCAAGCAGCCGGTCTTCACTGTCCAACAAGCGAGGACTCGAGCGGAATGGCTGGAGTGTGTTGCTATCCGCATCGAGGGCAAGTTCGAGTCGAAACAAACTCTTGTGTACTGCACGAAATCTGACCTTTTACACGTCCCTGCTCGTAGTTTTCATCGATGAGCAGGGCTATGACATGGCCGACGAGATCGACAAGTATGATGAAAAAAATGTCTCGGTACATTTCATCTTGTACGCTGAACAGGATGGACGCAAGACGCCAGCTGGAACTATCAGGATGGTCAGGGATTCGCTCAAGGTGAGGCGCATCCCGTTCGAAGCATTACGCTATTGTTCCTAATCCTCCTTGTTTTCAAACACACTAGCTGGGACGTCTGGCGGTCCAGAAGGATTACCGTGGTTATGGCTTGGGCAAGATCCTGGTGCAGGCTCTACATGATTGGGTTCAAGAGGAAGGAGGGCGCGCAGTCTTGGCCCAACGAGCGGGTGCGGCTGGACAAGGCAACGTGGTGACTGTCAAGTTGGAATCGCAGGTGAGTCGGGTTCGTCGTACTTCAAGCTGTGCGAAATCACTGAAAGGATGTTTGCATGGCTTTGTAGATTCATGCGATCAAGTTTTATGCCAAGCTGGGATATCATCAAGAAGGGGAAGAGTTTCTGTGCGACGGCCGTGAGTACTCGTGCAAGATTCTCTCGTGACAATGGCTGATTGCGGATTGGTGCACCATGCTAGAGCCGCACGTCTTGATGTTACAGGATTTTGAAATCTCATAAGGGCATGCATGAGGGCGTCTCGGTTCTGTACCATGATTCAGCACGATAGGACAGGCAACACATATGAATAGATGCGTGCAGTAGTACACGAGGCTTTGGTGCTCATCGAGCGAGCGACTGGGCTTGGCAATTAGCTCATGACGTCTGGCGGTCTTGATCATCGCGGTTGGCATTCGTCCGTTGGTTCACAAGATCACAACCGGTGGTCCTCTTGTAGTCCAAGCTCTCGTCATCGTTCCTTCGCAGCCCATGCTGGGATTGATTCGCTTGTGATGTCAGGATGTCAATGAGCGATGATTAGGGTTATAGGACTGAGGGGTTGACTGAGCTACCCAGCTGGAGTTGCAGCTTGTCTAGTTGTACATATCGCAAGTCTTCGTTATACAAAGTGATACACCATGTCAAACATCCTGTTGAACGCCGAGAGTTGTTTTCGCTGCTTCATTTGCTCGTGCGACGGCTAACTTTGAGCTTTGGGCCAAGCGCGCAGGAAAGAATTGCCGTCACACTTGTTGAAGCGAGCAGTTTGATTAATCGAGAGCCAAACCTTTTCGTCGAGCTGATAGACAACGATTCCCCAAGTCTCACGATACTTGAAGCCTCTGTAGCAATCTCATCGAGCTAGCCTCCGTATAATTCCACCTTACAATCCTGATTGTTTTCTGTTCATCGCCAAAACCTCATCCGCTTAGCTACACGTCAAACGACCGAATAAACCCGCCAATAATCGACCTCGCAAATCCTTTTCTCGGTTGCCGCATCTCGAACGACACCTCATCCGATCCCTCCCATCGATCGACGTCGATCACCGAGGCTAGAGCAAGCCGAGATTGTAAACCTTTGCACAGCTTGACAAGGTCGAGACCGTCCTGCTTATGAACTCGGATACGAGCTCGAGATGTCAACCACCACCACCACTCGAATTGCAGACGAGAACAACGATAATGACGATATAAAGGGGAAACATCGTGACGTTCGGTTCGATGCTGAGCCTGTGCTCGAGCAATCGATCCCCACCAAGAAGAACCGTACGAACCCCCACGGCTTGTCTCTGCTCGACACGAGACTATCAGATCGACCTGCCGATTACGAACCTCCAACCTCTTTACGAGGCCCACCACCTCCTGACCTCTTGTTCGGTTCGTCCAACACATACGACATGGACAGCGAAGCCGGTCCAAGTAGCTTGGGTCTACCACCATCCTCGGACAAGGCCAAGCAGCGTCGGATATCCCTGACCGAGTTCAGACGCAGCGAAGGTCCTTCAATCCGGTCAGCCAAGCTCCAGGCCTTGTGGACTTCGCTGCCCGACCGATTGCCTGCTCCCTCTCGCGGCCCAACACCTACCAGTCTTATGCACTTGCCCGGTCAAGGTTCGATCGGTATCCTGAGCCCTGAACGAGTTGAGCGTCTACGCAGGCTGTATGAGGAAGAATTGAGTCGTCGGATCTCGCTGGAAGAACGTGATACAGCGAGGCTATGGGGAGGTGCAGATGATCTTCCTGAACCTACGACTTCGGTCACTGCTACGCCAACCAATCATGCGAATTTCCAGGTCAATTCGCCTGTGAATGCCGATGGCAAGGTCATCAAGTGGAAGGACTTTCGAAAGTTCTTGTGGGATCAGGAGGAGCAACTGTGGGATATCTTTTGCGATCTGGACAAGGACGGTGATGGTCGACTCGATCACAAGGAACTAAAGGGCGCCTTGAATCGGAGTGGTAAGTCAAGGGAAATGTACATCTCGTAGACCCTTACTGACGTCAGAGTTTGATCCATGTGTTAGGCATTTCAATGACCGACTCGACGTTATACGACTTTGTCCAGTTTCTTTCCTCCTCCTCGCCAGCTTCTCGACCGGAATGTCAGCCAAAAGACTCGCCACAGATGGAAAGGGAGATGAAGAAGACGCAACAGGAACGAACGTTCATCACCTTTGCCGAGTTTAGAGACTTCCTGATGCTGTTACCCAGACGAGCGAGTGTGGCCGAGATCTACAAGTGTGAGTTGCGAGATACCTTTTGGGACTTTGCGTGACGACGAGCTTACTATCGACCCGGATCGTCGCTGTTACACAGACTATCAAGTTCGGAA
>Ga0308160_10006966_pt1 | contig 11355 bp, 18 predicted proteins | sample PhyFR1_FD_201036 | JGI IMG/M metagenome (GOLD analysis project Ga0308160, IMG submission 201036) | Phyllosphere microbial communities from UC Gill Tract Community Farm, Albany, California, United States - DLSLF.R1 | ecosystem: Host-associated > Plants > Phyllosphere > Unclassified | place: USA... | reverse complement strand
TTGGTATGCGCGTGTTGATTTTCAGCTTGTTTCCCTCATCGTCACCTGCTACTACGGCTTGCTACTCGCCGACCTGACCGACCTCTCTACGCTGGCCCACTCGGAGCTGTGATTGCGGTCGGGCTCTGAGAGAAGTACAAAGCCAGGCCAATCCGCCCGACAGCCGTCAGCCTGCGACTTCAATTATCGAACAGAAATCCGAAACTCGTGCATCGAGTATAACACCATGAACACTATAAATCGACCCTCTTGTTCTCCTGTCTCTTCATTCTTCTGTGACTCGCTGTGCTTCGCCAAATCCTCATCTCGTCCTTGTCTTGTCTTTGGCGTTCTTGTCGTCGGTGCCCAGCAGCCAGTCTAACCCCGCGGCCTTCGCTACCGAGTTCTTCACGTAGTCTCTGACGACATCCTGCCATTCGTCCGCCGACTTTGCGCCAGCTCCCGTCCCGGTAGCAGAGTTGAGCACGGAAGCCAAAAAGTCCGTTCCGTCTGGAGTCTTCGCCTGGGCTTTCCTCGCCCGGGTCCTGCCGCTAACAGGGTCGGTCTTCCGCTTGTTTCCGCCGAGCGCATCACCGAAAAGACTCGCAATGCCCGGACTCCTTGTTCCAGCCGCAGGCGTCGAGAGACCTGCGTACTCCTTCACGGCTTGAATCAGTTCTGGCATACCACCTTGGCCGGAGCTCGACATGGCCCAGCTGACGAGGGCGAGGATAGGTCCGAGTTTGAGGCCAAATCGTATGAACCGGGTGAAGTACCCGGCGATACCGCGTACTGTCGACCATACGATATATACCGCGACGATGACGATGATCCATTGCGTGTAGGGGATGATAGCTCTGATGATTGGGAAGAAGGAGGATGGGTTGGACAGGGAAGGGGGGTTAAGCAGAATGTCCTGTAAGACTGGCGGAAGGTAGGGGAGTATTTGGTTGTAAAGCACGCTGCAGTGTGAGCGGGATCGACATCTTCTGAGGCAGCTTACTCCATGTTGTTCGCTCCTGATCAATTTGGTGTGGTTTCGGCTGGTCTGTGAGAGGTAAACTGACAAACAAGGAAAGGACTAGCCTTACTCTGACGACCCAAGTGTCAGTCGTCATAACCCAAGTGACGGAACCCAGTGGCGGGACCAAACTCACGTGACACCTCGAGGCCCCGTTTCAACCTCCAACTGACTCAACGTGAGACTTTGGCCGGCGTTCACCAACTTTTACAACGACTCTATGGCGCCAAACAAGATGTTGACTCAGAGCGGCATTTCTAGGAAGCGCACAGTCGACACGCAAGACTTTGTCGCGGTCATCTTGGTTGGCTACGGCGAGAGGTAGGTCCCGGTCTCAATCGTCAAATGGTGGAAATCCTGACAGACCAGCTTGTACCCTTTCAACGAGGGCACGAGAGTCTCGTCAAAGGCCATGATGCCCGTGGGCAACATTCCAATCATAAATATCGTGCTCGACTGGGTGATCGCAGCTGGACTCACCGGTAAGTCTCCACATGCATTACGCACGCAGCGCTGAGCCGCAGATATCCTCATGATCGTTCCCCCTGTCTTCTACTCTGCCATCTCCAACCACCTGGCCGAGAACTTTGCGTCGAACTCGCACCCAAAGCTCAGAATCGACTTGAAGCGACATACGGATGGGGAAAAGGACGAGGACGAGCAGGCCAGCGAGAGCACGCTGGAGACGAAAGCGGCTGGAACGAGAGAAGGCACCGCGAGGTTGCTGAGACGGTTCAGGAGCTTGATCAAGGTGAGTTTGGCATGATGGTCTCTGGTTCGTGCTGACGGCAGTCTGACTTTGTGCTGCTTCCTTGCGATCTAGCCCCTCCGCCGGGATTGACACTGGCCAGTCTACTCGACAAGCACAGGGCGTCGCCCGAAGCTGTTCTGACGGCCTTGCTGTATGAGCCGGTGGAGGCTGTTAAAGAAGGTACGCTCGACGAGATCGAGCTGTACTGATGACTAGACGAGGAGAGCTTTTTGATCGCTTACGACAAACACTCGGATGAATTGCTGCTGGCGGAGCCGTTGGAGGGTATGGAGGACGAGCTGGAGTCGAGGATCCAACTCATGACATCGTAGGCGTGATATCTCCGCATATTGGCTGACTTCGCAGGCACCCTTCTTTGACGATGAGTACGCGGCTGCTCGACGCCCATGTGTACATTTTCAGACGGACTATCCTGGATCTGTTAGCGACGAGACGGCCGCGGGATCTCGCGAGTATTCGGGAACAGGTCGTTCCCTGGCTCATCAAGGGCGCATGGCAGGAAGAACTGGCAGAAAGGTGGACGCCAAGTACGCTAGTCACTTCTTCTGAGCAATGTGGCTGACTGTTGCAGTATTATGCCCGCCGAAACGAGACATCTTCGCCTCCGCTCTTGCCCGGTCCACTACGGCCACTCTCGGCGCCTTGTCGAGTCTCGACCAAACGGTCTATGCCTCTCCTTCCTCCGACCGCCACACTTCCCTTCCCCCGACCGTCGCTGCTACTCCTCGAGGTGTCGTCTCCCCAACGGGCGTTGACCAGATGTCCAACTCGGGCATCTTAGCAAGAATACACTCAACACGCAAAGCGTCGAAATCATCCCGGCCGAAACCCAATTGGAAGTGCCAGGCAGTCGTCATCGCGCCAGAACCTGAACAAACACCTGCCCCGACGACAGGCAAGGGTAAAGACAAGTCGAAGGCCGGTCCCGCTGAACCGGCCTATCTCATCCGAGCCAACTCGCTTGCCGGCTACTGGGAGCTCAATCGTCGGTTCTTGAGGACAATGCCACCTTCGAAACACGCTCAGCCGGCTCCTGGAGCGCGACCGGCTGTTCAACCGCCCCCTGCCACGGCGGCCGCGCCGCAGGAGGAGACGGATCAAGCGGGTCAAGCGGTTCAAGCGGGTCCGCCTATTTCTCCTTCGGCGCAGATCTCTCCGGATACTTTGATCGGTGACGGCGTCAGGATCGGAGAGCGAGCCACCCTCAAAAAGTGCGTCGTGGGACGTCATTGCGTTATCGGCCGAGGAGCGAAATTGACCGGATGCGTTCTGTGGGACTTTGTCACGGTCGGGGAGAAGTGAGTCGTTTCCAAATTTGAATAGCCCATCTGACAGTAGCGCCCGGATCGAGAACGCCATACTGTGTTCGAACGTGAGGATAGGGGACAAGGCTGGTATTAAAGATTGTGAATTTGGTACCGGATTCGAGGCAATGGCAGGCGGTTAGTCACTTTCTGTTTTTCGAAGTCAGAGCTAATGTGCAGTCACACTCAAGGGTGAGAGACTGGTGGCAGGTCAAGAGGCATAGAGAGGGCTGTAGGAGTCGTATACATCTTCATGCATAGCTGCACATAATGAAATACGTTGATGTTGAGAAGTGCTGCTGTTCTACGCGTCTCCGGCGGAATGAGACTTTAGCCGACCGGGCCTCCACCTACGACTGCCCATCTGGCTACATACATTTCGCATCGTTCTCCGCTCTCCTCACGTCGCAACAACGGCCAACCAGTATGAGCGGTAGTCTGGCATCCAGCGGGACTGCTCAGTCTCCAATACCGAAACGAGTGCAGGCCCCTCGTACCACATCTCAATTATCGACCATCTCGGTCGAAGCGCACCCTGTCGAATCCTCACGACCTTTCCAAACTCAGACGCTGCGAGCCCGCCCTTCGACCACACCTTTATCTGGACCTTTCAACTCCATAGTAACCGCGTCGTCCAGCAGCACGACGAGCACGCGAAATAGCATGCGGGAAGACACAACGCCAGGGCTGGACGAACCGTCGATCAAGTCGCTCAGTATCAGCCGTAGTTCGACCCCAGGGATGTCGAGCGTAAGCTCTCGGAAGGGCAAGGAAAAGGCAGTGGAAGGTGTGGACGAAGTCGACATCGTTGGAGAGATCACAGCCGGGGGCAGCGCAGCGCAAGGCCTGAGGAGGCTGGTACGGCAGAACGAGAGCGAGGAGGGGTCCACATTTGACGAGCCAAGCGCAAGAACGGCTGTGGAGGAGGTTGAACCGCCAGACAGTGAGTCTTTAGAGGGCGCACAGTACTCGTCGCTGAACTGTACTAGACCGGGAGCTCACCCCAGTCAAGCGGTACTCGCCCAGACGGTATTTCGTCCTCACAAACGCAGGCAAGACAGTCTTCACATCGTGCGTCAATTCATCAATGGGCCGGCGTGATCGATTGTATCCTGACTCGCAGGGAAAAGCAAGAGTCCTCAGAGGATAACCTCACCAATCTCATGGGCGTCGCGCAGGCTTTGATCAGCATCTTCGCCGAAGAAGACGACAAGATCCGGTGTATAACTCGCGGTCCGCACAAAATCGCGTTTGTCCTCAAAGCTCCATTGTACCTCTTCTGCGTGAGCGACTGGGGAGAGCCAGAGCATGTGGTGAGTGACTTTCGTCGTGCCGCGAAACAGCGCTGATGACAGTTACGCGTGCATCTCGAATACATCCATCTGCAGATACTCAGCGTAGTATCTTCCACACAGCTGTCGAGAGTTTTTCAGCGGCGGAGCAACTTTGATCTTTCGCGGTTGCTCGAGGGTCAGTCGTTCTTTGCAAGAGGGAGTGAGTGCTGATTGCAGGGACGGAGAAGTTTCTCCACTCGCTCATTGCACGATGTCAGACCGACTTCAGCTATCTAACAGCTACGCTCACGCCTTTACGGATGGCTCCGGCGCTGAGAGAGAATGCTGCGGCTGCTCTGATGCCGCCGAGCAAGTTCAACGTCAGTTTCGTGATGGGCAACTCTGGACTCAAGCTAATCATCAGGACTTGCTGTACGTCTTACTCATCGCTGGAGGGCACATCGTGACGTTGCTCCGGCCTCGCAAGCACTCTATCCATCCATCTGGTGGGTCTCAAGCGCCCCGTTCACAGTTAAATCGCTCATAGCAGATCTGCATCTCTTACTCAACACCCTCGAGACATCGACCGACATACGCTCGTCCGAAAGCTGGTTACCGATGTGCTTCCCCAAATTCAACCCGGCCGGCTTTGTTCACGCATACGTTAGCTATGTCGCCGAAGACGTGGGGCTAGTCTTCGTCAGTGCCGATCGAGAGGCATTTGAGGATTTGCGCGGTTGGAAGGGGATCGTTCTAGAGGTGAGTTACACCTGAAGGTATCGCGCGCGATGCTCATCATGCAGAAACTGGAGAAAGACAACACTCTCGCCAAGATCAAAGAGTCGATCTCGCAGCATCCCTATCCTGTTTGTAAGTGAATGAAAACCCAAGGCCGAGATATGGACGATTCTGACATCGCAGCGTCGCTCGGATGTCCCGGGTTACGCCACTTCATCTACAAGTCAAGGTTACATGTTCAAATCACCTCACCCGAGTGGGAAGAGCCATATCACGAAGACGGACCCGATCGCAAGCGGTAAGCGAGTCGCTGGTGCTATCGCTCATATCAGCCTACTCACGCTATACCAGCAACTGCACGACACCGTCCATGCGAGATCAGGGCAGACAGCGCCGTTACGGCTCGTCTACATGAAGACAGAGCACGAGGCTGTGTTGGCCTGGGTAAGCGAAGATGCTCTCCTGCTCGTGGATTGGCTAAACAAAAGGTCACAAAGCCGTTCGAAATCTACCTCGCCGTTAGTCCGCAGATGAACAAGGCGGGAGTGGTTGGAGTGGCGAATAACATCGCGCGGTGGGTGGGAGCGGAGGACGCAAAGTTGTTCCTTAGAGATGCACCGGTGTTCTGAGGGCGAGCGACCCGCAGGCATCTTGTATGGTACTTGGGAGACAACCATTTCCGAAGTGCGCGATCTGAGCATACCCACACGCTGGAGCACGTCGCTTCGCGTTTCGCCGACGGCAGAACGTCTGAGGCAGCACGCCAGCATGACCTCAGCTGCGGGCAACTCGCCTAGGTTGACGAAGGCGACGGTTTTCACGTCCCTTAGTGCAGCTCAGAAGCATATGTTGTATGAGATGACCGAAGAGATAGCTAAAGGAAACGCTCCTTTGTGAGCATGGTCATTTCAGACAGGCGTTTTACCGACATCAATGGGCCTCAAAGGAATCAGAAGGCGCAACGATCGTAATCACGCTATCGTCCTCGATTGCCTTGATCTTCAAATTACGTATGGTATGCGATGGGGAAGACCAGCCATAAAAGGACGAGAGCAGTCTGTCTGCGCAATGAAGAAGAGGCATGCCCCCGCAATCTGGGCTATTTAAGTCGACCAAGGGTGAATACGATCATTACTTTCCCCCATCCCAGTATCTCAACATGAGCGAACACATTCGGCCTTTGCGTCGAATCACAAGATCCTTGACTACCACTGCAACTTTTGAGGATAAGGTCCACAACGTGTATGATGAGGAAGACAAGGGGCCCATCGGAGCCTCGAAGCGCAAGGCTATCGAAGATGCTGCGTCTCTGACGCTGGGTTCCCTGGTTGACGCCATCTACCTTTCATCGCACCGTCTTAATGCACCGAGTGACGCTATCGACGATATCGCTACGAGTCACGACAGATACGGCGAAGAGACAGACGAATGCACGACCGAGCTCCATGGCAAGGCACTGACTTCCGGAAACTCTTACGCCGTTCACGGGTTGTATCGCCATCGCGAAGAGCCTGGGGTTTTGTATGCCATGGACCCTTCTATCCACATTGCGCTCATGACTGAGTTGAAATCAGCAGCGGACCCCGCTGCGGAGGGCTGGTGGACAAACGCCAAGGTGAAGAGCGCGCTTGAAGAAGCATGGGCCCGCACCGTGCGAAAACGATCTGAAGGCGAAGTCCATCCCGAGTCCGTATCGCAAGGGAACGCCGGGAGTGACACGCAAGCCAAGAATATCTCTGAAGATCGGCCAGTGTGGATGAACGATGATCTCTCTGTGACGCTGCACGGCCGGAAGATCTTCGTGTTGTTTCACCGCACGGATTACACTCAATCCTCCGCTGTGAGCGAGGCGCTGGAGAACCAGTCGGGACGACACAGGTTCTTCGACGAGTCGAGCGCGGAGGCCCCATTGTCAGTGGGGGAGAGTTCGGGCGCAAGTCCAGACTCAGTCGCAAGGGACCAGCATTTGCGTGCAGTGGGACCGGTGGGAGGATTCAGACCGCCGAAGTGGGTCGGGTTACAAGCGCAGCCCCAAGACCCAGAACTTGGAGGCTAGGTCAGTGAACGATTTGCAGAGATCCATCGATGAGCGAGGCAAGTAGACGAAGAGTTCTGAAATGTGTGGTTGTGTTATGATGCATTATTTGCGGTGAAGTCACTAAGCTCCAAAGCTGAAACTCGGTTTCAACCATTTGCTCCGCCGACAACGCTTGTCTCTACCTACCCCAGTCTCATCGTCGCCCATCCCCCTCACCTCCATCCCACACCTCGGTGGGATGCGTGTATACCTAGCGACATGTCTCGCCTTCTTTTGGTCCTGCGCAATCGCGGGCGCTATGACCCGCGAGCATCAACGGGAGCTACGAGATGAGGTTGCGTCGGTGAGTCACTCGATCCGTCGTGAGGTCTTTCCTAAAGTCGAAGCTCTTCAGACACGGCTATGAGGGATATATGAAGTATGCCTACCCTGCGGTAAGATTGTTCCTTACGTCTGATGTCCGACTCACGTCAGGACGAGCTCAAGCCGTTAACCTGTGGACCGCTGTATCGAGATCTCGATTTATCGAACCATGGGATCAACGATATCCACGCCAACGTCTCGATGACTCTTTTAGACGTCTTATCGACTCTACCCCTGATACAGCCGTCCGCCCTGCCCGAAGCGCTAGACAAGGTGGTGTCGCAGGTGTCGTTTGACCAAAATGTCAAGGTGCAAGTCTTCGAATTGACGATCCGAGCGATGGGCGCCTTACTCTCGACATACCAATACCTCGACAGATTGCCGATCGACCCAAAAGCCCAGGCAGCCTTTATTGGCGTGAAAGGCAAGGTCGACATGAAGCGACATAAGGAGAGGATACTGGACATGGCATTGGATCTCGGAAAGAGGATGTTACCGGCGTTCGACACACCCACCGGAATACCATATGCCAGGGTCAATCTGCGTCACGGAGTGGAGAAGGGAGAAAGTCAGGAAACCTGTGAGACCGCTGCGATCTTCGTGTAGAAGGCGCTCATCATAGGTGCGGCTGGTGCCGGGAGCTTGATCCTGGAGTTTGCGGTCCTCTCCCGACTGACAGGAGATTCCCGCTTCGAGGTAGGTTGCCGGGGAGCGCTTATGCTCATCCCAGAACCTCGCGAAAAAGGCGTATCTTGCGATTTGGAACCGGAGATCCCCTCACAACCTGCTCGGCAACACTATCGGTGCGATACACGGGCATTGGCTGGTTCCCGGTCTCAGTGGGGTCGGCGCAGGCATGGACAGCTTCTTTGAGTACGGTATCAAGGCTGCCATCTTGCTTGGTGAGTTTGTGTCCCGGCGTCGTACTGATGACAGACGACGATGCATATCTGGACATCTTTCACGATAGCTACGCAGCCATCCAAACCCATGTCCGAGCCAATGATGGTTTCATCGTAAGCCTCCATCGCCATTCCTGCTGAGACCAGTATCGTCCGACGCAATTCCGCTCCCTCCAAATCGCTACACCTAGTACCATCGACTCGTTATCTGCATTTCTCCCCGGCATGCAGGTGCTCGCTGGGGACCTCGAATCCGCCATCAAGCATCATTTACTCTATTGGAACCTTTGGCGGAAATATAGCGCCATCCCTGAAAGCTGGTCCTGGGATCAGCGCAAGGTAGTCTGGACAGGGTGGCCCGGCAGGCCAGAATTCATCGAAGCCAACTACTACCTCTACCAGGTAAACTTAAGCATGCGAGTGAGCTGACAAGAGGCCACAAAAGATCCTTTCTACCTTCGCGTCGGCGAGAGGGTCTTGCGGGATATCAAGCGGAGAGTGAAGACGAAATGCGGGTTCGCGACGATGAAAGATGTCGAAACGGGCGATGTGAGTGACTCTTCGAGTTTGTGACAGGGCCAAGCTCACAGCAGCTCGAAGATCGCATGGAGAGCTTCGTCTTGTCTGAAACGCTCAAAGTAAGGCCACACGCACGGCTCCACTCACGCTCAGTACCTTTACCTTCTATTCGAGAACGATTCCGGTAATCTCACAAATCGCGTTTTCACCACTGAGGGCCATCCACTAAGTCTGCCTGTCTCGCTTCATGAGCCGGTGTCGAATGTCCGGCGTGTCTTGCATCGTGGCGAGAATGTTCGATGTCCGGTGTACCGACCGCCGACGCTGAATGGGCTAGTCGTCGGTATTGAGCAAAGAAAAGACTACGAGTACGCGAGGAGTCTGGTCTTCGGTCCAGGAGTCGACGGTATCGGAGCAGAGACGGGACTCGTACATTGGTCTGAATCGGGGTTCTGCGAAGTTCCAAGTGTTCCTCGTTTCGTGAGTGCCCAATATGGGAAAGTTGGCTAACTTCAGTCGGTAGACATTGTTCTGTCTCCTCCGGACGGCACGGATGATGACATCCCCAACGATCCAGCCCCCTCCTCAGCCAAAGTGAGGCATGACGAAAAGTCTGGAAACTACATCATCGGTGATGTGACTGGACTTTATCTCACGCTGCGATGGCGGTTGGACAACAGAGGCTACGAGGTCGCAACGAGTGAGTTACGCGATGACTTCAAACCGGCACCTCTGACTGTTAGTTGGTCCGCACCGCGTACGACATGGACAGAAAGTTATCGTGACAGATAGCAAGATGGAGGGGTATCTGCCTGTGGCTACTGCCGAGCGTACGGAAGATCATCTCCCTTCCCAGGTGCTGCTCCGCTTCGCATCGGAACACGTGACCGGATCGCAAGTGTTCTTGCACGCTCTCGGCGCTACCGCAACTTTCGGACGGGACTTCGGGTCGACACACAGTGCCGGCCTTGTGCTCGACGGGCAGCCCATCAGAGTGGTACTTCCGCCAGCCACCGAACGGTCTGGCTGTGGCGCGTTGACACGACCGTCTGAGACGGAATTCGTATTGTTGCTCGATCGAGGGGGATGCCTTTTCAGCGACAAATTACAGCATGCGGCACAAGCTGGCGCCGCGGGTGTCATTCTGATAGAGAAGCATGATCCGCTTGCTCCCGGGAACCATGGACCTCTGCCCGAAGGCGCGCTGATCAGGCCGTCGGCGGAAGACTGTTCGCCTGGCGAGCTGGACGCGCTCAAAGACACCGGGATGGTGTTCACCACGGAGCAAGTGGGAGAGATTGTGAAACGGACAATAGAGCTAGAGGGACGGAATGTGGTGGTCGAGCTCAAGACGGCAGAGACCGACATGAGGGATACGGCCGGGTCTGAGAGGAAACGAGAGGAAGGTGCGAAGAGTAGAGAAGGGCGGATGGCATTGGGACAGTGGGAGATTTGGAACTTGAAGATCGTCGAAGCGATCTAGGTGACCCATGGGGCGTCGGCATCCACACATAGATTCGGTCATCCGTGACATCTGTAGCAATTACACTGCATCGCCATACATGGTTATCTGGGATGATGGCTAGCCACAAAGGTTGAAGGCGGAATTCGTATCGCTCAGCATTTGACAGACACCTTCCGCACATCAGTCATGATCGATCCAAACTATACACTGCGTTTGCATATGAGCATGCTGGTCAAAAACTCTCTAAATCACAGTCTTCCTTTTACGCCTCGCCCCGCATCTGGAAGAATCGTCGCCACCATGATCGTCCTTCTCCCTTCTGAGCGCGGTGCACACCATCGAGTATCCGCTTGTAGTAGAGCGGATCGTGAGCTGGCCGTAATGTTGTCGCTCCGAGGGGATACTGCTGGTAAGCGGGTGACAGGAGGATTTGCACGAGGCAGACGCACTTGGTTCAAAGCCGCATTTGATTGAATACGCTCCAAGCTCGCGATGATCCCTTCCATTGCTTTCTCCTCACTTGGCCCGACTACTGACGGGGCTGACGTCATTGATCCGACCGCAGCAGGCGTAGCGGTGACGGACGAGGAAGCTTCTGCTGAGGCGGACCCGGAAGATTGGGGGAATGTGCGTGCAATAACCTTCTGCAGAGCGTCGGTCAGCTGGGGCGAGCCGGGTGCGCGGATCGGCGAGGGCGGAAGGGATCGAGCGAGGTTGACGAGGTGAGTGACTCGAGACATATTGGATTGTTTCTTTTGTTCGAACTATGGAAGTAGACAGGGGCAGATAAGGAGTGGTCGAAGAGGAGGACAAAAGTTGATGAACGATGTAGATCGGAGAAAGGTGGACTCGACTTTCAAGATTTCAAGATCTGATTTCACTTCAATCACCCCACCGTCATCCACCTTCCAATCTTCGACCGATCATGCCCCGTCTTTCCATCCTCGACTATGCGCACAGGGCCACCGTCTGGTCATGCG
>Ga0308160_10006965_pt1 | contig 11355 bp, 9 predicted proteins | sample PhyFR1_FD_201036 | JGI IMG/M metagenome (GOLD analysis project Ga0308160, IMG submission 201036) | Phyllosphere microbial communities from UC Gill Tract Community Farm, Albany, California, United States - DLSLF.R1 | ecosystem: Host-associated > Plants > Phyllosphere > Unclassified | place: USA... | reverse complement strand
TGAAGTCTGGTACTACATCCTGTTCGGCGTGGCCTGCTACCTGCGCGGCGCCAGCCGCGTGCTGGTGCTGGCGGCCGTGCTGGCGATCATGGGCATCAAACTGTGGCTGCTGCTGCCGGTGTGGCTGGCCGGTGTCTGGCTGTACCGCTGGCAAGAGCGCCACACGCTGCCGCGTCGCCTCGCTCGCTGCGGTTGGCTCGTCAGCGTGGTGCTGCTGGCGGCCTACGAGGCCAGCGACCTCGAAACGACGCTGCGCGAACTCGGTCGCGGGTCGTGGTTTGGCCAGGCCTTCAGCCTTGGCAATGCCGACCGCTTCCTGGCCGACTACGTGGTCGGTCTGATCGTGTGCCTGAATTTCGCGTGCGCGCGCTTTGCCGATTTCAGCGCCATCCTGCGCGTGGCGGCTGCGGTGCGCCGCGTCGCTTCCTACACCCTTACCCTGTACCTGTCGCATGCGCTGGTGCTGGCCGCCTGGCCGGTGCTGTATCCGCACGACGCGCACAGCGCGCTCGACCTGGCGCTGCTGGCGGCCACGATCGGCCTCGCAACCTGGCTGTTGGGCGCGCTCACCGAACAACGCAAGAATGCCTGGCGGCGCCTGTTCGAACGCCTGTTCGACTGGTTCCTGGGCCCGTCGCGCGCCGGCGCGGCGCTGGCCGCGAGCTATCCCATCAAGGAGAAAACCCGATGAAATGTGACGTTCTAGTCTTGCCAGGCCTGTTCAATTCGGGCCCGCGCCACTGGCAATCGCTGTGGCACGCGCGCTATCCACAGTGGCAGCGCAGCGCGCACCGCGACTGGACCAGCCCGCAGATGGACGAATGGGTGTCCGAGCTCGACGCCGCCATCGCCGAGTGCCGTGGCGCGCCGATCCTGGTGGCGCATAGCCTGGCCTGCATCCTGGTCGCGCACTGGGCGCGCTGCAATTCACCATTGAAAGTGGCGGGCGCCTTCCTGGCCGCGCCAAGCGACGTCGAAGCCGCCAGCTTCCCGTTCGATCCTGGCAGCTGGGGGCCGGTGCCGCTCGATACGCTGCCGTTCCCGAGCATCGTGGTCGGCAGCGCCAACGATCCCTTCGCCAGCCAGGCCCGGACCCGGGCGTTTGCCGAGGGCTGGGGCAGCCGCTTGGTGCAGATCGGCGACGCCGGTCATTTGAATACCGAGTCGGGCCATGGCGACTGGCCGGAGGGATTGGATTTGCTCGAACAGTTCTGCGACCAGATCAACGGCGCAGCGCAGTCTCAGCCTGGCGCGTGAAGACCTATCACGGCAGTTGCCACTGCGGCGAAATCCGGTACGAGGCTGATATCGATCCGGCCGCCGGCAGCGTCAAGTGCAACTGCACGATCTGCAGCAAGATGCGCTTCTGGGCCTTCATCGTGGCGCCAACCGCATTTCGTCTGGCGCCAGGGGACGAGACGCTGCGCGCATACCGCTTTCATACCCGGCGCGACGCGCATCATTTCTGCGAGCGGTGCGGCATCAATCTGTTTACGACCGGTGAGACGGCGAGCGGCGGTCCGTTCGTGGCGGTGACGGTGGCCAGTCTGGACGACATGCCGGTGGACGACATGCTGGCCGCGCCGGTGCGCTACATCGACGGCCGCAACGACAATTGGGTGGCGCCACCGGCAGAAATACGGCATCTCTGACTAAAACCGTTAGCCCAAAAACCGTCATCCCCGCGAAGGCGGGGACCCAGGTTTGCAGGCGTTTCGATAACGCACACAGCACACCCGTCCCGCCTTCGCCGGCGTCATTGCTGCCAGTGGCAGAAATGACGGGTTTGCGTGACGACGATGCGTCACGCTGACCTACGGATGACGACTAGCTAACCGGCCCCTTACTTCGCCCCCGCCAGCAGCATCTCGTTCAGACGCTTCACGAACGAGGCCGGATCAGGCAGGCTGCCGCCTTCGGCCAGTGCAGCCTGGTCGAACAGGATGTGGGCCCAGTCGCCGAAGCGCGCGCCGCTGGCGTCTTCATACTTCAGGCGCGTTACCAGCGGGTGGTTCGGGTTGATCTCGAGGATCGGCTTCGACTCTGGCGCTTCCTGGCCGGCGGCCTTGAGCATGCGCAGCAGGTTGCCCGACAATTCATTGTCGTCCGCCACCAGGCAGGCTGGCGAATCGGTCAGGCGGAACGTCACGCGCACGTCCTTGGCCTTGTCGCCCAGCGCGCCCTTCATGCTCTCGACCAGCTCCTTGTAGCCGGCTTCGACTTCGAGATGCTCCTTCTTCTCGGCTTCGTCTTCGAGTGCGCCCAGATCGAGGCCGCCCTTGGCCACCGACACCAGTTCCTTGCCTTCGAACTCGGACAGGAACGACAGCATCCATTCGTCGACGCGGTCGGTCATCAGGATCACTTCGACACCCTTCTTGCGGAAGATCTCGAGGTGCGGGCTGTTCTTGGCGGCGCTGTAGTTGTCGGCGGTGACGTAATAGATCTTGTCCTGGCCTTCCTTCATGCGGCCGATGTAATCGGCGAACGAGACGGTCTGTTCATTCGACTCGTTGACCGTGGAGGCAAAGCGCAGCAGCTTGGCGATGCGGTCCTTGTTGCCGCTGTCCTCGCCCACGCCTTCTTTCAGCACCTGGCCGAATTCTTTCCAGAACGTTGCGTACTTGTCTTTCTCGGCGCCCTCTTCGCTGTTCGCCATTTCTTCGAGCATGCCCAGCACGCGCTTGGTCGAACCTTCACGGATCACGCGCACGTCGCGCGACTCCTGCAAGATTTCGCGCGAGACGTTCAGCGGCAGGTCGCTCGAATCGATCACGCCTTTAATGAAGCGCAGATAGGTCGGCATCAGCTGTTCGGCGTCGTCCATGATGAACACGCGCTTGACGTACAGCTTGATGCCGCCGCGCTTGTTGCGGTCCCACAGATCGAACGGGGCGTGGCTCGGCACGTACAGCAGCTGGGTATATTCGCTGCGCCCTTCGACCCGGTTGTGGGTGTAGGTCAGCGGCTCCTGGAAGTCGTGCGAGACGTGCTTGTAGAACTCGTTGTACTGTTCTTCGGTGATCTCGCTCTTGGAACGTGCCCACAGCGCGCTGGCCTGGTTTACGGTTTCCAGTTCATCGCGAACCACGGTTTCCTTCTTCTCTTCGTCCCACTCTTCTTTCTGCATCACGATCGGCAGCGAGATATGGTCCGAGTACTTGCGGATGATCGACTTGAGCTTCCACGACGACAGCAGCTCTTCTTCGCCTTCGCGCAGGTGCAGGATCACGTCGGTGCCGCGGCCGCTCTTGTCGATCTGTTCGATGCTGTAGTCGCCTTCGCCGGTCGACTCCCAGCGCACGCCGTCAGCGGCGTCGGCGCCGGCGCGGCGGGTTTCCACGGTGATCCGGTCGGCCACGATGAAGCCCGAGTAGAAGCCCACGCCGAACTGGCCGATCAGGGCCGCATCCTGCTGCTGGTCGCCCGAGAGCTTGCTGAAGAATTCCTTGGTGCCCGACTTGGCGATGGTGCCCAGGTGCGAGATCACGTCGTCGCGGCTCATGCCGATGCCGTTGTCCGAGATCGTGACCGTCTTCGCGTCCTTGTCGAAGGCGATGCGGATCTTCAGTTCATGGTCGTTGCCGTACAGGGCGTCGTTGTTGATGGCTTCGAAGCGCAACTTGTCGGCCGCGTCGGACGCGTTCGAGACCAGTTCGCGCAGGAAGATTTCCTTGTTCGAATACAAGGAGTGGATCATCAGTTGCAGCAGTTGCTTTACTTCTGCCTGGAAGCCAAGGGTTTCTTTTTCGGCGTGCGCCATCTTGTTCCTCGTTGTTGTCAGGGGGTTGATACGACTCGCAAGGATATTGGGCTACGAGCAAGGATTTCAAGAGATTTTTTCAACAAGAAATTTTAATGTGTCGAACGTCGCGATTGATATAGCGCTATCGACGCCCCGATGCACGTGCAATTTTTTTATCACCGCTCGTGTCGAAGGAGGATATCCTGTCCATCGTAGCGACGGCATCCTTCATTCACCATCACTGGAGATCGACCATGACCGAAGCAGTCCGCCCCATTCCCGAAGGCTTTCGCAGCGTCACCCCACACCTGGTCTGCGAAGGCGCCGCCGAAGCGCTGACGTTCTACCAGAAGGCCTTCGGCGCCACCGAACTGGGGCGCTTGCCCGGCCCGGACGGCAAGGTCATGCACGCCGAAATGCGCATCGGCGATTCCGTCGTCATGCTTGCCGACGATTTCCCCGAATACGGCAGCCGCGGCCCGCATGCGCTGCAAGGCTCGACGGTAACGATTCATTTGTACGTCGAGGATGCCGACGCCGCGTGGAATCGCGCCCTGGCCGCCGGCGCCACCGCGATCATGCCGCTGGGCGACACCTTCTGGGGCGACCGCTACGGCATGCTGGCCGATCCCTTCGGTCACCGCTGGTCAATCGCCACCCACCAGCGCGATGTGACGATGGACCAGATGCAAGAAGCGATGGCAGCGATGCCGGCCGGCGCCGCGCAGCAATAGCCGTCAGCGCTGGCATGTGTCCAGGAAGCGCCGCACCTCAGGGTCGTGCAGCGCCGCCACGTTGAGCCGCATGCGGGTTGATGGTTGCTGGCTGGGTGAAAACAGACTGCCCGGCGCCAGCAGCAGGCCCTGCTGCAAAGCGCGCGCGGCCAGCAGATTGGTGTCGCAGCCGGCGTCGACCCACAGGAACATGCCGGCGGCCGGGGCCGGATCGGCGCGCATGCCGAGCGACTCGAGCAGTCGCAGCGCGGGCGCGCGCGCAGCGTCCAGGCGCGCCCGTACGCGGTCGAGGTGCTTGCGGTAATGGCCCTCGGCCAATATTTTATACACGACGCGCTCACCGATATCGCCCGTGCTGAGCGTGGCCAGCATCTTGCGGTCGGCCAGGCGCTGCGCCCGCTCACGGGACGCGGCGACAAAGCCGACGCGCAGGTTGGCCGCCATCGATTTCGAGAAGCCGCCCAGGTAGATTACCCGGCGCAGCCCGTCCAGCGCCGCCAGCCGGGTGGCGCCGCCCGGGTGCAGGTCGCAATAGATATCATCCTCGACCACGAGAAAATCGTGCTGTTCGGCCAGCCGCAAGACCTGGAGCGCCTTGGCCGCCGAGATCGAGGTCGAGCTCGGATTGTGCAGCACCGAATTGACGATGAACAGGCGCGGCCGGTGCAGCGCCGCCAATTGATCCAGCTGTGTCAGGTCGGGGCCGTCCGCCAGGCGCGGCACGCCGAACACCTTCAGTCCGTGCGCGGCGAACGAGCCGAACATCAGGAACCAGGCCGGATCGTCGACCAGCACGGTGTCGCCCGGCTGGCAGAATTCGCGCGCCACCAGGTCGATCGCCTGGGTCACGCCGTGCGTGCTCACCAGTTGGTCGGGCGCGGCCTCGATCTCGAGCGCCGCCAACTTGCGCTGCAATTGCTGGCGCAGCGGCAAAAAGCCTTGCGGCGCGCCGTAGTTGAGCAGACTGTCGCTGTTCTGGCGGCTCAGTTCGCGCAGCGCATTGCTCACCGCCGCGCCGTCAAGCCAGCCGGACGGCAACACGCCCGAGCCGGGTGTCGGCCCCAGCGGCGCCTGCTTGAACATGCTGCGCACCAGCCAGGCGACGTCGAGCGTGGCCGGCGGCACGGCCGCTGCCGGCGCCGGCAGCAGCTGCTGCGGCTGGCGTTGGCGCACGAAGAAGCCGGCGCCCCGGCGCGATTCCAGATAACCCTGCGCCACCAGCCGGTCATAGCTGGCGACGACGGTAAACGGCGACACCCCATGGCTGGCGGCGAAGCGGCGGATCGACGGCATGCGCGCGCCGGCGTGCAGCAAGCGCGCGTCGACGCGCAAGGCCACCGAGCGCACGATCTGGTCGCATAACGGTTCGCCGGAATCGCGTGCAAGAGTGAAGCTGGGCGTATTGGTCATCTCACCGGCACAGTAGTTTGATTATCGGGGAAAGTGTACTGGGACTGTATTGGCACTCAGCGTTAGCATAGTCCCATCTTCTGCGCCAACGCAAGCACCCCAAAGGACCGTCGATGACCGTATCCACCCACCCGCTCGCGGGCGCCGCCGCACCCGGCCGGCGCGACGCCAGCAGCCGTCACGAGGCGCATGGCATGCTGTTCGGTCTGGTGGGGGTGGCCATTTTCAGCCTGACGCTGCCATTCACCCGCATGGCCGTGGCCGAACTCGATCCGCAGATCGTGACCTTCGGCCGGGCCAGCGGCGCGGCGCTGCTGGCCGGCCTGTGGCTGCTGTGGCGGCGCGCGCCGCTGCCGCCGAGAAGCACCCTGCCCGCAATTGCGTTGGTTGCGCTGGGCTGCATCGTCGGCTTTCCGCTCCTGACATCGGTCGCACTGCGCAGCCTGCCCGCCGCCCACGGTGCGGTGCTGGTCGGCGTGCTGCCACTGGCCACCGCCTTGTACGCCGCCGTGCGCGGCGACGAACGGCCCTCGGCCGGCTTCTGGCTGATGGCCGTGCTCGGCGCAGCCCTGGTGGCAATCTTCGCCCTGCGCCAGGGTGGCGGCGCGTTCCACAGTGCCGACCTGCTGGTGTTCGGCGCGGTGGCGGCGGCAGCCGTGGGATATGCCGAAGGCGCGCGCGTGGCGCGCACGCTGGGCGGATCGGAAACCATCTGCTGGGCGCTGCTGCTGGCCGCACCCGTGATGGCCCCGTTGCTGGCCTGGAACGTGCTGCCGCAGTTCGGCGCCCTGGCCCGGGTCGGCGCCCCGGCCTGGATCGCCCTGGCCTACCTGACGATGTTCTCGATGTTCATCGGATTCTTCTTCTGGTACCGCGGACTGGCGCTGGGCGGGGTTGCGCGGGTGGGCCAGGTGCAATTACTGCAGCCATTTCTGAGCCTGGCCGGTGCGGCCTTGCTGCTCGGTGAACCCTTGTATATCGATCACTGCCTGTTCGCACTGGCCGTGATCGGCGTGGTAGCCGCCGGACGCCACATGGGCGTGCGGCGCTGACAACATCTTCTCCTCCATATATAGCCACTGCGAGCCACCATGACCCTGCCAGACTTGAACGACCTCGACGACGCCAGCCAGATCGTGTACGCCGCCATGGCCCCGACCGCGCAGCACAACTGGCCGCTGCTCGACGCCGCGCTGGGCCTGGAAACCTGGGTCAAGCACGAAAACCACGGCCCGCTCGGCGCCTTCAAGCAGCGCAGCGGCCTGGTCTATATCGAGCGCCTGCGGCGGCGCCTGCCGCATGTGGGCGGGGTGATCGCCGCCACCCGCGGCAACCATGGCCAGTCGATCGCCTTTGCCGCCCGCCGTTACGGCATCGCCGCCAGCATCGTGGTCCCGCATGGCAACAGCCGCGAAAAGAACGCCGCCATGCGCGCCCTCGGCGCCACCCTGATCGAGCACGGCAGCGAGTTTCACGAAAGCCGCCAGCACGCGCTGGCGCTGGCTGAACGCGACGGCCTGCACATGGTGCCGTCCTGGCATCCCGACCTGGTGGCCGGCGTGGCCAGCTACTGGCTCGAACTGCTGCGCGCCCAGCCAACGCTGGACCTGGTGCTGGTACCGCTGGGCCAGGGGTCGGGATTCTGCGCGGCGGTAGCGGCGCGTGAGGCGCTCGGCTTGCGCACCCGCATCATCGGCGTGGTCTCGAGCCACGCGCCGGCCTACCAGCTGTCGCTGCGCGCCGCCCATGCGGTCGAGGCGCCGGTGAGCACCAGGCTGGCCGACGGCATCGCCTGCCGCGTGCCCGATCCACAGTCGCTGCCGTTTGTACTGGCGTATGCCGAAAACGTGATCGCCGTCAGCGATGCCGAGATCGCGGCCGCCATGCGCCTGCTCTACAGCTGCACCCACAACGTGGCCGAAGGCGCCGGTGCGGCTGCGCTGGCCGGCGCGCTGCAGCTGCGCGCGCAGGGCCGGCTGGCGGGCGTGGCGCGGATCGGCATTCCACTCACCGGCGGCAACGTCGACGCCGACGTATTCGCCGCCGTTCTGGGCGAGGCGGAAGCGGCCCTCGAAGCGCGCTGAACCGGACTTGTCCGCGCGGCGCCAATGCGCGACGTACAATACCGCCTTGACTACCCCAATTCACTCACGCAATCTGGAACCGCCATGTCCGTCTACGACAAACTCAAAGAACTGAACATTACCCTGCAAGCCCCGGCAACCCCGGCCGCCGCCTACGTCATGTACGTACAGACCGGTAACCTGGTGTTCATCTCGGGCCACATCGCCAAGAAGGCGGACGGCAATCCCGACGTCGGCATCCTCGGCCGCGACAAGACCACGGCCGACGGCCAGGCCGCCGCGCGCTCGGTCGCCATCGACCTGATCGGCACGCTGCAGGAAGCCGTCGGCGGCGACCTGACCCGCGTCAAGCGCATCGTCAAGGTGATGAGCCTGGTCGCTTCGACCCCGGACTATAACGAACAGCACCTGGTCACGAATGGCTGCTCGGAACTGATCGGCGAGCTGTTCGGCGACGCCGGCAAGCATGCGCGTTCGGCCTTCGGCGTGGCAGCGCTGCCGCGCGGCACCTGCGTCGAGATCGAAATGGTCGTCGAAGTCGCATAAAACCCGCATTAATTTGTCCGCAATTCAATTAAGGTTATGCCTGAGGGCGGTGCTGACGCGGCGCCGCCCCGCCCATAAGAATGCGCCTATCCGGCGTGTTTTATAATGGCCCGGCACGACCGTGCCCCTTCCTGTGAGACCAGTATGAAAATCGACAATCCCAATCCTATCCAGTGGCAGTTCTCGGAACGCGCCGCGCAGCTGCAAAGCTCGTTCATCCGCGAGATCCTGAAGATCACCCAGCGTCCCGAGATCATCTCGTTCGCGGGCGGCCTGCCGTCGCCGGCCACGTTCCCGGTCGAGCGCATGAAACAGGCCTACGACAAGGTCCTGTCCGAGAACGGCAAGGTGGCGCTGCAATACGGCCCCACCGACGGCTACGCCCCGCTGCGTGAATGGATTGCGGCTTCGCTGTCGGTCCAGGGCTCGACCATCCTGCCGGAACAGATCCTGATGACCTCGGGTTCGCAGCAGGCGCTCGACCTGCTGGGCAAGGTGCTGATCGACGAAGGCAGCCGCGTGCTGGTCGAAACCCCGAGCTACCTGGGCGCGCTGCAGGCGTTCTCGGTCTACCTGCCTGAATTCAAATCGGTCGCGACCGACGAGCACGGCCTGGTGCCGTCCTCGCTCGAAGGCATCGCCGAGGGCGCGCGCATGCTGTACTCGCTGCCCAACTTCCAGAATCCGACCGGCCGCTCGCTGTCGCTCGAACGCCGCCATGAGCTGGTCGAAACCTGCGCCCGCCTGGGCGTGCCGCTGATCGAGGACGATCCGTACGGCTCGCTGTCGTACAAGGGCGAGCCGATGCCGAAGATGGTCGCCATGAATCCGGACGGCGTCATCTATATGGGCTCGTTCTCGAAAGTGCTGACCCCGGGCATCCGCCTCGGTTATGTGTGCGCCCCGCTGCCGCTGGTGCGCCGTCTCGAGCTGGCCAAGCAGGCCGCCGACCTGCACACCGCGCAACTGACCCAGATGGTGGTGCACGAAGTGGTCAAGGACGGCTTCCTCGACCAGCACATCCCGACCATCCGCAAGCTCTACGGCGACCAGTGCCAGGCCATGCTGGCGGCCATGAAAGAACACTTCCCGGCCGGCGTCAGCTGGACCGAACCGGAAGGCGGCATGTTCATCTGGGTCACCCTGCCGCCGCAGGTCGACGCCATGAAACTGCTTGAACAATCGCTCGCCGCGCGCGTCGCGTTCGTCCCGGGCGCGCCGTTCTATGCGAATGACCCGGCCAGCAACACGCTGCGCCTGTCGTTCGTGACGGTGCCTCCGGAACGTATCCGCGAAGGCATTGCGGTGCTGGGCAAACTGATCGCCGGCATGCTGTAAGCATTCTCGACGACATGCAGTAAGCTGCTGCGGCGCGGCGGACCATTCGGTTCGCCGCGCCGCAGTCAGTTGCAATGATGCAACAATTACATCGTGTGCTGGATATTAGGCAACAACAGTTGTCTCATGTGTTCATAAACGGGGTATGATTTCCCGTCACTGACGAGGTATCCCAGCAACCAATGATGCACCCTGCCCTGGCGCTCGCCGCGCCGCCGCGCCAATCCGCGATTCTGATTGTCGACGATGCACCCGACAGCCTCGGGCTGCTGCAGGACATCATGCGCCAGCAGGGTTACCAGACCTTCGTCGCGACGTCGGGCAAGCGCGCACTCGACATTGCCACCCGGGTCCAGCCCGACCTGATCCTGCTCGACGTCATCCTGCCCGATCTCGACGGCCTGGAAATCTGCCGCCGCCTGAAACGCCAGCCCGACACTGCCCATATCCCCGTCATATTCGTCAGTGCCTGCGGCGAGACCGACGACATCGTGGCCGGCTTCGACAATGGCGCCTGCGACTACATTGCCAAGCCGGTGCGCCTGGCCGAAGTCTGCGTGCGGGTGCGCACCCAGCTGCGCCTGCACAGCAGCAGCGAGAACCAGAAGCAACAGGCCGAGCGCCTGCAGCTGATCGTCGACGGCATGGACGAAGGCCTGATGCTGGTCGGCGGCGACGGCCGCGTGGCGTATGCCAATCCGGCCTGTGAACGCTTCCTGGACTGCCCGGCCGAGCAACTGGCCGGACGGGCGCTGGCCGAGCTGCTGGCGCCGCCGGCCGGCGCCGACTACGCCGCCTACTTCGCCAACCTGGACGATCCGGAACCGGCCGCGCGCTGCCGCGGCACGCGCGAAGTGCATCTGCCCCAGCGCGACGGCTCGGTGCGCGCGATGGACCTGAGCCTGAGCCCGATGGCGGGCGGCGAATCGCTGTTCGTAGCGCTGCTGCACGACATCACCCACCACAAGCAATCCGAGACCGCGCTGCAGCGCGCCGCGCTGGTCGATCCGCTCACGCGCATCGCCAACCGCCGCCACTTCGACGCCTTCCTCGAAAAAGAGTGGGCGCGCGCGATCCGGAGCGGCCAGCCATTGTCGCTGATCGTGCTCGACGTCGATTACTTCAAGGGCTACAACGACAGCCTCGGCCACGCCGCCGGCGACACCTGCCTGCAGGCGATCGCCGAGGCGCTGCAAGCCCATGCGATGCGCCCGACCGACCTCGCGGCGCGCTACGGCGGCGAGGAATTCGTGGTGTTGCTGGCCGATACCGGCGCCGACGCCGCCGCGCGCCTGGGCGAAGCGGCGCGCCTTCACATCGAACGGCTGGCGATTCCGAACCCGCGCGGCGGCGATGGCGGCGTGGTGACGGTGAGCGTTGGCGTGGCGACCGTGGTGCCGACGCTGTTCGACGATCTACGCGCGTTCTTCGTGACGGCAGATCGCGCGATGTACGACGCCAAGGCGCGCGGACGCAACCGGGTGGTGACGGCGCCGGA
>Ga0308160_10006964_pt1 | contig 11355 bp, 9 predicted proteins | sample PhyFR1_FD_201036 | JGI IMG/M metagenome (GOLD analysis project Ga0308160, IMG submission 201036) | Phyllosphere microbial communities from UC Gill Tract Community Farm, Albany, California, United States - DLSLF.R1 | ecosystem: Host-associated > Plants > Phyllosphere > Unclassified | place: USA... | reverse complement strand
CCAGCGCGAGATCAGCCAGCCGCCGCACAGGCCGCCGACGGTCAGCGCAACGATGCCGATGGTGCCGTAGGCCAGGCCGTACTGCACGGTGGACAGGCCCAGGCCGCCCTTCTCGACCGGGTCCTTCAGGAAGGGCGCGACCAGTTTCAGCAGTTGCGACTCGCCCAGGCGGAAGGTCAGGATGAAACCGAGGATCAGCCAGATGTCGCGCTTGGCGAAGAAGGTGGCGAAGGTCTGGCCGAAGCCGGCCATCAGCTTGCCGTTTTCGACGGCCCTGTGGTCGGCGTCGGGACGCGGCAGGATCGCCTGGTGCCAGGCGAAGAAGCCGAAGAACAAGGCGGCCAGCACGAAGAACACGATGGCCCAGGCTTGCCGCACGTCGCCGAGGCTGGTGGCGAGGTAACCGGCCAGCATCACCAGCGGTCCCTGCCCCGCCAAGGTGGCCAGGCGGTAGAAGGTGGAGCGCACGCCGACGAAGGCCGCCTGCTGCTGCTGGCGCAGGCCGAGCATATAAAAGCCGTCGGCCGAGATGTCATGCGTGGCCGAAGCAAAGGCCATGACCCACATGACGCCCAGGCTGACGATGAAGTAGGCGGGCAGGTGCAGCGTGGCCCCGACCGCGCCGAGGCTGGCGGCCAGCACCAGCTGCAGGGACACGGTCCAGCCGCGCTTGGTCCCGAACAGATCGACCAGGGGCGACCACAGGGGCTTGATCACCCAGGGCAGATACAACAGACTGGTATAGAAGGCGATGTCGGTGTTGGACACGCCCATGTCCTTGTACATCACGACCGACAGGTAATTGGCGACGATGTAGGGGATCGCCTGGCCGAAGTAGAGCGAGGGCACCCACAACCACGGGTTCTTTGCTTGCGATGTTTGCATAACTCTTTCGTGGTCGGCAGGCGTAGCGCTTGGCGCTTCAGCCGGCCAGCGCCGCGCGCACGCTGCCGCGCTTCGCCTCCAGCAGCGCCTGCGCCTGCTCGACCGGGATAGTCTTGGACAAGGCCACGATCGAGACCTTGACGTGGTAGCCGCACTGTTCCAGCACCATTCTCGCCTGCGCCTCGTCGGCGCCGGTGGCGAAGGCCGTCAGGCGGATCGCGCGGCGCACCAGCTTGGCGTTGGTCGCCTTCAAGTCTACCATCAGGTTGCCATAAACCTTGTTCAAACGCACCATCAAGGCACTCGAAAACGTGTTCAAGGCGATCTTTTGCGAAGTGCCGGCTTTCAGGCGCGTACTGCCGGAGATCGCTTCGGGGCCGGTGTCCAGGGTGATGCCGATCTCGGCCTCGCCGGCGACCGGGGCGCCCGGGTTGTTGGCGAAACCGATGGTCAGCGCGCCCGCCGCCCGCGCGGCGCGCAGCGCGCCCAGCACGTAGGGCGTGGCGCCCGAGGCGGCGATGCACAGGACCACGTCGTCTGCGCCGACGTTCACGTCTTTTACGTCCTGCGCGCCCTGCCCGATATCGTCTTCGGCGCCTTCCACGGCGACGAACATGGCGTCGCGGCCCCCGGCCAGCAGCGCCACCGCGCGCCCGTGCGGCCAGGAAAAGGTCGGGTACAGTTCCACGCTGTCCAGCACGCCCAGGCGGCCCGAGGTGCCGGCCCCCACGTAGACCAGGCGCCCACCCGCTTCCATGCGCGGCAGCGCGGCGGTGACGGCGGCGGCGATGCGCGGCATGGCGGCGCGCACGGCCTCCACCGCCTTGAACTGGTCGTCGACCAGCACGTTCACCAGTTCGGCGGTCGGGTATTGGTCGAGGGTGGCGTGTTGGGAGGCAGGTGTTTCGGTATTCAGCATCATATGACCAGTTTAATACCAATGCAGAAGGGGCTGTCATGAAAGGATCGTCCGCAGCCATGCCGTAAAGTTATGTATCCGGCAAGGGCTGGCATTTGCCGCGGCAAGGCGCAGTCCGTATTCTTCCTTGCATCATACTTATTATTAAGGAGACACGATGAACCAGGGCAGACGCAGCGTGCTGGGCCTGGCCCTGCTGGGGGCGGTGCAGCCGGTGCTGGGCGCGGGGCGCGGCGGCAAGGCGCATGCGGCCCTCGAGCAGGAACTGGCGGCCATCGCACAAGACCCGGCCTGCGAACTGGCCAGCCTGTCCGTGCTGGCGATCCGCAACGGGCAAGTCAGCTACGAAGGCCAGTTCGGGCGCCGCAGCATCGGCCCCGACCGCCCGGCCGATGCGCATACCCTGTACCGCATCGCCTCGGTCTCGAAGATGATGGCCACGCTCGGCCTGCTGCGCCTGCTGGAAGCGGGCAAGGTCGACCTCGACGGCGACGTCTCGCGCCACCTCGGTTTCAGTTTGCGCAATCCGCACTTCCCGGACCGGATCATCACGCTGCGTACCCTGCTCACGCACACGTCCTCGCTGCGCGACGATGCCGGGTACTCCTTTGGCGCGGACGTCGCGCTGAAGGATATGCTGGTGTCCGGCGACGTCAAAATGTGGGCGGCGAATGCCGCGCCGGGTGCCTACTTCAGCTACTGCAATCTCGGCTGGGGTGTGATCGGCACCGTGATGGAAGCGGTGACCGGCGAGCGCTTCGACCGCCTGATGCGGCGCTTGCTGCTTGATCCGCTCGGGCTGCAGGGCGGCTACAACCCGTCCGCCTTCGCCCCTGCCGAACTGGCGAATGTGGCCACGCTGTACCGCAAGCGCACGGTCGACACCGAAATCTGGGACCCGTCCGGGCCCTGGATCGCCCAGGCCGACGATGTGTTGCACAAGCCGCCCGCGCCGCCGCCCGGCATCGAACGCTACGTCATCGGGACCAACGCCACGCCATTCAGCCCGACCGGCGGCCTGCGCATCTCCGCGCGCGGCCTGGGCACCGTCATGCGCATGCTGCTGCAAGGGGGCGTGCATGCCGGCAGCCGGCTCTTGAAACCGGCCACGCTCGACCAGATGTTCAGCCGGCAGTGGACGTATGATGGCGCCAACGGCGACACCCTGGACGGCTTCTACCAGGCCTGGGGCCTGGGCAACCAGCAATTCCCGCATGAACCGGTCACGCACGGCGACCTGGCCGGGCACCAGGGCGATGCCTATGGCCTGGTCTCGGCCTTCCTGCTGGACCGCACCAGGCGCAACGGCATGGTGATGCTGGTGGGTGGCACCTCGACCGATCCGTTTACTCCAGCCAACCGCGGCGCGCAGTCGGCCATGCCGCGCTTCCAGGAACGCATCATGACAGTGCTGCAGCGGCGCGCCATTCTGGTGCGTGCATGAACCACGGTTATGCCCGGCGTCGCTACATTCATTGGCCGAGGCCGGCGCCCTCCCCTTAAGCTGCGAAGTCATGTCAACGATCAATAGCGTGCCCTGATGCAACAAGTAATCGTGATCGGCGGTGGTGTCGTCGGCCTGGCCTCGGCCTGGTGGCTGCTCGAGGCAGGTTACCGGGTCACGCTGCTCGAACGCGCACCACAAGTGGGCACCGGCACCAGCTACAGCAATGGCGGCCAGCTGAGCTACCGCTACGTCTCGCCGCTCGCGGACGCCGGCGTGCCGCTGAAGGCGCTGAAATGGCTGTTCCAGGAACATGGTCCGCTGCGCTTCAAGCCGCAGCTGGACCCGCACCAGTGGCGCTGGCTGGCGGCCTTCCTGGCCAACTGCCGCGCCGACGCGAACCGCAAGACCACGGCCAAACTCCTCCAGCTGGGCGAATTGTCGCGGCGCGGCATGGCGCAACTGGAAATGACGGTGCCGCCGGAACGCTTCCAGTGGCGCGACGCCGGCAAGCTGGTGGTCTACCGCAGCCGCAAGGCTTTCGAGGCCGCCACCGCGAAGCCGGACGGCGCCGGCACGCGCCAGGTATGGAGCGCGGCCGAGTGCGTGGCGCGCGAACCGGCGCTGGCCGCCGTCGAAGACCGCCTGGCCGGCGGCATCTACAACAGTGGCGAAGCGGTGGCCGACTGCTACGCCTTCTGCGTCGCGCTGGCCGAGCGCATCCGCGCCCACCCGCGCTTCCTCGGCTTCGTGCAGGGCGAAGCGACGCGTTTGCGGACCGCTGGCGGCCGCATCGCCGGCCTGGAGACCACGGCCGGCCCGCTCGCGGCCGACGCCTACGTGCTCGCCGCCGGCATGCAGAGCCGCACGCTGGCACTCGGCGCCGGCATCGCGCTGCCGATCTACCCGCTGAAAGGCTACAGCCTGAGCGCGCCGATCCGCCAGGACGACGTCGCCCCCGGCATCAGCGTCACCGACTTCGAACGCAAGGTGCTGTACGCGCGCATCGGCGACACGCTGCGGGTGGCGGCCATGGTCGACATGGTGGGCGAAGACCTGCGCCTGGACCAACGCCGCCTGGCCAGCCTCACGCGCCAGGTGCGCGAGACCATGCCGCGCGCGGCCGACTACACCCACATCACGCCCTGGGCCGGGCTGCGGCCGGCGACGCCGAACAGCGCGCCGATCATCGGGGGGACGAAGTACCCCAACCTGTGGCTGAACGTGGGGCACGGGCCGCTGGGGTTTACGTTTGCCTGCGGGACGGCGAGTCTGCTGACCGACTTGATACGCGGGAAAGCGCCGCCGTTTGCCCTGGATGGGCTAGCGTTGGGCATTTAAGAAAATTCTGATTTTATTTGTCAGCCGTTCCATTTATGTTCGGCAATCTTTAGCTGAAGTTGCGACAACTCCATTCAAACCCCCTGCATCCTGCAGATTTTGAAAATTCATCGTGCCTGACTCAAGCACATGAAATGGCGGATAATTGCCGTCATGTCTACCCGCGCTCCCACCCCATCCTGCCCGTGCGGCAGCAGCCTGCCGATCCTGCGCTGCTGCGGCCCGTATATTGCCGGTGCCGAACTGCCGCCAACGGCCGAGGCGCTGATGCGTTCCCGGTACACCGCTTACACGATGCAGGTGGAGGACTACCTGAAAGCCACCTGGCATCCGAGCACCCGGCCCCAAGAACCGATCATCGACAAGAATGAAAAGATTCAATGGCTCGGACTTGAGATAAAATCTGCTTTACGTTTACGTCAACGTAAAGTAGACCTGCCGGACAATCCAGACCAGGACACCGTCGAATTCGTTGCCCGCTTCAAGCCGGCGGGCGGCCGCGCCCAGCGCCTGCACGAAATCAGCCGCTTCGTGCGCGAGCCGGACCCCGAGCTGAAAGGCAAGATGCGCTGGTTCTACCTGGACGGCAGCTTCCCCGACTAGAAAAAGCAGGAGACGCGATGCCTCAGATCGAAACTAAGCTCAACCCGCGCGGCGAGGACTTCAAGGCCAACGCCGCGGCCATGCACGCCATCGTCGACGACTTGCGCGCCAAAGTCGCGCTGGTCGCCCAGGGCGGCGGCGCGGCCGCAAGCGCGAAACACGTCGCCCGCGGCAAGCTGCTGCCGCGCGACCGCGTGCAGATGCTGCTCGATCCCGGCACGCCTTTCCTGGAACTGTCCCAGCTGGCGGCCTACGAGATGTATGAAGGTGCCGCCCCCGCCGCCGGCATCATCACCGGCATCGGGCGCGTCGCCGGCCAGGAATGCGTCATCGTCTGCAACGACGCCACCGTCAAGGGCGGCACCTACTACCCGATGACGGTGAAAAAGCACCTGCGCGCCCAGGAGATCGCCGAGCAGAACAATTTACCGTGCATCTACCTGGTCGACTCCGGCGGCGCCAACCTGCCGAACCAGGACGAGGTGTTCCCGGACCGCGACCATTTCGGCCGCATCTTTTACAACCAGGCGAATTTGTCCGCGAAAGGCATCCCGCAGATCGCCGTCGTGATGGGTTCCTGCACCGCCGGCGGCGCCTACGTGCCGGCGATGAGCGACGAATCGATCATCGTCAAGGAGCAAGGCACGATCTTCCTGGGCGGCCCGCCGCTGGTGAAGGCGGCGACCGGCGAAGTCGTCACCAGCGAAGACCTGGGCGGTGGCGACGTCCACACGCGGCTGTCCGGCGTGGCCGACCACCTGGCGCAGAACGACACCCACGCGCTGTCGCTGGCGCGGACGATCGTGTCGAACCTGAACCGGGTAAAACCCGTGCAGGGCGCGCTGCGCGAAGCCGTCGAACCGAAGTACGCGGCCGAGGAACTGTACGGCGTGATCCCGGTCGACACCCGTAAGCCCTTCGACGTGCGCGAGGTGATCGCCCGCATCGTCGACTCTAGCTGCTTCGACGAATTCAAGGCGAGATACGGCACCACGCTGGTGTGCGGCTTCGCCCACATCTTCGGCATGAAGGTCGGCATCATCGCCAACAACGGCATCCTGTTCTCGGAGTCGGCGCTGAAGGGCACCCACTTCATCGAACTGTGCTGCCAGCGGAAAATCCCGCTGGTGTTCCTGCAGAATATCACCGGCTTCATGGTCGGCCGCAAGTACGAGAACGAAGGCATCGCGCGCAACGGCGCCAAGATGGTCACCGCCGTGGCGACGGCCTCGGTGCCGAAGTTCACCGTGATCATCGGCGGCTCTTTTGGTGCCGGCAACTACGGCATGTGCGGCCGCGCCTTCTCGCCGCGCTTCCTGTGGATGTGGCCGAACGCGCGCATCTCGGTGATGGGCGGCGACCAGGCGGCCTCGGTGCTGGCGACGGTGAAACGCGACGGCATCGAAGCCAAGGGCGGCCAGTGGTCGCAAGAAGAAGAGACCGCGTTCAAGCAGCCGATCAAGGACCAGTACGAGCACCAGGGCCACCCCTATTACGCGACCGCGCGCCTGTGGGACGACGGCGTGATCGATCCGGCCGACACGCGCATGGTGCTGGGACTCGGCTTATCAAGCGCGCTCAACGCGCCGATCGAAGACACGAAGTTTGGCGTATTCAGGATGTAAGGAGGAACCCGGACATGGACACCTACGACACCCTCGAGATTGCCGTCGCCGACAAGGTCGCGACCATCACGCTCAACCGCCCCGAGGTGCGCAACGCCTTCAACGAGGACGCGATCGCCGATCTCACCATGGCCTTCGACGAGGCCAGCCAGGAGGCCGACGTGCGCGCCATCGTGCTGGCCGCGAACGGCCCGGCCTTCTGCGCCGGCGCCGACCTGAACTGGATGAAGAAGATGGCCGGCTACTCGTATGAAGAGAACGAAGCCGATGCCCTGCGCCTGGCCGACATGCTGCGCACCATCTACTTCAGCCCGAAGCCGGTGGTGGCGAAGGTGCAAGGCGATTGCTACGCCGGCGGCATGGGCCTGGTGGCGGCTTGCGACATCGTGGTGGCAAGCGAAGGCGTGAACTTCTGCCTGTCCGAAGTCAAGCTGGGCCTGATCCCGGCCACCATCTCGCCCTACGTGATCAAGGCGATGGGCGAGCAGGCGGCGCGCCGCTATTTCCTGACCGCCGAGCGTTTCGACGCCGCGCAGGCGCTGCGCCTGGGCCTGGCGCACGAGGTGGTGCCGGCGGAGCAGCTGGACGCCACCGTGGCCGGCATCGTCAAGTCTCTTGTGAACAACAGCCCGAATGCCGTACGCGAAGCCAAGAAACTGGTGCGCGACATCGCGGGCGTGCCGATCGACGACGTGCTGCTGGCCGACACGGCCGGCCGCATTGCGACGATCCGCGCATCGAGCGAAGGGCGCGAAGGTGTCGCGTCCTTCCTGGAAAAGAGAAAGCCGTCATGGCTTGCATAGGTGGGCACGGAGTGCCTACGCCGGCCGCGCCCACCAGCATGAGTAATCAGTACAATCAGTTTATATAGTTTTTAGGAATCATTTTGAAGCACAACACCTCATCCGACTGGATCGCCCGCAGCCTGCGCAGCGTCTGGCACCCCTGCACGCAGATGCAGCACCACGAAGAGGTGCCGCTGATCGCCGTCAGCCATGCCAAGGGAGCGTGGCTGTATGACCATGAAGGCCGGCGCTACCTGGACGGCATCAGCTCGTGGTGGGTCAACCTGTTCGGCCACGCCAACCCGCGCATCAACAGCGCCCTGAAAGACCAGCTGGACAAGCTGGAACACGCGATGCTGGCCGGTTTTACCCACGAGCCGGTGGTCGAGCTGTCCGAGCAGCTGGCGGCACTGACCAAGCACGCGCTGGGTCACGCCTTTTATGCGTCCGACGGTGCCTCGGCGGTCGAGATCGCGCTCAAGATGAGTTTCCACTACTGGCGCAACGCGGGCTACAGCAAAAAGCAGGAATTCGTCTGCCTGCAGGGCTCCTACCACGGCGAGACCATCGGCGCGCTGGCCGTGACCGACGTTGCCCTGTTCAAGGATGCCTACGGCCCGCTGCTGCGCGCCGCGCGCACGGTGGCCTCCCCGGATGCGCGCAACGCCGTCGATGGAGAATCCGCCCAGGACGTGGCGCTGCGCGCGATCCAGGATGTGGAAAAGCTGTTCGCGGAATCCGCGGACACCATCGCCGCCATCATCGTCGAGCCGCTGGTGCAGTGCGCGACCGGCATGGCGATGCACGACCCGCTGTACCTGCAGCGCCTACGCGAACTGTGCGACCGTTACCACGTGCACCTGATCGCCGACGAGATCGCGGTCGGCTGCGGCCGTACCGGCACCTTCTTCGCCTGCGAACAGGCCGCCATCTGGCCGGACTTCCTGTGCCTGTCGAAAGGCATCAGCGGCGGTTACCTGCCGCTGTCGCTGGTGCTGTGCACGGATAAGATCTACGAAGCCTTCTACAGCGAAGACATCACGCGCGGCTTCCTGCACTCGCACTCCTACACCGGCAACGCGCTGGCCTGCCGCGCCGCGCTGGCGACGCTGCAGATCTTCCAGGAAGACGACGTCCTGAATAAAAACCGCGAGACCGCCACCCGCCTGATGCTGGAAATGGCGCCGCTGCTCGAGCACGAGCGCGTCACCCACTTCCGCCAGCGCGGCATGATCCTGGCCTTCGACGCGGTCGAGCCGGACAGCAAACGCGCTTCCACCTTTGCGCGCCGCTTCTTCAGCACCGCGGTCGAGAACGAACTGCTGCTGCGCCCGATCGGCCGCACCGTCTACCTGATGCCGCCCTACGTGCTGGATGAGGAAGAAATCGTCGGCCTGGCCGCGCGTACCCGTAAAGTCTTTGAATCCGTGATCGCGAGCTGAGCCCATGGATCTGATTGCACAAGTGCAGGGCAAGCTGGACGCGCTGGCGGCGCAAAGCCTGACGCGGCGCCGGCGCAGCGCCGACAGCCCCTGCGCGCCGCGCCAGCTCGTTGACGGCCGCCCCATGCTGGCTTTCTGCAGCAACGATTACCTGGGCCTGGCCGCGCATCCCGTCGTCGTCGCAGCGCTGCGCGAAGGGGCCGAGCTGTACGGCGCCGGCAGCGGCGCTTCTCACCTGGTGTCGGGCCACAGCCGCGCGCACGCGCTGCTGGAAGAACGCCTGGCCGCCTTCGAGGCGCCGCACCTGGTCGACGCCAGGGCGCTGTATTTCTGCACCGGCTACATGGCCAACCTGGCCACCCTCACCGCCCTCGGTGCAGATGCCGACGCGATGATCTTCTCGGAAGCCCTGAACCATGCCTCGCTGATCGACGGCGCGCGCCTGGCGAAAGCGGGCGTGACCGTCTACCCGCATGGCGACGTGGCGGCGCTGGAAGCGAAGCTGGCCGCGAGCACGGCCAGCAGCAAGATCGTCGTCACCGACAGCGTGTTCAGCATGGATGGCATTCTTGCGCCGCTGCCGGAGCTGCTTGCGGTCTGCGAGCGCCATGGCGCCTGGCTGGTGGTCGACGATGCGCATGGTTTCGGTGTGCTGGGCCAGCACGGCCGCGGCGCGCTGGAACATTTCAATTTGCGCTCGCCCAACCTGGTGTATGTCGGCACGCTGGGCAAGGCTGCCGGCGTCGGCGGCGCCTTCGTCGCGGCGCACGAGGCCGTGGTCGAACTGCTGGTGCAGCGCGCCCGCCCCTATATCTACACGACGGCCGCGCCGCCGGCGCTGGCGCATGCGCTGCTGGCCAGCCTGGACATCATCGAGGGCGAGGAAGGCGTGCGGCGCCGTGCTCATTTGAGCGCCCTGATTGCTCAATTGGATGGCGCGCTGCACCTGGCGCGCTGGCAGCGCCCGTTCTCGCCGACGGCGATCCAGCCCGTCGTCATCGGCGCCAACGACGAGGCCCTGCGCGTGGCCGCGCGCCTGCACGAGCAAGGCCTGTGGGTACCGGCGATCCGCCCGCCCACCGTGGCGCCGGGCACGGCGCGCCTGCGCGTGACCCTGTCAAGCGCGCATACCGAACAAGACGTCGCGCAGCTGGCCGCTGCGCTCAACCAGTTGGAAATGGAAAGGCCATCAGCATGATGCTCAACGATCCCGAACACACCGGCGGCGTGCCGGAACAGCCCGAAGTCGGCCTTGCCGAACCGGCAGCCACCACTACCGCACCGGCCACCATCACCGTGCCGGCCGCGCTCGCGGCGGAAGGCGTGCCGACGCGCTTCGCCTGCTTCGTCACCGGCACCGACACCGAGATCGGCAAGACGCTGGTGTCAAGCGCCATCCTGCACAAGCTGGTGCAGACAGGCGTGCGCGCCTGCGGCATGAAGCCGATCGCCGCCGGTGCCGAAGAGCGCGACGGCGTGCTGCACAACGAAGATGCCGCCATGCTGCGCGAAGCCGGCAACGTGAACCTGCCGCAGCACATCACCACGCCCTTCATGCTGCGCGAACCCTGCGCGCCGCACATCGCGGCAAGCCTGGAAGGCGTGACCATCGAACCGGTCGCCATCATGACCGCCTATGCCGAGATCCTGGGGGCGTCTGACGCCACCGTGGTCGAAGGCGTGGGCGGCTTCTGCGTGCCGTTTTCAAGCGATTTCGACAGCGCCGATCTGGCGGTGCAATTGAACCTGCCGGTGGTGCTGGTGGTCGGCATGCGCCTGGGCTGCATCAGCCACGCCCTGCTCACCGCCGAAGCGATCATCTCGCGCGGCCTGGTGCTGGCGGGCTGGGTCGCCAACCAGGTCGACCCCGACATGCGCTTCATCGACGAGAACATCGCCGCGCTCGAACAGCGCATGCCCGCGCCCCTGCTGGGTCGCGTGCCGCGCCTCGACCAGGCTTCGGCTGCGCAAGCAGCCACATTCATCGAGCTCGCGGGCCTGCCGGGATGGCCGGCCACGCGCGCCTGATCACGACTATTGCCAAAACAAGGAAACACCATGTCCCAAGTCCTTACCCTCCACCCGCCAGTCGCCCCGGTCACCCTGCCGAAGGACGCCACCTGGCCGCTGGTCGACGTGCTCGCCCTGTTCGAGCTGCCGCTGCCGGAACTGATGTTCCGCGCCAGCCAGGCCCACCGCACCCACTTCCCCGACGGCGACGTCGAACTGGCCACCCTGCTGTCGATCAAGACCGGCGGCTGCGAGGAAGACTGCGGCTACTGCCCGCAGGCGGCACGCTACGACACCGGCG
>Ga0308160_10006963_pt1 | contig 11356 bp, 15 predicted proteins | sample PhyFR1_FD_201036 | JGI IMG/M metagenome (GOLD analysis project Ga0308160, IMG submission 201036) | Phyllosphere microbial communities from UC Gill Tract Community Farm, Albany, California, United States - DLSLF.R1 | ecosystem: Host-associated > Plants > Phyllosphere > Unclassified | place: USA... | reverse complement strand
ATCCACCTCGAACCCCTTCACCCACCAAACGTCCTCCTCGTCGAACCCTACCACCAACACCCCCGATAAAAAACGAAAACGACCCAGAGAATCAGATGCCACCTCCACCTCAACCCCCATCAAAGAAGCCTACCAAAAACGTTCCTCCATCGTCACCGCCCAATCCAACTTGGAGAAATTGATGAAAAAAGTCGGAATGACCGGTCCAGAGTTGAACTCCAAGTCGCCTCAACTTCGGGCAGGCACCGGGACGTCTTCCACCAGCTCCGGGGGGAACACCCGACCTGCACCTACTTCCAAGAAGAATAAGAATACCCCTAATGACTCTGACCCTGCCTCCACCTCGGCCTCGGCCTTCCCCTCGTCCACAAACGACCTAGAAACGTCGGCAAAGAAACGAAAGATCAAACATGGTCTAGATGGTCGACCTACGAACCTTAACGGGGGGGTTCCTTCTTCGCTCCGGGGCGATCCGTTGGCTGGTTTGATGGGGAAGAGTAAGGGGAAGAAGAACAAGGTGGCGGGTGGTGCAGGAGCGGGTGCGGGACAAGGACAGTCGCAGCAGGGTGGTATGGCCAAGGGTAGTCATTCGGGATCTACCCCCCAACCCTCTGGCGACAACGTTCCTGCCATCCCTTCTGATACCCTTCAACCTACCCTCGACTCAACCTCCACCCCCACGCCCGACCCGACCCCAACCTCACCCTCAACCCCAATGACATCCCTTCAAAATTCCCTCTCGAACAAACTCGAATCCGCTAAATTCAGATGGTTGAATGAACAATTATACACTCAGCCGAGTGGGAAGGGTTTGGAGTTGATGAGAGGAGAAGGAGGGAGGGCTTTTGAGGATGTGAGTTTGCGGAGATTAATTTCGTTCAGGGTCTTGAACGGACGACGGTTGGCTAACCCGTATGATGCTCGCCTGCGCAGTACCACACGGCTCATCGACAACAAACCTCCGCATGGCCTTCCCCCCCACTTCCCTTCATCCTAACCTCCATCCTCGCTCTTATTCCCACCCTACCCCCCGGTCCACTCGTCATCGACCTCGGATGCGGTGACGCTCAACTCGCTTCCGATCTCATGTCCTCCCCACTCGGTCGATCCAGCGGGATCAAGTGCGTCTCCTACGATTTGGTAGGGTCCACTCATTGGGTGGATCAAGGTGGCAACAAGTCCATCAAGGAGAATACGAACCCCACCAAGACCCGAGGCTGGGTCATCCCCGGCGATTTCCTATCCTCCATCCCTCTTCCCGGTCAACCGGGCGGACCCTCCCTTTCCTCCGAATCCGACGCACAACCTCCCGTCCCGATGAGTAAAAACCAACGTCGGAAATCAAAGGGGACGAAATCCGATCTCCCGCCCGTCGGGCCAGAGGTGGTGGACGTCGCGGTTTGTTGTTTGAGTTTGATGGGTATCAATTGGGTAGGGGGGATATATGAAGTGTGTCGGGTGTTGAAGAATGGGTGAGTGTGCGAGAGGGTCGAGGGGCAGTCAAAGCCTGCGGGGAGGGGGAACTGATTCGGATGTCTTTTCCCTGATCGCCAATCAACAGCGGAATCTTTTACGTGGCCGAAGTGACGTCGAGGTTGGTCGATAAGCCCGGCTTCATCAATCTCATCTCATCATTCGGTTTCGAGATCGTCAACCACGTAAGTAGCCCCCCTACCCATCCCTACAGCCCACCCGCTCGCCTGAGTTTGAATCTGACAATTCGCGTTATCGCCCACGCTCACTCATCTAGAAATCCCCGACGACCCACTTCGACCTGTTTGAATTCCGAAAGACGTCGACTCACCCCTTGGGTATCGTCAAGGGTCAAGAAGGATGGTTGGAGCGGGTAAAGAGCGGCGAAAAGGTCATGAAAGGATGCGTCTATAAGAAACGATAGGTGTAGGCTCCGCCGTTGAGAGATTTCCTGGAGAAGGTCATCATAGTTTGATTGCATAATTCTTGTAGATTGATCAAGGGGACTCGTGTATTGAACATCAGGATCGTCTCGGTCCAAATACGCGCTGGATGACCGAGACTGCATCTGCTGAAACATTCCGAGTGAATACATCAAAGGCGTCATCATACTATCATGTATCATGTCTGATTGGCTTCGTAGCGAATGCAATTTACCTCTGGGCTGAAGAGACGAGAGGGCAGACTATATGAAGCCCGTCGGTCACTCGCTTTTCATCCAGATAACCGTCCATCCGGTACATGACAAGCCTCACCATCGAATACTAGTACTCGTACGTCTCCACACATAGCACGGTTCAATATGCATGAAACGACCGAGTACGCGCCTACCTCTACCAGCATAGCAGCGCCTTCCGGTTGGTCGCAAGACCTATCGACCAGAGTGGGAGACGCCTTAAAAGAACAAGGGTACTCTCGGTGGCTCACTCGCAATGTGATAGAATCTATCAGAGAGTCGTGGGATGGTTCTCACAGCTCAGTGATTCAGGATTCCGCGTGCACCTATGAGACCGTGTCGAATAGCCTGGCCGGGGAGATCGCGCACTTGGGCCCAGGGGTCAACCCTACCAAATTATTATTGCTGCATCACAGCCAACTGAGTGTCCGCTGTCCTGAAGATTCTTTGAGATTCGTTATCGGTGTCATTCAATGTTTAAGAGGCGAAAACCCTGAGGCCCCTTGGCATTGGCACGCCTCTATGACTGACGCCACAACAGCACAAGGCAAGAACAAATTTGATAGGATCCTGTGCTCGACACTAGCAAAGCTACCGATCGAACCAGATGAAGAGGAATGTGCGAAACTGAGAACATCATCGACGGATATGTTGTATTCGGCACGTAATTTCATGAAGGACACCTTGAGGGCGGCAGACTTCGCAAGGATAGCCTATGCGATTCAAGCCGTTCTCGCAAAGGAATGGCGTGATCCTCTCGAGTACTTTAGCCAAGATGATGGACCTCTGCGTTTCATGTACGACAAGGACCGGGACGATATAGACTGATTGAATGCTCATAGGTTAGGAGCTTCCTGCCGACATCGAAGCTGGATGGAAGGGATATATCGCACTAGGGCTGACGGGAGCCCTGCCCGAGATCATATTCGTTTGTGTACATACTATATTCATTCACTTGACATTGTTCCAAATCCTGCATTGTAGGACAAGGCATGTATTTGCCTGCGCGAGCGCTTGTTGAATGCCAGCAATGTCTGGGCAGCGTATCGCCACCCGAGATGTCCGAAAGTCGAAACATAAGCTGGAACGGGGATCCCATCTTCAAAACTAAGCAAGAACGTCTTCCACAGCTCGTCATTGACGCTCTTTGAACTTTGTGTCTGATGAAAAGCTAGAAGAATGAGTGTGACGGATCCTATGGGTTTGTCTCGCGATACGAACTGTTGGACACATAACCGTTGATAGCATTCGAAATGCCGCGATGCCCAGTTGCCAATGACCCTTCAGTCAACATGAAGCAGCTTTCATATCCCCTTCATCAATGTGCTGATACGCTGGCGCCAGCGTGGAGTAATAACCCTTAATTGAACTATGAGTTTATGCATTAAATTAAACACTAGGTCGAATGGCAAGTTGACTTCCTTTGTGAAGTCGTCCGTATGCAGGTGGCTATCGGCTTAGCTTCTCGACAGGAGGCATAAAACTGCTTTACTTAAGCCAAACACCAGCTGAGGGTTACCTTCCCATACTTGAGAGCGCTTTCTATCGAATCTGACCATATAACACGGTAATAATCCCCAGCTCATCTGGTTGTTCAGCGACCCTCTTGCCACCTCAAGCGTATCATGTCGTCCATTGCGAGTAGCGCTGGGCAGCCATCGACCGGAAACCTTGGGGACGAAGAACCTTCTCTTCCTAAGACTTTGGACAACTTGGACCTGCGCAGCTATAGCCTTGGAAGAAGTATCCATCAACGAGGTCCTGACCCCGACTTACTCTCGATCAATTGGCAGGCTGCAGCGTCAACAGCTCAGCGTCGGGAGTTGTCCACAATTTCAAAGTGCGATGATTACATCCGGAGTACCTGGCCAAATAATCGACCTGATGACGAACACAATCGCGACATATTGGAGCAATATCCCTCATGCTGGCAGCACGCAAACCGGGGATTCAAGTAGTGCTCAAGAGGATATCGACAGCGAATTTTTCCATCTGATGCAGAATCCGCACAAACGGCATATTGCCTTTCTATAACGACATCGATATCGGAGCAATCGAGATCCGCGAAGCAGCTGGAAGGCTGTGCTATCGGCCACCGTCTCCCAGATGAATATCGGGAATGACCTTGAATTCGAACCAGAGTCCGCCTTCGACAACAATCATGACCGCTTTACGATTGAGGGGAGAGAACAGCTGGAACATCATTTGATACCAGCTCTCAAACATCTCAAGGCGGATTTCGAGGACTCACGATGTTTGGAAATGATACGAGAAACCACCGAAACTATCGCATCGCTCAAAATGCTGCTCAATCAAAATATCATGTTTGCCGATCTTGCCAGACTTGCCATCTCTATATTGGATGTACTGCATGGCCGATCGCGCGACCCTCTTGACTATTGGTACCTTTGCATGGGACCGACGAACGCGAGTGATTCTCGTCAGTTTCCGGTAGCTGATAGCTGCAACCTGTGTGGGAGTTACCCGAGTTGGTGGTGTTCGTTCGCAGCCGAATGGGCTAGCTGTAGCGAGCAAGTAGTGAAAAACGCTCCACCCGTGTACGATACCTGTGTTATGTCATAAGCGATCTCGTATTCGAACACTCCGCTGTTGACGTTCTTACACTGGTTGATCGCTTTCATGCCCCTTCTCCGAGTTATGTCCCGCCAGAAGCGTAGAAAACCGCCCTGGACCAACCCCTAACCATACCTCGGCGGACCCTACTGAAGGTGGTAAGTAGACGATTCAATCCTGGTGTCGCTACCCATCTATACTGTCTCAAAGGAGGTGCTATTAACAGGAGACCACAAAAGCGGAAGCGCTGCAGCAGATCGGCGAGCGACATCGGATCGTGCAAGGTCGCAAGGTTCGGACTGATGGATGAAGCAGTCAATCCGTTCATCCTCTTCAAGTCGTTCCCTGAAGTCATTGAAGCAGAGTGTGATTTGTATATGGTCTCGCGTTGTGTTTGTGTTTGAACTTGGTCTCGTCTCCAGGCAGTTGAAACAAGGGCTCAGTGCTGCTGCTCGAGCAAGCTCGTGATAACATACGTTGACTGGGTCGGCATACTTGGCTGACACTAGAGATCAGTCGCCTCAGACAAAACTATATGGACTACTCCTTGCTCACATTCATCATGATGTGTCGCCTTCATCCGAGTTGTCCTCGCTCATGACTACTACTAACACAGTTGAACCGGTAAGGGCAAGCTGAGGCGCGCGGAAGCTGACGGTCGCCAGCGCGAATGAAACGGGAATTGCGCTGCATTGCAACTGATCACCCGATCACGAGGAATCATCTATCAAAGGTAGCTTCTCGAGCTGTCGGTATGCTTCGCTCATCAAGGGCAACTCCGATCGCCACACCGTCACGTCCCTCACGATTTGAGGTGCTTAATTTAGGAGTCCCATTAAGATGACATGCTAGGCTTCTCCGTCCGCGCATTGGGGCGACGACCGTATATACATATATAATCATCGTTTATGATGGCAAATTGTATCGCTTGCCAGATCAAGCGACTGCTTTCTGTACACTCTCATATCGATCAAAGCTCTTTTACTATGGTAGAAAACTCAACCAAGGCGAAGAAGGCGAAGGCTGGACGCACCAATCGGCCCACAACGAAAACAGTTTCAGGTGTCACGACAATTCCCAGGTCAGAATCTTCGGGAAGCAGCCTTCCTGGTACATCGCAATGCATGGGATTGAGTAGCCTCGTCGACTTATCGAATCGAGTTACACAGGTCCTGAGCACCGCGTACGGTATCAGTTCAGACCGATCTCTGCCGCTCACAACCGAGATACTCGAATGGAGTGTAGATGAACAGACGTTCGAGTCCGACGCCTCGATCTTCATCAAATCCTTGGCCCAGCCAAAAACGCGCCTGTGGGAGCCCAAAGCCCTTAATCTTCACAACGCGCTCGAGGTTGTGTTTGATCAACAGCAGGAAATGGATTCCAAGGACGTCGATCATTGCTGGAGGACTGTCGTGGCGGGTCTGATTTTGGTCAGCAGTGGTAGGCTGTCCGGGACTGAACAACCTCGAAGCGATGAAGAGCTGCAGATCTGGCTCGCGCAGACGCAGCTCAATATCGACGCTGCTCTCCGAAACCTGGATATCGAACCGAGGGAAGACTCAGTCATGAAGTTGACCTACCAGGTACTACAATTGCTTGCCAAATGGGAACACCTTGTGCCTTCTTTAAACCCCACAGACTTGAGCAAGATGGCAGTCGCCTTGAAGAACCATCTTCAAGGACGACGTGTCAATCCAAAAGATTACTGGTCGCAGCGTCGGTTTACGTACGGCGATCACGAAGACCAAATACCAAATCGTCTTGAGGGGGTCTATACCGCATGGCATCACGGAGGCTAGGTCTACCCTAAACAAAGAACAATGATGTAAATCCTATGCAGGCTAATTCGATTGGTTCTACTCATACAAAACGAGGGTTCGTCACCGACCACCAGTTCCTCTCGCATTGAGAGCCCCCATGCGTCGCAATGGCAATGAGCCATTCGCGCTTGCCATGCCCACGCCAGTAGCTGACGGGGTCCCACTGCCTGTGCCGATACTGGCCGGTGCCCCTCCACGATACCGCAGGTTTCCATCCATAGTTGCCTGATTACCGTGTCTCGTAGGGTCGAGACCTATCCGACTGCCCATACTGTTGGTCGCATAATGCCCAGCTCGTCCGTTTGCCCTGATCGTGTCTTGGTTTCGAGAATTGTCCATCCGGGAGTCCCATTGCCTCCTTTCTGCGTCTCGTTGGTCTAATGAAGTCAAGACAGGCCCGTTTCGATATCGCATATCCTCCTCCAGGCCATCATCCGTATAGTCGGTGTCATTCGCACCGAGAATGGCACTCTCTGCCCTTTTTTTCTGCTTAGGTGTCTGCAATTGATGACGCTGCTTCGAGTCCTGCCGCAAATCATCTACAGATGGCGGCGAGATCACTCGGTCAGGCACGTTGAACAGGTTTGAACCTCCTGGGATCGTTTCCATCAACGCTGGAGTGGAAAGGGCGATAGGATCTCGACCCCGTTCCGTCTTCACACTATCAGCCGCCGAAGCAGCGACTGTCGACCCGTCTTGACTAGTGGCGACCGGTTCCACTCCTTTAGATACTAGTCTAGGCAGACCCACGCCCACAAAGCGAGGCCATACATAACGATCGTGAACCGCTTGTCGCAGCCTGGAAATGATGATCTGCTCCAATTTTGGTATATCTACGGGGACAAAATGATGTCAGCAATCGGTAGCCTAGGGAATCGGCAAGAACTCATAATCACCCTGTAACTTGGCTCGACTTCCCAGCAGACTGGTGGCCTTAACGTTTAGGTGGAAGTCGGGCAGAAGCGAGAGGTGAAGGTGTTGCCGACTCTCTTCGGCGGGTTGCATAAGTGAAGCAGGCTGCAGCTGCATTGTGATCTGCGGATACCGGGAGACGAGTTACACTTCGGGATCGCCAGGATCTGTCCGAGATGAAGCACTACTCACTGTTCCTCCGAATCCGATAACCTCTACTCCCAGATTAACGGGCAACACGGCGAACCGGGGTTGGGGGAAGTTGACCACCAGACTCGTAGCGATCGACAAGTGTATCGAATCGTTGTAATCCAGGTCCACTTCCGCTCGCTGCGTAGCGTGAAATCGGATTTCAATCAGCCATCTTACAGACCGAGTTGGTCAAATGCAGGCCATATTGACTAACCAAGCCTCCAAACCCGTCTGCTGGCCGTATCCGAGCATGCGAAAGGAGGGGGTAACTCGATCCTAGCGAGAGCGAAGTGACAGTGATCGGATCCTAGCAAGACCACCATATCCACCAACGATCAGTACTGCTATTGAGGTTTGTATCGATAACGATGACTCACCAGCCACGAAGCAGACTTGGGCCCACCCGGATTTAACCAACGCTCCACTTGCATTCTCGCTCCCTCCTCTCCTGCCGTGCCCAACAGGTCATTTCGGTAGCCTTGCAAAATCTGCACCCAAGCATACCGAGACGGAAGTCAGGATTTGGCGATGGCCGCGGCAAATAACGAACAACGACTCACCTGGGAGAACAGAACATTCAACCAGTCGGCCGATTCTGCCGAGTGCGTGGACATGTCATAACCGACTTTATCGAGTAAAGCAGCACTTGAAGGCGGGGGTACAGGATGTGTCGATAGGTGCACTTTCTATTGCGTCAATAAATGTCGTCCAGGTCAGACCAGGCCTCATATACGTGGACAGGAGACGACTTGCCTCTCCTCTTGATCCCGCCTTCCTATGTGTCAGATTCTCCTTGTCTCCTTCCTCAAACACTACATATTTGAGAAACACCCCACACAGGATGACGAATACGATTTGACCCAACAAGAACCCTTGCGTAAACGTCCATGTCGATCGAGAAATATAAGGGTGGTATGCAGGATGAGCTGGTGCAGTCGCAAGCGTCGTGATAGCTGGAGCGAGTACTGATGCCATTGTGGCCGTCAAAATGGTATTCGACATGGCCGATCGATGATAGGGCTAGCTAGACTTGGCTGTTTCCTTTCGCTGTCCAAGGGGACCTCTTGTAAGCTATATTGGCTGTGAAATCTATGCCGAATGAGACTGTTGAATGCTATCTATGCTGGCGACCATACTGACTATTTCCGGAAATGACCCGCTATCAAAGGAGGACAAGACAATGACATGATCAAACAAGATGATCAAAAGTCGCTTGATTGCCCAAGAGACTTTGAAATCTCCTGGAACCCGCTTGGGACGACGCGGCCCGGACCACGGCTGCCGATGATCTCGCGTCATTGCGACCTCGCACCCGACCTCGATAATAAGCAGTAGATCGATATAGTGGAAGAATGCCGGTATATAGGATTACATGAGGGTTCGCAAAAGACAATCTAGGGATGAAGATTCGAGGTGAAAAGGAAAGGAAAGGAATCACCCAAGCGTTCCTCGTATGGATTGCGAATCAAATTCGAAGGACGTCATAAGTTTCCCAGACGGAGGATGGCGGGATTAGTCTCAATAAATCGATTGCGTAGAGTGAAAGAAAGGGAGGTCGTGATGGAAGATTCGTTCTGTTGCAGACCCGGGTTCAAAGATTGTTTGTCTGGATCTATTGAGGTGCAGCTTGACCTTCCGTCGCGTCAGACCCATCCAGGCTCTTGTGATTCTGTAGATCTCTCATTACGGCTGGGTCGACTATAGAGACGAGCGAGTAGTAGGGAGTTAGTACGGTTTGCGGAATATGAGCGAATGACAGACTGTACGCACGAGGAAGAACGCTTTTCCGGCGCACGTGGGGGCCAGATGGTGAAGCCGGCTGCAGCGGGTTGAGCGGTGTGTGGATCTACAACGTAGGAGAGCGTCAGCACAGCGGTCCTTCCAGGTACAAAGCATACGCCAACTCACCATGGGAGAACGGTGAAGTCCCTCAACTTCAGGATCCGCGACAGGCACCTGATCATCGGCCAACGATCTCTCCAGGTTGAAACTCTCCGATCCCTCAGCCGTCTCATGCTGGATCATTTCGGCCGATACATCGCCCACATCCTCGTCGTGGAACGGCTCGGGAGGTGGAGGTGGGGGTTCCCTGAGATAAGTTGGTAGAGGCAAGTTCTTCTCTTCGCACTGTCGAATACCGATATCTCGGAGTTGCATCCATTCTTCGTATCGTTGCATGGCACGTTCAGCCTCCCTACAATGGCGAGGCATGGTGGGATCAGACAACTTGATATCGCAGTCGACTCGGCATGGGGCAACTCACATCCGCTTGTGCTCCCTGTATCCATGCTGACACTCCTCGAATAGACTGGGGTTGATCTCCACAAACACCTTGAGAGCGTTGTATACCATGCCGTGGATGGTCCTGTCGAATCGTGATATAGCTTAGCATGCGATACGTGCCTGGCATTCAAGATCGTGGTCTTTTCCAACTCACCTATTCCAATGCGTTCTCGAATTGGTAAACAATGCTGGGAAGACCAAGGGCAGGATGATCTGAATGTTCTCGCCCATCAAGGTAACGATATACGGGTTGTTCCAGTAATACAGCGCTCGCTCGGCGACCTGCAGTTCCCGCTCGAGCGATCAGCCTCGTCATCCATCACACCCTGAACCCATGCACGACTCACCTGGAAATGCTGGCTGTTGATGCACCTTGCCAATTGCTGGAACAACGGCTCCATGACCTTTTGAAATTCGGTCGCCTCCATGACGTCCAGAATCTCCTCGACTTCGTTGAGGAACATGACTTCCTTGGGCGAGTTGACCTTGGGCCAGTACCTCAGCAATCCCATCATGACGTCTTCCGTCAACGCAGCGTCCTTTTCCAAGAACTGGACGACACAGTAAGCCAATTGCGGATGGTAAAGCGCCAATGACTTGGCCTTGTGAAGCGGGATGAGCACACGGGTCAAGAACGTCTTGTGTTCCTCCTTGAGAGGAAGGGCGAATCCGTTGATGATGGAACCGAGTATTTCCAAGAGCTCGGCGATTCCGTTGTGTCGCTCGGTCTCGTAGACGAATTGGAAGAATACGTTGTTGATCGAACGACGAATGAACGCTCGGAGGTTGAGGAATTTTCCGTAGATTCGGTGAAGGGTCGTCTTGAGGAAATCACGCTCTCGAGGGTCCTCGCTGTCGAAGAGTTCCAGAAGCTGCACAACGACGTTCTTCAGCATCAGCATCTATCCCATCAACACTGCCGGCGTTCACCTCTCACTCACGTGCAAGACGAATGTCTGGTCAATATACTTCTTCCCGATGTTGGTGCTAAAGTCCGGGTTCTCCACGAAGCGCAAAAAGAATTCGTACACGATCTGCAGATGAGGCCAAGCGAGTTCCAGAACGGGTTCATCCTCCTCTGGGTCAAAGGCGTCTCCAGTAGGGTTGACTTGCGGCGGAATCGATCGGAACAAGTTGGACGAGAACTGTCGAAGTCGATCACATCCTGTCAGATTCCAATCTCCGTTTCCACTCGGAACATTACTTTGAAAAGCTTCCCGGACTCACCATCGCAACCACCTCGGGATAGATAGCCTCGGTGATGACCCCTCGTCCAACAGTGATATAATCCAACATCTCATGCAACGTCTGACCCTTCGTATGCTTTTCCGTCAAATCGGCCGAAGCGTCGTTAAAGTCGAAAATGTATGAACATTGCTGAAGTTTCCGGATGAACAGGTCGGTTCGTTCCTCCTGCCTGACC
>Ga0308160_10006961_pt1 | contig 11361 bp, 16 predicted proteins | sample PhyFR1_FD_201036 | JGI IMG/M metagenome (GOLD analysis project Ga0308160, IMG submission 201036) | Phyllosphere microbial communities from UC Gill Tract Community Farm, Albany, California, United States - DLSLF.R1 | ecosystem: Host-associated > Plants > Phyllosphere > Unclassified | place: USA... | reverse complement strand
CTAAAGTATGAGGGAAACACATGTCGAGTGGGTTTGGAAGGATAACGAGAGTATTTGGATTGAATAGGTGGTGACATTGGATAAAAGTGGTTAGCGTTGAATTCAATTTCTTTTTGTGTATAATACGCCTCAAGTACGCTAGTATATTCCAAGGGGTAGTTACTCACCTTATGTTATGTTATCGCCAAGCTATCTCTGTCCTACCGATATATCAACGCCCAGACGCCTTGGCCGGTTTGGTACGGCCGTCGCTTTGACCTCGTTACAAGATCATCCGGCGGAGGTGAATATTGCGAGTGGGGGTGATGAAAGGAGGTTGTAGAATGTGCCTGGTCCTGACCGAAGAGGGGTAGATGTAGATGTCCAAGCTTCTGACCGGTACCTGCGTTGCTAGGATATGAGCCTCAGCCTGACTATACATAGCACCCAGACTCACTTGTGGCATGGAATCTAATGATCGATTCTCCCGAAACATGAATCCTAACCTAACCTTGCAATGGCGATAATTATACAGGCCGTGTCCCGGCGCCGGTTCTGCTCTGTTCACATAGTTATACGGGAAAGATAAGCCAGCCACTACCTATGCCGTAGTAACGGGAGTGAGGAGTTACGGGAAATCTACTTTTTGAGTTCGGCGCTAGTGGAAGTACCGGTGCCGGAAATATTGCTGATCGTGTGCCTTCGTATTCAGTTCAGGGCATGAGAACAAAGAACAAATCGATCAGAGCGCCTAACTAAGCATAGGCTAGAACGGGCAGAGAAGCGACAAGGTGGGGGGTGATACATTCACACGCTTTCAGGAGGTCAATGCGTGGGAACAACTCAAGCTCCACCATCCACATCTAGCGGACAGGGGGCGGAATGATCTGCGTCCTTCATACTCTATCCTTCACGCTACGCCGATGTACAGTGCGAGACCGAGAGATTGAGTCCGGACATGCATGCAACCCCGCTTGCCCGGTCTACTTTGCCCTCCCTTTGACTGAAATCCTCGCCGAATCCCCGTTTACGCGGATCCCTTTCGCCTTTCGGGCATTATTCCATAACCCAAAAAGTCATTTCACCACCGTGCCTAAGCTATGCTCGTAACTGTTCGGACATTCCTATACCCAACCCTCTCTCTTACCATTCCTCCGTTCATTCCGGGTACAATCAGTTCCTTGCTCGCTAAGCATTGAGCAAGTCGGCAATGGTGCGGCACTTGAGCCGAATCTCTATGCTTACTCTCAATGCCGAACTACTCTTGGCGTTCACCCGAAGACCTTTCGCCCATCCATCTCGCTCCACACCCCACTTCCACATTGTTTATAGACATCTACCACGCACACAGGGGCGGGCCGAGCTTTGTTCGATCTTAGCACTATTGCTTGACGCCTTCGTGGTCCTATCGCATTTTCTTGACGAATGATGGACCGGATTTGACGCTATTCGACTTCACTACCTCATCTCGATATATCACACTGCCATATCGCTCCCATTGAGCTAGGACCCCTATCATACCCCTTTTGTATCCCCTATGGATCAGCGAGTGATAAAGGAAGTAGAAGCGCATCGTATCCTGCCGTTGAAGAAGGCCTAAATCACATACTCTTACTTAAAACTACACTACGATACCTTGACGACCGAACGATATGACGATACAACATACGACCAGCTCCGACAGCTCGATAGCTACCTTATCTACGATAAAGCCTGCTTATGGGTCACGACCTCTTCTTGCTTCCATTGGTGAGTGATCTGCCTTGAGTCTAGAGTCGACTGACAAGCAGGGACTGTCTTGATAGATTCCTTCGAATCTCCACCTCGACCCAATGCCGATGTCCCTCACACCGCTGCACCTGACGCTCCCTCGGTACCACAACCTCGACCCGTGACATCCCCGAACGATCCCGCACCCCCTCTACCCACGACCGTACCCAACCCCTGTCCTTCGAGCCAACCCCCCAGCTCACGCCCATCTACATCCTCATCAACCAGCTCTGCCGTCCGTAAACGTCTTTCGGACTTATCAGACCGGTCCACTCCCCAGCGAATCTTCGACTCTCCAGCCCCGTCTCCAACTGATGATGTATGGGAGATACTGGGTGGTGGGGCCATGTATGCCCTAGTAGGAGCTAGGATGTGGCTTGATTCTTCCGATTTGAGGTGTGTCGTGGATAGAGGTTCGGAAAAGAGGGGAAGGGATTTCCCAAAGAAGTTGGAGGATCAGTTAAATGTTTTTGGGGAGGATATCTGGTGTTGGAATGAGGGACCGGAAACTAGGACGACAAAGTCGAGGTTAAAATACGTCGATGGTGTCAGGTAGTAAGTCCATCTTATCGTGGATTTATTACAGCACTGACGAATAGTTTCGGGTATATCAATGAACCTCCAAGACGATCCATCCACTCTCTGATGGACACACCCGTCTTTGGATCCGAGTACCTGCATATCTCACCACCATATACCCCCGAAGAGGTCATCACCATCCTCAACGACTTACGAACTATCAAGAATGGGAATGGAGAGACATGGAATCCTAAGGTCATATACGAACCGCATCCACTCTACTGCGAAGCTTCTCAGCGACCATTGCTGGAACGAGCTGCTCCATTTATCGATATATTGTCGTAAGCCTACCCATCCCAGAAGTACTTTGCTGACGTTCAGACCGAATCATGAGGAACTACTAGCCATCTACGCTCAACCCTGTATTACCTCGACTTTCCAAGAACTCCAAGAACGCATCTCGCCCGTCATCCACCATCTACTGGACGTTGTTGAAGTCGGGTTCAATGGCGGTGGAGCGGTAGTGGTTCGATGTGGTCGACATGGGAGTTGTGTAGGGACGAAGTCTAAGGGGATAAAATGGTTCCCAGCCTACTTTACCGAGAAGGACGCAGGGAGAGTCATTGATGTCTCAGGAGGTAAGTCCTCGTTTACAATCGTTGGGATGAAGTTGACAAAGTAGCTGGTAATTCGTACCTAGGAGGATATGCCGCTGGGCTCCACCTATCAGGAGGTGATCCATATGAAGGTGAGTAAATTCAGACAATTTGAGCGAGAACTGATGCGTAGCTGCGTTGTACGCTACGGTATCATCATCGTTCATGGTGGAGCAGATTGGATTGCCTCGATTAGACTCATCGTCGGGGTGGAATGGTGAGGTACCGCAGAAGAGGCTAGAGATTTTGCGAGATAGAGTCGACGGGACAATTAGTCGGATAGAGTTAGACGAGGTGAAAATGTGATCACATGTTGGATAAAGGTAGACTACCTGTCAAAAGTGGTTCCATGTGGTACAAGACGGACCGAGGAGAAGTCTCGAAGAGACAGGGAGGCGGGACCGCTATCGTTACTTCCTTGTCGCCCATATGTCACCGGTCACGGAGGTCATCTTGGGTGGTCAAAGGTGTCTCAGCCTGTAACACAGTATATGTAACGGAGAAGACGCGGCTTATGAATGATGGCGTCAGAGCCCAATGCACCGGCAGAGTCTTGAGCCAGATAGACTGTCCTGGATCCGCTACATCCATGCAGTTACAGGGGCATATGATGTTCGATGTGTGCATTGTAGACACCGCAGATGTCTCAACAACTTTGTTATATTCACAGACGTTCCTCCAATGCTCCTCTCCCATATCCTATGTTCCCGCTAGCTCAGTCACCTGTGCTCTGCTTCCACCTTCCTTTGCTCGAATCCAGTTCATATGCGTGCTTACCCCTAGATTACTGTTCAGTAAGGATTCCAGATACAGCGCATCCGCTTGTCGAGACCTGCCCCACTCTTCCCAGGTCTTGCCGGAGACACGTAGCAAAAATTGTCAGCTCAATCATTTGCCGTATATAGAGGTGAAAGTCACCTTCCCTGAGGTGTAGAGCTCATATGGCCTCATTGAGTGTGGATCCTCCACAGTTCTGTCTGTTTCTGTATTTGCGTCTGGGTTGAGCTCAAATGTCACCAGAAGATCACCCGCTGACAGCATGACTTTTGAGCCATCTGCCATGAAACTGCCCTCACCAATGCCATATATCTGGGACTGAACGCAAGAGCCTCCTGGCATCTCTTCCCATTTGTCTTGATCCGGGAACTCCAGGGATTTGCAGGCCGGAGTGACAGATATCTGCATCATCCGCCGAGCAAAATGTAAGGCAATCAGAGGTGCGTAAGTCCCGTCTGGGAGTGAGGTGTCACCCTGCCCTTGTGTCTTTATGTTAGGATGGGTTTTCTTTATCAATAGATGTCATTGACTTACATCATGGCTATCTGGACTAGCTTGAATTGATGATAGGCCCATACCATATGCTGAAGGCACACATGTATGGGTCAAGGTGTTGCTACCTTTCCCACTTAAATGTGAGAGAAGACCTCCATAGAAATCGAAGCCTGGTGGGAAGTGTTTGAGGTTCTTGACTGTGAACAATGCAGCTCCTGACATGGTATGTGTGTAAAGTGATGCTTGAAAGAGTAGGTGGCAAGGGAAAACACAGTGCAGCAGAAGGCTTATATCAAAGACAGGCTATCAATCACTCCTTTATGGCTCCACACCACCTTGATACCATATACAAGAGATGTATCACCTTCAGTTCCTCTGCTATTGTCCTGTTGAGGCATGGAGCCAGAGGATTTCAACACAGAGGTAGAGAGCACCAGGAGAAGGACCACAGACTCTCCGCTTGCTATTGCTGCACAGCATCCCATAGTGTAACAAAAAGGGCAGCATGGATCCTTTGATAATGATACCTGCATCTCCTGCCCCACTAAGCCCTCTGATACACCCTCTGACCTTACCTCTGTTCCAAACCCCTGCTCTACATTGTTGTCTTTGCTTGTTACTTGGATCTTACTCATGAGCTGCCAGATCCTTTGTCACTGGAGAAGCTTGATGCTAAACAACAGCTCCACATTGTGTTGACACACATACAAGGGCTCAGAGCAGCACCTCTTGGATGCTACGTACTTTGACTTGCCAGCCCAGCCAGCAACCCCACCACATATTGCTCACCACATCACAAACATCAGTACCATGTCTACCATCAAGCAATCACTACATCTTACCATTGGCTTGGTGGAACAACTCACACCATCCTCTATCTCTTGAGCGCCTCTACCAAGTGATTCTGTCAAGGCGGCCACACATTACATGCCTAATATTACGCTTGCCTATGAAGCTATCAAATATGCTGCCGCCATTGGCGCCGGGTGAGTATCCCTTCTGATGGTACATCAACACCATTCTATTTGGATATGGGAAGATTAGAAGGAAGAGGATTCTATATAGCTAGCAACAAGAATTCTATCCCTTGTAGAATTTCCCCTACTTAAAGTCAATGTCTATATCATATTTGTAATCTAAAACTTGCATCTACTTATTTCTATGGCAATCTAAGTAGCTATCTATCATTACATACTAGACACTTCTCTACGCTACTCTCAAACTATTGATCTATTCCATCTCAAGGTTTTATGGTTATTGACCCATGGACATTATAGAGCGCTGTGACAAGGTGTCCTTGGGTGGTGCAGGCGCGCCAGAAGGAGGGTTTGTACAAGGAGCAAAGCCTGTTACGATCCTGCACACTACTACATGGATTGTAACCCACATTTCCAATCTCACCGGATTCCACCAACCGGTACCAACTCTCACCGGCTGGCACCACCTGGCACCAACCGGTACTGCCCAACACCGACCCTCACCAACCGGTACCACCCGGCACCCACTCCCACCAACCGGTACCACCCAGCACCAACTCCCACCGGTTGGCACCAGCCGGCGCCATCTTGGCACCGGGTTAACCTTTGGAAAGGTATATAAGGAATCACATCTCAGACTCATTGATCCTTTTCCTAAGGATCAAATTATCTCTTTCTTTTAGTTACATTACAAGGCCTCTCAGCTTGCCACCTTAAGTGGGATCCTTTGAGCCCTTCCTAGTTAGTTTACACACTTCTAGTCTTATACATCCCTTTACGTGTTTATCTTTGACCCACTGGTCTAGCAGTAGAGACCCCACGTGCTCTCTACTCAAGTTCGCCCTACAACAGTTGTTATCTATCTTGGCTCCGGCTTTATCAGGCCTTCCCGGGAACAAGTTGTAACAAAGCCAGAGCACCCCTTGATTTTGTGGAGATGAATGGTCCGCCCAGATGCTGTGCAGACTTGTGGAGCAATATGGTTTCACAAGATAGGGGGATCAAAGGGTCTTCAAATGCTGTGCTGCTCAAGCATTGCCATATTGCATGACTTGCTGTTATTCTGTCATGCAAAAATACGGGATGAGATGCATCTGAATTGGAAGGGCGTCTTTCAGAAGGGGACTTGTCTTTGTCTTGGTATTCCTTCTGCAGGCCCTCCTTGGGACAGTTTGCACATGCATATAAGATATGGAACAGGAAAACACAGAACAGTTAATCATATATTCCCGCTACAACAAGCATCTGGGCCAAACTGAACTCTTCCGGTTGTAGTTGGCTTGCCGCTGGCCACCCAGCCAGCTTCCTTAACTGCATCCAGTAACGTATTGTAAGCATTCTTTCTGTCCTCATCAAACTCTCGCAGTGCCATATAGTCCTCTTCATCCTCACAGCTTGCTTGCTCAGTTAGAGTGAGTTTGGGATTCTCGATGGCCAGCAGCAATACGCACAGCCCGGGATAGCTTGCTCACATGTTCTACCGCACATGCAAAAACCAGGGAGTTATTCAAAGTCTTGGGGTTCTCTGTTATAGGCTTGTTGCGAGCAGCACAAGCTGCAGCGTACATGTTGAAAAGTGTCTGGCTCTTGTCTCTTTTGAGTTCACCCAAGGTTTCCAAAGGCACGGATCTGTTGCTTTGAATGGAATCTTTGGCAGTGTTGAGCATAGACAGGTAGGCAGACTGAGTTGAAAGTTGGGTCTTTGGGCTTGCAAGCCCAGCAAGGGAGGCATAAGCTTTTGAAATGGAAGCAACAGATTGCTTGGTGGCATCAGATAGAGTCTCATCTATAAAGGCAGTGTCAGCTTGCTCTTGCCAAGTCCCCTCCAACACTGCAATCCTCTTGCACAGGGACCACTGTTTGTCCATAACATGATTTCTTGTCAATACTGGTTTGTGCGGACAATCTCCATGGGATGAGTTGTTTTTTGTGATTGTCGGATCCATGTTGGCTTTTGGGTGACAAGTGGAGAGATTCTGTTGATGATTGATGATGGAAAGAAGACACATCAAGACGCCTACATGCTATATATAATACAAAGCGCAGCATGGACAAAGGGAGTGTCATATACTGGTTGTTCTCCTGGGCACTATGAAACACAATCCATGGAAAGGATGTGTCTTTAAAAGGAAGGTGTGCAACAAAGGGACTCTAAGGGGGTGCTGTCCATGGAGAGGCCTATCTTCCTTGCTGTTGTCCCAATAGGTCTGAGGCAAGGAAGTGGAAAACCAGTCCTCAAATCACTTGGAGTCTGAATACCTGGAGTATTGGATGAAAAGGGTTCTCTAAGGGAGGAAAGACACGTCCAAGTTAAGGTGCATTTGTCCATGGGGGCCGCAGCAGAGTAGACCAAATTGGTGCTGGAACAAAGGTGGTATGAATGCTCTGGGTGTTCTCCTGTGTTTGCACTTGAGACTATCCCCTGCTCCACCCTCTGCTCCAACCCCTCTGAACATCCATTGATGTACATATCCATGCTAAACGCTGTACCCCTTGCGTTTCCTTTGACCTGAATATCCACTATAAAGGATCCTGTTTATGAGCAGATAACAATATTCACACTGGACATAGGCTCACTGCTTGTACTCCACACACAGTCCCAGATGATGTATATAAGGAGGGGTGTTGGGTATTGCCCTTATATCCTTACCAATCTGTTGCTACCCAAGAACAATCCCCTGCCACCATCACCATCACAATGCGTTCCAACAACAAACACAATAGCTCTACTACCAACACTGTGCCTGGAGAATCTACTGTGCGGCAATTCACTGCAGTAGGATCCAGACCTGGAACATCTGCAAAATCTGCTGCCATCCAGTGTTCAACACGGGTCAATGAGCAATCTGTGTGCTTTGTACAAAACACTGGTTTTACTGGATTTTACACCAACCACAATGGCTGCAAAGAACCTCCCTTGCGTACTGCCAATGAGAAATTTCACAATCAATCCTTCAGGCAACTTGCAGAAACTCTGAACAAAGTCAGGCGCCCTGGTCACAAGATGTTCTGCGAGTCTCTGGCGGATGCTGTCAAGGCCCACAACAAGAAATACAACGCCAAGATGGAAGTCTTGTCCAATTGCGATGCAGACGCTGATCCCCATGATCTGTGGGCGGAAATCTCAATCACTGGTCCCAAGACTCTTATGGAGTCTTGCAGAGACAGGTTCCCGGTAAAGGAGTGGATGGGTGCAGATTAGCGGCAATGGGCAAGCAGCAAGCTTGAAGATACATCATTTGTAGGGCTTTGTAGATAGACCTGAGGTGTATGAAAAATTGGAGGCTGAATTGGGACTCTTTCAAGATTATTCCCAGCAGCAGATGGTATTGCCATTCAAGACTAGTTATTAAAGACCAGAAACAGTGTCTAGACCATTGACCGCACCAGGACAGTACTTTTGTGTCAGCACATCTGTATTGAAGTCCAAGGATTGGCCATCACTGACCTATAATCCATGACAAGTTAGATGAAGCGGCTGGCATCCATTCATTCTCAAGGCTAGTATGACATACTACACAGGATGTCTGGCATCCTTTCATCCTGAAGAGGCACCTTCTCTCTTTTGCACATATCAGCAAAGGCCTGGTCTCCAATCTTTCTTTTCAATTCAAACCTTTGGCTCCTGACGTCTTTGGAAATCAGATCCACCGCATTTTACATTCAACCAAAGATGACTTCCTTGTGTACAGTCGGGGGTCAGAAATCATCGAACGCGGGCGTCGCAGCGCCTCTATACCACCTCCATATCCCACTAGCTATATATCATGCATGCATACTTCTGAGGCCTACTTGACTTGCGCATATGTACCTAGGGGTGTCAGCTACATAATGCTGGCGCCAAAAGACTCACTTCTTAACACTTGAGGCTAAGACCACGCTGCCTTAGGACCTGTTCACATCGCCATGACATGCTGTTGACTGTAGCAATTATGTTGGCCTGTGGAATGTTGTCCCAGATGAGTGAGGCGGCCTCAAACATGCCAGTGACAGTGGTAGGTTGAGGGGATAGTGTAGCAAGCCGTTGCTTGAGCAGAGCCCAGCAGGTTTCGATGGGGTTGAGGTCTGGAGAGTAGGGGGGGTGTCACATGTATATGAAACCTTGCCTGAGCCCTACAGAGCGGTTGGTGGGGGAAGTATGGACTCTAGCCCCATCCTCCACTATCCTAGGACGTCCATAGCCCCTCCATTGCCTAGTACTTGCCGCCAGTTCCTCCTAAGCTCTCCTTTGGTGATCTGACCTTGGTAGATAGCAGCAGTAACACCTCCCTTCTTTCCCTTGCTTTCTGACTGGTCAAATCGAATCAATTTAGACCTCCCTCCATGCCATACAGCTGCCCAGACCATGCAAGTACCTCGCAGGGCATGTAGTCTAGGTCTCAGGCAGTCCGGCAGATAAGCCTCCCCTTCCCTCCTGCTCACAAAGGTCCTCATATTCCCGTCTAGCCTGATAGCTGCTTCATCCACAAAGATTGTGCTTTGCCAGGCTTGTGGTGTATCATGCTGATGGACCATGGCATATTTGATGCGCTGGAACTTGGCTTTCTTGTTGAGGAATGGTTTGACTCGAGCTATGTACTGCATGAGGCCTAGGCGTTTGAATACACGCTTTAAAGAGGACAAGGATAGAGGGAGGTTGATCTCTGAAAGGAGGGGGAGTAGTTGGCGCAATGAACGGCGACGATTGGCAACTATAACTTGCCTAATGTGGTGCATGTCCCTCTCTGTGAGGCTTCGGGGTCGTCCTGGGCGCTTGGGGGTGGTGTTAGACCCCCTCTCTCGCTGCTGGCAGACAGCATAGGCGACAGTTGATGGGGAGCAGTGCTTTTCTCTGGCTACTTGTCTATGTGATTTGCCATTCGTTTCCCCAGCTATGAAATCCCTCTTGGATGGCGAGAAAGGCATTCCAACCATTTCGAGAGCTATGGGATGTAGTAGAAGAGATGAGAGATGCATAGAGTCAACACAGGTCTAGCTATTGGTGTTTGAAAATATCAGGTGTACAGGGTCTAAGCTCAGGGAGAGGCGCGCGCGCGTTCGATGATTTCTGACCCCCAACTGTAGTGACTACACCCCTCGACCAAGCACGTCATCCCTAGAAGCTGGTACCTCATGTGTCCCTTCCCCCATGGACAGTCAAGTATGTCTTTTGCCGGGTTCACCCAATCCCACTGCCCCCTTGCACACCACTTCCGCCGCCAATGCCACCAGGACCCCCACTGCTATTCTCACGCCATCAGCTGTTGTTGAGTGCAGCAAGAAAACAAGCCGGTACCGTCCACAATCAGACTCATTTTGCTACACATTGGTGTCATTCCATTTTTAAAGTCTCCATGGTACATCCCCACAACTACTACTTGAGCGACACCAAAGCTTCCGGGAATGGAGTTGAGACCCCAGCGCATGAGGCAACCACCAAGAAGTTTGTAAGCTTATTGCTATCCAATGTCCGCCAGCCCAATGAGACTGGCATAAAACATTTTGAAAGGGTTGCCGGCAAGTGCAATGGAAATATCTTTCGAGGAACAGAGGTGCACATCCTCCCTGGCAATAGCGACAACAGTAGGGTTACGGTTGCAGTCCACACAGTGGACAATGTTGTCATGCGTGCCTTGTGGGAATTGAGAATTGAAAAAGAGCGTGGCGTCAGATCCCATACGCAGAGCTGAGGGTAAAGGTCGCGAAGCAGAGGCCTACTGGATGTGAAAATCTCAAGGTGCAGTTGGTATAAGCTGAAGGGGTGTGATGCGTCAATGATAGTGAGATTTATCAGAACACAGGTGTGTAGTCATGAACTGCAGTAGTGAGCCTTGAATAGAATTGCGTTGTGCCAAGTATTTGTCCCATCAACACTTGCCTACATTCAAGCAGAAGCTAATGGATGAAGTCAAGCAATTGTGAGTGTGCAAAAGGTTCTCAATCAGAAAAGCGTAGCCGGTTGGTATGAGATGCGCAGCATTTGCATAGTCAAACCCGGCCCCACTAGTGTCACAGTGCACTGACCGTCTACGGTATCGATGAGCCTTATAACCTTGAGATGGCTTCGAGTCGGGTTCTCGAGGGTTCGATAGAGATTGAGTATCGATCGATAGATTGATCGTTCGAATAGATAGATAGATGTGTAGATGGATAGATAGATTCTAATAGGTATCGTCGAGATAGCTAGAAGAGTACCGTAGAACAAGTAG
>Ga0308160_10006958_pt1 | contig 11364 bp, 12 predicted proteins | sample PhyFR1_FD_201036 | JGI IMG/M metagenome (GOLD analysis project Ga0308160, IMG submission 201036) | Phyllosphere microbial communities from UC Gill Tract Community Farm, Albany, California, United States - DLSLF.R1 | ecosystem: Host-associated > Plants > Phyllosphere > Unclassified | place: USA... | reverse complement strand
AAGGGCGAATACACGCTCTCGTCACGCGTGGGTAGGCCATCGCTGGACATCCGTGGCACCGGGTTACCGAAGGCCGGCGATACCACCAGCTTGCCGTCATCGGCCGCTTCGCTGGCCAACCTTCAGACCTTAGTCAAGGCTGGCAAGATCAGCAAAGAGGCTGCCCGGCCAGAAGTGGCGCGGATCCGGGAGATCGAGCGCAGTATGCATCACACCTTCTGGGATGTACCCCGGACCACCGCCGGGCCCAAGCGCCCTGCAGGGACCTAGAGCAGGCATGTCACCCGGCACTACCTGAATCAGTGAATGACTGGCGAAGCCATCTACCGTAGACCGCTGGTTAGAAAGGAAAACAAGGAATGTATAAGGATGCGTGAGAAAAACCATCTGGGGCTGTCTACCCACATTGACACGTTGGTTAAAGACGGCTTCAAGGCTAACCCTAGTCCATTCAACAAGATTGCAGCTTGGAATCGCATCATGTTGCAGCTAGCGGCTTCCAGCCATTCCCTTGACCGGCTTCAGAGGTTCGACATAAAGATGAGGGAGGCTGACAATGCTTTTCTTCAACTCGCGTTGCTGCATTCCTTTATCCTTCAATACGGGAAGTGCTTCACTAGCGTAGGCACCGGACTCATAAAACTCGATGCCAACGCAGTATTTAAGGAAGATGAGAGGCTCTGTGCCACGCACAGCCGCATTATGAAGCTAAGGCACAATACCTTCGCCCATAATGATATCGGCGACTTACTGCGCGCAGATATTTTGGTTCAGGAACACGTAACCCACTTCGCTATAAAGCATACATTTACGATGGCAATTCCTAGTGATGAATTCCCACGATGGAGAACTGTGCACGACCACTTCCAGCAATACACAACCGCGCGGCTTAACAGGCATCTAGATGCATTACAGGATGAGTTTGGTAAACCGATCGTCTTGGACTAATGGCTTTTTTTAGGAAAACATCCAGTAGTACCTATGCCGCGCTAGACGCGGTCGTGGTTTTGAAAGGGTTGTGAGCGGACAATAAAGTCGAACACAAAACAATAATGTTTGACACAAAAAAATAAAGTCTGACACAAAAGGCTAGAGGCGAGCAAGCTCAGTCGAACTTCGGCTTTCGGCCAAAATTAGTGGAACACTAGCTACGTACTTTGGGGGCGGTTCAGAATTGATGTTGAGACATCCAGAGATGGCTGTGTTGATCGGCTAGCTCGCGCAAACTATCCTGCTGATGGCCAACAGAGCTACTATTTAATCCCAACATGCCATTAATAAAGGAAATTCGACCATGAGTGAAGAGTGGATTCTCCAGACTAAAGAAACCCGCAAGGTATTTTCGAACGCGGCGTGGGTGCCTTTGAGAGCGTCAATCGAGAGTGAGAAAGGGGATATAAAAGTGGCAGGCCATGTTAGTGAGTATTTCGGCTCTGGCTCCGTTGCATTTCCGCCAAACCATCGCCAGCTAGTGGAAACACGTCTTGGATGGAGCGACCTAGGAATTGGGCACACGGTCCTGCCTTACGCATATGAAGATGGATATTATGCATCCGTTGACCAATATCAATATAATGATAAAGAGCCAATAGGCGTCAATCTGGTTTATGAACACCCGCAACCAGTCGTCGGTGGCAGAAAGTGGATATTGGGTCCTGATCTGGTAATCGCGCTGCATCTGGTTAAAGAGGGGAACAACTGGGTTAGGCCGGAAGAAAATTTCGTTATAGTGGTGCGCGAGACTTTAAATGAGGATGGCGAATATTGTCAGATAGAAATAAAAAGAGAATTTTTACTTGACTATCTAGCGGCCAGAAACTTGTCGCTCCGCATTGCATACTACCGACAAAGGGTAGAAAACGTTCCTGCAGTCGAGGACAGCGCATATTCAAATTTGCGGCCTTACAATGAGGAACGAGATAATGGTAAATTCAGCCTACTCGTTCGCGAGCTTGATGATGTATTCGGAGGAACGTGGGCGATGTTTCGAGCGTAGCGAACCGACGTAGATGAAGACGAAGACGCTCCTGTGATGGGTCCTGAAAATGACTCGAACACTGACCATGAAAGTTCAAAGGGTTATCGTGGAGGCTATACAGGTGTACGAATAGAAGGGCAATTTTGGCGTGAGGAATGGATAGACCACCAGTCAAAAAGTCTTCGCGTGCGTGGAGATGAAGATCCGAATCTTCCGCAATTCATCGTGGAAACTGATGGAACTCGGATGAGATCGAAAGAGCTTGATAACGAGGATATTGGCCGCTGGCTTTGGTTTCGGGCCAGCATCGTAAATGAGCTTCTGAATAGCCGAGGATTTAAGTTGGAATGGTACACGGCTGAAACTGGAGCTATTAACTCTACGTCAGGACTTAAGACACATTTCGGGGTAAATGGTTCGGGCCTGATCACCGTGTACGCTTATGACATTGCACGACTTGCCTCATGGGAGCAGCATGTTTGGGCAGGGCATAATGTAGCTCCTGAAGGAAAGGTTTCAAGCGAGCTGCTCGAAGCGCAGATGAGGGCAAAGCCGGCTTCCACATTTGCGGTTGAAGAAATGTTTTTTGGAAGCATGAGACTTTTGGAGGATGGCTTTAGGCATAAATTTGAAGTATCTTTATTCAACCATGACATTGATGACTCCGAAGCAGGACAACAAATATCGAGATTTGCTTGCAAAGACAGGGCATCGCTACTTAGATTAGCTAAGGACATCATTCGCGTATTCTCGGACAGAATCAACATAGCTGAACTGCGCAAAATTTCTACACACCAAGAGAAAACCAAGCTTGGCTCAAACAAACTACTTCAAAGTATTTTGGCTGAGAAAATTGGAGACGCTGAAGCTAGGAGAGTATTTGCTGAAATTGCCGGTGCTTATGACATGCGAGTAGGGGATGCACACCCTACTAGTTCAAAAGTCGATGACGCGATCAAACTTGCGGGAGTCGATGAAAAAGACTTGCCATTACGGCAAGGAGAGCGACTCATACACAACGTTGGTCGATCAATTTGGCTCACGGGGAAACTCTTGTTCGGCGAGACTGCTGACGCGGGTGAGTATCGATGACTACTTTGGTCGATAGCAGCCGGTCGAATAGATCGAAAACCCTAAGTCGTGGCGAACTTTATTGTTGCAAACCAAGGGTTTAATGAGCTTCGACTTGCGTTTGTGTCAAACTTTATTCCTATGCACAGCGTGTCAAAACCCGTCGCCTCATAGCAAAGTCTGTGTCAAACTTTATTGTTAGTCCACATTTCCTTCCTTTAGGCGTATGAACAGCGACAAACAAAGGATTTAAGTCTCGACAAGGGCACGTCACATCTTTGCGATAGACACTGCCTTAGACACGGCTTGACCTTCTAATAATGGGAAGGTCTATAGACCTGTTCGGCCGAGCGTCGGCGAGCGAGGGTGGCGGCAAGTGTCTTGCTGCTAGCAGGTCCTAACCCGAACACAAGTGTTCATGAACAGCAGGTCGAGTATAATGTTGACTTAAGTCCATGTATATAAAGAAGAAATAGGGTAGTGGCGAACAAAGCGAGGCGACATAATGCGCGGCTGCATTTATTGCTTCGCGCGGCCCACACACAGCTATCTCGGCCTGTCACCGGGCCTTGATTTTGAATCCCGGCTCTTCGCCAAGGTGAATGCTCCCGAACTGCTGCGGCGCGAACTCGCCAAGCCCGGCTACGTCCCCGAACACATCGCCATTGGCGTCAACACTGACGCCTATCAGCCCTGCGAGCGTGAGCGTCAGATCACGCGCCAGGTATTGGAGGTATTGTCCGAATGCCACCACCCACTCGGCCTGATCACCAAGTCGTCGCTGGTCGAGCGCGACATCGACCTGCTGGCGCCGATGGCGGCCAACAACCTGGCCTGCGCGGCGGTGACGCTCACGACGCTCGACGCCCAGATCTCGCGCACGCTCGAACCACGCGCGGCCGCGCCGATGCGCCGCCTGCGCACGATCCGCACGTTGACCGATGCCGGCATTCCCGTCAGCGTGAGCGTGGCGCCGATCATCCCGTTCGTGACCGAGCCCGAGATCGAACGCATCCTCGAGGCGGCGCGCGATGCCGGCGCGGTCGGCGCCCACTACACGGTGTTGCGGCTGCCACACGAAGTCAATCCGCTGTTTCAAGAGTGGTTGCAGGCGCATTTTCCGGACCGCGCGCAGCGGGTGATGAACCGCATCCGCGAAATGCGTGGCGGCAAGGATTACGATGCCGACTTTGCACAGCGCATGCATGGTGACGGCGTGTGGGCCGACCTGATCCGGCAGCGCTTTGAGAAAGCGGTCGAGCGCCTTGGCTTCAAATCATTGCGCGGGCGTTTCGGGCGGCTCGATCGCTCGCAGTTCCGGCGACCAGTGGTGGTGCCCGCGACACGCCGCGGCGGTGCACAGGGGGCAGGGCAGCTGGACCTGTTTTGAGAATGCAGGAATAGCCCAGGACGTTGCTGACCAGCCCGGCCGCCGACCTGCGCAAGCTCGATGCAGCCGTCTACGCGGAAAGCGCGACCGCGAACGCCGGGGACTGGTAACCGCGCGCCATGTCGTTCGACGTAAACGACGGGCTGGCCGATAACCTGCGCAGCCAGGTTCTCGGCCGGCTGGGCGGGCAACTGATGTGCTTGGTGTTCGAAGACGGTCAGCGCGGTGGCGCATCGGGTGGATAACGTAACGAGCAGAACCGGCGCGGCGGGCGGGGCAACGGACCCGGCAACGGGTGTGGTCTGTGATTGAGCTTGGGCGGCATCGGCAATACGGGTGGCGTGGGCGCCAGGCGGGGCGTCGATGACTTCGGTGGCTGATGGTAACCGGGGACATTGGTCCAACGCCAGCTCGCTCGGCCCGAGTACCCTTGGTAAAACGTCACTGAAGAGCTCGTTTTATTCTAAGATGCGGCATTGACAGGCGCGCCGCTCCGCGCGCCGTCCAGTCGCCTCGATAAGAATCCATGACCACACCAGTGACACCAGGGCAGGCCGGCTTTCCCGGCAACGGCCCGAACGAGGCCAGCGCTGCCGCCGTGACGATGGAGCAGGGCTTGCAGGCCGCCGGCGTCGGCAGGTTCCAGTACCGGATCTTCCTGATCTTCGGCCTGGTCTGGCTGGCCGATGCAATGCAGGTGCTGTCGATCGGTTTTTCTGCACCGTCGATCGCAAAAACCTTCGGGTTGTCGATGCCGCAGGCCTTGCAGACGGGGACCGTGTTCTTCGTCGGCATGCTGATCGGCGCCTTTGTCTTCGGGCGCTTGGCGGATCGCATCGGCCGCCGGCCTGTGCTGCTGATGGCGGTCGTGATCGACGCCTGCTTCGGCGTGGCGTCCGCGTTCGCGCCTGATTTCACGTGGCTGCTCGTGCTGCGCCTGATGACGGGCATTGGCGTGGGCGCGACGCTGCCCGTCGATTACACGATGATGGCCGAGTTCCTGCCCAGCGACCGGCGCGGCCGCTGGCTGGTGCTGCTCGAATCGTTCTGGGCATTGGGCACGATCGCCCTGGCCGTGCTGGCCCTGTGGGCGGTCGGTTGGGGCGACGATGCTTGGCGCGTGATTTTCCTGGTCACCGGCATCCCGGCGCTCATCGGCGTCGTGCTGCGCTGGTATATCCCCGAGTCGCCCATGTACCTGCATCGTAGCGGCAAACCGGACGAGGCGCGCGCCGTGCTGGAACGCGTGGCCAGGACGAATGGCCGCACGCTGACGATGCCGCCGTTGCTGCACGAGCAGCAGGTCAAAACGACACTGCTGTCGCTGTTCTCGGGCGGACTGCGCCGGCGCAGCATCGCGCTGTTCGTCGCCTGGGGCCTGATTTCGATTGCCTATTACGGCGTGTTCGTCTACCTGCCGATCCGCCTGAGCGCGGAAGGCTTCGGCTTCATGCGCGGTCAGGAATTTTTGATCGTGCTGGCGCTGGTCCAGTTGCCCGGCTTCGCGCTGGCAGCCTACGGCGTCGAACGCTGGGGCCGCAAGCCGACGCTCGTCGGTTTTCTGCTGCTCAGTAGTGTCGGATGCCTGGGCTACAGCCTGGGTAGCTCGACCGTGCTGGTCGTCGGCTCGACGCTGTTGATGAGCTTTGCACTGCTGGGCACATGGGGCGCGCTGTATGCGTTCACGCCCGAGGTCTACCCGACCCGCCTGCGCGCCAGCGGCATGGGCATGGCGGGGGCGGTTGCCCGCTTCGGCGGCCTGTTCGCGCCCGCGATCATTGCGCCGGTGATGGCGACGCACTTCACGCTGGCGCTGATCATGCTCTCTGGCTTCCTGCTCATGGGCGCCATCGCCATCCTGTGCGTGGACACCGAGTCGCGCCAGCGCGCGCTCGACTGAACCGTTGAGTTGTCACGGCGGCTCGGCTAGGATGTCGCATCGATCGTTACAGGATGCAGGCATGGGTGAGCAAGAGGCGGGCAGTCGGCTGGTGGTGTTCGTCGGCGCCGAGTCGACGGGAAAATCGACATTGGCCAGCATGCTGGCGCGCGAGCAGGGCGCGCAGTTCGTGCCCGAGATCGGCCGCTTTGTCTGGGAAGAAAAGCAGGGCCAGCTGGTGGCCGCCGATTATGTCGAGATCGCCGAGCGGCACCGCGCTGCCGAAGACGCCGCCGTTGCCAGGGCGGGCGGCGAGTACGTCTTCGTCGACACCAATGCACTGACCACGTTGCTGCTTGGCCTGCGCTTTGGCCAGGTCACCGAGCCGGTGCCGCCAGCCTTGCTGCGCTACGCGCTGGAATGCCGCACGCGCTACCTGCACCATTTCGTGTGCGCCGACGACATCCCGTATGAAGAAGAGCCTGGCGTGCGCGAAAACGCGGCATGGCGCACGCAGATCCAGCAACTGGTGCTGGACGATCTGGACCGGCGCGGCATCGGCTACACGATCCTGACGGGTTCGCTCGAACAGCGTGCTGCGCGCGTGCTGGCCACGCTTGCAGCCATCGCGTCGCAGGGGAACTCAATTACGCGTACTGCTGCGTAACCCCCATCGCCGCCAGATGCCGCTCGATCTCGAACACGTGCGGATCGGGTTTGCCCAGCGCGCGCAGTGACTGGGCCAGGCCCAGCAGGTAGTCGCTGTTCGGGCCGCTCGGGCCGCGCGCCGTGGCGATCTGGCGCGCAATCGCGTGTTCATCGGCCGGGCCCAGGTACGCCGCGTTGTCGTGCGTGGCGATATACACGATGCCTTCGTCGCTGCTGCCGTCGTCAAATTGCATTTGCGTCGCCAGGCGCAGGTAGCCGTTCTTTTCGCGATGGTCGAGGTGCGCGAATTCTTCGGGCGTGACGAGAAACGCCATGCCGTGGCAGACGGCATCGGGATCCGGTACCAGCGTTACCACGCGCCCCGGCGCCGTCTCGGTGCCGCGGTGATCGTGCGAGCCTTGCCAGAAGCGGCGCGTCCAGCCGCGGATAAACGCCGCGCGCTGCTGAAGAAACGGGAAATCGGGTTTGAAGATCAGGGAGCCGTAGCCAAACAGCCAGACGCTGGCATGACCATCGAACTTGTTCATCTGGCGGTTGATCGCGATGGTATCGTGGGACATCGTGGGTCCGATTAAAAAAGACACGGCCCATTGTAGCGTGCCTTTTTGTGAGAATCAGCCTTCCGCTTGCGCCCGTTTTACATATGCAAAGAGGAATTCCACATAACTCTCGGCGGCCGGCGACAGCGACCGGCCCGGCCGCGTGTAGACGAAAAAGCGCCGCTGCAGGGTCGGGGCATCAAGCGGGCGCATCGTCAAGCCGTACAGCGTGGCCAGCGGCGCCGCGTAGGGCAGGCACACTGTGATGCCCAGGCCCGCGCTGACCATGGCCAGTGCCGTTGTCATGAACGTCACTTCGTGCGCCGGCGTGAGCGCAATGCCCGTGCGCGAGGGCTGCACCGCATCGAGCAGCAATTCGGTGAACTGGCCCTGCAGCGAAATGAACGGGTAGGCCGCCGCATCCTGCCACGTCACCCGCTCGAGCGCGGCCAGCGGATGCTGGTGTGGAAACACCAGCGCGAACGGCATCGTGAACAGTTCACGCGCCAACAGCGGCGGCGCGGGCGTGCGCTCCGGGCCGATCCCCACATCGGCCTCGCCCGACAGTACGCGCGTAATGACACCCTCGACTTCGGTATCGGCCAGGCGCACGACGATCTCAGGGTGCTGCGCGCGGTAGGCGGCAATGCTGGGCGGCAGCAGGGTGCACGCCATCAGCTGTGGCGCGGCGATGCGCACAACGCCTTTCTTCAGGCGCGTATGGTCGGCCACGTTAGCCAGCGCACCGTCCAGGTCGTCGATGATCTGGCTAAATAAGGGCAGCAGTTCGCGACCGATGTCGGTCAGGCCGATCCGGCGCGTGCTGCGGTCGACGACCCGGGCGTCCAGCGTCTGTTCGAGCTCCTTGATCAGGCCCGACAGTGCCGATTGCGTCACGTGCAGCGTCTGCGCGGCCAGCGTGAAATTGCCGGTGCGGGCCAGCGCGACGAAGGCGCGCATTTGTCGTAACGTTGGATTCATCAGATAAGGTGATATATCACGCTGAAAATATCGTTTGTATGATAGTGCGTTTTACCTTGTAATGGCGGCTACTCAGCAATAACAAAAGGATAGTCCATGAAACTCGCCACCCTCAAAGCCGGCGGCCGCGACGGCACCCTGGTCGTCGTCAGCCGCGACCTGGTCACCTGCCAGCAAGTCCCGACCATCGCGCGCACGCTGCAGGCCGCGCTCGACAACTGGGATGCGTGCAAGCCGCAGCTCGAAGACGTCTATGCCCAGCTCAATGACGGCAACGCCGAGGGGGCCGAATCGTTCATCGAAGCAGATTGCCACTCGCCGCTGCCGCGCGCCTATCAGTGGGCCGACGGCTCGGCCTACATCAATCACGTCGAGCTGGTGCGCAAGGCGCGTGGCGCCGAGGTGCCGGCGTCGTTCTATACCGATCCGCTGATGTACCAGGGCGGCGGCGATTCCTTCGTCGGCCCCATGGACCCTATTGCGGCCCTGTCCGAAGACTGGGGCATCGATCTCGAAGCCGAGGTGGCCGTGGTCACGGGTGACGTGCCGATGGGCGCCGACGCAGCCGAGGCCGCCAGCGCCATCCGCCTCATCATGCTGGTCAACGACGTGTCGCTGCGCAACCTGATCCCGAACGAGCTGGCCAAGGGCTTCGGGTTCTACCAGTCGAAGCCGGCCAGTGCATTCTCGCCGGTGGCGGTCACGCCGGACGAGCTGGGCGAGGCCTGGCAGGGCAACAAGCTGCATCTGCCGATCCTGGTCACGCTCAACGGAGATGCGTTCGGCAAGCCCAACGCCGGCGAAGACATGACCTTCAGCTTTGCCCAGCTGATCGCACACGCGGCGACCACGCGCGAGCTGTGCGCGGGCAGCATCATCGGCTCGGGCACTGTGTCGAACAAGCAGGGCGGGCTGTATGGATCGAGCGTCGAGCACGGCGGCGTGGGCTATTGCTGCCTGGCCGAAGTGCGCATGTACGAAACCATCGAAGGCGGCGCCCCGAAAACGCCGTACCTGTCATTCGGCGACACGGTGCGCATCGAGATGCTGGATGCGAGCGGGGCCAGCATCTTTGGCGCCATCGATCAGGAAGTCGTCCGTTACCACGAGAGACAACCATGAAACTGTATACCTACTTTCGCAGCTCGGCCGCGTACCGGGTGCGCATTGCCCTGAACCTGAAAGGGCTGGCCTACGACGCGGTGCCGGTGCACCTGCTCAAGGATGGCGGGCAGCACCTGCAGGACGACTATCGCCAGATCAACCCGAGCGGTCTGGTACCGGCCTTCCAGGATGACCGCATCACGCTGTCGCAGTCGCTGGCCATCATCGAGTATCTCGAAGAAGTGTATCCGGACGTGCCGCTGCTGCCGAAGGATGCGCCGGGCCGGGCGCGTGTGCGCGAGCTGGCCCAGATCATCGGCTGCGATATTCACCCGATCACCAACCTGCGCGTGCTCAATTATCTGGCGCGCGAGATCGGTGTGCCCGACCAGGCAAAGAGCGAGTGGTACCGTCACTGGGTGATCGAGGGATTGCAATCGCTCGAAGCGCATCTGGCGCGCGATCCGGGTGCAGGGCCGTTTTGCCATGGCGACCATCCGACCATCGCCGACTGCTACCTGGCGCCGCAGGTATTCAATGCGCAGCGCTTCAATATCGATGTCTCGGCTTATCCGAATATCGACCGCATCAATGCGCTGTGCATTGCGTTGCCCGCGTTCCAGGCGGCGCACCCGTCGCGCCAGCCCGATTCCGAATAGCGCGCGGGTGGATGCGAAGGGCGGCGGCGCGCTACAATCGCCGCCTCTTTCCATTGCCATTTCGCCATGACCGCCACCGCCGCGCCTGCCTCCAGCCCCATCCCCATCCCTGCACCGATCCTGCAGGCCCTCGATCTGGCCGACGCCTCGTGGCGTCCGATCCTCGAAGCGGGCCTGCAGGGGGTGGCCCGCGCCAATCCTGATTATTTGCCCGCACTGGCGCAGGACGATTACGTCCCGACGGAACACCGCATGTTCGCCGCCTTTGCCCAGCCGCTGGACAAGGTGCGCTACGTGCTGGTGGGGGAGGGGCCGTACCCGCGCGCCGCGAGCGCCACCGGCGTGAGCTTCATGGACGGGGCCGTGGGTGACCTGTGGAGCGATGCCGGACTGTCCAAGCCGGTGAACCGGGCGACGTCACTGCGCAACTTCATGAAGATGCTGCTGGTGGCAAGCGGCCAGTTGCAGCCCGATGCGACGAGTGGGGAGGCGCTGGCGCCGATTGCCCAGGCCGCGCGGGTTGACGGCTCGATCCAGACGCTGGCGCAGTTGCAGGACAATCTCGTGCAAGAAGGCTTCTTGCTGCTGAATGCCGCGCTGGTGTTTCGCAAGCATGTCAAGCCGGTCATCGACGCGCGTGCCTGGTTGCCGTTCCTGCAGACAGTGCTGGCGGCGCTGGCCGCCCAGCCGCAGGTGCCGACCCTGGTCCTGTGGGGCAAGATTGCCGAGCAATTGCAGAAGTTGCCAGAGACGGCTGCCTTCCCGCAGGAGGTGGCCGAGCATCCCTATAACCTGAGTTTCATCGGACACCCGGGCATGCAGGCGCTGTTCGGGCCGATGGCCTTGCTGCGGGCCCGTTGACAGGGCCTGGCGACCGCGTATTCGTCATGAACATGACCCGCCGTTTTTGGGGTGGTCCAAGACAAGATCATTGCGATTTGCTATACTTGACTAAATCGTTCAACTAATCAGGTCTTTCCCCGCTCTCACAGGGAAACGTGCTGCAGACTGCGGCGCCGACTTGGTACTTGGACAAGAGAAATATTTTATCATTCACCGGGGTTGAAATGCGTCTGACCACCAAAGGCCGTTTT